>VAPE01036318.1_pt1 | contig 20229 bp, 20 predicted proteins | sample 3393911 | NCBI WGS metagenome assembly VAPE01 (sample SAMN08290436, study PRJNA428436) | hydrothermal vent metagenome | isolation source: Deep-sea hydrothermal vent chimney | place: Atlantic Ocean: South-mid Altantic Ridge
AATCAATATTTGGCAAATGGACATTAGGTGCGTTTACTTCTGAGAATTTTAAAGAATTAGTTTCAAAATATAATAAAATAAACATAGTCTATGATAAGTTAGCTATTTTTGAAATGATGAGATATGGAACAGATACAAGAACTGCATTTGGTCTTTACGAAGAGATAAGAGATTTTGTAGGAGAACATGGTCGAGGAAGAGCTTCTGAAATAAAAACCGGGAGAACACCTTATTTTGTTGCAGATTTAGCTTCGAGAGACTCATCCTCTAATCCCAACCATTATGTTGGAAAAGATATTTCTGATACAAAACAAGAAAAACTCTTAGAGTTATTAAGAGGCAAAGGGGCACTTAAAAGAACTCAGAGATTGATTAAAAACCATTTGGGATACGGAAGCGACTTATTAAGAAAGAATTTAAATCGAGAGGAATTTGAAACTCTTGATTCTTTGAGAACAACAATAGAGGAATCTCTAGATAGGATGATTTAGTTTATTCTAAATAATCTTAAAAAAATCTTGACTCTCCATAAAGCATTTTTTAATTTCATAAATTCTTCTCTTTTCATAAATTCCATATTTTTCCCTTCTTTTAATCTGAGTTTCTTATGATTATCTTTTAAAAGGACATCATAGATATGATAATCAATTAGTGGAATCTCGTATTTCTTTAGAATGTCTGACTTAGAAATATTAATTCCCAATTCTTCTTTGAGCTCTCTTATTAGTGCATTCATCGGGGTCTCTCCCCTCTTTATTCCCCCCCCCAATATTCCCCATTTATTGGGGTTTCTTCCATTTTCATCTCTTAGTTGAAATAATATTTTTCCTTCATTGTTTCTTAATATTGCTCCCGAATATCCCATCAAATATAAACCCAATCTTTCTTTATAATTTTATCTTCTTTTTATAAAAAAGAATCAAAAAAGTCGGAAATCCCAATTTTCTTTTTTTAGGAAAAAAAGAAACAAAAAAGCGCGCGTGCCAAAAAACAATAAAACTCAAACTCAACTCTGCGGTTTTTTGTTACACAAAAAATCCTCGGGGTCGTCTTGCAGACTTTCGCTTCGCTCACCCAGACATAACAGCGATTAAACAGAAAAACCTGCAAGGTTTTTCCCAAATTTTTTCTTTCAGAAAAAACTCTCGAGTGTTCCGTAATTTTTCCAGCTCTGACTTCGTCGAGGGAAAAATTACTCCACCTCGAGCCCTTCGGGTCGTTAAAGTGCGATGTTAGGCGACATATTTTTGGATGAAAATTCAAGACATACATTGGGAAATCTAACAAATAACCGAGAGGTAGACCATACAATAATAAGTGGAGAAGGAGAGCCATTCACCAATAAGAAAACACTTTTAGAAATCTTAAAACTCTCTAAGGGTGGGAACAATTATCAAATTATTACTAATGGATCTTGGATATGGTGCAAAGGCGAAGAAACACTTGACTATCTTGACCAAATGGCAGAAGAAAGGGGAGACAAATATTCATTGAGAGTTAGTATTGATACGTATCATTTAAATGAAATTGATCCGAGAAATTTTAAGGAATTCTTTAGGCTGGCTTCTACAAATGGTGAAAGATATAGGAATCTTAGATTTGCCTTACGTTCAATAGTAGAAGAAAGAGATGAAGTTACAAAATTTACAACTGATACATTAGAAGGTCTTGGAATTGATTTTGAATTAATTGATGAATCAGTGTCAGATCAAGAATTAATATTCCCTTCAAGAAGAATAAGTATTAATTATAAAAACCTTGTAAATCCTAATGGATTAAGTCCAAAAAATGCTTTCTCAATTTGGAATTATATTGATTCACTAGAAAGAAAATATGGGAGAGATTTCACTTTTGGAAATATTAGGGCTCCTAAAAAAGAAGAATTGGGGTTAGATGTGACAATAAATCCAGAGGGAGACATATTATTTTATGGGATTGAGATTCATCCATTCGGAAACATATCCAATCCAGATAACACTTGGGATCATCTGAAGTCTCTTGTAAGAACAAACCCCTTATTAGATTCATTATACTCTTTACCATTTAAAGAAGTCTTATTAAAGTTAGCTTCAAATCCAGAATTGAAAAGAAAAATTGAAAAGATCAATAATCCTTATTGGGTTATAAGAGGATTATATGCAGATTATGAGAATGAATTTAAGAGTGTACTCGGAATATGATTCTTGATATTCATATCCACACTAAAAGGTGTCATCATGCTGAAGGAGACTTAGAAGATTATGTCAAAGAAGCGATTAAAAAAAGGATTAAAATAATCGGGTTTTCTGAGCATGCGCCATTAGATTTTGACCAAGATAAAAGACTTTCTGAAGAAGAAGTAAAGACATATATTAAAGATATTCGCGAATTGAAGCTAAAATATAAAGGTCAAATTAAAATTCTATGTGGGTTTGAGGTTGACTACGTTGAAAGTAAGGAAAGAGAAATTAAGAATTTTATCAAAAAAACTAATGCAGATTATTACTTGGGAAGCATTCATTTTATCCCACTAAATGGAAAAACCTATTCTGTTTGGGATTATAAAAGGATGTTTCATGATAAAGAACTACAAGAAGAGTACTTTAAATTGATGATTAAGGCCATAAGATCTAAGTTGTTTAATTCTATCAGTCACCCAGATCTTATTTTAAGATCTGGAATTAATGAAGAAAAACTTGAAAAGGAATTTATTAAGGTATTTGATGAATTAAAAATAAATGATGTTGGTTATGAAATTAATTGTTCTGGCTTATTTAAAAGAAAATATAATCAAAGAGATGAAATAATGAATGAAGAAGGTTTTCTAAGCAAAAATTATTTATTAATTGCATCGGGAATGGGTACATGGTTTACAATTGGATCAGATGCACATAAATTATCTGAACTTGCGCAAGGCATAGAAGAGATGATTAATTATTCATCAAGAAATAATCTCAAAGTTTACTATTTTGAAAAAAATATAAAAAAGGAGTTTAAAATATGATTCAAAAAATTATTCTAACCGGCGGAGCAGGAGTGGGGAAAACTACAATAATTAGTTTGTTAAAATCAAAAGACCGTAAAACAATTAGTGAAAGTGGAAGAGAAATTTATATTTCTGAGCAAAATAAAGCAAAAGAAGACAAAAGCTATAATCCAAAATTACCTCAAACAGATTATGTTTCATTTGAAGAAAAAGTTATTCAAAGGCAGTTAGAAAAAGAAGGAAAATTGACTGAAGGGATCTATTTTTTAGATAGGTCTTTGGTAGATTGTTTGGGGATGTCTTTTTATCAAAGAAAAACTTTAAAATCAAATATTTCTGAATTGATAAGACGGGCAAATTATTTTCATAAGGTATTTATGTTGTCCCCCTTAGAAAATTATGAAAATGATGAGCAAAGAAAAGAGACTAAGGAAGAAATGATTAAAATGCATAAAGAATTACAAAAAGCTTACATTGGTAAAAGATTTAATGTTATTGAAGTTCCAATAATGTCTCCAGAAGAAAGAGTAGATTTTATTCTGAAGAGACTGAATCAAAAATCTTCTTAGGTCCATTGGGATAAAAAATATAAAAGTTATCTATTGTTAATTCAAATTCAGGGTCATTTTTTGTATCGGGAATAATTTTCTTTAATTCTTCTATTTTTTCATCATTTCCTAATGCAATTCCAATATGGGGTGTAAAATCAATCTCAGGGTCGTTAAAATGTTCAATATCTTCTTTTAATGCTTCCATTATTTCCTTGTGCATCTTTTCAATTTCATCAAATTCGGTGATGTTCCATAAAATTGCTGGAACCCCAATACCGACTTCCCAACCTCCAAGCAATCCCCTAACTTTTACTTTTAAGGGTAGATATTTTTTTATAATTTCTTTAATCTTTGGAACCAATTTCTGAATATATTCTTCAGAATATTTTTCTGGATAACTAAAATAACAAACAGAAATATGTTGCGGAGCTATATCCTCAAAAAAATCTTCTTTCATATAAAATTTTACATTTGCATCTAATTTATCTTTATACATTTTAAGGAAAAGATAATCTTTTTTTGAAACCATTGCCATTAAACCGTATCTGTGTGGATGTTTGAATACCATGAATTATTATTTATTTGTTTATTTTTAAACTTAATCTTTTTGATTTTTTTAAAAAAATTTTTATCTTTTTTAACGACGCCCCTAAATGTTCTTTTCAGAAAAGAACCAAAACAAGACGTCCCTTCTTTTCTTTTTTTAGAAAAAGAAACAAAAAAAGCGCGCGTCTCTCTAATACATTGCCCACCCAGAAAATATTATTCCAAAAATTATAAAAACAGCATTCTCAAAAACTCTAAAATTTTCCTACGGAACGTTGCACTAAATTTTAGGTCTTCCCATTAGTCAGACGAATATAACAGCGATTAAGAGATTCCGAAGTCTTGCAGACTTCTCCACCCAAATTGAATTTTTGGAGGTCGCTACGCTCCACTCTCAAAAACCCAACTTCTTTAAATCACTTATTAAGTCGAATTTTTTCTTCTGCTAAAAATTTAAATCTCTAATATGTATTTCCCACCCCAGACGGAAGCGCACTTAGTCACTTCGTGATAGATAGTCAAAACTGAAAGTTTTGAAATTTATAGGGGGATTTCTTTAGTCCTTTCAGGGCAGATAGTCTCGGCTTTCGCCTAGAATTATCCATCTCCAATGAATTTAATATAGCTTTCATAAATTTTGTGAGCGATTTCAGGAATTTTATTTTCATCTGACACAATTTCAATGTTAAATATTTTTGAATATTTAGAGTTTCTACACTCTTTTAATTCCTTGAGTGCATCATGAAAACGAATTCCTTGTGGATCTCTTCCATCTTTATCCAACCGTTTTTTTAGTGATTCAATTGTTGGAGGAAAAATATATACCACATAAGTTTGCTCTGGAAATTTTTTTAAAATTATATCAATTTTACTAATAGGCCAATCTATTACAGGAAATTTTTTATTTTTTAACGCAAGAATTATCAGATTTTTTGGAGTTGCATATCTAATTCCCTAAAGTTCATTAATTGTCAAAATTTCTCCCCCCTTATATTTAATATCCATTTCTTTGTTACTTATTGGAACTTTAATCTTTTCTTTCATTTTAATCATCTTCTTTTGGAGGATATACTCCCTCACTTTTCTTTTTTATAAAAGACCCGTAGATTAGTCTATATGCTAATCTTCTTTCAGGAATGTAAATCATTGGCGTTCCGATTAAGGTATTGCATTCCAAACATTTCAAACTAGGCATATCCTGCTTGCTATGGACTCTTGATGCAAGCGAAGATAAGTTCTCTGGTTCGAAAATTCTGTCAAGATACGCCCTAAGCAACCGACCTTTCCCATCTTTTTGATAAAGTAAAATATTGTGATTACATTTGCTACAATAAATATCTAAGAAATGTGAATTTCCTCCATGTGAACTTACATATTGATCTCTCTTCAAAGCGTGCTGAATTGTTTCCCGACTAGCCATATAATAAAAGGCATATTTTTATTTTAATAGTTTTAGTTTGTTTAAATTCTTTTTGTTTTTCCATTTTTCTGTTTAATAAGTATCCTCATTTATTGACTTTTTAAACAAAGCCCAACATAATAAATTTAACGGAAATCCCCATTTTCTTTTTTTAGAAAAAAAAGAAACAAAAAAAGCGCACGTCTCTCTAATACCTTGCCCACCCAAAAAAATATTATTTCAAAATCATAAAAACGGCATTCTCAAAAATTGAATATAACAGCGATTAAGAGATTACGAAGTCTTGCAGACTATTTCTAGTTCTCCGCTTCGCTCGAGCCCTTCGGGTTGTTTAACAACAAGGTTATATTCAATTTTGAAATAAGCCTCAACGCTTTTTTTAACAAATAATTTAATAAACTTTAATCATTTTAATTAAAATATGAAAAAGAAAATTCAGATATTTATGATTCATGGCGGAATGACTTTCAAAAACAAGAAAGATTATTTAAATTTTTTAAAAACAAGAAATATTTCAACTAAGAAAAAAATTAAATGGAGTGATGAATTTTTCAAAAGGAAACTTGGTAAAGATTTTGAAATTATCAAGCCTCGCATGCCTTTGCAAGATCATGCTAAATATAAGGAATGGAAAATTCATTTTGAAAGACACTTTCCTCAATTAAAAGACAATATCATCTTAATAGGTTCCTCATTAGGTGGAGTTTTTCTCGCAAAATATTTATCAGAAAATAAGTTTCCTAAAAAAGTTCTTTCAACTTATTTAATTTGTCCGCCTTTTGATAATAGTTTAGAGGACGAGGATTTAGTCGGAGGATTTAAATTAAAATCAAATTTATCTTTACTCGAAAAAAAATCTAAAAATCTTTACCTAATGTTTTCAAAAGATGATGATGTTGTTCCAGTTTCTCATGCAGAAAAATATAGAAAAAAATTAAAAAATGCAAATATTATAATTTTTGAAAGTAAAAATGGGCATTTTAAAATATCTGAATTTCCTGAAATTGTTAAAATGATTAAACAAGATGTTAAAAAAGTTAATTCTATATAATAACCTACTCGATTAAGAGAAATCTTTAAATAAATATATCCCTTTTATTAATCATGCAAGAAACATTAGATAAATTGACAACAAAATTATGTGAAAGACTTCCATTAGATTTTACTTTTTATGAAAGAGACGGCCTCTGTAAAAAACCAAATGAAGATTGTAATTATTGTAAAGAAAATAATAAAGAACTTTATTTTTGTTATAAAAAAACTTACATTTTTAATTCTGATATTAGTTGTAATTTAGTTTAAGCTTTTTCTCATTAAATTATTTATTCAAACAAATAAAAATATTTTCCTTCAAATCAATAGTGAAGTATTTTAAACAATCTTAAACTTTGGAAAGTTTCCCTCTTCATTTGAACATCCCTAACAATTGAATGCCTCGGCCCTTTTTTACAAAGATCAATCATCGTATTCACCGCATCGGAATCTCCCTCTAAAAAAACTTCTACCCGTCCATCCTCCAAAGCCCTCGTAAAACCTTTCACATTTAAATTCTCCGCATTGTCTTTTATAAAAATCATAAAAAATGCGCCCTGAACATTTCCTGAAATATATAGTCTAACAGATTTCTTCATAACTAATCTGGTTACATTAAGTTTTTATATTTTATTAAAATATTTAAATCAAAAAAATAGAAAGATATAAAAAGAGAATTTTGTATAATTAAGTTATGGTAAAGAAATTGGTTGAAAAAAAGAGGGACAAGAATTTTAAAGGAAACGTAAAAAAAAGTTTTGGTGATCTTTCTCTTTTCGGTGAAGGTTTAATAGTTGTAGGTGCAATTTATTTCGCAAGGTTTTTAGATTCTGTTCTCGTACAAAGTTTACAAAAGACTTCAATCTTTTGGTTCTTCGGAGCAATAGGAATCCTTTTCGCATTTGTAGGAATAAAAATAAAGAGAAAAGAGTTTGGAGTATGTTTTTGGATATCTTTGGCGATAACAGTAATTTTATTCTTCGCAGGAGTTTTTTATCCAGCTAAAGTTTTACAATTTTAATTCTAAAATAAAAAATACATTTTGAATTTTAGCAACTCCGCTTAATAAGAAACCTTAAAAAGAAATTTAATCTAATTTAAAACATGAAATTAAAAGAGATTTTTTTAAAAGAGAAAAGAATTTTTCTAAAAAAGGAAGATAAGAAAATTCTCAAACAAACTTCTTTGGTAATGGGGGGATTTTTTATTTGGTCTTTCTTAAACCAGATAATTCCGAAAGGTTTATCAGGAATGATTTATCTCTACATAGGATTATCTCTTTTAATCTTTGGACTTAATTTGAAACTAAAAAAGAAAAAAGTAATTTCAATAGTAATTCTCATAGGATTTATCCTCCTCGGAATTTACTTCCTTCTATCTTGGCTCTCCTTATAAAAATCTCCTATCCATCTCGTTATTAACTAAGGTTATAGTCTGAGAAGCAAAATAAATTTTTGGCCCGACCGAAACTTTTATCATTTCTTTTTTTATTCTTTTCATTTCTTTTAAAGGGAGACCATCTTGATCCCCCAATATAAAAACAGAATTTTCTAAATTTTCAATCTCCCTTATATCTTCCCCTTTCTTATCTAAGACGAAAATCTTTTTCCCCTCCTCAAGAAATCCCTGAATAATCTTTAAAAGACTTTTCTTCTCAACAAAAACCTTCGGAAAAACTTCTCTTCGTTCCCCCTTCCGATATTTATATAAAACTTTTTTTATCAAACTAACGATATCTTTCTTACTGACATTCAATTCTGACGTCAATTGAATTTCAATATGTTTCGGAGGATCTGGTTGTCCGTAGAAAATAAAATGTAATTTAACATCCTCCCGAAATTTATGAGAAATAAAAAATGAATTTATAAAAGTATGAATCGCGATATCCATCCTCCCTGCTTTCATCAAATCTTTAAAATTACCCGTCGTTACCGCGTGCGCAGAAAAATAAATATACTCTCTCATAAAGAGAATTAAATAAATAACATTTTAAATCTTCTTAATATGGACCTGCCGTGAATCGAACACGGGTCTCTTCCCTGCGAAGGAAGTATATTACCACTTTACTACAAGCCCAACTCAACTTATCGGTTGCATCGTAAATTCAGACCGCGCAAACAAGTTCCCTTCTTTTAAAACTTTAAAAATCCCTATGAATTCATTTTCTGAAAATACAACTAACTCTCGTTCTTTTTCATAATTCAAAAATTCTTTTCTCACAACTTCATCCTCGTGAATTGGCGAACCGTGAAAAATCCGCCCGACACAATCTTTTTTTATTTCAATCACAGAAAACAATTCAGAAACAACCTCTGCAGGTATAATAATTTCTCTTAACAATTTTTCATTTCCTCCCTTATATTCATCAACTGCTTTTTCAAATACATAGAGTGTCGTCAATGGCCTTTCCTTCTCAGACTCCTTGAAAATTCCTGCATTAGTTCTCCGAAGTTCCAACATGTGTGCCCCAATATCTAAATCCTTTCCTAAATCATCAATTAATTTTCTTATATAAGTACCTCCTTGACATCTAACTTTGAATAAAATATCTTTTCCTTTTTTCTCAAGCAAATCAAAAAAGTAAATTCTCCGCACGCGATTCTGTCGCTTAACTCTCGACCGAACGGGAGGCATTTGAATAATGTCTCCTAAAAATTTTTCTTCTATTTTCTTTTTAATAATATCCAAACTTACATCCTCGTGTATTCTCATAATCCCCACATATTCTTTATCTTCTCCTAAAAAAAATCCAGTTAATTTACATGCCCGATTCAAAGCAATTGGGAGAATTCCTGTAACTTTTGGATCAAGGGTTCCAAAGTGAGAAGTCTTCCTCAAGCCAAGTTTCTTTCTAACAAAATCAGAAACGTCAAAGGAAGTCGGGCCCGAAGATTTATCAATATTCAAAATTCCAAATTCTAAAAGTTCCCCTAAAGATTTTTTCTTTTTAATATATTCAATATTTATTTTCATAAAACAAAAAAGAAAAAACTCTTTTAAAATCATTCGGATTAAAATCATTCTTAAAAATAAAAAGACTAAACTATCCTAAATTCTTTTCCAAAAAACTCTTTCACTATTTTTTGCATCTCTAATAATCGCACTTTATTACGCCCAATAAGTATCGCTTTATCTTCTCCTTTCGCACTCAAAATAATCCTATCCCCCTCTAAATATACTTCTTCAAAAACAATTGGAGAAGTTATCGCTTTCAAAAAATCTTCAAACCCCTCCTCTGAAGGGGACATTATAACTTTTATTCTCTTAGAAAATATTTTACTTAGTTTCCTCAGATTTTCCGCATCCCTCCCAATCGCCTTAAAAATTTCCTTCTTCTTAACACAAAAAAAGAAAGTTCTATTATATTCAAAATAAGAAATTGGACGAACTTTAGAAATTTTTTCAAAAAGATTTAAGTGTCTCAAATCCTCCATACTTATATTTTTTACAGAAACTATTTTCATTTAACTTTCAAATCATCTAAAACTTTTTTCTTCGGTTTTTTCTTCTCAGATTCCTTTTTACTTAATTTACCTATAACTTTAACAAAGAGACCTGGAAGGCCAGTTCCTATCGGCACCGGTTGATTGAGCACTATGTTTTCTATAACTCCTCTCAAATTATCTTTCTCTCCGCTAATCGTAGCAGACACAAATTGAGGAATTGGAGTTTCAAAAGCAGCTCTTGAAAGAATAGAATCTTTCAAAGATATAATCCCACCACGGGTCACACCTTTTACTTCACCAGAAAAAGTTATCACATCTGCAGCAAACTTTAAATGTCTCTTATCTATTTCTAAACCTTGGCTGTTAAGAACAGAATGTATCTCTTCAATTAAAACTGCTCTCGCAACTTCTATGCCCAAAATTGATGCTACCTCATAGAAATCATTAGAATAAGTCCTATCTTTATCAACACCCTTCATCTCTAAAATATCTTTCAGATTATTACCAAGGGTATAAACAAAGAAATTTCCCTTATCTTCAACGACGAGAACTTCTTCAACTCCCTTGATTCCAGAAACTTTGGATTTCTTAAGCTTCTCTTTCATAAGATAAATCTCTTTAAAGTTTAAATTTGATAAATTTATTTTCAAAAGATTTCCTTTTTCTTTTACTTTAAACTTAAGATCTTCTAAACTTTTTATAATAGTTGAAAGAGATTTATGTGAACTCCTTAAAGCACTTTCATTAATTTTAACTTCAAGTATCTTTCCTGCAAAATCTATACTTATCTCCGAAGAAAGCTCCCCGACAGTTACCATCTTCATTTTTTCAGCCAGAATCTTTGCACTTTTCCGATCATTATGTTCTTTATCCATAGCAATTTTCATCTGAGGTGAAGAGGGAATTTTTTTAGCATTAAAAATTTCTATTATTCTTGGAAGTCCAGAAGTTATCTGCATTTTAGAAACCCCTGCCATATGGAAAACATTCAAGGCCATTTGGGTTGAAGGTTCTCCGAATGATTGGGCAGTTATAAGTCCAATTGATTCTCCAGGAGTCACGTCTGTTCCTTTATGAAGTTCAGAAACATCTTTCCCATCATCCCCATATTTGAATTGAACTATCCTTCCGGCACTATCACGCACAGTTCCATCATACTCAACTTTTATATCCTCAAAAGCATTTGCTAATCTTCTATACAAATAACCCGATTTTGCGGTTCTTATAGCAGTATCTGTAAGTGCATCTCTTCCAGTCATAGCTCCAAAGAAAAATTCATCAGGTTGAAGACCTTTGTTATAAGAACTTTTTATAAACCCTCTAGACCGAGGAGATAATTCTCCTCTCCTAAAGAATGACAAAGTTCTCTTCGTATAACCCATCTTTATTCTTGTTCCCCAAAGTGCCTGTTGTCCAACACAGCAAGCCATCATAGCAACCTTCAAAAGATTTCCTCCTCCTCCAGATTTAATCATATTATCGATCGGAGAGCCCTCCAAAATTTCTGCCTTTACAATTTTCCCAACAAGAGTAGGGACATTATTAAGAACCTGAAGTATTTTCAGTTCTCTTGTCTCTTCCAAACTCTTACCCGGCAACCGATCTAATTTTCCGTGATTATAAGTTTCTATAATTTTTTCAGTTTCTTTCTCTGCCTCTGCAATTATTAATTTTGTTTTGTCTAAAACTTTTTCACTTAATGTAAGATCCTTAATGGATAAACTTATTCCCCTATCATACATATACAATCTTCCCAAATCAAAAAACTCTTTAATGATTTTCATCGTTTTTGTTCTGGTTTCATTCTTATCAATTTCTTTGATTAATTCTCCTCCTTCATTACCTACAGAATCCTGATTAAGAAAACCACTTATAATCTTTCCATCTTTTATTTTTATAGTATCATTTTCAAAATCTATCTTTGGCAAAATCTCTGAAATAAACTCTTTCCCAGAAACTCCTCTTTTAGAAATATATTTATCTGAACCAATCTTATATAACAAATCATTTGCATATTCTTTTGAAAGATTATTTAAACTTAATAAATAATTCCCAGTTATAGAATCATCGAGACAGCCTATTACATTATCATTGATTTTATGAGACATTAAATTTTTATCAACATTGAGTAAAATTTTTGCTTCTGCTCTTGCCTCTTCTGTTTGTAAAGAATGTATATTCATTTCATCCCCATCATAATCTGCATTATAAGGTAAAGTTACTGCTGGATGTAATCTAAGTATTCTTCCTGGAAGAACTTTAACAAAATGTGCCATTAAACTACCGCTATGCAAACTTGGATACCGATTGAAAAGAACTATATCTCCGTCGACCAAATGTCGGCTAACACTATACCCCGGTTCAAGTTCCTCAAGAATTTCTTCTTTTAATTCAGGAGTTATCTTTTTCTTTCGTCCATCAGACCTCGTAATATAATTTGCTCCAGGATATACAGCGCCATTCTCTATAAACTTCTTTAATTTCTTTATGTTTAACTCATTAACTTCTTCACTCACTGTAACAATTTTAGCAAGATATTCCGGAACACCAACCTCATTTAAATTCATATTAACTTCTGGCCCTACAACTGTTCTGGCAGAATAATTGACTCTTTTCCCTGTAAGATTTTTCCTTATGAGTCCACCTTTACTTTTTATCTTTTCTGTGATTGTTTTAAGTGGCTGACCACTTCTATGCCTCGCAGGAGGTATACTCGCAATGCTATTATCAAAGAAAGTAGTAATATGGAACTGTAACAAATCCCAAAGCTCCTCTATTATAACCTCTGGAGCCCCTGCATTCAAATTCTCCCACAATCTTTGATTCGCCCGGACTATATCTGAAAGTTTATGAGTTAAATCATCTTCGCTTTTCTCCCCAGATTCTAAAACAATGCTCGGCCTTATAACTGTCGAAGGAACTAAAAATAAAGTTAAGATGGCCCACTCCGGACGGAAAGAAACCCCTGGATTAATCCCGACAATCTTTAATTCTTCATCTTTAATATTAACTAAAATTCTCCTTATCTCAGAGGGAGTTAATCTTTCCTTATTAATATAAAAATTAGTTGGTTTTTCTAATTTAACATCGCTGTGAGGAACAGAACAAAGGGGACACTTCTTCGCACTTCTAGCTTTCTTAAGTAAATCCTTACCTTTATATTTTTCTTTATCTTTTTCACTTGCAAGTAAACTTCCGCATTCATGACAAAAACCTCTAAGTAAAGAATGAATTGTAGAAATATATTTTATGTGGATTATAGGTCTCGCAAGTTCTATATGCCCTGGATGACCTAAGTCCTCTTTTATTCTTCCACCACAAGTTCTACATCTCATCCCTGGACTAACCGTTCCCAACCTTAAGTCCATAAGTCCTCCATCCACTGGATAACCGTCTATATCATAAAGTTCAGGAGTTACTATCTTCGCGACCGAAATCTTCTTAATTTTTTCAGGACTCAAAAGAGAGAATCCTATTCTACTAATTTTTTTTCTTATTCTTTCCATTATTCATATTTGCTCTTTAATTCAAAAGAGGTATTTATACCTAACGCCCTTAGATATTCCATTAAAAGTTTAAATGCATAAGAGATTTCCACCCAATCAAATTCACTAGAATTACAAGAAGAACAAATTATTTTCTTTTTAATTCTATCTTCTATAGCAACCTCTCCACATTTTCTACAAATCGGAAGACGAACATTATCTGAACTATATCTCTCTTTCAATAGAAGCGAAGCTCCATGTGAAATTATTGCTTGTTGTTCCATCTCCCCAAGTTTCATAGCACCACCGTGAGCTCTCCCTCCAATAGGCTGTCTCGTCAACAATTCTATCTTTCCAGAAGCTCTTCCGTGAATTTTATTTTTAACCATATATTTTAATTTTTGATAATACAAAGAACCAACAAAAATTTTTACTTCCATTTGTTTTCCAGTAATACCATCAAACATAGTTTCCTTACCACTTGGTTCAAATCCTAACTTTAATAAATCATCTTCCAACTCTTCCTGAGGGGTTCCAGAAAAAGCACTCCCGTCAACAATTTCTCCTTTCAAAGAACCGACTTTACCTGCAAGCGAATCCAAAAGATAACCAACAGTCATACGGCTCGGAAGTCCATGAGGATTAAAAAGTATATCTGGTTTTATTCCTCTTGAAGTAAATGGAACATCAACTTCTGGAATTATATAACCAACCGTACCTTTCTGACCTTGAGAAGTTTCGAACTTATCCCCCAATTCCGGAACTCTCGAATCCCTCGTCCTTACCTGAATTAATTTATTCCTTTCTAAATCCTCGGTTATAAAAACATTGTCTATAATTCCTTCTTCTTCCTGTCTCAAAGAAATGCTCGACTCCTTCTTTGATTGAACAGAAATTTCTCTCTCTTCCGAAAAGAATTTAGGAGGAGAAATTTTTCCAATTAGAACATCTCCTTCGTTAACTTCGGCTTCTGGTTCAATGATACCATCCTCTCCAAGAAGTCTATAATCTTTTTCAATTTTATATCCCGAAACATCTTTATTAGGAATTTTAATCTCATCTCTCAATCCTCCAATATAATTAACTTCTAACGCTTTGTATGGTCTAAAATAAGAACTTCTACCAACTCCCCTATCCAAACTTCCTTTATTAAGAACTAAAGAATCCTGCATATTATATCCCTTGTATGTCATTACACCAACGACTAAATTCTGACCGGAAGGATAAACATCTAAAGAATCATAAACAAAACTTCGGACTATTGGCTTCTGAGGATAATGTAAAATACTTACATCAGTATCCAAACGAGAAGGATAACTTACATTGTAAATTCCTAAGGCCTGTTTTTGGGCCTTACTTCCTCTGTTCAACCTCGAGGACTGGTTGTGATTCGCATAAGGAACTAAACTCGTAACAATTCCAAATAAATCAATCGGATCAATTTCTAAATGTGTGTAATCTTTAGTCAAATCAGATTCAGAAAGAGCCACAAGAGCATTCTCCTCCTCGGAAGCATCCAAATATTCTACTATTCCATTCTTTAACATCCAATCAAAATCAATCTCATCTTCTTTCAATCTTAACTGAATCTCCTCGTTAAATTTAGAAATTCCTTTCTCAACAATTATTAAAGGCCTCAAAACTCTTCCAATCTCCGTCGAGATAATTATATTTCCAATTTCTTCAGTAAATCTTATATTCAATTGTAAAGGCAATCCACCCTTTCTCCTTTTTTCCCTAATTGAATCTGAAAAATCTTCAGGATTAGTCACCATTCCAATAAATCTCCCATTATAAAAAACATCTATTCCTTTTTCTCCATCAACATCCAAACCAATCTCCTTCAAGAATTTTAAAAATTCATCCTCCTTCAAAGTTGAAATTGTAGAAACTCTCCCCAAGATAGCAAGATTTTTTCTTAACCCAATCTCTTTTCCTTCTGGTGTTTCCGTTGCACAAAACCTACCATAATGAGTCGGATGCAAAGCCCTCGCCTTGACATTTTCCTGCTCACTCAAAAGCATACTTGAAACCCTCTGTAACTGAGACAAAATTGCAAGATAATTTGTCTTATCCATATTTTGTGTTACTCCTTTCTTTCCACCAACCCAACTTCCCGTTGCAATAGCAGATTTTACTCTTTGAGTAAATAAAGTGGATTTCGCAATTATTCTTATTGAATAATTCTTTCTCCTCTTAAAAGATTTCTTCAAAGAATATTTTATATCTCTTACAAGAATTGTTAAATTAACACTAAGTAAACTCGCAAGTAAATCCCCCGAAAGTCTTACTCGCTTGCTCGAATAATGATCCTTCTCTGTTTCTAAAGCAGGGTTCTTTTTAACCCTCAATAATTGTTTCAATAACTTACAAAGCGTTTTTGCCTTATCCAAATCATAACCTTCCCCTTTACCTATGTGTGGTAATAAATAAGAGTCCAATCTTTTTTTAACCGAGAATAAGATATAATCTTCTTCTCCCTGTATTCTTAAAACTTTTCCCAATTCCATTAAAGCATCTTTCTTTGAACCAATACTAGAATATTCATAAAGATTAACTACAAAATCTTCTGTCTCTTCCCCGACGGCTCGGGCAATTTCATTTTCTTTTACAAGTCCAAGAGCTTTTAAAACTAAAATCAATGGAACGTCTCTCACCCGACTAAAACTAATCTTAAAAATCCCTTCGTTCGTTTCAGTGATTGTATTTGGAATACGATAAGAACCTCTGGAAGAAAAAACTCTCAACTGAAATTCTCCTTTTTTATCTCTCTCTATAAATGGTTGATTTTCTGCCAAATCCTCAGTCATAATCATAATCCTTTCTTTCCCATTTATTATAAAGTAACCTCCAGGGTCGAGGGGATCTTCATAATTCTCTATTAACTCTTCCTTCGAAAGACCATAAGTATTACAAACTTTACTCCTAACTAAAACCGGAATCTCTCCAATCTCAACCACTTTAGAATCAACATTATTTCCCTTCTTAACAGTCATCTCTAAACTTACTGGTGCAGAATAAGTAAGATCCCTTAATCTCGCTTCATAAGGGAGTATGTCTGAAATCTCTCCGTTCGCTTCTATCACCCTCGGCTTCCCCACACTAACCTTCCCTAATTTAATTTTAAAATCTTCATCATCAATTGATTCAGAAACTTCCTCGACAATCTCTTGGAGACGACGATCAACAAAATCATTAAAAGAAAGAAGATTAGAAGTGACCAAAGAATGATTTTTTAAATAATTCCGAATTAATAAATGTTCTTTTTTTAATCTCATTTATTTGAAATAACAACTCGATAATAAATCTTTTTTGAATTATCTTTTTTATTTTTATTTAAAAAGAAACTACTCTCTTCCCGTTCTATTTTAATAATATCTCCGACAGAAGAGCCTTCAGGTAAAGCCGGATCACTTAATAAAATTCTTGGCAATTGTTCTCGAGAAATCTCAAACTTATCAAGGAAAATCTGAGAATCTTTCTCATTCAGTTTTTTGTGTAGTGGTTGTAAAATATGCATGTTTTTCTTCAAGGATTTAACGACTTTAGAATACTAAAAAAAAGAAAACTTCACTTTAAAAAGGTTCCTATCTTCAAAAAGATTCTAAAACAAAAAGGTTTATTAATCCCAGAGCACCAAATAAATTTATGAAAGAGGGTTCAGCAAAAAAAGCAGAGAAATTCATAAAATGGTTCTCGGAAATTCATAAAGAGGATGTTCCAACCGTCGGAGGAAAGGGGGCTAATTTAGGGGAGATATACAATCTAAAAATAAATGTCCCTCCAGGTTTCGTTGTGACCACTAGTGCTTATAACCATTTCTTAATAAAAGCTGGTATAAAGGAAAAAATAAAAGAAATTGTTAAGAGTATAAATTATGAAGATTTAGAAGATTTAGAAAAGAAGACAAAAAACATAAGAGAATTAATGATTCATTCAAAAATTCCAAAAGAGATAGAAGAAGAAATCTCCGACGCTTACAACGCTTTAGACACGAGAGACTTTAACTTTGAAAGCGGAACTGCTCTAACAATTTTAAAAAGATCCGCAGAACCAATCTTCGTAGCTATAAGAAGCTCCGCTACTGCAGAAGATTTGGCAAACGCAAGTTTCGCAGGACAACAAGACAGTTTCTTAAATATAAAAGGATACAATGAAGTAATTGAAAATGTCAAAAAGACTTTTGCTTCTTTATACACTGCAAGAGCAACTTATTACAGAAAAAAACAAAACTACACTAAAGAAGCAAGGCTCGCTGCAATAGTTCAGAGAATGATCGATTCAAAAAAATCAGGTGTTGTCTTCTCTCAAAATCCTTCTTACGAAGATAAAAATGTAATTGTAGAATCTGTGTGGGGACTCGGAGAAGGAATTGTTTCTGGAACAATAACCCCCGACCATTATGTTGTCTCGAGAGATTTAAAAATCATCGAGGAGAAAATATCAAATAAAAAAATTGCTATAACGAGGGGTTCAAATGGTAAAGAAAAAATAGTTCAACTCTCCCCAAGTGTTTCAAAAAAGAAAGTTCTCAAAGATTCAGAAATAAAAAGTCTTACAGAAACAAGTTTGAAATTAGAAGAGCATTATCAGAAACCTCAAGACACAGAGTTTGCAATTGAAGGAGAAGAAATTTATATTGTTCAAACGAGAGCAATAACTACTTTAAAAAAAAGATTAAAAGAAGATGAGAAAAAAACAATTTCAGGAGATGAGATTTTATCTGGAGTTGGAGCTTCGCCCGGCATTGGTTCTGGAAAAGTAAAAATTGTGAGAAGTATTAAAGACCTTGAGAAAATAGAAAAGGGAGATGTTTTAGTAACTAAAATGACAAACCCAGATATGGTTGTAACTATGCAAAAAACATCCGCAATAATTACTGACGAAGGTGGTTTAACCGCACACGCTGCGATAGTCTCAAGAGAAATGGGGATCCCAAGTATTGTAGGAACAGAAAATGCAACAAAAATATTAAAAGAAAATATGGTCGTCAGTGTAGATGGATATACTGGAAAAGTTTATTTGGGAAAAATTCAGGGAGTAAAGAAAGAAGAAGTTCTTCCAATTACTGCCAAAACCAAAACAGAGATAAAAATACTTTTAGATTTACCAAGTTCGGCAGAAAGGGCTGCAAAGACCAAAGCAAAATTTGTAGGTCTAACAAGAATAGAAGGAATCATAGCAGAGTCAGGAATGCATCCAGATTATTTTTTAAAGAATGGAAAAATAAAAGATTATGAAGATATTATATTTAAAGGATTAAACACAATTGCACATCACTTCGAGGGAATGTGGGTAAGGAGTTCTGATGTCCGGAGTGATGAATATAAAGAATTAAAAGGAGCGCCGAAAGAAGTAGAAGAAAATCCTATGTTAGGAATGCACGGCATAAGGTTTGGTTTAAAGGAGCCAGAGATATTAAAGGCAGAGATAAGGGCAATGGAAAGAGTTTCTCAAAAAGGGAAAAAAATAGGTCTCCTAATACCTCAGGTAATCTCCACCGACGAAGTTAAAAAAGTTAAAGGAATCTTAAAAGAATTAAATATTAAGAATTTAAAATTCGGAGTTATGATAGAAACTCCCGCAGCAGTCCAATTGATCGGAGCTTTATGTAAACTCGGAATAGATTTTATCTCTTTTGGAACAAACGATTTAACCCAATATATCTTAGCAATAGATAGGGGAAATGAAGAGGTTCAATATCTCTACGATGAAATGCACCCCGCAGTTCTCAAGGAACTGGAATATGTTATTAGAGTTTGTAAAAATAATAAAGTAAAAACAAGCATCTGTGGTCAGGCGGGAAGTAAAAAACCAATGGTAAAATTTTTAGTTGAAAGAGGCATAGATAGTTTAAGTGTTAATGTTGATGTCGCTCATGAAATTTCTGAATACGTCGCAGAATTGGAGAGAATAAAAAATAGATCCTCAGATAAAGAGCCAAGAAAATATCACGCCAAGAATTTTAGTCGAAGGTAGAAGTTTAAATAAAGAAAATGAAAAATAAAAAAGATATTATTTTTTATTCAATAATTTTAGGAATAATTCCCCTTATATTAATCCTTATCTATCTTTTACCAAAAAATTATACAAACATTTTCATATTTAATTTTAATCATCCAACTATCATCTCTATATTCTTCTCAAATTACACCCACCAAAATTTAGGACACTTATGTGGAGATTTATTAATTTATTTTATCACAATGATCTCCCTTCTCTTTGTGGAAACAAACAAAAAAAGACTCTACGCGTTTTCAATCTTCGCTTTCTTCATATATCCATTCTTCCTTCCCCAAATAATAGAATTTCTTTTTTCTCTATTTAAAATACCCCTTTCTCTTATCAATAATTCATTAGGATTCTCAGGCATAATACTCTTATTTGAAGGTTATTTTCTCTATTACCTCCTCTGTTATTTCTATAAAGATTTTAAGATTAATAGATTCAGAATTTTCCGAGGGGAATACATTCTAAAATCAATTATTCTTCTCGCCTTAGCAGGTTTATTATTCTACTCTTTCTTTCCAGAAAGACTAATAACATCTGCAGGTAAAATAAATACCCCGGTCCATTTTGTTTCCTTTACTCTTGGATTTCTTTTCCCTTACTTTTATAGATTAATTAAAAGAATAAATAAGTAAATTACCCTCGATAAAGAACCGAATTTGTACTGTACCAATTCTTACGAATGGCCCCAGAGCGAATACAAGATTCTCATTGTGTCCATAATTACACTATAAATTAATATGGCCCCAGAGCGAATACAAGATTCTCATTGTGT
>VAPE01034315.1_pt1 | contig 20183 bp, 16 predicted proteins | sample 3393911 | NCBI WGS metagenome assembly VAPE01 (sample SAMN08290436, study PRJNA428436) | hydrothermal vent metagenome | isolation source: Deep-sea hydrothermal vent chimney | place: Atlantic Ocean: South-mid Altantic Ridge
ACGCGGTCGGTTTCCGGGTATCGGGCCGCGGGGAGCTGCATCTCTCTATTTTGATCGAGAAGATGCGGCGTGAGAATTACGAATTCCAGGTAACCCGGCCCCAGGTCATCATGCGTGAGCAGGACGGCAAGACCATTGAGCCCTACGAGGAGCTTACCGTTGATGTCGATGAGCAGTTCCAGGGCGTGGTGATTGAAAAACTGGGGAAACTGAAAGGGATTCTCCTCGACCTGCAGCTGGAAAACCGGATGGCCCGTCTGAAGTTCAAGGTCCCGACCCGCGGCCTGCTCGGATATCGGTCCGAGTTTATGACCGATACCCGGGGGATGGGGGTGATGAATTATGTCTTTGCCGAGTGGGGGCCGTATGCCGGCGATATCCAGCATCGGCAGAACGGGGTGATGATTGTCAAGGAAACCTGTACCACCGTAGCCTATGCCCTGTTTAACCTGCAGGAGCGCGGCAAGTTGTTCCTCGGTCCCGGCGTGCCTGTCTACCAGGGGCAGATTATCGGCGACCATTGCCGTCCCGCAGACCTGGTGGTCAATCCGGCGAGGGGCAAAAAATTGACCAATATGCGGGCTTCCGGTTCGGACGAGGCGGTTATTTTAACCCCGTCCCTTGACATGAGTCTGGAGGATTGTATAGCATATATTAATGACGACGAGCTGATGGAAGTCACCCCGTCGGCTATCCGGCTGCGGAAAAGAAAAGGGGTCAAGGTGCGGGCCTGATCCAGGTCCCGCAGTGCCGTCGGCTGCCAGGTGATGGAAGATGTGGCCTGAAATGAAAGAACTGATATTTATGGCAGTGGCACTGCTGGCCGGAATCGGCGCCTTTGTCCTGATCATGAAAAAGACGCGCAGTGACTGTATCCCCTGACTGCTGATCTACAGCTCCCTCGGGGTGGGGATCATGGTCTATGCCTTGCTGAATTACATATTTTAGCCTCCCGGCTCCGGGTTCGTAAGCCGTCCAGGCACCCTATTCTCACGCGGTTTTTCCCGCCCGCATAGAGGGGCTATAGCGTGCAGGAAAAACTACGTGAATCTAGGGCATCTGTGCCACCTTACAGCTCTAAAATATGTGAAATCGAACAGTTACACCCCCCGTGATCAGTTACCCGGGTTCTCTTTCGTCGATTTTCTCCTGTTTTTTTCTTTTTCCTGGAAATAATCATCAAGAATTTTCCGGTGGTCAAAGACCAGGTCGGGGAGCGTGTCGCGGGTGAAAATCCGGGCCTGGACGGCATCGTCCGAACCGTGCGGCCTGCCGCTTGCCCTGGCAATGAATACTGTTGAGGCGGTATGCTGTCTCGGGTCCCGATCCGGATCGGAGTAGGTATGAAACTGCCGGACCAGCGTGACCTCCAGCCCGGTTTCCTCCAGGGCTTCCCGTACAGCCGCCCTTTCAAATGACTCGCCGTAATCAACAAAGCCACCGGGCAGGGCCCAGCCGTGCGGCGGGTTTTTCCGTTCAATAAGAACAATGCCACCGGCAATTTCAATGATGATATCGACCGTGGGTACCGGGTTTTTATATACCGGTATCGGCTGGTGACATTTGGGGCACCTCATCGTTTTTTCTCCGGTTGCCGGTCAAAGCACAAGGCCCGGATTTCCCGCCAGCTGTCGACCGATTTGAACGAATGCCGGCCCCGGTTCCAGGGCTGGGAAAAGACAATGGGATTGATGCCCGCCTGCTCAAGCTGCAGGCAGGTCTCGGCCCGGTCGTCAATGAAGTACTCAAGTCCGTGCTCCCGGATATGGCGGGGTTTGTCGTCGTGGGCGCCCATGGCCACGATTCGGATGCCTTCGCTGGTTGCGGCATCCGTTACCGATTCGAACCAGGTCCTGATCGGTTCGGGGTCAGGCCGGGCCGTGACCAGGGTAACGGTTGCGTAGCCGGTCAGCTCTGCCAGTACCCGGATCGCGCCGGGCATGGGTTTTAAGCCGACACCAACCGGGTCGACGAGGATACGGCCGAAGATTGTTTCCACGAGTTCCAACTTCATATCCAGGCAGCGTTCGACTTCGAAAGCCGTGATGTCTTCAAGGCTGAAGGAACAGTCCCCATATTCTTCGCAGGACAGGCGGATAAAGGCCTCGGCAGTATCGGCGACAACGCCGTCAAAGTCAAAGCCCAGGCGGGCGGGATTGATTTTGTTCATGAATCGTTTCCTTGGCCGGAATCGGCCCTGCCGTAAGCTGCTTCAATCGCCTTGATTTGCCGGACCAGTTCCCGGTTGACCGGGGTGGCGATGCCGAGCTGTTCTCCGGCGGCAACCACGGCCCCGTTAATGGCATCAATCTCCGTTGGCCGTTGGTGCATGACATCCTGGAGCATTGAGGAGACGTTGTTCCGGGTCGTCCGGCAGACCTTGAAGGTCGCGCTGACCGGGTCGTCGACAATCGGGATATCTTTCGCCCTGGCAACGGCGACGGCCTCGTTGACCGCCTTTTGCATCTGTTCCCTGATGGACTCCGAGGTCAGAAGTTGGCCGTTGGTCCGCCGGTGAACGGCACTGAGGGCGTTGACCCCCACGTTGACAAAGAGTTTGGCCCAGATGTGGTGCAGGGGATGACGGGTTATCTCGGCAGCCAGGCCCGCACCATTGAGGAGCCTGGTTGTTTCCTGCAGGCGCGGTAGGGCCGCGTCATGATCGGCCCGCAGCAGACCGAGACGGGTGATACCGGAGCCGCAGTGCCGGACATGGCCCGGTCCGAGCAGGGTTGCGCCTTCCGAGGTGATACCGGCGGCGGTGTTGCAGGGCGACCGGGTCAGGACGGCCAGGTGGCCGATCCCGTTTTGCATGGCGATCAGCAGGGTCTGCGGGGCGAGAAGCGGGGAGATACTGCTTAGGGTCGAGGCCACGGCCAGGGCCTTGACGCAGAGAAACAACACATCGCAGTGATTGATCACTTTCGGGTCGGCGGTCACCCGAAGACGGCAGACGATGGTCCGGCCGTTGTCTTTTAAACGCAGACCGTGCTCGTTGAGCATCCGTGCCCTATCCGGCCGGTGATCAAGGAGATAGAGGCTATGGTCATCATTGCCGGCCCCGCTGTTTTCCTGTTCCCGCAGGAAAAGAAAAATTCGGGCCGCCAGCAGGGAGCCAAGCGCTCCCGGGCCGACAATGATGATACGCATGGATCGACTCCAGCACCGGGTAGTTATTTGTAACTATTCAGGTACAAGCGGAAAACTGCCATAACCTCGGTCTGCAACTGTTCAGATGTGCCCCTATTTGGGTAAGCAGGCCAACGAATCCATAGTCTGGCTATGTGAGGCGGCCGGATCGCCCGAAGATGGAGTGCAACTGAACAGTTGTTTACTTTATCTTGGCATCCTCGATAATCGCGGCGTAGCGGTAGCCGGCGCCAAAGTCACGGTCCGTATGCAGAACGCCCACGACCATAACAACTGAACCCGTCTTCGGAACCGCCATGGTGGTGACCACCAGGTCATGGGTGTTTTTGAGTGCATCGCCGGTGCCGTCCTGGATGTGGACCCAGTTTTTGCCCATAATCATCCTGGAAACCTTCATTACCTTGCCGCGGACCCTGACTTCCTTGTTGTTCAGTTCCTTTCTTTTGGCAAAGAGTTCGCCGATGGTATAGCCGTTTGCGCCTTCGGCCTTCTGCACCTTGACATTGGCGGAAGGAACGATGGCGGCCTGGCTGCCGCCCGAACTATCCATGGCGGCGGTGGTCGACATGTCGGTTTCCGAATTCAGGGCCTTGGCAAAGCCGTTGCCGCCTTGGGCGGCGGCATGAGAGCCGCCTGACGGCTGCGTATTGCCGGCCTGATTATTCCCGCCGATGCCGCTGGCGAAAATAATGGAAGCAAAGGTCCGTTTCAGGATCTTGGATTTAAAGTTTTTCATTTCCATGCCGTTCGGCACGGTCACTTCCTGGCCTTTCTTCACTTTGGCCTGGGGGATAGCTATCCAGACCGGTCCCTGCGCCGCCTGGACTTGCAGGTAGGTGTAGGCCCCGGCATTGATGGTGTCTATCACCTTGCCCTTGATGGTTACGCCCGGCGAGGGACTCTGGGCGGCCTCGTCCCGGGCCGGGGCGGGGACCGTTTCGGCCTTGGTCGTTACGGTTTTATTATTCTGGGCCGGTGTTTTCTCGGGCTGGTTGGCCGACTTACAGCCGCTTGTTCCTCCGAACAGCAGGAACAGGGCAACGACGATAATCTGGGTGCGAAAGCGCATCATAGGGTATTCTCCATAAAAAAAATCAATAAGAGGGAAAAGACTGCAAACAAATTTTCATTATCTTTATATAAAAGGTCGCTCGTCCCATGTCAAGAAATCGACATTGGGCGCCGGGAGTTATTTTTTGCGCGGACCCGCCTCTGGGGTTCGGCGGGGCATGGACTGAAGAACCACGCAGGCCATGGGCGCGACAGTGATTTGAGCGCGGGCAGTGATGGCTTCGCCTTGCTCCTTATCGGTGATGTCCGCCGGCGGACCGGCCCCGGTGTCGATGATTTTTTTCCAGATACGCCGGCTGTGAGGAGGGGGCGGCTTGGGCACGATGAAGGTTTTGTCCTGATCCCGGCTGCCGCTCAGCATGACAAAAAAATCGTCATCCTCGCCCTCGTCAAGGGCGGAGCCATTAAGGGTGAAGGCCAGGGCCCGACCTTCGTCCGACCAGTCCTTTTTGCCCGGTTTCAGGCCCTGCCAGATAATTTCCTGGTATTGGGACCGGCTTTTTTTCGGGTGCGGGGCGGCAAAGAAATCAACCCGTCTGAAGACCGGATGCTCGCGGCGCAGCTGGATGAGTTTGCGGAAGAAACGGAGCTGGTCGGCGTTTTTACGGGCCAGTTCCCAGTTGAGCCAGCTGATGTCGTTGTCCTGGCACCAGGCGTTGTTGTTGCCGCGCTGGCTGCGCCCGAATTCGTCACCGGCGACCAGCATGGGGGTTCCCTGGGACAGAAACAGGACCACCGCCAGACTCCGGAGGCGCCGCGCCCGGAGAGTCATGATCGCCGGGTCATCGGTTTCTCCTTCGACGCCGCTGTTCCAGCTGATATTGTTGTTGTCGCCGTCCCGGTTGTCCTCACCGTTTTCCAGGTTGTGTTTCTGCTCGTAGCTCACCAGGTCATACAGCGTGAAACCGTCATGACTGGTGATGAAGTTGATCGAATTGCCCGGACTGCGGCCGCCATGCTCGTAGAGATCCGAGCTGCCGGCAATACGGGTGGCCAGGGCCGGGACCTTGCCCGGATAGCCGCAGAAAAAAGCGCGGACATCATCGCGGAAGCGGCTGTTCCATTCCGCCCAGCGGCGATGATTCGAGAAGCTGCCCACCTGGTAGAGGCCGGCCGCATCCCAGGCCTCGGCAATGATCTTGCATCCGGCCAGGATCGGGTCTTCGGCGATCTGCTCGACTACCGGGGGATTGGAGAGTACCTTGCCGTTCTGGTCGCGCCCCAGAATCGAAGCCAGGTCAAAGCGGAAACCATCGACGTGCATTTCCACGACCCACCAGTGCAGGGCATCCATGATCAGGGTTCGGACAATGGGGTGGTTGCAGTTGCAGGTATTGCCGCAGCCGGAAAAGTTCAGATACTCCCTGGTCAGGGGATCAAGCAGGTAGTAGATGGTGTTGTCGATGCCCCGGAAATTGAGGGTCGGCCCATCGGCGCCGCCTTCAGCCGTGTGGTTGAAGACAATGTCGAGAATGACCTCGATCCCCGCCCGGTGCAGGGCCTTGACCATGTCCCGGAATTCATCGATCTGACGGCCCCTGCCGCTGCAGTATCCGGCCTTGGGAGCAAAGAATGAAATCGGACTGTAGCCCCAGTAGTTTTTTAACCGCTCGCCGGTGAGTGGATTTTTAAAGACCACTTCATTTTCATTGAATTCCATGACCGGCATCAATTCGACGGCGGTGATCCCCAGTTCCCGGAGATAGGGGATTTTTTCAGTGATGCCGGCGAAAATCCCCGGATGCTTTACTTCCGAGGACGGATGACGGGTAAAACCGCGAACGTGCATCTCGTATATAATCGTATCGTTGAGCGGCGTGGCCAGGGGGCGGTCTCCCTCCCAGTCATAGCTTTTTTCGTCAATGAGGCAGCAGGGGCGGCCGCCAAGATATTTTTTGCCGTGATTCCAGGCGGAAGAACTCAGGGCCCGACCATAGGGATCGGTCAGGATAAGGCGGTCATTATAGCGGTGTCCCGTGGTCTTTGGCTGGAACGGGCCTGACAGTCGATAGCCGTACCTGGTTTTTTCGGGCAGTCCGGTCACGAGGATGTGCCAGATGTCACCGGTTTTGTTGGTCAAGGGGTTGAGTAAAAATTCCTGCTGCTTGTTTTTTTTCCGGCCTGGTTTCCGGCCGGGGATTTCGAGGACCAGGGAGACGGCCGTGGCATGGCGGGAAAAAAGGGCGAAATTGACGCCCTTCGCGGTCAGTGTCGCCCCCAGGGGCAGGGGCTCACCGGCTTGGACTGTAATGTTCGATTTCATATTGACTTGATAATGATTATTATTTATAAATAGAGAAAAGGGCTCGAAATTATTCGAGTACATTCTACTCTGTTTTTTTATTTTGCAAAGCTTTTGCGGAGGACATTATGGGACTGTTTTCAAAACTGGATCTTGCCGGAACCCCGACAATAGACTGGGAGATGACCCCTGATTACGCGTTCGGTACCTTTGAAAGCTGGGGGGGGACGGAGCGGATACGCAGCAAATCCGAGCGGTTCTACTATTTCTTTGTTGACAACTGGGGGGAGGAGCCAAAGTTATGCCTCATGGAGAGGGGGATCAAACATGCCCGGATTGTCGCCGAAATCCTGGCGCCCAAAGACAAAATTCAGCGCTGTGTGGACAGTCAGGGCAAGGTCGCCCCGTTTGAGAAAAGTTTCGCTATTGATGGCGTTCTTAAAAAATGGCTGATCGCCAATGTCTTTGAAGGCGATGACGACTCAATGGTTGTGCCTCTGGAGGCGGAGCGGCAAGAGGAGATAGGGGAAACCGGCCTGCCGGGCAGGGGGGAGCCGGGGCCGGCGGTCCCCCTTATTTCTTTGCCCGATCAGCCGGCGGAGATGAGCGAGGCGGATGTGGCCGCGCTTGCCGTCGAGTATAATTTTTTCGACCGGGACCACAATAAGTCCGGCAACTTTATCCACTGCCTGGTGGATAATGGTGACAACCTGACGGTGAGTGACCGGACGACCGGCCTCATGTGGCAGCGGCAGGGTTTTGATATCATGAGCCACCGGATGCTGCGCCGGGAGACCGTCGAGCTGAATGATGCAAAATTCGCCGGCTATTCAGGCTGGCGCCTGCCCACCATGGCCGAGGCTCTCTCCCTCATGGAGCGGACAAAAAATGAACATGGCCAGTATCTGCACCGCTGTTTTTCTCCGTACCAGCCATTTATCTTTGTCGCGGCCACTCGTAAACCGGGCGGTTACTGGTTTGTCGATTATAAGCAGGCCCGGGTTTTCTGGGCGTCCGGGACAATCCCCGGTGGTTTTGGCAGGCTCTGTCGCCGGGACCCTGATATCGGGTAAATTCAAGTTTGCGCTTGACATTTTTGAACGATCGACCTATTTTTTTGAGCAATTGATCAAAACGCAGATCGCGGTGCGGCGATAAGCCATGGTGGGAGGAAGCAGCTGGTGGCAGTGGTCGAGGGCGGAGTGGCCCAAGATATAATGATGAACAAAACGCGTCATAAACTCATCCGCGCAACCGAACGGCTGCTCCGCCGGGATGGCCTCGCCCGGGTGACCACCCGCAAGATTGCCCGGGAAGCCGGTGTGGCCGAAGGGGCGCTTTACCATCATTTCGGCGATAAGGCCGAACTGCTGTACGCGGTGGTTCAGCAGAGTATGGGGGATTTTCGCGAAGTGCTGGAGAGCCTCCCCCTGCAGGTGGGGCAGCGGACGGTGCGTGAAAACCTGGAGCATACACTGCGGGCGGCGTTCAGTTTCCAGTTCAAGATCGTACCGATCGTCTGCTCGCTGTATGCCGACCATGAATTGCTTGCCCGCACGCGGGAAATCATGAGTGAACGTGGGATCGGCCCGCAATGTTCCGTTACGGTACTCGCCGTTTACCTGCAGGCCGAGCAGAGGCTGGGCCGGGTGGCCGCGGACATCGATTCGCAGTCCGCGGCCGGTTTGTTGCTCGCCAGCGGTTTTCACACGGCGATGTTGGACCATTTTCTGGCCCGGGAAGTAACTCCGGCCGCGGCCCGGCAACGGCTTCAGGAAACGGTGCGGACGCTGTTGGCCGGTCTCGAGCCGCGTAGGGCGGCAAAGCCTCTGTCCTCATGACGGGAAGGTAGAATGATGAAATGGTTGTTTTTGTTTATGCGTACTACCATCGCCGGAATCATGGCGATGGTCTTGGCCGGCTGTACGGTCGTCGGTCCTGATTTTCATGCGCCGGCCGCCCCTTCCTCATCCCCCAACTATACCGCCTCGCCGCTGCCGACGCAGACGGCCGCAGCGCCGACCGACGGTGGCGTCGCACAGCGTTTCGATTTTACCCGGCAGCTCTCTGCCCGGTGGTGGCAGCTGTTTCGCTCACCGGAACTCGATGCCCTGATCAAGCAGGGATTGGCGCAGAGCCCCACGTTGTCCGCGGCCCGAGCGGTGCTGCGCGAGACCCAAGAGAACTTCCGCGCCGCCGGCGGGGCGCTGCGCTATCCGCGCCTCGATGCCAACCTCTCGGCGCAGCATCAGCGCAGCTCAGGCGCAGCCTTCGGCGGCTCGAATATTGAATATACCCTCTATAACGCCTCGGTCGGCGTCTCTTACTCCCTGGATATGTTCGGCGCCACACGGCGGCGGCTCGAGGGACTGCGGGCGCAGGTCGATTATCGGCAATACCAGTTCGAGGGCGCCTATCTGGCGCTGACCGGCAACATCGTGACCACCGCGATTCGGGAGGCGGCACTGCGGGAGCAGATCGCGGCGGCGCGGAATATCCTGGCGGCGGAACGAAAACAACTGGCGATGGTGAAGCGGCAGTTCGAGCTTGGTGCCGTGCCCCGGGCATCGGTCCTGTCGCAGCAGTCGCAGCTGGCGACCACCCGCGCCACTCTGCCCCCCCTTCAAAAACAGCTCGCCTTCACCCGTCACGCCCTCGCGGTCCTGGCCGGGCAGTTGCCGAGTGCCGGGCATCTGCCACTATTCCAGCTGGATTCTCTGCACCTGCCGGAAGTCCTGCCGGTCACCCTTCCCTCGACCCTGGCCCGTCAGCGTCCCGACATCCGCGCCGCCGCGGCGCTGTTGCATCAGGCCAGTGCGGCGGTCGGCGTGGCGACGGCCAACCTCTATCCCCGGATAACCCTGAGCGGCAGCTTCGGAACCCAGGCGACCGGCATCGGTGACCTGTTCACCGGTTCGGGGGCGGTCTGGAATATCGGGGCGGGCCTCCTGCAACCGCTATTCCATGGGGGCGAATTAAGCGCCAAGCGCCGCGCCGCCGTGGCTGCCTACGATCAGGCGGTGGCTCAATATCGGCAGACGGTGCTCCTGGCGTTCAAGAATGTGGCCGACGTGCTGTGCGCCCTCGACAGTGATGCCCGCACTCTCCAGGCCCGGGCGGCCGCCGAAGCCGCGGCCCGGGAGAATTTTGTCCTGACCCGGCGGCAATTCCGGCTCGGCGCGGTGAATTATCTGACGCTGCTGGTCGCCCAGCGGGATTCCCAACAGGCACGCATCAGCCTGATCGCCGCCCGGGCGCAGCGTTATGCGGATACGGCGGCACTGTTCCAGGCCCTCGGCGGCGGCTGGTGGAACCGCTCCCCGGCAGCTGCCGGCAGCGCGGCCAAACCGAAAATGGACTGATTGCCGGTCACGGCTTATTTTTTCCCCTCAAGAGGTTTCGAATGACCAAGCGTATGATAATTATGCTGATTTTCGTTGGCTTGCTGTTCGGCTCGATTTTCGGCTTTCAGGCGTTCAAGGCACACATGGTTAAGAAATTCATGACGTCGCGGGGAATGCCGCCGCAGACCGTGTCGACGATCAAGGCGGACACCCAGGTCTGGCAGCAGCGACTCGAAGCAGTCGGCTCGCTGCAGGCCGTGCGCGGCGCCGATCTCGCCCCGGAAGTGAGTGGCCTGGTGGTGAAGATCAACTTCAGGTCCGGGCAGGAGGTGAAAGCCGGGGCGCTGCTGGTCGAACTGGACGCCAGTTCCGATCGGGCCAAGCTGCAGGCACTCAAGGCGGCGGCGGAATTCGCCCGGAAGACCTACCGGCGCGACCGGCAGCAATTCCGGGCGCATGCTGTCAGCCAGGCGACCCTGGATGCCGACATGGCCAGACTGAAGAGTTCCAGGGCCCAGGTCGCCGAGCAGCAGGCCTTGCTCGGCAAAAAAAACATCAGGGCGCCTTTTGCCGGCCGCCTCGGCATCCGGGCGGTGAACCTCGGGCAATATCTCAACCCCGGCGCCAAGGTCGTCACCCTGCAGGCCCTGGATCCACTCTTTGTCGACTTCTACCTGCCGCAGCGCACTATCAGTCAGGTTGAAGCTGGTCAGTCGGTGACGGTCAGGGTCGACGCCTTTGCCGACAAGACCTTTGTCGGCAGGATCTCGGCCATCAATTCGAAGGTTGATACGGACACGCGTAACGTCCGGGTTCGGGCCATGATCCGTAACCCGGACCATCTGCTGTTGCCGGGGATGTTCGCAACCACGGACATCGAAGTCGGCCGGCCGCAACCCCGGGTCACGCTGCCGCAGACGGCGATTTCCTACAATCCGTACGGTAACATCGTCTACCTGGTCAAGCAAAAGGGCAAGGGCCGCGACGGCAGGCCCAGGCTCGTGGCCGAACAGAAATTCGTGATCACGGGGGCCACCCGGGGCGATCAGGTGGCCATCCTCAAGGGCGTGCAACCGGGGGATGTCGTCGTGACCTCGGGGCAGATCAAGTTGCACAACGGCACCCCGGTGCTCATCAACAACAGCATCGAACCGGCCAATGATGCCGCGCCGACCCCCAGGGACGAGTAAGCGGGAGACATTGATGAAATTCACCGATATTTTCATCCGGCGGCCGGTGCTGGCGACGGTCCTGAGCCTGTTTATCCTCGTCCTCGGTCTACGTTCCATCGGCCTGCTGCCCATCCTGCAGTTTCCGCGCACGGAGAATGCCGTGGTCACGGTGACCACGGCTTACACCGGGGCCAACGCCAACCTGGTCGCCGGTTTTATCACCACGCCGTTGGAAAATTCCATCGCCCAGGCCAATGGTATCGACTACATGACCTCGACCAGTACCCAGGGCTTGAGCAACATCTCCGTCAAGTTGCGGCTGAACGCCGACACCGACAAGGCGCTGACCGAAATCAACACCAAGATCAACGCCGTGCGCAACCAGCTACCTCCCGAGTCCCAGCAGCCGGTGCTGAGCGTCAAGGTCGGGCAGACGATCGATGCCATGTACATCGGCTTCAACAGCAAAGTGCTCGCCCCGAACAAGATCACCGATTACCTGATCCGCGTAGTGCAGCCGAAACTGCAGGCGATTGACGGGGTGCAGACGGCGGAGGTTATCGGGAAAAAGCTCTTCGCCATCCGCGCCTGGCTCAACCCGCGGAAGCTGGCGGGCTATGATCTTACTGCGGCCGATGTCTGGAATGCCCTTGCCAAAAACGACTATCTCTCCGCCGTGGGCAGAACCAAGGGCCAGATGGTCCAGGTGAACCTGACCGCCTCCACCAGTCTCCATTCCCTTGAGGACTTCCGCAACCTGATCATCAAGCAGCACAATGGCGTCGTTGTCCGTCTCAGGGATGTCGCCAACGTGACCCTGGGCGCAGACAACTACTCATCGCAGGTGGCCTTTGACGGGCAGAAAGCGGTCTACATCGGCATCCAGGTGGCGCCGGGGGCCAACCTGCTCGAGGTGATCAAGCGGGTCCGCAGTGTTTTCCCAGGTATTCAGAAACAGCTGCCGGAGGGGCTCAACGGGCAGATCATTTACGATTCGACCAAGTTCGTGAGCAATTCGATCACCGAGGTGGAGTTCACCCTGGCCGAGGCGCTACTGATCGTGACCCTGGTCGTCTTCGCCTTCCTGGGGTCCTTCCGCTCAGTGCTGATTCCGACCATCACCATCCCGCTGTCGCTGATCGGCGCCTTCACCATCATGCTGGCGTTCAATTTTTCCATCAACCTGCTGACGCTTCTCGCCCTGGTGCTCGCCATCGGCCTGGTGGTCGATGATGCCATCATCATCGTCGAGAACGTCAACCGCCATCTCGAAGAAGGGGCTCAGCCGCTGGAAGCCTCCATTGCCGCAGCCCGCGAACTGGCGAACCCGATCATCGTCATGACCGTGGTGCTGGTGGCCGTCTATATCCCGATCGGTTTCATGGGGGGGCTCACCGGCGAGCTCTTCACCGAATTCGCCTTCACCCTCGCCGCCGCGGTGACCATCTCGGGGGTCGTCGCCCTGACCCTCTCGCCGATGATGTGCTCGCGGCTGCTCAAGCCCTACGATCCTCACCCAAAGGGCTGGCAGGCCAGGCTCGTGGTCTTTCTCGACCGCCGGTTCGATGCTCTGCGTCAACGCTACCAGCATTTGCTGCACCGGACGCTGAACTATTTCCCGGTGACGGTGGCCTTTGCGCTGGTCGTGCTCGGCAGCATTTATTTTCTTTATGCCGGCGCGAAATCAGAACTCGCCCCCCAGGAGGACCAGGGGGTCATCATCACCGCTTCCACCTCGGCGCCGAACGCTACCCTGCAACAGCGGCAGCTCTACTCCCGGGCCGTTTACCAGACCTTTGCCCGGCATCCCGAGACCGACCACGTCTTCCAGCTCGACATGCCGGGTAGATCCATCGCCGGCATGGTGCTCAAGCCCTGGAGTGAGCGGGCAAAAACCAGCAATGATCTGCAGCCGGTCCTGCAACGGGAACTGAGCCGTATCGCCGGGGTGCGGGTGGTGGCGTTTCAGCCTCCGCCGCTGCCCGGCAGCCGGGGCCTGCCGATCCAGTTCGTCATCCAGACCACGGATCCCTTCAACCAGTTGAACCGGGTGGCGGCCAATTTTCTGCAACAGGCGCAGCGAAGCGGGATGTTCATGTTTCTCGACAGCAACCTCAAGTATGACCTGCCGCAGTCGAAGGTGGTCATCGACCGCAACCTGACTGCCCAGCTCGGGCTTTCGATGCGCGATGTCGGTGGAGCCCTTTCGGCGATGCTCGGCGGCGGCTACGTCAACTATTTCAGTCTCGACGGCCGCTCCTACAAGGTGATTCCGCAGGTCCAGCAGCGCTACCGGCTCAATCCCGATCAGCTGAAAAACTACTACATCCGTAGCGCCGGCGGCAAATCGATTCCCCTCTCGACGATCATCCATATCGAGAACTCGGTGGTGCCGGAATCGCTGAATCACTTCCAGCAACAGAACGCCGCGACCATTTCCGGGGTGGCCTTTCCGGGCGTTACCCAGGGCCAGGCCCTGGACTATCTCAAACAGCTGGCGAAAAAAACGCTGCCGCAGGGGTATTCGATCAATTACGCTGGCCAGTCGCGGCAGTTCATGCAGGAGTCGAGTGCCTTGCTCGTCACCTTCTTCTTCGCCATGATCATCATTTTTCTCGCCCTGGCAGCCCAGTTTGAAAGTTTCCGCGATCCGGTCATCATTCTGGTTACCGTGCCGATGTCGATCTGCGGCGCGCTGATCTTCATCAGCCTTGGCGTCGGCGGTGCCAGCCTCAACATTTATACCGAGGTTGGTCTGGTCACTCTCATTGGTCTGATCAGCAAGCACGGCATCCTGATCGTCGAATTCGCCAATAACCTGCAGCGGCAGGGGCACAGCAAGCGCGAAGCGATAGAGATGGCGGCGGTCATCCGGCTGCGGCCGATTCTGATGACCACTGCGGCGATGGTTCTCGGGGTGGTGCCGCTGATTCTGGCCACCGGCGCCGGCGCCGTCAGCCGTTACAACCTGGGCCTGGTCATCGCCTCCGGCCTCTCCATCGGCACCCTGTTCACGCTTTTCGTGGTGCCGGCGATGTATATGCTGCTGGCGGCCAGGCATGCCGGCCAGGAGGTTGCCGGGGCGCCGCCGGTAAAGTCCGCTTCCGCGGCCTCCTGAGCCGGCAATGACCGGCTGGGTACCGGCATGGATCAGGCTGGGAACATCATGCCGTAAAACTGTTTGAGTTCCGCGGGCGGGACGACACTCTGCCAGTGTCCGCTGAATAAGGCGGCGAGCCAGAAAAGGAAAAAAACGGCCAGGACCATCAGGGGCAGAACCTGGGCTGGAAGGCGGACCCGGCCCGGCCCGGCAAGGGTAAGGCAATCCTCGCGCGGGCAGACCCCCACGCACTCCATGCAGCCCACGCATTCGCTGCTCCATATCCCTTTTTTCTCCGCCACCTTGATCGCCCCGGGGCAGACTTTTTCGCACTTCTTGCAGTCAATGCACTGCTCGGCATTCCGCCGGACGCGCAGGGGGCTGAACAGGGACACCAGGCCCAGCAGCGCGCCATAGGGACAGAGGTAGCGGCACCAGAAGTTACGCACCACCAGGGAAGTCAGGACAAGAAACAGGAGGACGCCGCCGGCAAGACGGCTGGGCGCAAGGAAAAAAGACAGCATCTTGCCCGCCGCCACCATGTTATAGGGAGAGCGCTGGAAGGCGGTGATCTGGTCCAGGTTCATACGCCAGAGAACCAGGTAACAGAAAAAGGCCAGGAGGACATATTTGAGTCCCAGCAGGGGGCAATCGAGCCAGGCCGGCGGCCGGAACTGCATCTTGAGCCGCCCGCCCGCCATGGCCGCCAGGTTGGAGGCAAAGCCTACCGGGCAGATCCAGCCACAGAAGCCCTTCCGGCAAAGAAAGGCGATGGTGAGCGCCGCCAGCAAGATGGTCAGGCCGGCCGGATGCACCGGGTCATATTCGCCGGTCAGCACAAAACGCTTCAGGCCCACAAGGGCGCTGATCGGCAGAAAGCCCTCCACTGCCGGCGGACTGGGCACGAAGGTCCGGGACCTGCCGACGGCCCACTGAAAGAAGAGATAAAACCGGTAGCCCGCGTACAGGGTAAAAAGGCCGAAGCCGGCCTGGACCAGCCGGCGCAGGACCGGGAGCCGGTGCCGGTCAACCCCGATTTTTTTTATTGCGGCTGCCAGTGTTTTCATGTCCCTAAGATTACCTGTATGCACACCATGCCGAATTGACCGGTTGTCCGCTCCTGTTGCCCGGCGTCTTCCTCCCCGCCAAGGCGCGGATGGCCTTGATCCGGGCCGGTACCGGCGGATGGCTGTAGTTGAGAAAGACGTTGAGCGGGTGCGGCGTCAGATTGGTGAGATTGGTCACGCATAATTTCTTCAGGCCGTTGATCATGTCGTCGGGGCGGCCGGTGCTGGTGACCGCGTAGGCGTCGGCCTTATATTCGTGGCAACGGGAGAAATAATTGGTGACAATGGACAGGAGCAGGGAAAGCGGCGCATAGAGGAAACCGAAGAAGATGAGGCTGGCGTAGATGGAGAGGTGTTCCATGCCGAAGGCCGCAAAGAGTCCCCGGTTCATAAGGAATAAAGACAGGATATAAAACATGACGCCCATCTGGATGATGGAGGCGGCCATCATTTTGTAGATGTGCCGGAGTTTGAAATGGCCCATTTCATGGGCGAGGACGGTAACAATCTCGCCGGGCCGGAGCTTCTCGACCAGAGTGTCGAAAAAGACGATCCGTCGAAAGCGGCCAAAACCGGTGAAAAAGGCATTGAGCCGGGTGGAGCGTTTTGAACCATCCATGGTGTATATTCCCTTCATCTTGAAGTGCTCGGCCCGGGCATAGGCCGTGACGGCCTCTTTCAGCTCGCCCTCGGCCAGCGGGGTGAAGGTGTTGAAGAGGGGCATGATGAGCACTGGCACCAGGAACTGGATGATCACGGTAAAGGCGGTCACGGCCAGCCAGCAGTAGAGCCAGGCCAGGGAGCCGCCGATTGCAAAAAACCAGAGGACGAAGGCCAGCAGCGGGCCGCCGATCAGGACTCCCAGCAGCACCGCCTTGACGATGTCGAGAACAAAGGTCTTGACGGTGGTGGTGTTGAAGCCGAACCGCTCTTCGATGACAAACGTGGAGTAGACGGTAAACGGCAGCTCGGCCGCCGCCGCAATCAGGAACACCAGGCCGCTGAAGATGAGCCCGGTGACGATGGGGCCGAAGCCGAAGCTCCGGGCGATCCGGTCGACCTGGTTGAAGCCGCCGCCCAGGATGAACGCCAGGGTCAAAACGGTCATGATCGTGTTTTGCAGCAGGGAAAAACGGGTGGTCACCCTGGTATACTCCTGGGACCGGGCATATTTTTCCCGGTCATAGACATCCCGGAACTCGGCGGGCAGCTCGGGGTCAAGGGAGCGCAGGTTGAGCAGGGCGACAACGCTCTCAAGCAGGTAGCCGATCAGGATAACGGCGATGATAAAAATAAGATAGCTGTTCATCTATTCATTATAACGATAAAATTCAGTCAAGCTGCCGCCCTGTCAGCCTTGATGCCCTTGCCCGGAGCCTTGGTTTTTTTTGACTTCCAGCTCTTCCCAGCGCAGATACAGGTGTTCTATCTTTCGCTGGATCTCTTCCATTTTTTGCCAGCATTCCTGCAGTCTGTCAGGGTTTGTCGCGGTGCCGGGGGCTGTCGTGAGCCGTTGCAGCTCGGTCTGTTCGGCCTCGGCGGCCAGGATCGTTTCCTCGATTCCGTCATACTCCCGCTGGTCCAGATAGGAGAGCCTGCCGGTTTTCATGGTGTTCTTTTTCTTCGCTTTTTTCTGCTGGCCGGAGTTCCGCCGCTGTTGTTTCCGTTGCTCATTCAGGGCCGCAAAACACTGTTCATAATCGGCAAAGTATTCAACCCGGCCGCTATTGTCAAATCCCAGAATCCGGTCACAGATCCGGTCCAGCATGAAGCGGTCATGGGTCACCAGGACCACGGCCCCGGGGAATTCCAGCAGGCTGTCCTCCAGGATCTGCAGTGAGGCGATGTCAAGATCGTTGGTCGGTTCGTCGAGCAGGAGGATGTCGGCCGGCCGGCGCATCAGGTCGGCAATGAAAATCCTGGCCTGTTCGCCGCCCGAGAGGTTACCCACCGGCGTATCCAGCTGCTCGGCCTTGAAGAGAAATTTCCTGGCCCAGGAAACAACGTGCAGAGACTGGTCCCGGTAGACGACGGTCTCGCCTTCAGGAGACAGGGCCCGGCGCAGGGTGGCGGTGAGATCGAGCCGGCTCCGGTCCTGGGCGAAACTCTCGATCCTGACCCCTTCGGCGATCCGCAGGGAGCCGGAATCCGGGGTCAGGCCGTTGTCCTTTCCCGCGTCGGCCAGGATCTGCATGAGGGTGGATTTACCGCTGCCGTTTTTGCCCAGCAGGCCGAGCCGCCGGCCGGGGGACAGGACAAGGTCGAGACCGGAAAACAGGGTCCGGTCGCCATAGGCCTTGGCCAGTCCGCGGCCTTCAAGGAGTTTTTTGGTTTTACGGTTGGTGGCCTCGAAGTCAATCCGGACCTTTCCCTGTGCCCGGTTGCGGGTCCGGACCCTTTTGAGTTCCTCCTGCAGGCGGCCGGCGTCGTCAATGCGGTATTTGGCCTTGGTGCTGCGGGCCTTGGGGCCACGGCGCAGCCATTCGGTTTCACGTCTGAATCGGTTGGAGAGCCGGAGTTCGCGTTGTTGCTGGCCGGCGAGAAAGGCCTCTTTTTTCTCCAGAAACTTTGAATAGTTGCCCTCTACCCGCAGAAATCCATCCGGATAGGCCGGGGAAATCTCCATGGTCCGGTTGGTTATGTTTTCCAGAAAGAGCCGGTCGTGACTGACCAGCAGAAAGGCCGAGGGGCTTTCCGGCAGAGAGCTGCCCAGGAGTTTCTCGAGCCAGAGAATGCCCTCCAGGTCAAGGTGGTTGGTCGGTTCATCCATGACCAGGATGTCCGGGCGGCGTACCAGGACCCGGCTGATGGCCAGCCGTTTGCGCCAGCCTCCCGACAGCGTCCGCACCCGGCATTCAGGGTCGGGGAACTCCGCCCGGCTGAGCATGGCATGGACCCGGTTGTAGCGCTCTGTTTCGTCAAGGCCGAGTCTGTCCAGGTTTTCATCGACAACCTCGGCCACCGTGGCCTCGTCGGCAAAACGATTGCTCTGGGCGAGGTAGCCGAGGTGGACATGCCCGGCCAGGGTGACCTTGCCGCTGTCAGGGGTGTCGAGCCCGCAGAGGATGCGCAGCAGTGTTGTCTTGCCGGAGCCGTTGGCGCCGATGAGGGCCAGGCGCTCGCCCCTGGAGATGGTAAAGGTGATGGAATCAAAGAGCGGCTGGGCTCCGATGGCCTTGCTGATGGCCTGGCAGTTGAGCATGAAGGGCATAATAGATGGAATGGTACGTGACGAGTACGATCAGAGACCAGGGCAAACACTATTTTTAACCTGAATCCGTGACGGCTTGAGGTGACATTTCATACAAAATATCTGTAATTTATTGCATTATTGCCGGATAAGCGCATTTTATGGTCTTCACCGCGCCGCCCTGCGGGGCGCCCGATAACGGTACATCTGCTGCGTTGGCAACTCGTTGATATCACACTAGGATAATCAACATCGTTGCCGCCTTGCATCTGCACCGTTCTCGAACGCTCACGGATTCAGGTTTAAATTTGTTCTTGAAGCAGGAAGGTTATAATTGCCCGCCGATCGCTTGTCAAATTGAAACGGTTATTATTCCTGCCGGCCGCCCCGGTGGCAAGACCGGTTAAGGGTCGTGGAAACCGGGAAATTTGTGTCGGGTATGTTTTTTTTTGCGAGCGAATAAAATTATCGGTCTTTCCCGATTTGCGGAAATGAGAGATGATGATTAATCTTTTATTAAATTATTTAGTATAATTTCTTGAATCTTGAAAATAATATGATTAGAATATAAGTATAATAAGGGAATGAATTATGAATGCCAATCGACGAAACAGTGAACGGCATCCGGCCATGGCGCTGATGTCGAATATCTACGATGGCCGGGATATCTTTCTTGGGATTGTCGAGGATATCTCCGCCTCCGGTCTGCGGGTTGCAAAGATTCCTGCCCGTTTTGATGATACCGCTGGGCGGTGTGTCACTCTGATTAACGGCTTGGCCGGCGATGTCAAGATAACCATGCAGCCGCGTTGGGTACAGGCAACGAACCGGGGAATGTACAAGATGGTCGGTTTCAAAATTACCGACCCGCCGCCGGAATGGATGGATTTCGTCAGGGAAACGGTGCAGACCGTCCCGTCAGAGGAGCAGCTCTCTCTTGCTGGAAATGCTTAGGGCTTGTAAATTGACTGGCTACCAGCGGGTGCAAGGCGTACCGCTGATCACGGCGGCGTTCATTCTCAAGCATGGTCAACACCTTCCCCTGTTGTTTCTTTTTCCTTTTCCGTTTCCCGAGCATCCAGGACGTGGATCGGATCCCCGCTGCGAATCATTCCCGGCGTAATAACCTTGGTAAATATGCCTTCCCTGGGCATAATGCAGTCGCCGACCTGCTGAAAGATTGCACAACCCTTGTGGCATTTCTTGCCGATCTGGGTGACCTCGAGTTCGGTTTTGCCGGCCAGCAGCCGGGTGCCCACCGGCAGATGAACCAGGTCGATGCCCTCGGTGGTGATGTTTTCCGCAAAGGCCCCGGGGGCAAGTTCAAGCCCTTTGGCACGCATGACATCGATGGATTCCCGGGCCAGCAGGCTGACCTGCCGGTGCCAGTTGCCGGCATGGGCATCACCCTCGATGCCATGGTCAACCCGGAGCTGGACCTCGGCGACCGGCTCCTTGTTCACGCCTTTTTTGCTGCTGATATTCAGTGAAATAATTTTGCCCATGATGGCTGGCTCCCTAACTGGTCACTGGGTGTGGCACTCTGCGTTATTACTTGCATCTAACCTGTAAGCCGTCACCGGCACCCCATCTTCACGCGGTCGCTCCCGCCCGCATAGAGGGACTATAGCGAACGGAAGCGACTACGTAAATCTGTGGCACCTGTGGCGGCTGACCTTTATCCTGAATCCGTGAGCGTTCGAGAATGGTGCAGATGCAAGGCGGCAACGAGGTTGATTATCCTGATGTGATATCAACGAGTTGCCAACGCAGCAGATGCGCCGTTATCGGGCGCCCCGCAGGGCGGCGTGGTGAAGATCAGAAAATGCGTTTATTCAGCAATAATG
>VAPE01026840.1_pt1 | contig 20180 bp, 17 predicted proteins | sample 3393911 | NCBI WGS metagenome assembly VAPE01 (sample SAMN08290436, study PRJNA428436) | hydrothermal vent metagenome | isolation source: Deep-sea hydrothermal vent chimney | place: Atlantic Ocean: South-mid Altantic Ridge
CGATCTTGCGCGTGTGAGTCCAGCGCGGTATGAAGTCCATCTCCCGGCCGATACGTGGATCGGTGTTGTCCTGGGTGATGAAAACCCACCGCTGACAAATGCGCTCGCCCGCCTGGCCGGCGCTTGACGCAGCCCAGTCGTCGAAGAAGCGGCGGCCGCGCCATTGTTGGTTGTCGTAGCCCGGCGTGAGCTCGCGCACACTGACCACCCGCGATTCGCCCGTGTCGAGGTTCCGCTCGACCAACTGCCGATCGCCGTCGCGCTGCCGGCGCTCGTTATAAGTCGTCTCGGCGAGCGCCGCAAAGTGCTTCATGTCGATCACCGCCTCGAGCCGATAGCGCGGCGAGCCGAGCGTGCGCCGCTCGAACCGTTCGACCGGCATGTCGTGCCAGCCGGAGCGCAATTCATGCACATCCGGCGAGCGCCACGGCGTGCTGCGCGGAAACACCTCGCGCTCGACGAATTCCTGTTCTTCCCAGATTTCGAGCTGCACGAAATTGTCCTGGTCACCGCCGCGGTCGAATACGAAGTAGTGCAACAGCGGCTGGACGTCGACCAGTAGATAGCCGGAATCCCGGTGCGCGAGCAACACGTCCTCCACCGAGCCGCCGTGCACGTCGAGCTGGCCGTCGATCCACGCGTGATAGTCGGCTGCGATCTCGCGGCCGTCGGCATCGATCACGCGGGCGGGCCGTTCAGAGAACTCGTCGCGTGTGACCGCGTAGCGCGCGCCGCGATAGTCGGTGCGGGTCGCAAACGTCGTCAGCAGCGCGGCGTGCTTCGACGTGACCGGGGTCGCCGCGACGATCGTCGCGAGCACGTCGGTCTGCAGTTCGTATTCCTTGCGCATCGCAGGGTTCCTATTAGACATGGGTTTGAATACGAGTCAGGCCATCAGCCGGACGAGCGCATCCCTGGCACTTCGGACTGCATCTGCCGCGGCGGGATGTTGAGCGATGCGATGTCCAGGCAGATCAGCACGGCGAGTCGCTTGCAATCGGCCAAATAGGCCGCCTCATCTGCCCCGTGGAAGTCTCTGGCGAGCACCTTCCACATCGACAACACGCCAAGCGCCGCGCGCCATGCGCTCGCCGCGCGGCTCCGGTCATTCGCCACACGATGTGCTTCGGCGATCGCAAGGTACTCGACCATCTCCTGCTCGGCACGCGCGGTGATTCGTTCGTAGGTCAGTTTTGACATGACGGGATCTCCTGATCGTTTCAGCGCCTCGGCGCGCGCTGCTCGAGGTGGATCACGTTCGACCGCGCGAAGGTCACGCGCTCGCCGATGAAGAAGCCGCGGTATTCCTCCCCGGCGCCGGCAGCACCGACGAACTCGGTGACGATCGCGCCGTAGCTGTCCTCGTCGACCAAGCCGTCGTGCACCCGATCCAGGCACACCGTCGCGCGCAGTAGCGGGCCGTCGACCGGCTGTAGCTCAACCACGTCGCCGCGCTCGATCGTCCTGCGCTTGACGTCGCGGTCAGGATTCCAGTCCCGCTCGAAGTCCTCGTGGCGCTCAAAATCGCTCGGATAGCGATAGCCCCACGACCGGCGCAGCAGCAACCACGCGGCGATCGGCATCGGCGCCTGGCCGGCCTCCCAGCGCTGGACCTGGCGCTCCTTCACGCCGAGCAGCGCGGCCGCCTGCGCCTGGGTGCGCCGGCCGCGCTGCCGCATCGCCCTGATCTCGTCGGGCGTCGGCCCGCCGTCGTACGGCGCGACTTCGAGCGTCACACCGCCGTCCCACTCCAGCGTGACCGGCTCGTAGCACTTCGCGCAGGTGGCGGCCGCGCCGTCGTAGCTGTCGTCCGGGTGATGGACCTCGCCGCGTTGGCCGCAGGCTCGGCAGCGATACACGTACAGCACGGACATGATGCCTCCTGAACAGAACCCGTCTTAAAGACGTATAAACCAGCATAGCACGTCTTAAAGACGTGTCAAGCCACTTTGATAAACCGCCCTTTCGGGTATTCGTGCATTAAACGCAATGCCGATAAGGGGAGTTATCGGCATTGACGGCACGCCATAAAAACCCGGCCGCAGCCGGGTTCGGCGTCGTTCAGGACCGCAGGATCAGGTACGCGGCCATGAACGGCAGGTTCGCCGCGGCGATCGCCGCCAGCGGGTGAACCAGCCCGTAGCTGGCCGGCCACAGCGCCGACAGCCCGCGGTCAACGGCCGCCAGCGCGATCAGCGCCCCTCCGGCCGCTACGCCCCTGCCCCACCCGCTTTCCTCGAACTGCCATGCTGTCACGTTCATTGCCGAGATCCTCTGCATTCACCCGGTGGATTCCATCGTGCCGGCCACTCACGCAGCGGGCTCACCGTCCGGCAGTTCGGGATCCGGCAGGAACGACACCTGGCCGGGCGGGATGACAAAGCTCGGCAACCAGTCGTCCAGGGCCGTACACACGCGCTCGTAGGCCGCGTCGAGCCCGGAACCCTCCGGTGCGTTCGGCGCGTCCGGAAACAGGCGCCGGCCGGTCTCGATCATGTCGTCGCAGGGGAAGCCGTACCGCCCCTTCTGCAGCATGGTCCACAGCGCGTCGTAGCGCTCGGCCTCGAGGGACATCAGGCCGACCGACATCGCATCCGCGATCCGGAATTTCATGTAGCCGATGCACCACTCGAGGAACATCTGCTGGACAGCCGTCATCGGCGTTGTCACTTCGCCATCTCCTTCGCCACGCCCACGTATCGCAGAACGGCGATCGGCATACCTGGTTCGCCCGGCGGTCGGCCGGCGCTCAGTGCTCGCCCCGGGACGCGTAGACCGTGCACACAATGCACGCGGCGAACGTTACTCCCGCCGGTACGCTCCAGCCGAGCGCGAGGCACCCGACAGTCAATGAAAAGGCAAAAACCGCCGCACCGCCGAATCCGTTCATCCCCGCTCCTATTCTGTTCTCAGGCGCGCTGTCGTGCGTCGGTGGCGCCCATCGTACCGCCGGCGGCCGCCACGCCGCGTTACGTCGCCGGCCGCAGCCAGTTTTCGACCGGCAGCCCCGCGATACGGGTGAATTCAGCCGTGTTGTCCGTGACCAGCACGGCGTCGACGGCCAGCGCATGCGCGGCGATCAGCATGTCGTTGGCGTCGATCAACTGGCCTTGCTTCTCGAGCTCGGCCCGCAACCGCCCGTAGCAGCGGTCCGCGTCCGGTTGCAGCGGCAACACGGTCAGGCTTGCGAGCAGCTGCTCGACGCGCTGCGCGAGCGTTGACGAGCCACGCTTCCAGACGCCGAACCGCAATTCCGCGGCCACGATGATCGAGGTGCACACTTGTTCGGGCGGCGTTTCTCCAATCCGGGTGGCGCATGCGCCGCGCGGGTCGCGGATCACGTTCGACAAAATGTTGGTATCGAGCAGGTACAGCGTCATTCGATATCGACCGGTTCAGGCGGAAGGTCCTCGATGTCCGGGAAGATCTCGTCCAGCGGGGTCCATTGGGCGAACAGCTCGCGCAAGGGCGCGGCCTCTACGGGCTCAATGATCAAGCGGCGACCTTCCCGGTGGATGGTGACCTCCGACACCGGCAGTTCGAATTCGCGCGGGATCCGCACGGCCTGGCTCCGCCCGTTGCGGAACAGGCGCGCGTGGCGGGTGTCATGGTTTGGCATCGGGGTAGCTCCAATTCAAACAGAATGGCATATGCCACAGCATATACAAACCGACGCGAGTTCGCAACGCGCTCAGCGCACCGATTGATCGGTCTTACTGCTTGGAGGGCAATCTCTTGCTGCTGTGGGGGCGTTTCGGCGCGCGCGGGTCTTCGCGAGTCACGCTCCGTGCAGGCTTGTCGGCGCGCCGCCCACGAAACGACGGATGACGCAACTGTCCGGTCGGCGTCCACTCGAGAAACGCTACTTCGGCAACGAGTTCCGGCTTCAGCCAGTGGAACTCGCGATCGGCTTCGGGTTCCGGCGCGCGGACGAACGGCGAGCGCTTGCGGCCTAAGGATGCAAGGCGGTCTTCGAATTCCCGTGCCTGGCGGGGCGCGAAGCGCGGCGCGACGTGCCCGACGTACCGCAGTTGTCCGCCCTCCTCGTACACGCCGAGCAGAACCGCTCGCACGCCCCCGGCGGCGCCCTTACGGCGCGAAAATCCCCCAATGACGAACTCCTGGCGTTTACTGCATTTGAGTTTGATCCAGCGGTCCGTTCTTCCCGAGCGATACGGCGCGTCCACCCGCTTGCCCATGATTCCCTCTAGACCAAGGGCACACGCCGAGGCCAGCATGGCGTCGGGGTCGGCATCGACCGCCTCAGAGAAGCGCACCTCGTTGCCGAGAATATCGGCAACGAGCTTCGTTAGCGTGGCTCGGCGTTCACGCCACCTCCACGGCCGGAGATCATTGTTGTTAAGCCACATCAGGTCGAAGACGACAAGCGAAATCCCTGCAGTTCGACGTCTATCAAACGCATTCTGCAGGCCGTTGAAGTTTGGCCGCCCTTCTGTATCGAACCAGACGGCCTCCGCGTCAAGCCACGCACGGTCGACCGGCAATCGTTCAAGGACGGACCTCAGGTGCGGTAGTCGGGCGGTCCAGTCGTGGCCGTTCCTAGTGAAGATTCGAACGTCACCAGCGTCGATACGCGCGAGCATCCGGTAGCCGTCGAATTTGATCTCATATCCCCACTCTCCCGACGTTGGAGGTTCTGCAGCAAGCACGGCCAGCGACGGCTCGATGAATTCCGGCATGCGTTCATTTTTGGCTACTGGCGTCCGGGCACGGATGCCGAGCTCACTTGTCCACCGCCCCATATGCCCTCCTCGCTTTGCAGGTATGCGGGCAATCTATATGCCTGTTGCATGGGGCGCCTGACTAGGCCAGGCCGATCTTGGCTCGAGCCAAGATCGAGCCGTCCAGAGGGTGAATGAACTGTTCTGGATCGGCGGGAATCGTAGCCACCCCAATCTCAGTGAGTTGCTTCCGCGAATCTTGGCTCGAGCCAAAACTATTTAAAAGTGTGGTTCATGGCGAATCATCCAACATGGGATCTCCGATCTTGGCTCGGGCCAAGTCGGTAGCATTTTCGCTCCGAATCGTTGTTACTTGACCACATTTTGTAAAGATCACAAAAAAATATAGTTATTTGATTGACTTATTTTGACTGAGGAATAAAACTCCGAGCGTTGAAACAAACACTTTCCAGTGGAGGTGAAATGGTCATCACGATTGGGGCGGAAAAAGGAGGTGTTGCTAAAACGCGGTTAGCAACGCACATAGCAGCCCTGGCTGCCGCGGAAGACGTGGATGTCGTTCTTCTGGATACTGATAAACAGGGCTCTGCGATGAGTTGGTCGCGAATCCGAAATGAGGAGGGCGTTACACCAGCCATTCCAGTGCTCGCTCTCCCGGCTAATCCGGCCCGGGAACTCGCAAACCTCGCCAACAAGTACACCCTCGTCGTGGTGGACATCGGCGCGCAGAACTATCGGACGATGCTTGAATGTGCACTGTTATCCGATCTCGTGCTGGTCCCTTGTGGGCCAGATCAACAAGAAGTGGAGTCGACCTTGAATGTCTTCGCGACCCTTAAAGAAATGGGGCCGCGGCATGAAAGCGGTGAGATCCCCGCGTACGTTGTGCTCACTCGGGTGTCGCCGGTTGAAGGATCGAAGGCGACTGCGGAATTGCGGGCATATTTGAAAAGCGAAGACATTCGACTTTTCGAATCACAGATTCCGCAGAGAGAAGCTTGGCGTGCGACGGGCAAGACTGGCCGGGCCGTTCATGAGCTGAAGGGCCGTGATCGATCGAAGAAGGCGATCGACGAGATGGAGGCGGTCTATCGGGAAATCATCGAACGGATCAACGGTACGGAGGTCAAGTAATGGCTACTTTTAAGAAAAAATCAGTAGCGGTCGAGCGAGTCGCGGCGGTGGAGGATGCCGCTTCGTTGGCTCCCATTGTGGGCGATCCCCGCATGGCGCCGCCGGTGGCAACTATCTCGCAGCTTCGGGGAGGCGAAGTTGGCTCGAGCCAAGAGCCTACCAGATATGAGATCGGGCAAACGTATGAAGTTCCGATTGGCAAAATTAAATCAAATTCTGTCAATCCGAGAGCCATCTATACAGCTTCTGCTGTATCAGAGATGGCGGAGTCGCTAGCGGCGCGGGGGCAAGGCCAGTCGGCGAGTGCGTATGTCGATGAAGTGGGGGACATCGTGCTCATTGACGGAGAGAGGCGCCTTCGCGGGGCTCGAACGGCCGGGCTCCCGACGTTGCGGGTGGAGATTCGTCCGAAACCAGCGAGTGAGCGGGAACTGTATGAAGAAGCACGCGCTGCCAACGTGGAGCGTAAGGATCAAAGCCCGCTCGATGACGCGCTCAAATGGAAAGAGCTGCTTTCGCGGAAGATTTATCCGACACAAGTGGCTCTGGCCAAAGCGCTCAATCTCGGGGAAGACCATGTGAGTCGGACTCTGTCGCTCGCTCAATTGCCGAGCAAGATCGTTCAAGCCGCCGCCGAGTATCCGGAACTTCTCTCTCTCAAAATGCTGAACGCAATTCGAGAGTTCTGGGAAGTGAAAGGGGAAGAAGAGACCCTCGAATTGATCTTCGATGCTGCTAAGACCGGGATCGGGTACCGCGATGTCGCCGCTCGCAGAAAGGCTGCGGCAAAAGGGACGGTTAAGCGGCCGCGGTCTACGCGCGAGCAACTGTCCTTCCGTGGAGCGAAGGGGGAGTTCAAGTCGTTCGAGGAAGATGGCCGGATCGAGTTGAAGCTGAAGGGTTTGGCGCCGGACGTCGCGGCAGAGATCACCGAAAAGATCTTGGCTCTCTTTCCGAAGGAATAGCGCGACTGTTAGACCGTGAAGGGAGTTGGGGTCGATATCGGGGTGTCCCCTGGATGACGCTGGAGAACATTGCTCACGTGACCGAGCAAAAACGACTATCGGTTATGCAGCGATGGAAGCCAGCGTCGCCTAGTCGTTTGGACTCGTCTCTGGAGCGATGGAGGGTGACGTTCTTCCAGCGATGCTCTATATGCGGCGGGCATCTGCGTGAGAGTGTGTACTCACCTTGTAGCGCTGCCGCTTGACGGTATTGTCTCGTTCTTCCAGCGATGCTGATAGGGCGGGGGTCGTCTCTCCAGCGATGGTCGAGAGGACTACTTTCTCCAGCATTGTCGTTCTTCCAGCGATGGTTTGCCGCTCCGACGCGACTCTGTTGGCGCGGAGGTATCGTGCTTACAACGATGGATCGGTCGATTAGAAAAAGATTAAAAGAAGATTAGGCTCTGTGGACAACAGAGGTAGGCGATTGATTACAAAGGTGTTTTTTGTAAGGCTCGCTCGCTGGAAGAACGATAGTGCCATCGCTGGCGATACGAGTGGTGCCTCGCTGGAGGCACGATTGACCTCGTTGCAGGCACGATAGGGGCTTCACGCTGGAGGAACGAGGAACATCGCTGCAGTGACGAATGCACCGTGATACCTCGCTGGAGGCACGATAGTCCCGTAGTTTTTTTGTTGAACCATCGCTGGAGAGACGAGACAAGGGTCTTGATGGCGAAATTCACGTACTTATACTTCTCGCATGGCAAATTCCATCGTCGACCAGGTGAAAGCGATCGCAGCCCGCGCTAGCAGCGCGGGTGTGGAAACGCAATCCCATCCGACACAGATTCCACTGTGGCCGGCGAACGGTCGTGGGATGCCAAACGCGCTCGCGCGCTCGGCACTGTTCAACGTGAACAAATCGAATGCGCCGCGTAGCCGAATGGAGAAGGCGCTGATCGCTAGCGTTGATGGCGTCGAAATTTCGTTTAGCGGGGAAGAGCTTAGACAGGACGACGCGGACGTCTTTCTTGAAGTGCTTCACCTGGCCCGTGATACTCAGCTGAACGAGAAGGTGGAATTCACAGGCTACAGCGTGTTGAAGTCGCTTGGCTGGGGCACGTCGGTAAAGTGTTACGACAGGCTCGTGACAACGCTGGAGCGGTTGCAAGCGGGGCAAGTTAAGGTTCGCTTCACGGGCAACAAAAAGGGGTTTGTCGGGTCGTTGATCCGTAAATTCCTGTGGAAGGAAGGCACCGAGACGGGAACTGACGGCAAGACGCGGTGGGTGGCGTACGTCGAACCGGAAATCGTCGCGCTTTTCTCTGACGACGACTACACGCGGCTGGCGCGTGAGCAGCGTCAGCGGCTGCGATATGAGTTGTCAAAATGGTTGCATACGTACTACCACACCCATGCAGTGCCTTTCGCGCATTCCGTACGTTTCCTTCATCGTCAATGCGGTTCGCAGACGAAAGAGTTGTTCCACTTTCGCGCGAACTTGAAGAAGGCGCTCGACGAACTCGTGAAAGAGGGCTTCTTGGTCAGCTGGACGATTGACAAGAACGACCTGGTGCATGTCGTGCGTGCGTCGTCGCGTGGCGCGATTGCGGCCTGAAAATGAGGCGGTGTTCGCCGGCCAACGACGCGCCTTGTAGTTTGGTGATGATCGACTAGCAAAACTCCCGCGACGTCGTCGGCAGGGCACCGAGCAATTCGGTCCTGTCGACGAGCTTGCTAGCGATCGGGTGACACACTTTCCCTTCGGCGTGCCAAACGCCGTACACGGCCAGCAACGCGGCGCCGAGCGCCTCCTTCCGAAACTTCTCCAGCAGTCCGGAAGAGGGTCACGTTGACCTGGCCCGCCTCGTCCTCGAGCGTCATGAAGAGCACGCCGTTCGCCGTGCCCGGCCGCTGCCGTACCGTTACCAGTCCGTACGCACGCGCTGCCCGCTGCCCAGCGTTGCCAGCTGCTCGCTCGACTGCAGGGGTGTACCGAAATATGGTCAGGTTGGCGCGAAGCGTTCCAGCAACCATCTGCCAGCAGGGCCGGGCAAGCGATCAGTGAGATAGGTTGCCTGGAAAGGCATTAAACCTGCCGAAGGCCCTTCCAATACGATACGCACCAAGCGTCCTTCCTTCAGGTCTTCTTTGATAAGCCAGAGCGGCATGTGCCCCCATCCGAGTCCCGCGCGCAAGAAAGCGTGCTTCGCGCCGAGATCGGCGAGCCGCCAAATATTCTTTCCCTGCACTCCGAAGTCGACGCCGTGAGTCAGGGTAGAGCGGTCGGTGAGGACGAGTTGTGTTTCATTCAACAACTCCCGGAACACGATAGCGCCCCGTTTACCGGCTAGGGGCGATCCTGGGGCCACTACCGTGACCATTTCCTCGCTGAACAGCCGCTCGGCAGCAAGTCCAGGGGGAAGGAACGGCAGCGTCCCGGTTATACCGAGACTGCACTGACCATTGAGCACAAGTTCCGCCACCCGACCCAACGCCTCGACATGGAGCCTGAGCGGCGTGGACGGGAAGCGTTGCTTAAAGCTGCTCAAAGCATCGGTCAGGCATTGCTGCGGAAACATGACATCGACGACGATGGAGAGTTCGGGCTCTAGGCCGGCGGAGAAGCTTCGGGCCTTGGCCTTCAGGGCGTCGGCATCCAGCACGACGCGGCGCGCATCCACCAGCAGGTTCTCTCCGTGTGCCGTCAAGCGGGGGTAGCGGCCGACGCGTTCGAACAAGGTGACGCCGAGCTGCGCTTCCAAATTGGCAATGGTCTGGCTCACTACCGATTGCGCGCGGCTGATCGCTCGGCCCGCCGCCGAAAAACTGCCCTCGTCTGCTGCAGCGACGAAGGTACGCAAGTGATCGAGGGAAACACCGTCCAGCAATGTATCTTTTCCGTAGATGGTTTGTATCGAATAATATAGGCTTCTCAGGTGGATGGATAGACCCTACGCTGCATGGCAAAGGAGTCTTCCATGTCACAGAATATTTTTGTCATTGGCGCCTCAGGATTTGTGGGAAGCACCCTTGCAAGACATTTCGTTGCGCAAGGGCAAGAGGTGTCAGGGCTCGCGCGTTCCAGCCACGCAGAATCTGCTCTGCGGGCCGTCGGCGTCCAGCCCGTGCACGGAGATCTCGACACCGATCTCGCACCGGTACTGGCTGCAGCTTGCTCGGCTAACGTCATTGTCTATGCCGCCCAGGTCGCTTTTGAGCGCGAGCCGGCTGTTATCCGGAGGCTATGCGACGCGCTTGCCGGCAGCGCGAAGACTTTGATCTTTCTTTCAGGAAGCGGTGTCTTCATGCAGCGAACGGGCGGTGCGTGGAGCCCGGACAGCTTCGCGGAGGATGATTCCTTCGTGCCGGAGCCTTTGGCACTTCTCAGGGTCGAGGCGGAAGAAATCGTCCGCGCTGCCGCTCGGCGTGAGTTGCGCAGCATGGTGATCCGGCCACCGCTAATCTGGGGCCCGGGGGACAACGGCCCGGTAGCCCAAGTGTATCGCTCGGTCGCGCTCACAGGGGCGGCCTGCTACATCGGGTCCGGGCTTGCCGCCTATTCCAACGTGCACGGCGACGACCTGGCACGCCTGTTCTCACTGGCCATCGAACGCGGGCAACCCGGCGCGCTGTACCACGCTGCTGCCGGCGAAATTGCTTACGGATGGATTGCCGAAGCCGTGGCGCGTGACCTGGGCGTCAAGACGCGCAGCCTGTCGATGGACGAGGCCGTCAAAGTATTCGGCCCCTTCGGCGCACTGATTCACTCGGCGTGTAGCCGCTCACGCGATCCGCGAACTCGGGGTGAGCTGGGCTGGAAGCCTACCCGACTCGACCTTCTTTCCGAAATCGGTGAGCCGCGCCTGCGGGCGCTCGCGATTTCTTAACCCAACCAAGGAGCACATTCATGAAGACACATGACAACAAGATCGCCATCATCACTGGCGGCAAGCAGGGCATCGGTCGCGGCATCGCTAATCTTCTCGCACAACGCGGTGCTCAGGTGGTGATTGTTAATCGCGAGAAGGCCGACGAAGCCGCCATGGCGATCGGCCATGACGCCATTGCCATTGCAGCCGACGTGACGAGCGAAGACGGCTGGGCCGCAGTCGCCAGCCAAGTCGAACAGGCATTCGGGCGGGTCGACATCCTTGTCCATGCCGCAGGCATTTATCCCCTGGCGACACTCGACCAGATGACGCCTGCCGAATGGCGCCGCGTGATGGCGGTGAACCTCGATGCGCATGTGCTCGGCGCCCGTGCCATCGTGCCGCTAATGCGCAAGGCGGGCCGCGGTGCGATCGTCACGATCGGATCGGATGCTGTCGGCATGGTGACCCCGCCCGGTATGGGTTTCTCGCACTATTACGCATCCAAACTGGGCGCGATCGGCTTGGTACGTGCGCTCGCCAACGAACTGGCGGCCGACAACATTATCGTCAATGCGGTGCATCCCGGCATCACTGACACCGAAGGTGCCAGCGGCATGCCGAACGAGCAGAAGGCGCAAGTCTACATGCAGCAGGCCATCAAGCGACTCGGTACACCCGCTGACATCGCCGGCCCGGTGGCTTTCCTCACCAGTGACGATGCCCGCTTTGTCACGGGTCAGACGCTAGTGGTCGATGGTGGCTGGATGAGGCTATGACGGAAGAGGGGGAGCGGCCGGAAGAATACCGGATCGATTCTCGGTAGGGGCCACAGAGAGAGATCTCAACAAAATTCCCGCGATGTGGTCGGTAGGGCGCCGAGCAACTCAGTCCTGTCGACGAGCTTGCTCGCGATCAGGTGCCGCACTTTCCCCTCGGCCTGCCTAACACCGTAGACCGCGAGCAACGCGGCGCCGAGCGCCTCCTTCCGAAACTTCTCCAGCAGTCCAGGCCACAGGATCACGTTGACCTGGCCCGTCTCGTCTTCGAGCGTCAAGAACAGCACGCCGTTCGCCGTGCCCGGCCGCTGCCGTACCGTGACCACTCCGCACGCGCGCGCGAGCTGCCCGCTGCGCAGCGTTGCGAGCTGCTCGGCAGACTGCAGGTGATCCAGCGCGAGGCGATCGCGCAGCTGCGCCAGCGGGTGCCGGCCGAGCGTGAAGCCCATCGCGCGATAGTCCGTCACGATCTCGTGACCCTCCGATGCCCGAGGCAATGCCGGCACCGCGTCGTCACATTCGGTGCCGCGCAGCAGATCTCGATCAGGCACGGCGGGGGCAGCCAGCCAGAGCGCGTCGCGTCGGTTATCGCCGGCGAGCGAGCGAAGTGCGTTCGCACCCGCGAGCACCTGCAGGTCGTGCCGATCGAGCTGCGCACGGCGCGCGAGGTCCGCGACGTCGACGAACGGGCGCGCTGCGCGTGCGAGCTCGATGCGGCCGGCGACGTCCTCGCGCATGCCGCGCAACAGCGAGAAGCCGAGACGCACGGGCGCCGACGTTGTCGGCCCTTCGATCGCCGAATCCAATGTGCTCCCGTCGATGTCGACACGGGAGCACCGCAGCGCCGCGGTGTCTTGCGTCCTGCGGTAGCTGCGAGGATATGCGAGAACCAATCGAACGGCGTGGGCCCCAGAGTACCGAACCCGAGCACGCGGCGCACGGCTCTAGACTAGGTACTGGACGAAGCCTCCGTTTGTTTGGGCGTATACCCTAGGTATCGGGGAACGAAATGCTTTGATATGTTTATTTCAAAATGTTTCAGAAAAGAAATTCTGAGAGCCGAAGTGCAAAACAGGCGTAGGGAAAGTTCCACTTTCTTGCCTTAAGCGCGTTGCGACAAACGATTACAACGGATGCACCCGGGGGCAATATGCGTCGTCCGAAATTCGAGCTTGGCGTTCGCCATGGCGAACGAGTCATGCACCGTTTCATTCGAGGGACTATAGCCCTGGCGTTAGTGGTTGTCAGTGCTATCGCAACGTCCGGCTCCATCACCTATACGTACGACCCGCTGGGCCGGTTGACAAAGGCCGTTTTCAATAACGGCTCCACTACCACAACGGTTACCTACAACTACGACGCAGCGGGAAACCGAACGTCCGTCTCCACCACATCCCCATAGCGAGGTAAGCAGTCACAGCACATAGCACGCAACAACAGCTCATCTAATTTCGTAGTTCGAAGTATTTAGAATCCTATCGGGGGATGTAATGCCCACGTTTCCGCGCGTCGATTTCCGGCAGTCAGTGCGTGTCTTCCTTCTGAGTGCCCTGATGGCTCTCGGATCTCACACTCTTGCTAGCCCTATTCAATCCGCCTTGCCACCAACCGCCAAAAAGGTGCCAGCGGATTGGATGTTGGGTGCACAGCCGACTGCACCGAAGTCTTCGAAGCACTACGTTGGAAAGGAGCCACCTCCCTCTGGCGTCGGGCAGCCGGTGACCTTCGTGAGCGGGAAGCCTGCGATTGCGTATTCTCCGGAGGATATTTCGGCACTCGCTAATGCGCAGGGGCCGGGGAGAAATGCAGTCAATATGTTTCCGATCTCCGGTAAAGAGTGGGAGCAATCCCGCTCGCGAGTCGTCCTCCCGCCGAACGTCAATCAAGGCGCAGCGGTCAATACGAAAACCGTTGCACCGTCCACGCGCAGCGCACGTGCCAACGTCATGAGTGCGGGCGGCAACGGAAGTCCTCAAGGGCCGGCATCGATTGCCGAACTTGCTCGCGCACTCAACTATAACCCGGACGTCATCTATCAATACGTTCGCAACAACGTCGAGGTGTATCCGGTATACGGTACTCAGAAGGGCTCATTTGGCGCCGTGCTGGACAATCAGGGGACCGTCTATGATCAAGCGATGTTGATGGTCGATCTCCTCCGAGCATCCGGCTATACAGCGAGCTTCACGACAGGGGTGATCAAGTACACGGCAGCACAATTCAACACGCTTTACGGCGTCGATACATCAAATGTTTGTGGAATCCTGAAGCTGCTAGGCGACGGCGGATTTCCAATCTATGGGGCGACGGCAGTGAGTCCCGGGCAGTGTCCTGGTAACACATCTGCACTGGTTGACGTGTCAGTGGGGCACGTCTGGGTAAAGACGGTCATCAACGGTACGACCTACTATTTCGATCCGAGCTACAAAACTCATTCATTCAAGACCGGCATCAATCTCGCCAGTTCGAGCACGACAGGCTACGACGCACCGACGTTCCTGAATTCGGCGAAGAGCGGAGCGACGATCACCGCGGACTATGCACAGAACATCAATCGCACGAACATTCGAAACAACCTGACGACCTACGCCAATAACCTCGCGACGTATTTGCGATCGAACATGCCAGCGGCTACGGTCGACGATGTGGTTGGCGGCAAATCAATCGATCTGATCTACGGGGCGATTCCGCACTACACATCGCCACCGCTGCAAAACACGGTCTATGCGCTTCAGGATCAGACGGATGTTCCGATATCCATGAAGCCGACTTTGCGGATCCAATATCAGGGGATCGATCAGACCTACTCGTCGGATGCGATCTACGGTCATCGGCTAACCATCACGTACAACTCTACTAATCAGCCGATCCTCACCCTCGACGGTTCTGCAGTGGGAAGTCCTGGCACGGCCCCTCCTTCTGGTGCGTCCACGATCCTCACCCTTACAGCGACGCACAACGCATATGCTACGACAGCTGCAAACCTGACCATCAATCAAACGATTGTCGCGAAACCCGGAAACGTGTTCACGATTGCGAATGCGTGGGGACCGACCGGTCGTGGCCTGCCGAACTATTATCAAACCGCGCTCGGCAACCTTCGAGCGGCGGGCGCGGCCGACACATCGGAGGCGGTGGGGGGAACCACTTTGGCTGTTGTCGCCGCACATTGGCTTGGCCAAACATCTCGGATGCAGTCCCTAAGCGAGCGCTTGTCCAACACCACGTTCCTGGTTCATCACGATATCGGTGTTGCAGGTTATACCGGTGCGTCCTCCTACGTGGACCTGCCCGGCGGCACATTTTCAGTGGCGAGCGTCTCTGGTGACTCGAATAGCGAGACCATGGCCTTTTTCCTACAGGGGATGCACTCGAGCATTTTGGAATCGACTGTTGTGCAACAGATCAGTTCTGTTTCAGCGGCGTCTACGGTGAAGTTGATCGATACGGCTGCGGCGGCCGGGCAGCCGATCTACAACGCAACATCGGCAAACTATGCTACCGCCGTTCAACCGAATTTGGTGAATTGCAGCGCTTACTACGGCACCTTCAGTTCTTACCTGTCTAGCGGGTTCAGCCTGGTTTTGCCGCAACACTGTGATCTGACTGAGAACAGCTGGACGGGTGCTGGCTACTACGTGCAGAGCCCCGTATTTCTGGGTGCGTTGATCACGGGGAACCTCGCCGGAGGATACATGACCCTGGGTCAGTTTCTCTCCACCCTTTCCCCGTTGGCGCAGGTCGCGTCGCCGTTTCCGCCTTCGATGTACAACCTTCCGGTGACCGTCCTAAGCGATGGCAGCTTCCGATTTGCGCCGTCTCTCCAAGGTGGGACGTCTCTCCAAGGCGAGCCATTCAATTTCGTTGCCGACCCCATCGGCCTGGCGGCCGGGAATTTTACGTACAGCCGCGATGACCTATCGTCAGGTGTGGGCCTCTTTCCGCAGCGCCTCACCTTCAGCCGCATATATAGTTCGAGCGCCAAGAATCAGGACAGTGTGCTTGGGAAGGGCTGGGCTCACAACTTCAGCGTGACCGCAAAGGTAAATTCCGACGGTTATCAGGGAATGGGGGAAGATTCAGCGCTCGATGCGGTAGCCGCGTTGGTCGAGATGAAGGCGTCGTCGGATCTGCTTACTGATGCGTCACACCCGATTGAAAAATTGGTCATTGCGACTTTGGGGCAACGGTGGTTCGGCGATCAGCTGATCAACAATACCGTGATCGTCACACAAGGTCTGAATGGCGAGGTGTTCGTGAAGTTGCCGGACGGTAGTTTCAACCCACCCCCGGGGAATTCTTCGAAGCTGATACTGAACGGGGATGGCACTTACACGTACGACACCGTTCACCATAACTCGATGCACTTCAATTCGTCGGGGAACATCGATACCTACAAAGACGCCAACGGCACGCAGGTCAACTACAGCTACACCGGAAGCAACTTGACCAGCGTCAGCAACGGCTTCTGGCGCACACTAAATTTCAGCTATACGAACGGACGGATTAGCCAGGTCTCTGACGGCGCTCGAACGGTTCAATATGGCTACGACGCGAATGGCAATCTGACGACCTTCACCGACACGTTGTCGAAGAGCACGACATACGGCTATGGGTTGCCCGGTCAGATAACGCAAATCTTTTATCCGAGCTTCCCGTCCACCGCCGGCGTGACGAACGTCTATGACAGCCTTGGACGAGTCCAAACGCAGACGAACGCGCGAGGCAAGACATACAGCTACTATTTCGCTGGATCGCGAGCTCTTGAATCTGCGCCGGGTGGTATCACGAGGCTCAGCTATCTCGATGTGCTCGGGAATGTGTTGCAGCAAGCGGATCCGCTGTTCAACGTCACCCAATTCGCTTACGACGGACAGGGGCGGCTGATTACCAAGACTTTGCCTCAGGGGAATGGCTTCTCGTACACGTACGACGATGCATCCTGTGCGAGCTCGGAGAAACGCTGCACGCAGAACGTGAAGTCGATCACGCAGTTCGCACCATCCGGCTCAGGTCTCGCACCGCTCACTCGAAGCTTCACCTATGAGAGTGCCTACAACAAGGTTGCAACTGAAACCGATGCGCGAGGCAATGCCACGACGTACACCTATGCGCCCTGGGGCGACATCGCGACCGTTACCTCGCCGGTTGACGCGAGCGGGGTAGCGCCATGGACAGCCTATGATTACTATTCCTGGACACCGACGGGCTTCCCGACGATGTATCTCTTGTGGAAGACGACGGTCAAGACGAGCGCATCGAATTCCACTGCGACGACGCGGACCTATGATTGGGCGCACCACGAAGTGCCCGCGACCACGACAGTCGACGCCGGCACGGGAACACTGAATCTCACGACCACGTACACCTATGACGACATCGGCAACCTGACCGTGGTGGACGGGCCGCGTACTGACGTGACCGATACGGTGACGACTAGCTACGACAGCGAACGGCGCCCGACCGTGGTCACGGATGCGCTGGGGAAGCAAACTCAGACCACCTATGATGCGGACGGCCGGCCAATTGCTGTCGCCCGGCAGATCGGCGCTCAATGGTTGACAAACTGCTCGCGGTACAGTGCGACAGGAAAAGTTATCCGGGCATGGGGCCCTTCGCTGACTGCATCGGCGACGACTTGCCCAACAGAGGCAGCACCAGTGCCGATCACCGACACGGCATATGACGATCTCGATCGGCCATATCAGCAAACGCAGTATCTTGCCGCTGCAGACGGGGGGAACAGAGTGACGACGACGGTGTACAACGTCGACGATTCGATCAACACCATCCAGAAAGCGACAGGCACGGCGCAGCAACAGAACTATGTGCAATACACCTATACGCCGAACGGTAAACTCAATTCGAGCGCTGATGCGAAGAACAATCTGACCGTCTATGCATACAATGGTTTCGACCGTCTGACGAACCGATACTACCCGCTGGCCAACACACCAGGCTCGGCGAACAGCAATGATTACGACGGCTATACCTACGATCCGAACGGGAACGTGGTTACCATCCGCAGACGTAGCGGGGGCACGATCACCCAGACCTGGGATAACCTGAACCGCCTGACCGCACGTACCTATCCGAGCAGCGCTAACAATGTTCAGTTCGGTTATGACCTGCGCGGACTACGCACCGCGTCGCAGTACGCGAACGGCAGTTACGCGGTGTCCTATGCTTGGGACAACGCAGGTCGATTGCTCAACACGACGGCGGGGGGAAGAACGCTCAATTTCCAGTACGATGCCGCAGGAAATCGGACCCAGACGACGTGGCCGGATGGGTTCAATACGACTACCAGCTACGATGCGTTGAATCGGCCGAGTGTGATCAAGGAGAACGGAAGCACAGCACTCGCAACGTACACCTATGACGACCTGAGCCGGGCTACCACCCTCACGTTCGCGAATGGAACGTCGATTCAACGCGGGTACGACAATCAAGGTGGGCTAGCAACGCTGACGAATGCGTTGACTGCGCCGGGCGACCAGGTGCAGTTCGTATACGCACGTAATCAAATTCTGGATGTAACCAGCGTCACACCGAGCAACCTCGCGTACCAGTGGAGCGGTGGAACGACCGGTAGCCAGAGTTATACCGCGGATGGCCTGAATCGTTACACGACGGCTGCTGGCGGTTCTGTCGGGTACGACAACAACGGAAACGTGGCTAGCTACAGCGGTTGGTCGTATGGTTACGATCTCGACAATCGCCTCGTATCTGGTACTACTGGATTGTTCTCAACAGTGAGTCTTGCGTACGACGCAGAAGGTCGCCTGCGCCAGACTGTTGAACCGAACGGTCTTGGCAGTCTCACGACGAACATGCTGTACGACGACACGAAACTCGTCGCCGAATACGATTCGTCGGGCAATATCCTCCGGCGCTATGTTCATGGTTCCGGTGCAGACAATCCGCTCGTTTGGTACGAAGGATCAGGGACCACGAACAAGAATTGGTTCTACACGGATCAACTGGGGAGCGTCGTCGCGACGGCGAATACATCGGGGGCCAAAACGGCAATCTATACCTACGGTCCGTTTGGTGAGCCGAACGCAACGAGTGGCACGCGGTTCCGCTACACGGGGCAGCAACTGATCGGTTCGCTCGGACTGTACTATTATAAAGCGAGGTTCTATTCACCGGGGCTGGGACGATTCTTCCAGACCGACCCTGTTGGCAGTCGCGATGATCAAAACCTGTATGCATATGTCGGAAACAACCCGGTCAATCGGTCCGACCCGGACGGATTGACTGGCACGATCGTAGGTACGGATTCGTTTCAACTTGCGGGTAGTTATATATGGGGGCACGGCGACAGACACGTAAGCGATCCGGATGCCGCGCGCGCAGAGATCGGCGCCCATCTTCCTCCAATAGGGGATGTGGGTGGCCCATTTTGGGGCGTCACACCGAACTATATTTATCGCGTCTTTCCGTTACCGTCTGGTGATGTAAATATTGGAACGTACTTTTATCGGCCATCTGGGATTCCGTATTAAACACTTAAATTTCTATGTGGGACGGGCATTGGGAGTTTGCGAATGAATATTTCTCAGTTTCGAGAGCTGAGTCAATTGGAAGTCGCCCTCTTGCGCAGGATGGCGACCTGTGGGGTGCCGAATGGCGATATCTTAATGGCACAGATATTAGCTGCACGCGCAAGTCCAATTGATGAAGAGGGATCGCTCCGCCTCGTGACAAGCAGTGATAAAAAATACGGTGACGCGACCGGACCTCTGATAACGGCTGTCCAAGAGGATGTCGACACAGTGCGAAATTATGGGCCATATATTAATTTCGTATTGATATTGAAAAATGGATTTATCGACGAGCTGGAGGTTTATAAGGATGACGGGGGAAAAATTGCCGCTGACTTCAATCCTGATGGCTTGTCGATCACATGGGGTGGCCCGAAAGATTCGCGAGTCTTTTAGGTTCGGTGTGCAATATCGCGGTGAAGCTTGCGCTAAGCTAGGGGGTGCCCTCACGATTTGGCACAGCGCATACAAGACGCCGCTTTAGTATCGTCATGGAGAACGCGTAAGCGTTAGCAAAACTCCCTTGACGTCGTTGGCAGTGCACCGAGCAACTCGCTCCTGTCGACGAGATTGCTGGCGATCAGATGCCGCACGTTCCCTTCGGCCTGCCACACGCCGTAGACCGCGAGCAACGCGGCGCCGAGCGCCTCCTTCCGAAATTTCTCCAGCAGACCGGGCCAGAGGATCACGTTGACCTGGCCGGTCTCGTCCTCGAGCGTCATGAACAGCACGCCGTTCGCCGTGCCCGGCCGCTGCCGCACCGTGACCAATCCGCACGCGCGCGCGAGCTGGCCGCTGCGCAACGTCGCCAGTTGCTCTGCCGACTGCAGGTGATCCAGCGCGAGGCGATCGCGCAGCAGCGCCAGCGGATGCCGGCCGAGCGTGAAGCCCATCGCTCGATAGTCCGTCACGATCTCGTGACCCTCCGATGCCCGAGGCAATGCCGGCGCCGCGTCGTCACATTCGGTGCCGCGCAGCAGATCTCGATCAGGCACGGCAGCGGCAGCCAGCCAGAGCGCGTCGCGTCGGTTATCGCCGGCGAGCGAGCGAAGTGCGTTCGCACCTGCGAGCACCTGCAGGTCGTGCCGATCAAGCGTAAGCGGCTCGGCGCGACCAGTTCCATATTCGCGCGCGCATGGGGCATGATGTGAGAGCTTGGGGAGTTCCGTGAGGATCACGTGAGATCGTGCCCACG
>VAPE01006713.1_pt1 | contig 20117 bp, 22 predicted proteins | sample 3393911 | NCBI WGS metagenome assembly VAPE01 (sample SAMN08290436, study PRJNA428436) | hydrothermal vent metagenome | isolation source: Deep-sea hydrothermal vent chimney | place: Atlantic Ocean: South-mid Altantic Ridge
CTTGCTTGAGTTATAGGGTTTATTTTGTAGGGCTGGATGTTAGGCATCTCTTACTTCGAGCATTCGTTTATTATTTCAAAAAGTTGTTTTACTATTTTAGGGTGAAGTGTTTTGCCTGCATGAAAAGGCAATACCATACGGCATCCGTCTTTTATATAAATTCTGTGACTGCCTTTTTGTCTGTTTAATACAAAACCGTTTTGTATTAATAGCTTTTCTGCTTTTTTAGCTGTTATACGTGGATATTTGTCAGACATTTAATTCCATTTCGATAGGCGATATCATGATATCCTTTGCTTTAATTATAGAGAGTTCTTCATCTTCTAAACTTTCTACATACAGACTTGCTGCTTCTTTAATATTATTTAATGCTTCTTCGTATGTATCACCCTGAGAAACACAGCCTTTTAATTCAGGTACATAAGCAAAATAACCGTTTTTGTCTTTTTCTATAATAGCGTTTATAACCATTTTTCCTCCTTACTGTAACAATACATTTACATTAAACATAATCGTATAATTATTATAACGAAAATATGGTAAAAATCAAGAAATTTGATATAAATATAGGCTTTTTGGGATAGTTGCTATACGAAAATACTTATAATCGTATAGTTTAATGAGGTGCTGAGAGAGTTCCAATTAGCCCAAATAATCCCGGGCGATTGCTATCCGGTCATGGCCGAGTTCATGTGAAACCTCCAGACGGATCTCTTTATCAATGGATTTTATTTGCTGTATGGATAATCTTGTTTGCTCAGCGGCATATTCTGTCCAGTCTGATCCGGAAAATCCTGCAACAACAGGAGTCTGAACCGCTACGCCGGTTTTTTCCTTCCAAAGCTCATGATAGCGTTCATGAGTATAAGCATTGCGCTCGCCATGAAAATGAAAGGATTTTGATTCTTTTGTTTCGTTTTTAAACCCCTGTAACGCTGTATTGTACGCCCAATTGTGGTATTGTTCATAGCTTTGCCGTGGATCGATGAGTGAGTGCTGTTTATTTTCGCTCATAAAAGATTTTACTGCGATCAACAAAATCTTTTGTTGATCCGATAGCGGTATATCACGCTCTCGTGAGTCTTTAGTTCCATCATCTCTGTTTTTATTGCATTAGTGATTACCCGAACCTTAATCATTACACTCTCTCTAAATCTTAAACCCAACTCTCTTTGAAGTTCAACCGATTTTGAGAGTGCTTGATAGTTTGGATTGTTGTTTGTTCTGCAAAAATTGTACAAGCTGATCGTGAGAAGATTGAGAATTTGAAAGGTCTGAATATATTCGCACGCCTCTTGATAACCCGTATTGCTTTGCAGAGACAGTGAGATCACCTCTGTCCGCGTAGTTTAAAGAATATATAAGAAAACAGGGAATACAGGCTTTTTTTGTTACCTTCTTTGCGGAAGTTCCGTTGTAGGGACAATCATGCACATAGTTCCATACTATCGGTAGCGAGTGCCTATACAACAAACCTGTTTGCTTTATCAAAGATTATTTCTAAACATCCAGCTTTATTTAAGGATAAATATATAAAAGGTATAAGTATTGGTTTTGGATGGAACGCTGATAACTTTCTAGATGATCCAAATCACCTTTTCCCTGTACAGGAGTGGATTACTGCCCTAATTCCAAGCAAAGTCCTGTAAGAATTTGATAGCATGAAGATATCACTTCAAGAATTAAGTAAAAAATCTATTTTTCTGACCAATCATGGAAGAATTAATTTAGACTTTTCTAACACGATATAAAAAATGGTAGCTCTAATATATTGTCGATCCTAAAATACATACAACAAGAAAGCTTTTCAAATTTTTCGAGACCCAATTGGTTATTTTCATGATGATAGCTAACTAATACTTCGTATTTAGGAACCGTAAAGATTTTAATAAGTTCTTTTAATTTGGCCATTGGTCAACCTTCTTCCTGACTTACACTTTATTATTATTAGCAAAACGTTGACACTAACCGGTCACGTGAGGTTCTGTTTTCTGATGAAGAAAAGATGAAATTTACATAAAACTCAATCGTAAATTGATAGTGAAATAAGGAAGCCTTGTAGAGTTCCTGTACCCGATAGACATAACTCAGAAAAGCCTCTTGTCGTATCAAGAGGCTCGAACTATTGAAACGACTTACATTTGCCTAAGTAGGCACGGAATGCCTTCCAAAAAGAATCTCTGGTGTGTAGTCCATAGGAAAATGGTGGCAGCATTCCGCTTTCGATGGATATTGGAGTTGTTCTTATGAATACAAGAGTGTCCTTCTCGAAGTGACGGATGATCATCCTGGGATAAATCACTCTTGCTGTAGTGAATGTTAAACTTCCGTAATCCAGTTCTCAACATATGGTGGGGTAAAGCGGTCACCGTTGGGCGCTGTTATATGCAAGAGGGACTTGTCGGAGCTTTTCTGAAATTTGATTAGTGAGTCATCAAAAACGACCTCATAATGATCTCTCCAAAAGCTTTTTGATATAATCTTCTCGTCATGGAAGTTTTCCACTCTGACGGTTCCTTCAAGTTCGGATCGTTTTCTTCCCTAATTTGTTTCAAATAAGTTAATATCTCTTTATTGACCTTAATCTGATTGTACATTTCGAATGACAGACGGCCAGACTTATCGCCCCTGATGACTCCATGTCCTTTGAAAATGGGAGGTTGGTTGTCTTTGAAGTGATGGACCTCAATGTCGACACAATCTATTTCAAACTGTTTTCCGACATATTTTTCTATCAAACTACACAAGAATACCATTCAGATCTTTTCTCCTCTGTGTCCAACATAAGATTATTATCAGAACCACCTAATCTTATTTTTGCTACTTCTAGTTAACTGTTTATTGTCATTTTCTCTTTATAGAATATAATAGTTTACATTACCCGAATAGCAAACTAATGAATTACCTCATTTAAAAATCTATACGAAAAATAATACAATGAGGAGACTCAATTATGGCAGAAAGAGTAGATTTTTTGGCAGGCCAGTGGAATATCTCTTCCACTGGACAGGAGGTAATCTTATGTCTCTCAATCTTAAAGAAAGAAAAGCGGACTGTGAGAGAAGTATCCAAAAGATACAAGAAGTCATTATAAATAGGGCAATTGTTTTAAAGAAATATTATGCATAAAATATAAATAAAACATAACAGCAACAACTAACGATTGTTTAGGTAGCAAAAATAGCACCGTTGTTATTTTTGTGATATATATAGTGTTATGTGAAAATTGGTTGAGAGTATGAATAGACAATGAATACTGCTTTGGATAGATATGAAAATTTGTTGATTCAAAAAAGGTATAGTCAAAATACTCAGAATATTTATTGCAGTTATTTTAAGGATTTTGTTGATTATTTTAGAGGTTGCGATTTGGAGAATATTACGAAAGAACAGATAAATGCTTATATATCAAATCTCATTAAAACGAGAAATATCTCAAGCAGTTAGCAAAATCAAAGAATAAATGCAATTAAGTTTTATTACGAAAAGGTCATTGGCAAAACAAAGGAATATTATGATCTTTATAGACCAAATAAAGAAAACAAGTTGCCAAAGGTATTAAGCAAGAACGAAGTAAAAAGTATTTTCGATGCGTGTAGTAATAAAGCATAAGAGTATTCTAATGTTGTTATATTCAGCAGGATTAAGGCGAGGCGAATTACTGAATCTTGAATATCCGATATTGATTCAGAAAGAATGGTTGTAATCATTAGAGGGGCAAAAGGGAAAAAAGATAGAATATCACTGCTTTCTGAAAATTTACTACATATTTTGAGAAAATATTACAAAAAATATAATCCTCAAAAGTATTTGTTTGACGGACGAAACGGAGGCAAATATTCACCGACAAGTGTTGGAAACATTTTACTAAAAGCTGCTTTAAAAGCCGGAGTTAGAAAAAAAATAACTCCGCATATGCTTAGGCATAGTTTTGCAACTCATTTATTAGAACAAGGAACAGATTTGCAATATATTCAAGAATTATTGAGACACAACAGCTCTAAAACAACGGAGATTTATACTCATGTGTCTAAAAGAGTAATAGATAATATTTAAAATCCTATGGATGATTTTTTTTAGTAGAGGAGCATTAAATGATAAAAGAGAAATATACACAATTGTTCTTATACGCCCAAATTGTCGGGATAAGAACAATAACTATACATATACGTTAGGGTGCATTAAAAGATGGCAGCAAGAAACAGAAAAATAGGGTCAATAAAAACCGAACTTCTCACAAAATCAAGAGAAGCAATGCTAACTGCTGTCCAAATTTTTAACAATCCAAATATCCAATTTAAATCTGAAAGTTTTATTGTTCTGTCAAATATTGCCTGGACTTATTTACTTCACGCATATTATCGGACAAATAAAATTGAGTATAGATATTTTGAACAACACGGAAGTAGAAAAAGATTTAATAAAACAAAAGAAGGTGCATACAAATATTGGGAATTAGAAAGGTGCTTGAACGATAATAATTGTCCTATTGATAAAGTAGTAAAATCTAACTTAAAATTCTTGATTGGATTAAGACACGAAATTGAGCATCAAATGACAATGAAAATAGATGATTATTTAAGTGCAAGATTTCAAGCCTGTTGTTTGAATTACAATAAATATATCAAAGAACTTTTTGACAAAAGAATGGGGATAGATAAACATTTGTCATTTTCATTGCAATTCTCATCAATTGAAGAAGGACACGCCAATCAACTAAGGAAGATTAGCGACTTACCAAAAAATATTGCTTCTTATATTAACGGGTTTGACAAAGATATTCCATACGATGAATATAATGATGTGCGTTATTCATACAGAGTATCATATGTTCCAAAATTAGCAAATCATAAAGGGCAAGCAGATAAAGTAATTGAATTTCTTTCTGCCAATTCACCAGAAGCAGAAAAACTTAACAAAACTGACAAAGAACGTACTTTAATAAAAGAAGTGGAAAAACCTAAGTTTCTTCCAAGTAAAGTTGTATCAATAATGAGAGATAAGGGATTTGGGAAATTTAAAATACACCAGCATACTGGGCTTTGGAAAAAGAAAAATGCAAAAGATAAAAGTAAAGGATTTGGGGTTTGGGTTGCAAAAACTTGGTATTGGTATCAAAACTGGGTAAATGAAGTTGAGAAATATTGTATAAAAAACGGAGATAAATATAGATTGTGACATTTTTAGAATTAGCAAAAACAGTGTTGTAGAGATAAATAGAATACCGAGTTTGCTTCAGTCGGGAAAAGACCAAAAAGGTTTTATCTAAAAAATCAAAAATCACTATTTGATATTGAAAAAATTGAAACGGAAGAAATAACTGAAAAGAAAATAGGATTTTTAGAGAAAGTTTTTTTCAATGTGTTTCAAATTCATCTTGGGCAAATAAAAGTTACTTGGTTGCCGCAGAAATTTCTAAAAATGAAGATTTTATGAATGAATTAACAAGGTTGTCATCTTCATTTGGAATAGGAGTTATTAAACTTGACATTGAAGAACCAATTTCGTCAGAAATAATTCTGCCAGCAAAAACAAGAGACAATTTAGATTGGGAAACAATCAACAAATTGACCTTAAATAAAGACTTCAAAGAGTTCTTAAAAAGAATAAAGAATGACTTGCAAAGCAATGAAATCAGAAAAGAAAAATATGATAAAATATATGAACTAGAAGAATGGGTTAAACGATTGAAAATGAAGAAATAACGACACCCTAACAATGTATATAAGTCATTGGGCGTGTGGTGGTTAAATTGAATGTTATGAATATAAATAAACGGCATAGTAAATTGAAAGTTAATCGTTTCAAAATCCCAAACAACGCGTAGCCAAACCGTTGTGTTTCATACAGGAACAACAATCTAAACAAGAGAATTAAATATGAAAAGAGCTTATTACTCAAAATCTATTAAAGAATATATATTAGACCCTGAATCGAGTATTTTAGGCGAATTGACTGCAAATCATAGCAATAGGACCCTTGAAGAATTACAAATTAATGCTTGGAGAAAGCAAATTCTAATTTTAAAGAAGCAACTTAAAGGTTTTAAAGGGCAAATCTATTTTGAATTTGCAATTCCTAGAATGGGAAAACGAGTTGATAATATTGTAATAATCAATGATATAGTTTTTGTAATTGAATTTAAAGTTGGAGATGGTGGATATGAAAAGTATGCAATCGAACAAGTTATTGATTACACTATTGATTTGAAAAATTTTCACGAAGGAAGCCATCACGCTAGACTTATTCCAGTTTTAGTAGCTACAAATGCAGAAAACTGTTTAGAGCCAATCTCAAATGTAATTTGCCATAATAGTGTAGCGAAATCTAATCAATATAATATAGCTGATACACTCAAAACATTCATAAACTACAGTAATAAACCAATTAATATTGAATATTGGGGAAACTCAATTTACAAGCCAACACCTACAATTGTTGAAGCAGCCCAAGCTCTATATAGAGGTCATAATGTAAAAGAAATAACAAGATCTGACTCAGGAACAATAAACCTATCTAAAACAGCAGATTGTATTAATTCAGTAATTGAAAAATCAAAATCTAAAAATTTAAAGTCAATTTGTTTTGTCACAGGCGTTCCTGGAGCAGGCAAAACATTAGCAGGTTTAAATATCGCAGTTGAAAGAATGAAAACTGATGAAGATGAACACGCAGTTTTTTTATCGGGGAATGGCCCTTTAGTTGATGTTTTAAGAGAAGCTTTAACTAGGGATGAAGTATTAACAGCTGAGGTAAATGGCGAAAAATTAACAAAAAAACAAGCAGCAATAAAAGCAAATACATTTATTCAAAATATTCATCATTTCAGAGACGACAATTTATTATCGAATAGAGCGCCTATTGAAAAGGTGGTTGTTTTTGATGAAGCCCAAAGAGCTTGGACTAAGCATCAAGTGAGTTCATTTATGAAAAGAAAAAAAGGAGTTGAAGATTTTGATATGTCTGAACCTGAATTTTTAATTGACGTAATGAATAGACATTCTGATTGGTGTACTATTGTTTGTTTAATTGGTGGGGGACAAGAAATAAATACAGGGGAAGCAGGTTTAGAAGAGTGGATAAATTCTTTAAGAACCCATTTCCCAGGTTGGAACATTCATTATGCAAATTCGATATTAGAAAGTGATAATTATCTAAAATTAGAAGATTCTAAGAATTGGATCACTGAAAATGGTATAAGTGAATTGGAATTACATCTTTCTGTTTCTGTAAGATCATTTAGGTCTGAGAAATTATCTAGATTTATTCACGAATTACTAAACATCAAAACAGAAAATGCAAAAAATATCTATTCTGAAATAAAAGAACTATACCCAATTGTAGTTACACGAAACCTTGACAAAGCGAAAGAATGGTTACGTGAACAGGCAAAAGGAAGTGAAAGAATAGGCTTAATAAGCTCATCAGGTGCAAGACGATTAAGGCCACTTGGAATAGATGTAAAAAATCAAATTTTAGCACCAAATTGGTTTTTAAATAATAGTCAAGACATACGTTCTTCATATTTCTTAGAAGAAGTTGCAACTGAATTTGATATACAAGGGCTAGAAATAGACTGGGCTTGTGTTGCATGGGGTGGGAATTTTTATATGAGCAACACTAATTGGAAATATCAAAATTTTAAAGGAACAAAATGGCAAAATATCAATAAAGAAATTGATAAAGAGTATCTCAAGAACACGTATAGAGTTCTTTTAACCAGAGCAAGACAGGGAATGGTAATGTTTGTTCCAGAAAGTAGTAAATTAGACCATACAAGACCAAGTGAATTTTATGATAAAACATTTAAATATTTAAAGGAAATCGGAATAAAAGAAATAGAATAAAAAAGTACGAAAACACAACAATTATATAGTGCATAGCTTCCTATCGTCAGCTACGACACCATATACTAGACGTTGTAGGGTATAGGCTAATTTGATATTAGAAAAGAAATTGTTTTTATATGTGCCAAGAAAGAAGATAAAATGAAAGAAAAAGAATTATTTTTTAATTGCCCGTTTAAAAGAATCCGCACCATCCGTGGATGCGGAGAAAGAAAAGGATATAAGAATTGAATAACGAACAAAATAATATACCTTCTTCAACAAAAGATAACAGGAAAAGAGGAAGTGTCGGCAATTTTCTAAAAGAAGAGATAGGCAACGGAAACAATTTATCTGTTGTATCCGCTTACTTTACCATTTATGCTTATAACAAATTAAGAGACAAACTTGACAATATTGAAAACCTAAATTTTCTCTTCGGTGAACCGGCATTTATTAAAACTGTAGATCCTGAAGGTAAGAATTATAAAGAATTCAAAATTGAAGATGATAAAATTATTTGGATTGAATTAAATAATAAAGCGAAATTTGCATTGTGCAAAGATGAAACATACTTATTAAATAGTGCCTATTTCTTAATTCCTCCCGAAAAAATCGGTATTAAATACTTGTTGTCACTCTTAAACTCGTGTGTTTTAGAATTTTATATTAAAATTATTGCTGTAACAAGTGGCATGGGAACCATTGGATGGATAAATAATTATGTTAAAAAATTTCCCATACCCCAAATTCCTTCTCAACAACAACTTCCTTTTGAAATCATAGTGGACTGTATTTTATTTGCCAAAGAGAACAATATGAAAACTGAGGCAAGCACCTTTGAATCGGTTATTGACGGTATGGTTTTCAACCTCTACTTCCCCGACCATATGAAAGAGCGAAAAATAGATGTATTGCAATTTGCAGAAAAGGATATTGAAGAGGTAATGCAAGGCAAAGAGTTTGAAAAACTAAGCGACTCTCAAAAAGAAAGGGTAATAACCGAACTACACACTTCGCTGGAGCGACCCCAACAACGAAGTAGTCAAACGGATGAGTAGTTTTTCCGAGAAATCTCTCAATATATTAAAAGTCATTTTGGAGAGTTAAAAATGAAAACATCCAAAAAAGAAACACTAAAAGGATTATTAGAAAATTTAAAACAGCAAAAAAACTACTTCTCCTATGAAGATATAAAATTTCTGCTTAAAAAGGAAAAGATAGAGATAAACTCTGCATCACTAAAAGTTTATATACATGAACTTGCCCAAAATAAAATTATCTTTGATGCCGGCAAGGGGTGGTACTCTTCCATAGAAAAAATATTTAAGCTAAATACCAAGCCTATTAGAACAATTAGCAATAAGTTAAAAAAACAGTTTCCTTTACTTAAATTTTCATGCTGGAGTACAGAACAGCTTAACTCTTTTACTCATCATTTAATGGCAAAATTTGTTACATTCGTTTATATAGATTCAGATTATATAGGCAATATTGCCAATTTTTTGGAAGAATCGGGGTATAGGGTATATCTAAATCCGGGAAAACAGGAGATTAAAAAACTTTTCAAGATCGACAAAAAAACCGTGGTTATTTTGCCATCGATTAGCAAACAACCGGAAAGCATAAATGGCTATGCCCCAATAGAAAAAATTCTTATAGATTTTCTTATGGAGAATAGAAATTTTAAAATTATGGAAAAAGTAGAAGCAGAAAATGTTGCAATAAATGCTATTTGTTCGGGTAGAATAAATATTTCAACAATGAATTCTTATGCCAAAAGACGAAAGTTCAATGAGTCGGCTAAACTAACCAAGGCCAACAATACAAAATAGGCGGAGATAGTTAATTGATAAAATCAGTTTGCTTTACTTGGTTATCTTGTTCAAATAGAAGAAAACTTTGTCTTTAAGGGCGGAACAAGTCTTCTTTTACATGTACCACAAATAAAACGACTATCCATTGATATAGATATCATCTTAGATGGAGATATTGATAGTTTTATTCAAAAATTGGTAGATATTTCAAAAAACATACCCTTTATGAATTTTGAAGAAAATAAAAGGGGCAACAGAGGACTTCCCAATCGTAGGCATTTTAAGTTTTTTTACAATTCTTCACTTTCAAATAAAGAAGAATCAATCCTGCTCGATATTGTTTTGGAGGATACTGCCTATATCCCATTTACTAAATTCAGACAAATTAAAAGCGATTTATTTGAAATAGAAACAGAATTAGAAGTTAAAATCCCAACTATTGAGGGTTTACTTGGTGATAAATTGACGGCTTTTGCGCCACATACAATTGGAGTGCCTTTTATAACTGCAAAAGGTGACTCAATGACAATGCAGGTAGTCAAACAGCTTTACGATATAGGTGAACTTTTTGATGTTGCAACCGAGTTTGATAAAATAACGACAGCATTTACTGCAACCTTTGAGAAAGAAAATGAGTATCGGGGTAACAAATTTACCAAGGCACAAGTTTTACAAAATGCAATAGATACATGCCTTGCACTGCTTCAAATCCGCCTGAAAGGATTTAAGAGTAACAAAATATCCAATTACCTTGAAGAGGGAATCAGAAAAATTGACAGCCACCTGTTAAATGATAATTTCAAAACAGATGAAAAAGCTAAAATTACAGCTTCTAAAGTATTCTGCATTGCCAATCGTATATTTAATAACAAGACATTTGATTTAATTGCAGAACGATATGGTAAATCCAAAATAGGGCAGATAAAAAACATCAAAATTTCTGAACCTTATGAAAGATTCAACAGATTAAAACCGGTATTGCCAGAAGCATTTTACTATGTATGGCAGGGAATTAAAGAATAAGTATGTTTAAAGAAAAATCTTCCGATATATTAAAAGTCATTTTGGAGAGTTGAAAATGCCTGAAAACAGTTCAGAAATAATTATCTATACTACCCCTGATGGCGCCGTAAAAATAGACGCAACCTTTCAAGATAAAACCATCTGGCTTACTAAGGCAAAAATGGCAGAGCTTTTTGATGTAGATAGGAGTGTAATAACAAAACATATCAGTAACATCTATAAAGACAATGAGTTACAAAAAGAGGCAACTAGTGCAAAAATTGCACAAGTTCAAAATGAAGGTGGCAGAAAAGTTTCCCGTAAAGTTGAATTTTATAATCTGGATGTCATTATTGCGGTCGGATACCGAGTCAACTCCAAACGGGCGACTCAATTTAGAATATGGGCAACCAATATCCTTAAAGAGTACATCATCAAAGGCTTTACCATGGATGATGACCGCTTAAAGCAGGTAGATAAATGGAACTACTTTGACGAGTGGTTGGAACGAATCCGGGATATTCGGGCTTCTGAAAAGCGTTTTTACCAGAAAATCAGAGATATTTACGCCACAGCCATTGATTATGACAAAAATTCCGAACAAGCGCAGATTTTCTTTAAAAAAGTTCAAAATAAAATGCTATGGGCGATCACCGGAAAAACTGCCGCAGAACTTATTGAAGGTCGTAGCAACCCCCAAAAGCCTAATATGGGGCTGACTGCATGGCGCGGTTCCATTGTCCGCAAACAGGATGTTGCCATTGTCAAAAACTATCTGAAAGAAGATGAAATCAAAGACCTCAATGAAATTGTTACCATGTATTTAGACTATGCCGAAAGACAGGCACGCAAAAAACAAACCGTTACCATGGAACAATGGGCAGATAAGCTTGATGGCTTTTTAGAGTTCAATGAGCAGGAAATTTTGACCCATGCGGGTAAAGTTAAAGCAGAAGTTGCTAAAAGAATTGCTGAAGATCGCTATGAAGAATTTAATGATAAACGCAAAAAAACTGAAGTTCTGGAAGCAGATGAAGAGGATATTAAGCAACTTGAAGAAATTGAAAAGAGGTTATTGAAAAATGATAATACAACGGAAGAAAAATGCCTGAAAACAAAATCGCAATTTTTCAAAAAAAAAGATTAGAATAGTTAGACTTCGCCATCGTAGCTTCGACTGTAAAAACGAGCAATTAAAAAAGAAGAGAGAAAAGAATTTGGCATATATAAAACGATAGTGAATGAAAGACCGCCACAGTATGACCCTACAATAAAGCAAGGCTATGAGCAATAGCACCCTACGGGATGGCTACAGCTCATAGCCTTGCCCGTTAGCTGCAATTGTGGCCCGAGTATAAACAACTGAACAAAAATGGAAAACAAATTAAAATATATAAATGATTTAGAAGAATTTAAAAGTCTTTTGAAGACTTGGGATAGCGGTGAAGGCTCCAGTGATACGAGAAGTCAAATAAATAAAAAACTAAGAAACGCAAGAAATTTGGTTTTACAAGCCGGAGCATTAAAAACATTTACTATTTCTCCTCCTCCGATGATTGGTGGAATGATTATAAAAAATTTTGACTCCTTTACAACGATTTTTAACCCACATTATAATCGATCGTTAATTCCGGATTTAATTGACATGATTGATGAAGCAATTGGTGTAATAGAAACAAAAGAAGATTTTGACCCTAATCCGAAAATTTCAATACAGAAAAAGGGAAAAGGGGGAAATGTTTCTAACAGGATATTTTTAGTACATGGTCATGATAACGAGCTTAAAGAAACTACAGCAAGGTTTTTAGAAAAAGTAGGTTTGAAACCAATAATTCTGCATGAGCAGACAAGCAAGGGATTAACAATAATTGAGAAGTTTGAAGAGTATTCTGATGATTTAGTTACTGCATCAACATGGTTAGTTAAGCTAAACTCTCCATATTCAGCAAAACTTACCTATATCTTTTATCTTCCACAAAAGGAGCATGAGGATTACAAGAAAGAAATGCAACTTATAGAATCGGATGATATAAAAAATTATTGGTTAACAATTAAGTATCAGTTTCTTAGAAAATACGCAAGTAAAATTTACGGTGGCAATCCTGAGTATAAAAACGTAGTTGACACTGAAACTATTAAAAAAATAGACTTTCAATTCCTTGATGCAATTAGAGATGTAAATAGAGATTTATTTACTGGAAGAAATACTCTATTAAGGGAAGTAATTGATTTCTTCATAGATTATGACATTAAAAGCAACTCTGGAATTGAGAAAAAGGAACAACAAAAACAGATAGCCAAAAAACGCAAGGATTTTTCAGAAGAAGCAAAAAAGCTAATTCAACAATTACAGACAAGAATGGCGTCAGGAAAAAAAGAGATGCTTTCTTATGCAAGTGATACGGGAGCTTCTTTTGAAAAATCAAAACCTGATTTCGAAGGACATATTCTTGATACGGAGCTTTATTCAGCCTTAAAACTGATTGTTAAGCATGAAACAGGTATGACAATCCCTGCTACTCATAATGGTTTAGGGTATAATAACCTAATTTACATTTCACTGCTTTTGGCTAAAATGCAAAAAGATGCTTCAGGGGATTACTTAGGCAGTAACTCAAAAACTTTTCCAATACTTGCAATTGAAGAACCAGAAGCTCATTTGCATCCAGCAATGCAGTATAAATTTTTGAAATTCTTATACGAAAACAACAAAGAAAAAGTAAAGCAAATATTTATTACAACACATTCGCCGAATATAACAGCTGCCGCTAATTTAGATAATATTATTTGCTTCAATAGATATGATAAAGGATTGTTAAATGTTGCATATTTAGGCAAAGCCTTTTCAGAAGATGAAAAAGATTCAAAAGCTTACGTTCGACGGTTCTTAGATGCAACTAAATCCGACATGCTATTTTCAAAGAAAGTCGTACTTGTTGAAGGAATTACAGAACAGTTATTAATACCAGTATTTGCAAATTATGAAGATAAAAGGATTGAAGATGAACATATTTCTGTGATTAATATCGGCGGCAGATATTTTAAGCATTTTTTAAAACTTTTTGATTCTGAAAAACCAAATACAATAAATAAAAAAGTTGCATGTATCACAGATTTAGACCCTGTTTACACAATTGATGATGACACTAAAAATGAAAAGTGTTATCCATTTGAAAAACGTGATGATTTAGTTGAATTTAAGGAATGTTCAAATTCTTTGGTTGATGATTATGCAGAAGCAAAACATCCAAATATAAGAAGCTTTTCACAGCAAAAAGGAATTGGAAAAACATTTGAGTATGCAATTGCTTTTGAGAACCTTCAAACTGAAATCTATATTGGAGAAACAATTGCGAATAAGGAAGAGTTGAAGAATTTAATTAAAGCATATAATGACGGTAAAACCTTAGATGAATTACTATCTATTTTCAGTTCAAGAGGTGCTGAAAATAACAGAATTAAAAAAGCAATTAAAGAATCAGATCTTGACGTTGAGGAAAGAAAAAAACATCTTATTGCATCAAGATATTTAAACTCCCTTTCAAAGGGTGAGAATGCCTATGAGCTGGCACAAATATTACAGTCTAATCTTGAAAAAGATAATCCTGTTAATTTCAAAACACCTGTCTATATCAAACAAGCAATTGACTGGATATGCGAATGATAACAGCAAATACAAAAATAGATATAGAACGGCATTTTAAGGTTATTGCTGGCCCTGGAGCAGGTAAAACAAAGTTTCTGGTTAACCATATAAAAAACGTACTTTCTAAATCTAGTCGTTTATCAAGAAATAGGAAGATTGCCTGTATAACTTATACCAATGTGGGTGTTGATACACTTGTCAGAAGAGTTGAAGATGAAAAAGACCACCTTGAAATTAGCACAATACACAGTTTTCTTTTTACCCATGTTGTCAAACCATACATTTTTTTACTTAAAGAAAAATATAACCTTGACCCAGCCAAAATTAACAACCCTTTTGAGCATATTTTTTCTAAAGGTTATTATAGTCGAACTGATTTACATAAAAGACGTGTCTCAGAAAATGACATGAAAGGTATTTATTGGGAAATTGTAGAAAATGAATGCTACCTTAGGATAAAGAAGAAAAAAAATAGCTATCATAAAAGTTTATTTAAGTATAAATCTTTCTTTTGGAAAAAAGGAATAATGCATTATGATGATATTCTGGCATTTGCATGGGAAATTATTAATATAAATACAAATGTATTGAGAATTCTAAGAGCAAAGTTTCCTTATTTTTTTATTGATGAATTTCAAGATACAAGCCCAATCCAGACAGAGATTGTAAAGAAAATCGCAGAACAAGAAACTATTGTTGGTGTAATTGGCGATACAGCACAATCAATATATAGTTTTCAAGGAGCAAGTATGCAACAGTTAATTGGCTTTACTTTACCTTCTTTAGACAAATACGAAATTAAGGATAATTGGAGAAGTACAAATCAAATAATAAATGTATTAAAGTTAATTCGCATGGACTTAAACCAAAATAGCCCTGAAAATAAAAATGGAAAAACTCCTATAATACTTGTTGGAAATAGCATTCAAGCTTTAGAGTATTGTGATAATACTATTGGAAAGGATAAGGTTGTGACGCTTTCATATATGGTTTCAACTGCAAATGCTATGAGGAAAAGAATTGATGTTGATAGTCCTGTTAACATATTGATTGAAGAACATTTTGTTACTGACTCTAATATTAAAAGGAAAAGGCTAATTATTTCATCAATTAAATCAATTGAATATGCACGGCAACAACTTTATTCAGATGCTGTTAAAGAATTAAGTTATTATTTCAGGAAACAAGATCATTTTAAAGGTCAAAAGATATCACTCTTATTTTTAAAGGAGTCGTTAAATAATTACGCAACCATTTCAAATATGACATTATGGGAGTATTATCAAAGACTTTGTGCAAATTCATTTTTTACTATCTCTAAGATTATAAAAGGCAAAAATATTAACATGACTAAAATTGAAAGGTTTTATAAGAAAACTACATATAAAAATATTGCCTTATCAATCCGTTTGTTGAAAGACGAAAGCATTCATCGGACAATACATAAAGCTAAAGGGGATGAATTTGATAATGTTTTAGTGGTTGTAAAAGGTAGATATGGTAAGAATTATGACGAAAACCGTGATTTAGCATTTCTATTAACTCCTAATTGCAGTGACAATGAAGACCACAGAGTTAATTATGTTGCATGTAGTCGGGCAAAAGAAAACTTAATGATAAATGTCCCTGAGTTATCTGAAGATTCCAAGCAAATACTGGCTGATAAATTTGAAATTATTGAGATACCCAACCCAAAGAGCCATGCACATTAAGCAAACGCACATATCAACCGCACAACCTAATTTGCTTAAAGAGCATGTCTCTCCAACGCACGGATTGAATGGCTAAATAAAGCACGAAAACACAACAACAAATATAGTGCATTTGGCAGATAGTCTTAAATATTAAGAAAGTAGCAATAAATAAACATAGTGTAAGATTGAAAATTTGGAGCGTTGAAATGCCAAACGCACCAAATTCAAACCGTTGTAGGCAATATAATAAAAAAGAAGAACAACGAATATAACTGGAACAATAATTAATGGATATAAAATAATTAAATTCATCGACAGCGGTGGTTTTGGGTCAGTTTATAAAGCTGAAAAAGATGGAATGTTATATGCAATTAAAATTTTTCGAGAAGATTATGTTTTAATAGAGTATAGAGAGAAAGGCGAAAACAACAGAATTAAAAGAGAAATAGATATTATGAAGTCTATTTCACACCCTAATCTTATAAAATACATTGATGATTTTAAAGAAACTATTAAAGAAAATTAATTTATACTAACATTCCCAAAAATTATAAATGGTTGTCAAATTACACATATATTGTACGAATAATATAAACAAAATAGCAATAATTTAGATAATATTGAAATTACTGCAAAAATAATATCAACTAAAAATTCAGATTTAAAAAAACAAATAATTTTTGCGGCTAACAATCAAAATTCAATTGACAAAGACTTGCAGTCTTTAAATAAATACCACGAAAAAATTGAAGAATATTATAAAGGCAATGATGAATTTAGGCTGTTTTATGAAAGATTACGAGGACAATATTCTAATATAGTAGAGCCATATAAAAAAATTAGTATGTAAAATGTAGCCAAGGTATATATGTCTATTTTTTTACAAGAAGCTCATAAAATGAAAAGTAATGCAATAAAAAAGATTAATAAATACCAAGATGAAAATAAAATTTTTAACAATGAATAACTTTGCCTAACAATGCATATAAGTCATTGGGCAACAGGTAGTTAAATTGAATATTATGAACATAAACAAACGGCACAGTAAATTGAAAGTTAATCGTTTCAAAAACCCGCACTCCGCATAGCCAAACCGTTGAGCTTTTGGCTCTTTCGTTTATAATTTCTCCGACTGGCATTTTTACATATATATTATTAATATTCATAATTCCTGGACGCGCTATACACTATCGGGTTCTGATATAAAAGGAGCCGTAAGCGGGATTATTGCGTTGGTAACAATCGTGTTTGTGGGAAATTGCCTGACAATATGGATGCAGGGTATGCTTATAGTATGGAATTTAACTTTTTAATCAGATTCTATGTGCTATTCTACGCTAATATGCTGTCTGGATTGAGCTTATATGCGGGATTAATGGGAACATTGCCGGCGATCAAGTTAATAGCGTAGCCTTTGAAAAGAAGAGTGAATCGGTGGATGTTGAAATTGTATGGTAAAGAAATTGAAAGAATCTTTACATAATAAAAACAGAGGCACAGCCTGGTCATTTAGATCAAAATGAGACATAGAACAATGAGTTAGAAAAAGAATAAAAATTTAGAAAAAATTATCTCGATAACTTGAGGGGGGGGGGTATAGTAAAAGTTGCACTATAGTTTTGCAACATGAATACTTGCACAATATACCTATTTAAGATATATTTAAAGGTTATCAGGGCATGATCGGAACGATGTACATATACACGGATATTAGGAGGCATTAAACTTAGAAAGGATGAAGATAATGATAAAAGAAAAATATATTGAGATTGTGACGACAAAAATTGGAAAACTTAATTTAATGCCTACAAGAACACTTGGCCTATTGCAAGAAACTTTAAGTAATTATTACTCAAAAGTTGAAGTGTCAATTATCAAAAGTGAGGAAGAATTAAACAAGCTTATAAAAAATAAACCCGATCTCATAATTTCAGGAATTAAATATCTAGGGTTTGACTTAAATTCAATACAAAGAAACTCAACAAATAAAATATGGTTTTCAGATTTTTTAGATGAGCATCAAATTCCATACACAGGTTCTTCTAAAAAATCCATCGAATTTGAATTTGACAAAAGCAAGGCAAAAGAAATAGTTTCTGAATATGGATGCAATACAGCTCCTTTTTTTATAACAAAGTCTAATCAATATGTTCAGGATAATCTCCCTCTCGATTTTCCATTATTCATAAAACCTCTTTATGAAGGAGATTCAAGGGGTATTGATTCCAATTCTTTGGTTTTTAATTTTAATGATTATCAAAGAAAAGTATGTTCTATTTTTAAAAATCAAGGTACTGTATCCCTAGTTGAAAAATATTTAAATGGTAAAGAATATACTGTAGCCATTTTTCAAGATTTCAAGACTGATTCGTATCAAGTTTATCCTATTGAATTGTTGGCAGAGAGAAACATAAACGGAGATCGTATTTTAGGATTTTTAGATAAAGTTGCAGATAAGGAATTGCTGCTAAAAATAGAAAATAAAGATATTAAGAATAAAATATCAAAATTAGCCCTGGATTCTTTTAAAGCATTAGGCGCAAAAGGATATGGAAGAATAGATATTAAAATGGACGAAAAAGGTATTCCTTATTTTTTGGAGGCTAATTTAATTCCTGGTTTAGGTACTGGATATTTGTACAAATGCTATAAAATAAATACAGGTTTAAAATATGAACAAATGATTTTAGATATTGTAAAAAATGCATTAGAAATTAATAACTAACCGTTAACAATGTATATAGTTTATGGCTAGAGCAGGGCTAAATGTGAGTCAAGAGGCATAGTGGCATGTGTCCCAATATTTGGTATTCACCTTTTTCCATTTTCCTATTTGTAGACTCATTATCTTTGCAGAACTCGTGATATAAAGAAATCCAGTGATTGTAGTAAGATAATAAATAATGTTAGCTTCCGGGAGAAATTATGGCTGAAACAATAAATCCTCAAGCATTTCAGTTCTTTGTTTACATTATTGAATCACCGTCTGCACCTGATATCTGTCACAGTAGATCGGAAGGTGCGCTTGTTGCAAAAGTAGTTGAGTTGGACGGGATCCCATCAGTTACACGAACCGTCATAAACCTATGAGCCTTCAATGTAGTACTAAAATCGGTCTTCCGGAAGTTATGAAAGCATATCCGAATCATCTGCCCCGTTCTCCATATTAATGTGCATGGTGCAACTATCGGCATCCAATTCTCAAGCGGAGAGGTGCTTAGTTGGACTAATTTACGTCCGATGTTGGTACCAATCAAAATGAGAGCCTTGGAGGGTATCTCCTTTTCTGCATGTCTGCTTGTGGAGGGTACAAGCGCCTGTCAAATGGCAATGCAAGTCGGAATGCCCCACATCATTATTTCTCAATGGTTGGCAATTTCGAAAAACCAACTTGGTCAGACACAGCCGTCTCCTACTCAGCCTTCTATTATCTTCTTTCAAAGGGATACAATATCTTCAGCCTGTAGTTCCAGCAGAGATCCGGCGGGAGTTACAGACGGTAGGGGACAAAGCTCATGTTCATCCGGAGGCAAAAGTATTAAAAGCTAATAAAACAAATCAGCGGACAGCAAAATGCCCCGCCGCTGATTTGAGACGCTATAGACGATAAATGAAAAACTCATGTTTGACGTTAAAGTGTTTTGGTGTTATGGTGACTTAAGGAGGATGAAACATGAAAACTAAAACTAAACGCGCAACAATTTATCTTGATCCTGACATTCACAAAGCTTTACGTATTAAATCGGCAGAGACAGACCATTCTATATCGGAAATAGTGAATGATGCAATTAAATATTCCCTGGCAGAAGATTCAATTGATCTTGCAGCATTTGAGAATCGCAAGGATGAACCATTAATAGCATTCGAGGATGTCCTGAAAGAACTGAAAAAAAACGGTAAAATATGAGATATCCGTAAAAAAGTCTGCCTTAAAAGAACTTAATGGGATACCAGAAAAAGAACCACAAAAAATATTAAAAGGGATCACAAAAGTTATCACATAGAGAACAGTACAGATTTCGACAAGAGGATTTAGATGTCGCCCCATATTTTGTGTAAATGTTAAAATCTGGTAGCATATAGAATAAAGAAACAAGAGGAGAATTTAGCATGAACACAAAAGATTTAAGCA
>VAPE01011565.1_pt1 | contig 20030 bp, 16 predicted proteins | sample 3393911 | NCBI WGS metagenome assembly VAPE01 (sample SAMN08290436, study PRJNA428436) | hydrothermal vent metagenome | isolation source: Deep-sea hydrothermal vent chimney | place: Atlantic Ocean: South-mid Altantic Ridge
CATAATTACATCAGTATATTTTTTTGAGATATTTTTAGCAATAGTTGTTGTAAAATTTTTTGCACTAGGTATAAAATTAATTACCAGTATTTTAGTTTTTTCCCTTTTTATAATTTTCTTAACAACAAATTCAATTGCTTTAATTATAGGCATTGCCATAATAATCATTCCTGGCCCACCACCGTAAGGTCTATCGTCTACTTGAAGAGAAATATTTCCATCTGGCCATATTTTTTTATATTTACCAGATACAAATTTTCTTGGGTTGATAAAGTTAATTCTAATTTTTTTCTGTTTAATTGCTTTAGCTAAAATAGATTCATTGAATACTGAATCAAACATATTAGGAAACAATGTAATAATATGAAATCGCATAAAGTTATAATAACATAATCAAAAAAATCCGGCACACCGGATTTTTTTGATTATAAACTATTGTTTTTTAATTAGATTCCTTTTAAATCATCCATTGCGTCTTCAACTACATTAGAAGATTCTGTTGAAGGGGCTGGAGCTGGAGCTTCAATTTCTTCAGCTGGTTTAACTGAATCATCTTCTTGTGGTTCAGCCCTACCACCTTCTGGTTCGTTAATCTTAAGATTAACACGAGCATTATTTTTCATTCCAATAACTCTGAGTAAAGTTCTAATTGCTTTGGCTGTATTACCTTGCCGACCAATGATTTTACCCATATCTGCACTGTTCACAGTCATTGTAATGAGAACTCCCATTTCATCAACTGTTCGGTCGATTTTAACATCGTCCGGATTATCAACTAATGCCTTTACGACATACTCAAGAAATGCTTTATCGTCTGCCATATAATATCTTAATAGTATTACTCTTAAAATGTGGCAGTGTATCGACTACAAACTGCCATACATAATATAACATAATTAGCTTTTAGTATGCAATAAAAAAAACATTATTTTTTAGTTTCAAATAATGTATTTTTTAAAATTATTTTTTCTTTAATTCTTTGCGAGGTTTTGTTGGAGATTTTTTTGGTAAAACATTTTTTTTCTTACCCTCAATTATTTTCTGGCTAACAAGAAAATTATGAACAGTATCTGAAACTTGAGCTCCAATGGAAATCCAATATTTTACTCTGTCAGCTTTAAATATAACTTCCCCACTTTTAGGAGTGTATGAACCAAGAATTTCCTTGAACTTACCACTCTTGGTAGAATTTTTAGAATCAGTTAAAACAACCCGAAAAGCTGGGTCATTCTTGCGTCCTATTCTTTGTAACCTTATTTTTAACATAGCGTCATATTATCACAAAGAGTTATAAATATCAACCTCCTTAATTTAATAGATTAGTAAATATGCTATACTACATCTGTGAAAAATAAAAAAACAAATAAAAAATACGAGGGTAATTCAAATTTAATTCCTAATCAATTTATTGAAGGTATAATTCGTATCTCTCATAAAGGAATTGGCAAGGTTTTTATAAAAAAAACGGATGAATTAGTAGAAGTTTCGCATAGTTTTTTAAGGACAGCTTTACATGGAGATACTGTTCGTATTTTATTACATCCTAAAAAAGGTGCTGAAGTTCAAACTGGTGAAGTTTCCAAAATAATTCGTCGTTCAAAAAAAGGTTTCGCGGGTATTTTAGAACTTGAAGGTAATATGTATTTTCTTATACCGAGTGATTTAAGAATGTATACAGATATACTAATTCCAAAAGATAAACTAAATGGTGCTCAAATAGGACAAAAAGTTTTTGTAATCATAAATAAATGGCACGATTCTAAAAAACCACCCCAAGGAGAAGTTGTGGAAGTTTTAGGTGCTCCAAATGATAATAATGTTGAGATGCAAGCTATTGCTCTTGAAAAAGGATTTTCTGAGATATTTCCAAAAGCAGTTTTAGCTCAAGCTAAAAAATTAAAAGAAATAGGAGTAACGGAAAAAGAGATAAAAAATAGAAAAGATATGAGAGAAACTCTGACTTTTACAATTGACCCTAGTGATGCCAAAGATTTTGATGATGCAATTTCATTTAAAGAAATGGAAAATGGAATTTATGAAATTGGGATTCACATAGCTGATGTTTCTCATTATGTAAAAGAAGGCAGTCCTATTGATATAGATTCCTATAAAAGAGGAACTTCTGTCTATCTAGTTGACCGAACTATTCCAATGTTGCCAGAAATTTTATCAAATGATTTATGTAGTTTAAATCCAGATACTGATAGATTAACATTTTCAATAATTTTTGAAATGAATAAAGATGGCAAAATTCTAAAAGAGTGGATTGGTAAAACTGTTATACGTTCAAATAAAAGATTTAGTTATGAAGAGGCTGAACATTCTATAAATAAAGAAAATGGATTATTCCATTCTGAATTAAATATTCTTAATGTCATTGCCAAGAGAATGAAGAAAAATAGATTTGCTCATGGGGCAATATCTCTTGATCAAGATGAAGTTAAATTTGAATTGGACCAAAATGGTGTCCCAATAAAGGTCTATGTTAAAACACGAGGTGATTCAAACAGAATGATTGAGGAGCTAATGCTTCTAGCTAACAGACGAATTGCAGAAAAAATGTCTCATAAAAAGAAAGGAGCTAAAGATAATATATTTTTATATAGAATTCACGATCTTCCTAATAAAGATAAGATGAAAGATTTAGCTTTCTTTTTGAGAAAATTAGGTTACAAAGTAAATCTTAAAAATGGGATAATTCCATCGGAAGAAATTAACCTTTTAATTCATAAAATAGAAGGCAGCCCGTTGCGCGATATGGTTCACACAGCCATTATTAGAACAATGGCTAAAGCTATCTATTCTGTTAAAAATATTGGGCATTACGGTCTGGCCTTTAAATATTATACTCACTTCACCTCCCCTATCCGACGTTATCCAGATATAATAGTTCATAGAATTCTAGATTTATATATTCATGGAAAGATAATTTCTAACGATAAATTAAAAAAATATCAAGAAATCAGCTTAGAAACTTCACAGAGAGAAAAAGAAGCAGCTGAAGCAGAGAGAACTTCCATTAAATATAAGCAGGTAGAATATATGTCTTCTAGAGTTGGCGATATATTTAATGGAGTTATTACAGGAGTTACCGAATGGGGTTTATATATAGAAGAAGAAGAAACCAAATGCGAAGGAATGGTTAGAGTTAGTGATCTTAAAAAAGATTATTATATTTTTGAAAAAAAGTACATGCGTTTAGTAGGTAAAAGAACTCATAAAAAATATGCTCTGGGAGATTATGTAAAGTTTAAGGTTGTTAAGGCTGATATAAATAAAAAAACTATTGATTACACTTTAATATAACATCTTACTTAGCATAAGATGCAGCATCTTTAAGATGAATTGACAATAACTTTGAAACACCTTCAGAATTCATTGTTATCCCATACAAAACACTAGCTCGAGACATTGTCTCACGATTATGAGTTACTAAAACAAGTTGAGAATACTTAGAAAGATTCTCTAACATCTCTCCGTATTTACGAGAATTGGCTTCATCTAAAGCTGCATCAGTTTCATCTAAAACTAAGAATGGCGGTGGATTAACTTGGGAAATAGAAAATAGGAGAGCTATAGAAGCCAACGACCTTTCTCCCCCAGAAAGCATATTTAAATCTTTAACTTTTTTATGCGGAACAGAAACATTTATTTTAATCCCCCTCTCAAAATCTAATTCTTTTTCTTCATCCTTCTCTGTTGTTTCAGTTAAAATATCATTAATTTCTTCAGATTTTTTTGACTTTTTATATTCCATTGTTAGAGATAATGAAGCTTGACCTCCTCCAAACATTAAAACAAAAAACTTCTGAAATTGTATATTGATTTTGTTAATACCATCTTTAAATTCTTTATCTAACGTTTCTCTCAATCCCTGAATTAATACTTGAAGAGAATTAATGCTATTTTTTAAATCTTCAAGTTCTTTAACCAAAAAAGCATCATGTTCTTCTGTATTTTGATATTCTTTCATTACTTCAGGACCATTGTTTAATTCAATGTCTTCTAGTTTAATTTTAATTCGCTCAATTTTTCTATGAAGATCTTCCTGATCTTTACGATCTATTTGATGTTCAATCATCATCCGAGTATAAGTTATTGCTTCGTGACCTATCATATTACCTGCTTCTAATAACTCCCTTTCAAAAGAATTCTTAATTGAAATTAATTTTTCTTCCTCAAAATTAAGTGAATTCATATTCAAAGTAGTTTCATTTTTTTTATGTAAAAGTTCATATAGAATATGTTCACTATCACGAAAAGATTTTTGATATTCTTTCTCTTTCTCACGAAGATTAGAAATAATATTTAAAATTTCATTTTCTTCTTTGTTAATTTTATCTATTTGAGAACCGATATTATCTTTCTCGGTTTTCATCTGGTTATATTCGTTTTCAATATTCAAATCAGCTGAAGGAGTATTAGCTTCATTATCACTATAGAGTGAATTGATTTTTTCTTTAATTTGTTTTAAAATCTCAAATATTTTGGGTATCTCTTGCATTTTAAGAGCTTCATTTATTTTCTGTTCAACATTATCAACGATAGATTTCAGCTCTGAAGTAGAAATGGCTTTTTTGTCAATTTTTTTAGATTGTTCAGATTGGCGTTTAAGACTTTCTAAAATACCTTCAACCCTACCAAGAGAATGAACTAGATCATCTTTTTTATGACGAAACTCTGAGAGTTTTAATTCATTATTCTTTATTTCTTTTAAATATTCACTTTCTTCTTGAGAATCTTTTTCATTATTAATTTTTTCAATTTGCTTATCAAAAGTTAAAACCTCTTCTCTTAAAGATTTTTTTAGATTCTCAATACGAATTGTCTCTTTGTTAACATAGGTAGATTCTGTAGATAAATATGCCTTATATAAATTACGTAAATCTTCGCGCATATCTTTTGCTTTTTTTATAACTTGTACTTGTTTCTTTAAGAATTTTAATTGTGGAGCAATTTCACGACGGAGAGATTGAACTTCTTTCATATTCAAAATGGTCTTTTCAAGTTTACGTTCAGATTCTTTAATTCTATATTGATAAATTCTTAATCCTAAAGCATCTTCAATCATCGCCTTACAATCTTTATTTGAAGCACTAAGAATACGATCAGCTTCGCCTTGAGATATAATATGATACCCTGAACTCCCAATATTAACAGAAGCAAGAAGGTCAATAATATCTTTAAGTCTAACTTCCGTGTTATTAATACTATAACGATTAGCACCATCAGCAAAAACTTCACGGGATATAATTATTTCATCATAATCAAGTGAAACCCCAAGTCCACTATTTGTAAAAGAAAAGATTTTCTTTGAATTATCAAAAACTATAGTTACCATAGCTCGGCTAGAAGAAGTCAACACTTTTGAACCTTTAAAAATTAAATCAGCTCCACTTTTTCCTCGTAGAGATTTCATTGATTGCTCTCCTAAAACAAAACGTATTGATTCAACAATATTAGATTTACCTGATCCATTGGGTCCAACAATAGCTGTAACTGGCGTTGAAAAAGTAAGAAGACTTTTTTTACCAAATGATTTAAACCCTATTAACTCAACGCTTTTTAAAGTCATGAATATTTTAATCTAACCAATTTTTTAATTCTAATGCAGCTTGGGCAGCAGCTTGTTCCGCTTCTTGTTTACTATGCCCTTTACCTTCAGCAATTTTATTATTACCGAAGAATATTCCGATTGTAAAACTTTTATTGTGATCAGGTCCAGATTCGTGAACAACATTATATGAAGGAGTAACATTTAGAAATTCTTGCGATTTTTCTTGAACTAAACTTTTTGAATCTCTCCACAATTTTTGACTTATTATTTTATCCAATTTACTAAATAAAGTTCGAGCAATAAAATCATGGACAACAGCATATCCTTGATCTAAGTAAACTGCCCCAACAAAAGCCTCAAAGGTATCAGCAATAATAAAACTCCTGGCTTTACCAATATCTTTTGCTTCTCCTTTGGACAATAATAGGTAATCATTCATTCCTAATTCTTGGGCCGCTCTACCTATAGTAATAGCATTGACTAAAGCTGATCTATAAGCAGTTAACTCTCCTTCATTATTATCAGGATACTTTCTATACAAAAAATCAGTTACAATAATTTCTAAAACAGCGTCACCTAAGAATTCTAGGCGTTCGTTATGAGAAAGCTTTGATCCGCCATTTTCATTGATATAAGAACGATGGATAAAAGCCTGCTCTAATAATTTTTTATTTTTAAAAACAATATTTGTCTTTTTTTCAAATAATGAAAAATCAATCATATTTTTATACTCTATTTTTCTGTTAAAATTTCGACTGCTTTCGTTAGAATGGGGATCATATTATCGTACATTTTTAGATTAGCTATTTCATTTATAGGAAACCATCTAGCATCATCTAGTCCTCCAGAATCTTCTTCAAGAATTATATCCTTATATTCCGACTCTGCCAAAAAGAAAACGACTGTTCTGCGTATTTTCCCTTTTTCTGGATCAGTCGCTATATATTCATTTCTACCTAACAACTGCTTAATAGTAATATCTAATGACATTTCTTCTTTTATCTCACGAATAGCTCCCTTTTCTTCATCTTCATCATCTTCTACACCTCCTTTTGACAAGGTCCAATAACCAAAAACATCATGAACGAAAGCAAAATAAATTTTGTCTTCGCGATAAGAATAAACAACAGCTCCTGCTTTTTTCTCTACGGGGAATTTAGATGGGTCTGTTTCAAAAACTTTTCTCTTTTTATTTTTACTAACATCATCCTTCCCAGGCTCTCCCATTTCTTTATAAACACCTCCCAAAACACCATTAACGAACTTGCTTGAATTTTGTCCTCCAAAATTTTTTGCAAGTTCTATCGCTTCGTTTATAGCGACTTTAGGTGGAACTTGATTTCTATCCCCAAAAAGTAACTCGTATAATCCAATACGAAGAACATTGCGACCAACAATAGAAATTTTATCAATCGGCCAGTCTGGAGCAGCTTTTTCTATAATTTCATCAATGATAGGTTTCTTTTCAATAACACCTGAAAAGAGTTCTTTCATAAATTGGTAATCATCAAGTCCAGGACCAAATTCCGCTATATTACGTTTGAGCAACTCAAATGAATCAATGTTTTTTTTAACATTAAAATCCCACTCAAAGAGTGTTTGAAGAACAATTGAACGTGAAAGGTGCCTGTTTGCCATAATAATTATCTATTAACGTCTAGAAATCATTTATCAATCTTAATTAATAAATAGTCTCTAAACGCTATTTAGATTTTTTATCATTTTTTTTCTCTTTTCTATCTTTTTTCACTTTCTTTTTATCCTGTTTCTTCTCCGCTTTCTTCACCACATCAACAACTTTACGATTGCGATAAAAACCACAGTTACTACAAACTATATGAGTCTCCTTAGGTTGATTACAATTGGAGCATTTAGTAAAGATTTTTGCCGTTAAGGCATGATGTGAGCGTCTATTCTTTGTGTGAGAACGCGTATGTCTCATTCGGATTACCATATCTCATAGTATACGCATTTTTCTCTAAAATGCAAATGCACCAGCGAAAAATTATAAAATAATTTTTCGCTGGTGCATTTATAAACTATTTCTTTCAAATAAGTAATTTTATGGTATTATTAGTAAACTATGGAAAATAAAAATAAAATCTTTAAAGTTCGTCATACTCTTTCTCATCTTCTAGCTCAAGCAGCTAAAGAAATTTATCCTGAAGCTTTATTAACATTGGGTCCAGCTATTGATAATGGATTTTATTACGACATCGATTTTGGTGAGAAAAAAATCGGTGATGAAAATTTAAAAAAATTAGAAAAAATAATGCTTAGGAATCTTTCTAATTGGAAAGAATTTACTTATAAAGAAGTTCCTCTCAAAGAGGCATTGGAATACTATAAAGATAATCCTTATAAAATTGAGATGATAAATGGAATTGCTGAGAAGGGTGACACTATAACTTTTTATAGTTGTGGTGGTTTTACTGATCTTTGTGGCGGTGGACACACAGAGAATCCAGCTAAAGATATAAAGAGAGGTTCATTTAAACTTGATAGGATTGCTGGGGCATATTGGAGAGGAGATGAAAAAAATAAAATGTTAACTCGTATTTATGGACTTGCTTTTGAAACAGAAAAAGAATTAGATGAGTATGAAAAAATGCGGATAGAAGCAGAAAAAAGAGATCATAAAAAATTAGGGAAAGAACTTGGTTTATTCGTTATTTCAAGTTTAGTTGGTAAAGGGTTACCAATGTATTTACCTAAGGGTAATGTTATAAAAACTGAATTAGAAAGATTTATAAGAAAAGAAAAAGAAGATTTGGATTATTCTTTTGTTTCAATACCTCATATCGCTAGAAAGGAACTTTATATTCGTAGCGGACATATGGGAAAATATGATGCTATGATGCCAGTAATGACTGATGAGAATGGAGAGGAATTTGTTATGAAAGCTATGAATTGCCCTCACCATTTTGAAATATATAATGCCGAACCGCATAGTTATCGTGATTTACCATTACGTATAGCTGAAAATACAACAGTTTATCGAAATGAAAAAAGTGGTGAATTATCTGGACTTTTACGAGTTAAAAATCTAACCCAAGATGATACTCACCATTTTATAAGGCCAGATCAAATTGAAGCAGAATTAGATATGATTTTTGGTTTGATGCAAAAAGTTTATAGTTTATTTAATTTTAATGATTACAAAGTTGAGATATCTGTTAGAGACCCTCTAAATAAAGAAAAATATTTCGGAAGTGACGAGGTTTGGCAAAAAGCTGAAAATATATTGATCAAATCTACCGAAAAAATGGGCTTTGATTATAGTATTGAAGAAGGTGAAGCTGCTTTTTATGGCCCTAAGATTGATATAAAAATAAAGGATTCTCTTAAAAGAGAATGGCAATTAACTACGATACAACTTGACTTTAACCAACCTGAAAATTTTGATATGGATTATACGGGCAAAGATGGTAAAAAGCACCGAGTGGTTGTTATCCATGTAGCTATACTGGGATCGCTCGAAAGATTTATAGGAATTTTAATAGAACATTTTGCTGGAGCTTTTCCTCTTTGGCTTTCTCCTATCCAAGTTATAGTTCTTCCTATTAGTGAAAAGCAAGGAAAATATGCAGATGGAATATACCAACAATTAAAGAAATCAGGTATCCGAGTAAAATTAGATGACTCAAATGAATCTCTTGGCAAACGTATTCGTAACGCAAAAATACAAAAGGTTCCTTATATAATAGTTATTGGAGATAAAGAAAAAGACGCTAAAACAATAACCGTTGAGGGTCGTAAAGAGAAAATTGAAGGAGTTACAGTTGAAACATTTTTAGAGAGATTGCAAAAAGAAATCTCAGAGAAAACTCTTAATTAAAATATTAAAAAGACAAATTTTATTTTGTTTAATTAAAAAAATGAAATAAATACATAAATACATAAATACGTAAATACATAAATACGTAAATACGTAAATACTTTATATGTTATCACTTTTACACACCTGTGAAATATGATAACATTAATAATATGAACAAAGAATTTGAAACTACAATACCTGACATACTAATAGCTATGCTTTTCAGTGGTAAAAGTATTAAAAATTTCAAATCTATAATCAGAGAAAGAAAGCTTGAAAGATACAAAACGGGTAGTGTTCGTGTAGCTTTATCTAGATTGAGTAAAAATGGATATATACATAATACTAAAAATGGTTGGCAAATAAGTGCGTCAGGTGTGAAGTATATTGATACAATTAAAAAATTTTCTTATATACAATCTCCTTTTAAAAATGAAGCCGTCTTCAGTACGATAGTTTCTTTTGATATTCCTGGACCTGAAAGAAAAGTTAGAGATTGGCTTAGGAATCAATTAAAGAAATTTAATTATAAAATGTTACAACAAAGTCTTTGGATAGGTCCAGGACCTCTACCTACAAAGTTTTTAGAAAGATTAGAAATCCTAAAAATAAGAAAATGCATAAAAATTTTTAAAATTAAAAAATAAGATATTGTTATCAATTTACACACCTGTGAAATATGATAATAGAAACAAAAATTTAAGTTCAAGCCGAATTCAAATTCGGATTTAGTTTTTAATTTCAAGCTTCGGATTTAGTTTTTAGTTTCAAGCTTCAGGTTTAATTTTTAGTTTCAAGCTCTAGGTTTAATTTTTAGTTTCAAGCTTCGGATTTAGTTTTTAGTTTCAAGCTCTAGGTTTAGTTACAGGTTACAGGTTACGAACTTAATTTTTAGTTTAATTTCAAGTTTTTAATTTAAGTTTTAGTTTCAGTTTTAAATTAAAAATAATTTATATATCCTTATTAATCTTTAATTCTGTTTCTTCATATAACTCTTTCATCATTGCTTATTTTTTGTTTTTGTTTATTTTACCTATTTTACCAGTAGGAAATTCCACCTACTACCCTATAACTTATGGTTATAATAATAAAGTATTAATATATTATGATTACTTTCCACCAAATAACCAACAATTTTAATATCTGGTATAAAATAAACCAGTTTTTCTTTATAAATTATATTTATACGTCTAGTTTTGCCATTTTAGCATGAGCTTGAATAAATGCTTTACGAGGTGGAACAAGCGACCCCATCAATGTATCAAAAACTTTATTAGCTTTTTCGGTGTCTCCGATTGTGACTTGTTTAAGAATCCGATGATTTGGATCCATTGTAGTTTCCCATAATTCTTCAGCATTCATTTCTCCTAAACCTTTATAACGCTGAATATGTATTTTAGTTGTTTTTTTACCTTTTATTTCTTCTTCATCTTTTTTTTCTTCTTCATCTTCGATGTCAGAAGAGCCTTCTTGATCAGCAGGTTCAGAGAGCAATTCTTTGAAAGAGCTTACATCCTTTCCAATTAATTTATCTCTCTCTTCATCTGAATAAGCATACAGAATTTCTTTTCCTTTTTTAATTTTGAAAAGCGGTGGTTGGGCAATATAAATATATCCAGCATCTAAAATTTCTCTAAAATATCTATACATTAGAGTAAGAATTAATGTTCTAATGTGAGCACCATCAACATCGGCATCAGTTGCAATTATTATTTTATGATAACGCATTTTTTTAAGATCAAAAGTATCGCCAATAGATGTTCCCATCGCAATAACTAAATTTTTTATTTGTTCAGAACCAAGCATTCTATCAAGGCGAGCTCTTTCAACATTTAAAATTTTTCCACGGAGAGGTAAGATTGCTTGAGTTCTTCTATCTCGTCCCATTTTGGCAGTACCACCAGCAGAATCTCCTTCAACAATAAAAAGTTCAGCGCTTTCAGCATCTTTGACCTGGCAATCAGCTAATTTCCCTGGTAGAGTCATTCCCTCAAGTACTCCTTTACGAAGAACCGAATCTTTAGCAGCCTTGGCCGCTCTTCGTGCCTTAAGTGCTAAAACAGATTTATTTATAATGGCTTTAGCTTCAATTGGATTCTCCTCTAGAAAAGCGGTAAAAGCTTCACCAAAAACTGAAGCAACAGCTCCTTGAGCTTCTGTTGATCCTAATTTTACCTTGGTTTGACCTTCAAATTGAATTTCTCTCAATTTAACAGAAACTACAGCCATTAGCCCTTCTAAAACATCATCTCCTGTAAATGCTCCACTGTTTTCTTTGAGCATATTATTCTTTTTAGCATATGTATTGAGAACACGAGTTAGAGCAGATTTAAAGCCAGTAACATGTGTGCCTCCCTCCGGGTTATGAATGTTATTAGCGAAAGGAATTATTTCAGAACTGATATTATTAACATATTGAAGAGCAACTTCCACTATTACATCTTCTAATTCCTTCTCAACATAAAAAACCGTTTTATGGATAGGTTTTTCTAATCTATTATAAAATTTAACTAAAGAGATAAGTCCACCTTCAAAATAAAATGTTGTTGAAGGAAGCTCGGCTTTCAATTCTCTAAACCAAAAAACATTATCTAAATTTTTCTTATTTCTCTCTTCTAATAAAGGATTCCATTCACGAGCATCTATGATATCTACTCGCATACCCTTCACTAAATAAGCTTGCTGGCGCAAATGATCAATAATTATTTCTTTTTTGAAAACAATTTCTTCCCCCTCTTTAGCAGAAAATATCTCATCGTCTGGTTTGAAAGAAATAATAGTTCCATGTTCTTTTGAAGTAGCAACTTTTTTAACAGCAGCTTTTCTTTTTCCTTTAGAATATTCTTGAATGTATTTTCCACCATCTCTATAAACTTCTACTTTACAATAAATAGAAAGAGCATTAACAACAGAAGCTCCTACTCCGTGAAGTCCTCCAGTAGCTTTTATATAACCACTATCTTTCCCTCCAAATTTAGCACCAGCATGAAGAGTTGTCATCACTGTTTCTAAGGCTGAAACTTTTGTTTTTTTATGAATCCCAATTGGAATTCCACGCCCATCATCAGCAATTCTGATAGAATTATCTGGTAAAAGAACTATTTCAATATGATCACAGAAACCGGCCATTGCTTCATCTCGTGAATTATCAAAAATTTCCCAGACTAAATGATATAATCCCTCAGTTCCAGTTGATCCAATATACATTCCTGGACGACGACGAACTGGTTCAAGACCTTCAAGAACAGAAATTTTATCAGCCCCATAACTATTATCTGGTTTTTTTTCTACTTTTTTTACCATAAATATAATTTAAAAATACCCTCTCAAACTGGGTAAATCACTCTTATATTATAGCAAAAAAATAGCAAAAAAACTAGTGTTTTTTATATGCTTTTTATTCAATTCTATCCTTATAAAATAAAGATATTATACGGAATTATCTAACTATAAATCCTAAAGAAGAAACCTCTTTTTCTATCTGTAATATTATTTTATTTATCTCTTCATCTGTCAGTGTTTTAGTGTAGGATTGAAAAACTAATCTATATGCATAAGAAGTTTTAACTGTTTCATTACCGGAAGCTGGTTTGGTAAATTGATCAAATAATTTCGGTTCACAAACCAAAAGATCTGTTCCTAGTTCTTTATATATTTGAACTAATCTATTTGGATCAGTCCCCTCTGGAACCCAAACAGCAATATCTCGAGTAATAAAAGGATACAGACTCCAAGGTTTAAAAACTTCTTGTTTTTTAGAATTATGATTAACCCTAATTAGAGAATTAATATCTTTTAATGAAATTTTTTTACTACTTATAAATTTGTCTAAGGTTGTTTCTATAATGTCTTTCTTATCTCCATAAGCTATATGTATTTCTTCTCCGGTTTTTTTGAAAATAGTTCCAATTTCAAAAATTTTTACGTTTTTAATTCCTAAAAGAGGAAGATTAATTTGATTTAATTTCAAACTTTCTTTTAACCCATCAGTTAAATTTGTTCTTAAAAAATTTTTATCTGAGGCTGAAGCTAGAATTTCAATTTCACCTTTATTCCGAAAAACATAAGTCATTACTTCTGAATAACCATCTTTTAGAAGTTCTGACCTAGCAAGAAGCATCTTATAAAAGGGTTTATTAATTTTCGGGCTAAAATTTATTTCTGGTAATTTTTCTTCAAGCTTATCATAACCTAAAATTCTAATAACCTCTTCTACTAAGTCATATGGGTAATTTATATCAACCCGAAGTGTTGGAATTTTTATAATAAATTCTTCCTTCGTTTCCTTGTATTCAAAATTTAATTTATCCCAAACACTTTTAATTTCTTCTCTGGAAAAACTAGAACCTAATCTTTTATTAATATAATTTACAGAAACAGAAATTATTTTTTCTTGAATTTCTTTTGGATATACATCAACAACATCTTCCACTTCTCCACCAGTTAAGCTATACATTAAATCACTAATCGCTGGAATAACTATACTACAGAGCTCTGGAGAAATTTCATTTTCATATCTCTTCACAGCATCAGTTAAGATATTTACTCTTTTAGCAGTTCTTCTAGTAGTTGCTGGGTTAAAATTAGCTACTTCTATAATTATATTATTCGTATTATTATTAACTTCGGCCTTCACTCCCCCTTTTATTCCAGCAATAGCTAATGGAGTTTCACCATCAGTAATTACTAAATCATTTTGGTTTAATAAAACATGTGGTTTTTTATCTGAATTCCCTATTTTCTCATTTCCTAATAAGTTGATGGATTCTCCCGCTTTTGCATTTCTAACTATTATTTCTGCTTTATCTAATTTATCTAAATCAAAACAGTGAACTGGTTGACCTAAATCAAACATAATAAAATTAGCAACATCGACAACATTATTAATTGATTTTTGACCAATAGAATTTAATCTTTCTTTAATCCAATTAGGACTTTCATCCACTTTAATGTTTCTTATTATCCGCCCCATATAGCGGAGACATTTATCATCTTCTATCTTTATATTTAATTCAGTTGATTTTGGTTCAAAAATTTTATAATCTCTATTCTTTATTTTTAATCCAAAAATTATTGAAACTTCTTTAGCAATTCCCCAGTGTGACAAACAATCATGAGCTCTATCTGGCAATACTTTAATATCAAAGATCATATCGCCTTTAATTTTATTTATATTTTCAACTTCAAAAGAATGAAAGGTAATACCTTCAGAAATTTTTTCTGGTTCGGGTAATTTTTCGTCAAAATAATTTTGTAACCAATTATATGAAATTAACATAATTAAAATTGATTAAATCTTAAATCTCCTTGATAAGCTGGACGAATATCTGGCATTATATATTTAATAACCATTAATCTTTCAAGCCCAGGACCAAAAGCAAAACCTTGATATTTATTACTATCAATACCAGCATTTTCTAGAACCTTTGGATGAACCATTCCAGCCCCACCCATTTCAATCCAGTTACCTTTATATTTTAGGTCAAATTCAATTGATGGTTCAGTAAATGGGAAAAAACTTGGACGGAAGCGAAGATTGGTGTCTTGACCAAGTATTTTTTTATAGAAAAATGATAATATACCTTTTAAGTGCGACATATTGATATTCTCACCAATTAAAAGACCTTCCATTTGATGAAATTGCATTTCGTGAGTAGCATCAGTGGCTTCATTACGAAAACACTTTCCAGGAGCAATTATAGCGAAAGGAGGTTGACCTCCAGATTTTACGAGATTTTCCATATAACGAATTTGAACAGAAGAAGTATGAGTTCTTAACACTTTGTCAATCTCACCTTTTAAATAGAAAGTATCTTGCATATCACGAGCTGGATGATCTTTAGGAACGTTTAAAGCATCAAAATTATGCCAAACATCTTCGAGCTCAGGTCCAGTAGCAATCTCAAAACCAAGTCCTGTAAAAATCCTGACAGCTTCATTTATTATTATTGAAAGCGGGTGTTCTTTGCCATTTTTGTCCTCTTGCATCACTACAATATAACACTTTAAAATTATTTTTCCAATTTTAATAAATATTTCCAAATTGCATACATAGCATAAGTATCAAGAGCACAATATGTTTTAAGATGTTCTATCTCTACTAAAGCTTCTTTTTTTGTATAAACACCTGTAACTATTTTATCCCATGTATTTGAAGCTGTTCCACCTTCTTGTATGTCTAATACTTTGTATGACAACTCCGGCGCCAATACTGGCAAAATATATTTAATTGAAGTCTTACCTTTAAATTTCGGATGAATAAAATATTGGTTGGTAAAAACATCTTCAAGGTCTATAACTCGAGAATTAAGTTCTTCTAAAAAGATTTTATATTGTGGGTTTCTTATAGCTAAATCTTTATTTCTACCTATCTCAAAACTTTTATGCCAAACTATAATACTCCCGACGCTGGGAAGATATCTTTTTAGAGCTAGAATAAATTCTTCATCAGGTCTTTTATTTTCAGCAAAAATAAATTCTTGGTGGATTAATTCTTTTTGGTTATTATTTTCAACTATATGTAATGAAAATTGAAATGGTATTTGATTAAATGGAGAATAGCCACTGAATCTAGGGATACCAGCAGCAAATGTCTCATAATCTAAAAAAGAAATAGGCTTAGCAATTTTATCTAAAAAATCGTTAATTTCTCTTTTTTTAATATATATCTTGTTTAGTTGAGCTGATGTAACTTGATTTCTTTGTTTCTCACTTAAGGGAAAATCGTCTGGAACATCATCTAAAGAAAAAATACCAGAATCAACTAAATCAGCAAGTTTTTTTTTGGACATACCAATACGAGAAATGTCATGAACACTATATTCTGGAATGTCAGGATTTGAATAAGAAAAAGTTGTACAATGAGAACTTCGTCCTCGAAGAATACACTTACACGATCCAAATGGTTCCTTTTCTGAAGAAAGAATTTCATAAGCATTTTTCATTTCAAAGGATACGTTTTCAGTAATATCCATAACCCTATCAGTAAAATCTTCTATTGAAAAAAGTTGTTTAATATCTAGATTAGCTCCACGAATATATTTATTATTAAATCGGATAATATTTAATTTTCCGATTGGAACATTTAATTCTTTAAGTACTAAATACTGGAAGGCAATATCATGAGTATAGAGTTTATCCTTAGCTTTTTTATTATCTCCACTATTTGAAGCCTTAACTTCATATAGATCATAAACATTGGTGTTTTTATTCCAGACCAAGATGTCAGAAATCATTTTATATAAATTGGTTTCAAAAACTGGCTGATAAATAACAGATTCTTTAGATTTTATTAATTCCATTGTTCTTATTGAATCATCCCTATCTTTGATCAAAAGACCATTAGGAAATAATTCTCTAGCTAATATATCAACTTCATTCCCTGTTTTAATTAAACCTTCATCAAAAGAAGACAATGGTTTATTAAAATATATATCTGGCTTATGTATTTTAAGCCAAGCATTTTTAGCACAATCTTCGTATATGAGATAATCTGTTTTAGTTAATTTCATAATTATTTTTTAGTGATTTCTAATTTATTATTATTCCACTTTATTTTTCCTACTTTTATTTCTTTATTAAATAATCTAAATAAAATTATTTTCATTTTAGATATTTCTCCTGAAGTAAAAATATCTAAAGATCCCTTTTTGTTATTATAATTTTTAAAATCATTTCCTTTTAAAATATCAGAAACCCGTTTAACTATTGCTGAAGTTGGATCTATAATATTAATCTTTTTGCCAACAATTTTTCTTATTAAGGGAATAACAAATGGATAATGAGTGCAACCTAAAACTACACTATCAACGCCTTTTTTGATTACTGGCAAAAGAGCTTTCTCTAAAATATCTTTTGTTCCAACGGAATTTAAATCACCTTTTTCTATCTGACTGACCAACCCTGGACAAGTATTTTTATATATCTTTACTCCTTGAGAAAATTTTTTAACAACAGTCTTATATAACTCCCCTTGAAGAGTTGCTGGAGTAGCTAAGACTATAATTTCTTTTGACTGAGTTAAGCCTACAGCTGGTTTAATTGCAGGTTCAAGTCCAATAAAAATAATATCAGGAAATTCCCCACGAAGGTATCCCAAGGAAGCAGCTGAGGCAGTATTACAAGCAATCACAATTATTCCACAACCCTTATTTATCAAAAATTTAGTAATTTCTTCAGAAAAATTTTTAATTTCTTCTATCGATTTCTTGCCATAAGGAATATGAATTTGGTCTCCAAAAAATACATAGTTATATAAGGGTAATTCCTTTTGTAAATACTTCAGAATCCAAAGTCCTCCTATTCCAGAGTCAAAGACACCTATTCTCTTTTTTGTATTATCAATAGGAAACATGTTTTATTATCCCCTAGCTAAACATTTTAACTAACCATCCGAATAAACTAAAGGTACTTTCTGATTCTTTAATAAGTTTATCAGTTTGAGCACTTACTTTTTTAAGAAGAGTAATTTGGTTTGTTAATTTTTGAGCAACATCTTTATTAGTAACCTGTGATTTTATTTGATTTAGCTGATCAACTTGAACTTTACTTTTCTGGAGTAATTTTTTAGCTTCATTTATTTTATTGTAATTTGGTCCAATAAAAAATTTGGTAATACTACTACGATCCTCTGCTTCTCCTAATGATTTTTCTATAGCATCTTGATATGAACTTTGATCCTGAGCAATAACCTTAACTTGTTCACCGATTCCTTTATTAGTATCTGCAATTTTAAGCATTCCTGCTACTGCATTGGCTACTACACTTTTTCTTTCTTCTGACATTTTCTGATAATTTCCATTTTCTCCTTGATCTCCCTTTTCATTTTCATTCTGATTATTATCTTCTTTTTTATTAGAAGAATCTTCAGAGTTAGAATTATTCTCTTGTTTGTCTCCTAATTCTTTTTCGTTTTTGCTTTCATTATTATCTTCCTTTTTATTAGAAGAATCTTCGGAATTAGAATTATGATCTTGCTTGTCTTCTAATTCTTTTTCATTTTGATTATTATCTTCTCGGTCACTAGAAGAATCTTCTGAATCAGAATAATCGTTCTCATTTTCAGAGTTTTGAGCATTCATATGAGAATCTTCTGTTTGTTTACTATTAGTTTGAGCCTGGACTATTATTCCCATATCTTGTTCGTTACTATCACCATTATTTGTAGCAGCATGAGCATTTGCTCTAGAGACAACAAACACTAAACCAAATACAAAAACAAGTGTCGTAATAATTATAATTTTATTTTTCATAATGTTTTATTTATTATTAATAATTTTAAAAATTAACTTAAATTTTTTATTAAATAAAATCTAAGTTATATTTGAAGTATAACATACTATATTAAAAAACCTTTTGAATAAAATTAAAGTATTTTTATAAATTTAATTTTACCTTTTTGTAAAACTGACCCTGTCTGTACAGTATATCTAATATCTTTTATCACTAAACCATCAATCTTAAGACCACCTTGTTCAATTATTCTTCTTGCTTCTGATTTTGAAGATGTTAATTTAGCTTCAATTAAAATTGAAATAACATCGTATTTATTTGGTTTAAGTTTTGGTAAATCTAATGGAATCTCTTTGTTAGAAAATGTTTTGATAAAATATTCTTCGGCAGACTGAGCATCTTTTTTAGAGTGATACATCCGCACAATTTCAGAGGCTAATTTAATTTTAATATTACGAGGATTTACACCCTTTTTTAAGCTTATTTCATATTCATTAACTAATTTCATCTCAACTCGAGTTAATAATGTAAAATACTTAATAATGAATTCATCTTTAAGTGACATTATTTTTCCAAACATATCATTAGGTGTATCAAATAAATTAACTGCATTTCCAAAGCTAGAACTCATCTTTCTCCCATCTAATCCTTCTATGAGAGGATTAGTAATAATATCTTGCGGTTCTTGTTTATAAAGACGTTGCACATCCCTTCCCGCTAGAAGATTGAAACGCTGATCTGTTCCACCTATCTCAACATCAGCTTTTACTTCTACGGAATCATAGCCTTGCATTAAGGGATATAATAATTCTCGCAAAGAAACTCTTTTGCCTTTATTTAATCGTCGGCTAATATTTTCACGAGCCATAAATTCATTAAGAGAAAAAACATCAGCTTGACGACCAATATCCACATAACCTAATTTGTTAAGCCATTCACTGTTATAATGAATTTCAGCTGTTTTGATGTCAATAATTTTAGCTGCTTGTTTAATGTATGTTTTTAAATTTTTTTTAATAGTTTCTTCTTGTAACATTGGTCTTTCACTATCTTTATCTGAAGTATCTCCAATTAAACCTGTGAAATCTCCAATAATTAATATAATTTTATGTCCTAGCTTTTGAAAATCTCTTAATTTAAGTAATGGGATAGACCTTCCCAAGTGTATATTAGGACTTGTCGGGTCAATCCCCAGTTTAATATGAAGTTGTTTACCACTTTTTAATTTTTTCTCAAGATCAGACCTGTCAATTATTTCTTCAACTCCTCTATTCAATAATTCTTCGGTTTCACTTAATTTTACATTTTTTTTCATAATTTTATTTACTTTTTATAGTATGGATATTGATGTAACTCTTTTTGATTATACTTATAATAACATAAATATAATTTTCTCTCAATTTCAAAAAATAAATTTTATTA
>VAPE01023501.1_pt1 | contig 19969 bp, 19 predicted proteins | sample 3393911 | NCBI WGS metagenome assembly VAPE01 (sample SAMN08290436, study PRJNA428436) | hydrothermal vent metagenome | isolation source: Deep-sea hydrothermal vent chimney | place: Atlantic Ocean: South-mid Altantic Ridge
AAACCCTATACATTCTCAGAGTAGCTTAGTGGGGTAAGATTGTAAAAAATCTTTTTTCAAGTCATAGCCGTAGCTATGATGATAAAAAGTTTTTTCGCAAGTTTGCTCCACTAAGCTACTCCCTACGGGCGTTATAGCAAATATACTACTGTTTCGTTAAAACTACTTGAAGCTACTAATAGCTCCTTTATAGTTTTGCCTTGCATTAGCATATCTGCTATAATGCTGAGAACATATAGGGTTTTTCGAGGTGCCCTTAAATATTGAAAATAAAATATACCGCATAGCTTATAGTAACGCCAAGCAGCATCCCTGCAACTATTTCAGAAACTTTGTGTATTCCAAGTGATAATCTGCTCTCAACAACCATTAAAGCAACAAGCAGCGCAGCAATAGATATAATAAAACTGTTTGTTCTCAGCACAATTAATGTCCAGAGCGAAAAAGCAATAGCGGCATGTCCGCTTGGCATACCTCCGTATAGAGGTTCTTTGTCAGGAGATACGACTGCTTTTATAATTACCACAAGGGCAAGAACTGTCATAAGACTGACTAAAATAACTATATGATACGGTACGAGCTTAAGCCTGATGCTCCATAAAGATTTCAAATGAGGATAAAAAACAACATACCCTATTACAAAAGCTCCGATAACAGCAATCAGAACCATTCCTGCGGATAGATCCTTGATTTTCTTTATATTTATATCGTTTAAAACCGTTATGCGGTCACAAACCCTTTCTATCAATGTGTTCACCGTTTCTGCTAATATCACTATTAATATTGCAAATATAACCGCAAACCATTCGAAACGGTTTAAACCAAGTACGAATGAAGCGATAATCACAATCACAGCGAATATAAAATGAAATCTCATATGAGATTCTTCCCTCAATGCGTTTATGATGCCGCCAATTGCCCAATTAAAACTTGAAAACGGCCGCTTGTCAAACTTTTTCACTTCTCATTCCCCCGTGACTGTTTTCCCGAGCTCCTTGTATAGGGCACCTATCTATCTACTTGCTCAAATTCAGCCTGTCGGCAATTGTCTTGTAATCGGCGGATTCGCTTATAGGAGGTTGGCTTGATTTGATGGCATTGTCAGGATCTTTAAGTCCGTTGCCTGTCAATGTACATACGATTGTATCACCTTTCTTGAAAAATGATTTGCCGAGTTTCAATAAACCGGCAACAGATGCAGCGGATGCAGGTTCGCAAAAAATACCCTCATGTTTAGCGAGCAGTTTATAAGCTTCAATGATTTGATCATCTGTAACCGAATCTATTAATCCGCCTGACTCATCTCTCGCAGCCTCTGCTTTTTCCCATGAAGCAGGATTACCTATTCTTATGGCAGTGGCAACCGTTTCCGGCTGCAGCACCGGGCGACCAATTACAATAGGCGCAGCTCCGGCAGCCTGAAATCCTAACATCTTTGGCAGCTTGTTCGATTTTCCAACACTTTTATACTCGTTGTAGCCTTTCCAATATGCAGTAATATTACCTGCATTTCCAACCGGAAGCAGATGATAATCAGGCGCATTGTTTAAATCATCAACAATTTCAAATGCAGCGCTTTTCTGTCCTTCTATACGGTAAGGATTTAATGAGTTTACAAGAGCAATATGAAAATTATCCGTTATTTTTCTGACAATATTCAGAGCATCGTCAAAATTACCATCTATCTGTATAACGATTGCATTATAAAGCATTGCCTGTGAAAGCTTTCCCAATGCAATTTCACCTTTCGGTATCAAAACAACCGCTCTCATACCTGCCCTTGCAGCGTATGCGGCGGCAGACGCCGAAGTGTTTCCGGTTGAGGCGCATATCACCATATTATAGCCATCGGCTTTCGCCTTGCTGACTGCCATAGTCATTCCTCTGTCTTTAAAGGAACCGGTAGGATTTGAGCCCTCGTACTTAAAAAACAGACTCACCTCACCAATGATTCTTTTTATATACACGCTTTCTATCAATGGAGTATTGCCCTCATTAAGTGTTATTATCCGGTCATTATTCCCAATCGGCATCATTGATCTATAGCGGTCAATTATTCCTTTGTACATAAAACTCCCCTATTAATTCTTATCATCTCTTTTAAAATTTTTTCATTTCGTGCAGCAATAAACGACCCTGATTTCTTGAGGTCGGAAGGTGCATCAAAATGACATCCGTCACAATCGCTGAATACTCCGCCGGCTTCCTCAAGTATTAGTTTTCCCGCAGCATAATCGAAGCTTCTGCTGTCAAACGAATGTAAAAAACCATCGGCTGCAGAATCTGCAAGATAGCAGAGATCCAGCGCAATCGAACCAAATGCTCGTATTCTTTTAAACAGTTTAACATACAAAGCAATATATTGCTGCGTTGATTTGAGATATAGCGCCTCAGTTAATAATATCTCTTTATTGTTATCATTATCATCGGTTTTCAGCCTGACGGCTTTATCACCATGCCGCAGCGAAAAATAGTTATCTTTGAACGCCCCTCTCCCTTTAATGGCATAAAATCTATCTCCGTTTGAAAGATTCATAACACAAGAAACAGTTGTCGAGTTAATAGTTGCACCTGTTTTCGCCATCGATATGCTGTAAAATGGCAATTTTCTTTTTAAGTTTAAACTTCCGTCAATTGGATCAAGCAGAATAACAGGATCAGTTTGCCCTCCGTTATTTATAGGAATTTTGCCGCTTTCCTCAGAAATTATAACGGCAGGCATGTGATATGTTTCCAGCCTTCGGGCGAAAATTTCCTCTGAAAATTTATCAATCTGCATGGTAATATCACCGCCGGCTCCTCTGCCAAGCTCCGATGTCATTTGACCTGCCTTACCGTACAGCTCTTTAAATACAATGTTACTTATATCAAGAAATGCGGATAACCATTTATATTCTTTCATAAAAAAACCTCACTATTAATCAGATTTCATAATATACAAAAAAACAGTTTATTCCATAGGCAAAATAAGGAATTGTAACCGCAAAAGAGACGAAAATATCAAATATCGGATTTAAAAAGAAGTAAACCCGTCCCGCTTTGTGAATTAAGCGGTCAGATAATGAGACCTTACGCAATCCTCAGCGGCAGTAACGATAATGCAAGCCATCTTTTTATGCATGATAAAATTGACTATTAACAATAGATGATATAAAATATATGAACTGAAAATAGAGGTGATAATAATGGATTTAATCAATATAAAAAAATTGATGAAACTTTTTAAAAATTCCAACTTGGGAGAGCTCACATATGCGGATGATGAGTTCAAACTAACACTAAAACAGTGCGAAACTAACTCGGTGAAAATGCTGGCTGTAGAAAATAAACCGGTAGTAGAAGAAAACTTAGTCAATAAAAAAACCGAAACGGTTCCTTCAAAATTTATAGCTATCAAATCACCTATGGTAGGAACATTTTATAGAGCTCCCTCACCAACATCCAAACCGTTTGCAGAAATAGGAAAAACGATGAACGAAGGTGATGCACTATGCATAGTAGAAGCTATGAAGATTATGAATGAAATCGAAGCTGAATACCCTCTGATAATACGCAAAATAATGGTCGAAAATGCTGCAAGAGTTGAATACGGAACAACGCTATTTCTTGTTGAGAGAGTATGAAAAAAATTAAAAAAATTCTGATAGCAAATAGAGGGGAAATAGCATTAAGGATTATAAGAAGCTGCAAAGAAAATAATATTTCTACGGTTCTCGTTGTCTCTGAGGAGGAAAAAGAAACCGTTCCCGCTCAATTGGCGGATGAAACGGTCTGCATAGGTCCGGCAGAGCCTCAGAAAAGTTATCTTAATATGTCTGCTATTACTGAGGTTGCGTTGGACAAACGAGTTGATGCAGTCCACCCGGGATATGGATTTCTCTCCGAAAACAGTTCTTTTGCTGAAATTTGCCGTGATATTAATATAATATTCATCGGACCATCGGCAAAAGTCATGAAAGATGCATCAGATAAAGCATTAATGGTAAAAAGGGTAAAAGAAGCCGGATTATCTGTAATACCCGGAAGCTGCGGAGCAGTAAAAAATATTACTGAAGCCAAGCGAATAGCAAAAGAAATTAATTATCCTGTAATGCTAAAAGCATCTTACGGCGGCGGCGGCAGAGGAATGAGAATAGTGCACAGTGCATCTGCCATGTCAGATGCTTTCAACGCTGCAAGCTCCGAATCTCTGGCGGCATTCGGAAAATCAGACCTGTATATTGAAAAATTTATAGAACATCCAAGACATATTGAAGTTCAAATACTCTCTGATAGATATGGCAAAACCATTACATTAGGCGAAAGAGACTGTACATTGCAAAGAAGGCATCAAAAATTAATGGAGGAATCCCCAGCTCCCGGCATATCAAACGGACAGAGAGAAAAGATATTTGATATGGCAAAAAAAGTAGCCGATCTGATTGAATATGAAGGAGCGGGAACGGTTGAGTTCCTATACGATGGAAGCAGCTTCTATTTTATAGAGATCAACACCAGGATACAGGTCGAACATCCTGTAACAGAGCTTCTTACAGGAGTTGACATAGTAGAGCAGCAAATTAAAATTGCCGATGGCAAACCATTAGATATTAATCAGGACGATATAAAATTTCCATATCATGTCATTGAAGCAAGGATAAACGCTGAAGACCCCGAAACCTTCGTACCGTCAGCCGGTAAAATAAAAAAACTTTTTCTTCCCGGAGGACCTGGCGTTAGAATAGATACGGCCATAAGAGCAGGATCTGAGATTTCGCCGTATTATGATTCGCTAATAGCAAAACTCATAGTAAGACATACTGATAGAAAAGCGGCTATCAGAAGATTAAAAAGAAGTTTAAACGAGTTTATGGTTGAAGGAATCAAAACAACCATCCCATTTCATATCAAACTTATAGAATCGAAGAAATTTCAGACAAATCAGTATGATACAAATTTCATAGATCAGCTTCATAGATAGGTAGAATCCCATTATTTTAAGTTTTTCTATTGACAAACCAAAAAATCGCTATAATATCTCATTTGTCTCGTGGGTCGTTAGCTCAGCTGGTAGAGCAGTAGCTTTTTAAGCTATTGGTCGTGGGTTCAAAACCCGCACGACCCAAAAGATGTCCCCATCGTCTAGAGGCCAAGGACATCGCCCTTTCACGGCGGTAACGTGGGTTCAAATCCCGCTGGGGACGCCAAAAGTTATATGAGTAGAATTAAATTTGGAGGTGGAAGATGTTTTTAAAAAGTGCTCTTTTTAAGCAGGTTGCAGAAGACACGGGTAGTAAACGAGAACTGGTAAAAAAAATTATTGATGCTGCGCTAAACACCATTGTTGAAAATGTTTCAAAAGGTGAGAAAGTTAGTATTGCAGGATTTGGAAATTTTTTTGCGGCGGAAAGAGCGGCAAGAAAAGGAAGAAATCCAAGGACAGGCGAAGAAATAGAGATAAAAGCTGCAAGCGTTCCTCGCTTTAAAGCCGGCAAAGCATTCAAAGAGAGCGTCTCTAAAAGATAAATATCTCGGGCGATTAGCTCAGCGGAAGAGCACCTGCCTTACAAGCAGGTGGTCGCAGGTTCGAACCCTGCATCGCCCACCAAGTACGGGGCCGTAGTTCAGCTGGTTAGAATGTTGGCTTGTCACGCCAAAGGTCGCGAGTTCGAGTCTCGTCGGCCCCGCCACAAAATATATGATTATAGTTAGTAAACATATTTCGTTGTTAGTCTAATTTTTATTGACGGGGTGTAGCGCAGCTTGGTAGCGCACCTGCTTTGGGAGCAGGGTGTCGGAGGTTCAAATCCTCTCACCCCGAAAAAAATGCGCCAGTAGCTCAGCTGGATAGAGCAACGGACCTCTAATCCGTAGGCCAGAGGTTCAAATCCTCTCTGGCGCACCATCAAAAACCTTTGTATATCAACGATATTTTATTACTGTAAAGATTCATATAATGTTTTGATTTTACTTATTTCTCATCTGAGATAATTATGGTAAAACCGTTGCACAGTACCGACAGAAAATTTATATATGCTATAGGGCACCTCTAAAAACCCTAACCCATTCCAAATTATACTAAGCTGCAAGAAAAATGTCATTGTGATTGTTTTCATTTGGTCATTGATAGCGTAAGCGAAGCAATCTCGGGCTTGAATGCGAGACTGCCGGTCGCTTTGCCTTGAATAAAATATTTCGATTCGATCGAAATCTATCTTTTTGTGTATAATGAGACCATTGCATAAAGGACAACATACGCTTCTAATCGAAGTTTTTTCTGAATATTACAACACCGGCGACAAAAAATGACAGTGCAATAGCAAACAGACTTACAAACTGAGACATTAACTTGCCTGCTCCAAATCCTTTAAGTATAATACCATAGCTTAAGTTGAGATAATATCTAAGCGGTGAAAGATAGGTCAATTTTTCCATAATCGGCGGCATGGCAATCGGGTCGGCCCAGGAGCCTGAAAGAAAAAGCAGAGGAACAACCACAATGATAACCATAAGCACAAGCTGCGAAACATTTTTTGCCAATGTGGATAAAAACAGCGCAATTCCTGTTGTAGCTATGGTGTAAATTGCAGTTGCCAGCATAAAAAGCGGCAGAGAGCCGCGAAACGGAATCTGCAGCATCGGCACAAGTACAATATATATGCCTACAAAACTGAAAAGCAGGGAGATAGACACCATGGATATAATTTTTGCCGCAACAATATAGATGGGACTGACCGGAGCAACCATAAGCTGCTCTATGGTACCTCGCTCTTTTTCTCTTACAAGAGCGGTCGAAGGAAGCAGAATCGATACAAGTGTAATCACCGACAAAAGTTCTGTTATGCCCATAAACCACGGGCTTGAATGGTTTTCGTTATAAAATGTTCTGCTTATAAGCGCTGCATATTTTAGTTTCTTGCTTTTTGGCTTAATATTAAACATAAGATGCATACTATAGTTATAGGTTATCGTTTCAATATAACTTATTGCAACTGTTGAATAACTTGAATTTGTTCCGTCGGCTATCAGCTGAAGCTTCACCGATTTGCCGCTTTCAATATCTCCGAATTTATCCGGTATCACAAGAAAGAGCGTCGCCTTTCCGTTTGTTATATATTTCTTTCCTTCATTTAAATTTTTTACATAAATCACAGAAAAATACGGCCTTCTCAGATGGGATATATAATCCCTGCTCACAATTGATTTATCATAGTCAAGAACCGCCACTTTAACATTTTTTACATCCATATTAAAGCCTGTTCCGGCAGTATATATGTCGATTGTAAACAGATAAAGCACCACAACAACAAGAACCAGATCGCGTAAAAAGTGAATATATTCTTTTCTTATCAGCTCCAGCAGAATCTTCATCGCTTTCTAAAAAGGAAAATATTTACAACAAACAGAATGATCAGGAAAAAGACTATATACAACGGATCAGCCAACTGGCTAAACTCCGATCCTTTAAGAAATTCAGCCCTTGTAATTCTCATAAATGCTCTTGCAGAGGAGAGATAACTCATTATCTGTCCGCTTTCTCCCATACTGTTTATAGGTATAAAAAAACCGGAATAAAGATATGCGGGAAGAATTGTCAGAATCGATGTTATAAAAACCGCAGAAACAGAGCTTTTTGTTAAATTTGAAATGAAAATACCGATCTGAACCGTGGATGCAACATACAGAAGGAGCATCAAAAGATAAAATACGATACTGCCTCTGAACGGAATCCCTATGAGAAGTGCAAATGCAAACATCATCAAAGCGGAAATAAAAGAGATGATCGTATAAGGAATCGATTTGCCCATTATTATTGAAAATCGACTTATCGGAGCAATTTTCAGATTTATTATGGAGCCGGATTCCTTTTCACCGACTAATGACAAAACCGATAGAAGCGCAGGATAAAACATCAATGTTGCGACAAGCGTTCCGGGAACGATAAAATTTTTTGATTCCAGCCCCTCGTTAAACCAGCTTCGCACCTCGAGATGTATAGGCAGAGAGAGCCCTGGATTTATGTTTAGATTAAAGCGGCTGACCATGCCGCTCATATATCCGGCAACAGTTTGAGCTCTCAACGGATATGTTCCGTCTATTGCGAGAAATACCGGTGATCTGCCGTTTCTAAGCCGCTCCGAAAAATGGGCAGGAATCCATAATGTACCTCTGCACTTACTGTTAAGTTTCAGCAGTCCGCCTTTTTGAGGCAGCTCTTTATCGCAAATTTTGAAATATCCGCTTTTTGTCATCCTCTCGATAAAATTGTTTGAAACAGTGCTTTCATCCTGATTGATCAGACCCAGAGGTATATTTTTAACATCCATAGATAAACCGTATATAAACAGTATATATGCGGCAAAAGGAGCTATGAACGCAAGTACCAATGTAAGATGATCTCTGATGATAATCTTGAATTCTTTAATCGATAATGTTGCTATGTTATGAACGGTTTTTAACGCCATCGGTTGTTCTGCCTCTCAGTAAGTTATTTCTCTGTTCTGCAAAAAAGCGGACATTGCGTCTAACAATTAGTTTATTCATGATTTTTCGGTGCCATTTCAAAAAACATGTCATATCAATATTCATAATCTTCTTGAGCAGTAGGTCTTATATAGCGTATAAACGCCTGTTCAATATCAATATTCTCATCTTTTTCTGAAACTTTGGCAATAATCTCCTCATCTGTTCCGGCTGCCAGAACTTTTCCTTCATGCATAAAAATTATGCTCTTGCATCTTGCAGCCTCATCAAGATAATGCGTTGAAAAAAGCACGCTTCTTCCGGTTGATGCAAACTGTTTTATCAACTCCCAAAACTGCCGCCTGGTCACCGGATCAACACCGCTTGTAGGTTCGTCAAGAAAAAGAAGCTTTGGAAAGTGAAGAATGGCTGAAGCAAATGCAACACGCTGCCTTATTCCAATAGGCAGATCCTCGGTCAAATAGTTTAAAAACGGTCTTAATTCCAACGCACCGGTCACAATATCAATTCTTTTCGGCAAATTTTTAACCCTATAAATTGTTCCAAAAAGCCTGAGATTTTCTTTAACGCTCATATCATTGTATAAACTAAATTTTTGCGACATATATCCGATCTCACTGCGCATATCCTGTCCTGTTTTGCCTAAAATCTGAAATTTGCCCGATGTTGTTTTCAAAACTCCTGTCAAAGATTTAATAAGTGTTGTTTTTCCAGCTCCATTTGCTCCGATAAGCCCCACTATGTCGCCCGATTTCATTGTTATGGAAACATCTTTCATTGCAAAAAATTTACCGTATGTCTTGGTAAGCTTATCTGTTTTTATAACAACATCGGGCAATGTTATTAAGTCAAGAGGCAGTTTGAAGTCGATTTTGTTAGATGGAATCGATTTTAGAAACAGTTCCTCAGGTGATGCCAGCTCTTTAGACTTTCCGGAGGCAACAATTTTGCCGTTGTAAATAAGTGCCAGATCGGTGCAGTTTGATGATTCATATATATACGAGGTGGATATTATAAATGTTGTGCCGTTATCCTTGTTAAACCTGTATATAAGCCGCCATAGCTCAAGTCTGCTGAGAGGATCAACCCCTGTTGTAGGTTCATCCAGAATGATTATTTCAGGCTTTTGAACAATAGTTGATATCAGGCCAAGTTTTTGACTCATTCCGCCGGAAAGATTTTTCTGCTTTCTGTTTTTGAATTTATAGAGCCCTGAAGCCCTGTAAAGCTCATCATGAAATTTTTTATCACTTTTACCTGAAAGATCGCTAAAAAACTCAAGATTTTCCCTCACGCTAAGCTCACCGTAAAGATTTGCGCCAAGTCCCTCAGGCATAAATGCAATCTCACCTTCAGCCGCACCGCCTGAATTTTGCCTTACATTAAAATAGCTGATTTTCCCAGAGCTAATTTTTTCAATTGATGCTATCACCTTCAAAAATGTGGATTTGCCTGCTCCATCCGGTCCCACAATGCCAAATATGCACCCTTTTTTTATCTTGATCGATACAGCATCAAGCGCCCTTACCTTGCCGTAGAATTTTGTTACCGAATCTGTTTCTATTACAATTTCGTCCATTTTTTTGATGGATCAGTCCTTATTGCAACATCGGCAATCATCCCGTTTTTGAGCAGATTGCCTCGATTTTTCAACGCTATATGCATTTCGTAAACAAGAGCAACCCTCTGTTTTTTTGTTTCAACGTTTTTCGGTGTAAACTCAGCCTGGCTGGCTATATAAGAAACCTTGCCTGCAAACGGCTTTTTTGTCTCTATATAAATTCTTGCCGGTTGACCTAATTTAAGCTGGCTAAGCTGGCTTTCTGTTGCAAACATTTTCAAGTAAAGCTTTTTGGGGTTAATAATTGAAACAACAGGCATTCCAGGTTCAATAACCTCACCTGTATAATGAAACTTGCCTGCAATAATGCCGTTTACCGGACTCTTTATTTTGCTGTCGCCAATCTCAAGAAGAATAATGTTTAATTGATGTTTTAATGCTGCAATCTTTTCTTTTTGTATTCTAATCTCAATTGTTTTTGACTTTGATGCAATATATGCGTTATAAACTGACCTGTACATACTCAATGCAGAATCGGCTTTCTGTTTAAGGCTTAAATAGTTAGATTCTATTCTGCCGGCTTCCCTTTTAGATACCGAACCGCCTTTGAGTAGTCTGCTGAAGCGTCTATAATTGGTTTCAGCATTTTTTACAAGCGGCAAAAGCATTTTATAGTTTGAATAAAATGAGATCGATTCATTTTTTAAACGGATTATTTCAGATGGAATAGCCTTGGAAATCTCATCTAATCTGCCTTTTTCTGCTGAAATCTGCGCTTGTGCTTCCTGCTTCTTTTCAATGAGTTCTTTATCATCAATGGAAAAAAGAATCTGATTGATTTTTACCGATGTTCCTCTTGATACATAGACATTTTTAATCCTGCCCGGGAGCTTTGAGGAAGCCAAGATCTCGTCTCCGGTTATTGTTCCGGATGAATAAATAAATCCCGTCTGCACTGGTTTTTGTTTGGATAAAAAGAGAGCGAAAGCTGCAAGAACAGATAAAACGATTACTAACAAAGAAATCTTGCTTTTGCGCATAGAGTAATTCTATAGGTTATCTGATTTTTGTCAATTAAATGCCCATTCCATCTTGCTTATAATTTTATGTAATATCAAAATTGCTCTCAATTGTCCTTGCGTTTTGCTAATACAAGCAGCATATGGGCAGAATCAAGCCTGGCGGATTTTTAGAGGTACCCTTTAGATTAGGTTGCCTTGAGAACAACATTTGCTTTTTTCATTAGTACACCTAATCTTATGTCTAATTCCAGCATGTTCTGCGATTGCGGGCTCATTTCAACCGCAACTGAGTTACATTTTTAAATATTTATTTTGACTAATTTTTTGAGGTATTCATATTATGAAAAATATGCAGCAAAAAGATGGCGTTAAATTATCGCTTTTGGGCTCTGTCTCTTTAGGTACCGGTGTAATGATCGGTGCTGGTATATTTGTTTTGATGGGGCAAATTGCGGAATTAGTTGGTGGATTGTTTCCACTTGCTTTTGTTGCAGGGGGCGTGATTACCGGGCTAAGTGCTTATTCTTACGTTAAATTTTCTAACGCTTATCCATCTTCCGGCGGTGTAGCAAAATTTTTACGAAAATCTTATGGGCCAGGTGTTATTACCGGCACTTTTTCTCTATTAATGTATGTATCAATGGTGATAGCAGAAAGTTTAGTGTCAAGAACTTTTGGTGCTTATAGTTTACGATTATTTAACATTGATAGCAGCAGCATTCTCGTACCTATACTGGCAGTGGCACTTATTGCAGTAGCGTTTATCGTCAATATTTCTGGAAATAAAATCATTGAAGCGACTGCCAATATCACGGCAGCCATAAAAATTATCGGGATTGCTGTGCTTGCGATTGTTGGTTTGTCAGTAGGTGCTATCGCACCACTTGAGATGAATCTACCTGCCGGCACAGATAATATGTCAATTGCGGGTAATTTTTTAGCCGCACTTGCATTAGCTATATTAGCCTATAAAGGATTTACCACCATCACCAATCAAGGTGGCGATATCGTTAATCCAACTCGAAATGTTGGCCGCTCAATTGTTATTTCAATTGTTATTTGCATTGTTATTTATGTCACACTCGCTATTTCTGTTAGTGCGAATCTTAGTATTGATGCCATTATAAAAGCCAAAGACTACGCTATTGCCGAAGCTGCGCGTCCAGTGTTTGGAGAATTGGGCTTATGGGTTACTGTGTTTATTGCTATTGTGGCGACAGTATCGGGTGTATTTGCCAGTGTTTTTTCCGCTTCCAGATTGTTGGGAATGCTTGGAATGATGAAGCAAGTTCCAGGCCTTGTAAAAAAGAAAGGCACAAGCCCTGCTCTAATATTAACTGTTTTATTAGCAATGACAATAACAATTTTATTTGACCTAACTAGAATTGCGGCCATTGGTGCCATATTTTATTTGCTAATGGACATTGCAGTGCATTGGGGATTGGTGCGCCATTTGCGAGGCACGCTGGATTTTAACCCGGTGATTCCATCTATTGCCATTATTTTTGATGTGGTGATTTTAACAACATTTGTTTTACTTAAATTCAATACGGATCCTTTAGTGATCGCCGTATCAGTTATTGGGTTTGCTATCATTGTCGTTGCTCAAAAACTGTTTATGATCAGCCATACAGACAGTGATGGAAAAATGGATATGGGTATGGATGATATGTAATCAAAAAGTATTGATGATGAAGGGAAAAATATGCATTGGCAAGAAATCATTAAATTTATAGGAGAAGCGACCGCTTGAAAAAAAATAAAATTATTATAAATGCAATTTAATGAGTCTATTGGGAGTCAGACATTCACATTTGCAGCTTGCAGATAAAATATCAAATGTGAAAATCAGACCCCTTTAACAAAAACTCGCTTTCTGCTCAAACAGCTGCTTTTTATTAACGCATATTCTTTCTGTTTATTCACGCCTGTTTTGTGAGGTCAGTTGAAAGGTTTGAGAATTAGATCACGGCTACAGAGAAATCCAAATTGATACGATCAATTGATTTTTTTGTATATTGATGTAATATACAAGATATGGAAGGCATCCTGCTAAACTGTACTGGTTTTAATTGGGATAAAGGCAATTTGGACAAGAATTGGATTCGTCACAGGGTAACAAAAAGCGAATGCGAACAGGTTTTCTTCAACAAACCTTTAATTACGGGAAAAGACATATCACATTCACATCAAGAAAGAAGATGGTATGCACTCGGAAAAACAGACGGAAAAAGGTGATGAGACCACTGCACAATAAACAGATTCACAGCTTTTTATGCGGTTTTCTATAGACAAGGCAAACTTCTGAAGGACTAACGGGTTAATTCAAAGAAGTTTAACGAAGTATATGGGAAACCTCATAAAGCCCGCAGGGAAGTCAAATAAAGGGCAATCTTCAGGAAATTAAAATTCTCAAACTAACCGGTTAGTACCTCAAATTTGAATTTCTAAATCTCACCCTTTCTTTGACTTCTGCGGATCTGTTTATTGTGCAGTGGTCTCATAATTGTTTGTAGTATTTACTGTAAGAGACAATTCAATAAGAGTGATCTCAGCAAGAGATATGAACAAAAAAGAGAGGGGTGCGTATTATGAGTAAATCGAAAAAGATACCTGAATTCAAGGATGAAAACGAGGAAAGAGAATTCTGGGCAAAAGCGGATTCAACTAAATATATAGACTGGCGCAAGGGCAAAAAAACTCTGTTTCCAAATTTAAAACCATCAACAAAAACCATATCTTTGCGTCTGCCTGAGTTTTTTCTGGATGAAATAAAAGCAATCGCTCACAAAAAAGATGTACCCTATCAGTCTTTAATCAAGCTATTCTTGCAGGAAAAAGTGGAAGAAGAGCTATCAAAATAATCTTATTCCCCCCGGCCAGTCCGCGTCTTTGCTTTAAACTGCACTCCATTGTCAAGACTATATCCAAACTGTTTTTTAAGGTAATATTTTCTAATATGCTTTATGAAAATCCTGCTGTAATCTAAGATTATTAAAGTAGACTTCATTTGGCGTTCTGTAATCTTTTTACATTCAAAAGTTTGCCTTGCCTATAGAAAACCGCATAAAAAGCTGTGAATTTGAATATTATGCAATGGTCTCATGATGCTAAAACAGTTGTTTTTTTCTAACGCATTTTCTTTCTGTCTCTGCGAAAGAGCAAAGCTACTGCGGCAGTCTCTCTTTTATTTAACACTCGAAATTCAACTTCAACATTAAGCATTTAACATTATGAAGAGTCTATCGTGGGTCTGATTTTCACATTTACTGTCTTGGATTATTTATTCAAGTTATTATTTGCAGATTGTAGAAGACAGTAAATGTGAAAATCAGACCCCCTCAACATTTAACAAAGTTGCATAACATTAAATTTGATGTTATGCTTGAAAAAACAAGTGATGGATTTATAAATTATATATAAGACAAATAAATGGCAAAATACTAAAAAAGAAGGAAAAATGAGTGTCTTAGATAAGGGGAAAATAATCGACAGTTTGCATAGCTTACCTGAAAAAACCACAATTGAAGAAGCAATGAATAGATTGTATCTACTTGCAAAAATTGAAAAAGGCATAAGGCAGTCAGATAAAGGTCAATGCATTTCCAATGAAGAAGCAAAAGAGAAAATAAGAAAGTGGTTAAAATAAAAAAATTAAATTAATTTTAAACAGGAGATTGTTATGACTATAAATACTAAACAAGTAATGAAAGAAGCATTGGAACTTTCACTATCAGAAAGGGTTCATCTAACAGATAAACTTCTTCTGAGTATAAACAATCCGAATGAGGAAATTGATAAAGTTTGGCAAAAAGAAATTGAAGATAGAATTGCTGCATATGAAACGAATAAAACAGAATCAATACCTATCGAAAAAGTTATGGAACGATATAGAAAATAATGGAAGTTCGATTCTTAAAAATAGCTCAATTTGAATTATATGATGCCGTTAGTTACTATGATATAAAAAATCACGGGCTTGGATACAGGTTTCTAAAAGAAGTTTTTGCTGCAATTGACAGAATCAAGAAGTTTCCTGAGGCTTGGCAACCTTTTTATGCCGAAACAATGAGGTGTCTTGTGAGAAAATTTCCTTATGGTGTAATTTATATACATATTAATAAACTAATTCTGATTGTTGCAATTATGAATTTACACAAGAAGCCTGATTATTGGATTAATCGTTTAATAGAAAATAAACCCTAATAAAAACAAAAAATCGACAAGCAGCAAACTCACCGGTTATGTTTAAAGTTCAATGCTAAATGTCGAATGCTGCGAGGCAGCCCGCGGCAGTCTCAACGCTGAGATTGCCGCGCTACGCTCGCAAAGTCTATTGGGGTCAGACTCTCACATTTACCAATAAATGTGAAAATCAGACCCCCCTTCAACACTCAACATTAAACTCGGTTGCGTAACATAAATTTGATGTTATAATTTATGTTCAGCTCAATGTCGCATTCGTCCTGTCTGTTTTAAAAGGAGGTAGAAAAAATGAACAGGTTTAAAATTCAAAACTTAAGTCTTTGTATCATGCTGATTATCGGCTTTGGAATTTTTTCTCACAGTGCATTTTCGAAGACAATCTATGCGAATACATCGGAGTATACAGCTATGGAGCCGGCTATAGCCGTATCCTACGCGGTTCACTCAAAAGAGGTGCGGGGCATCATATCGAGTATAAGCAGCAACGGTATCACTATATTCAACAATGCCACTCGCTCAGATGAAAATTATATATTAAACAATAAAACAGAACTGGAAGATAAAAATCTATCAAGAATTAAATTATCGCCTGCCAAAGAAAACAGCCAGGTTGAAAAAGAAAATCTGCCTAATCTTTTGAGAAAAGGATATCTTGTTATTTTAGAAATGATTCCAGGTAGCAATGTTGTGAGAACTATTAAACTGATGGAGATACCGCAATGAAAAAGGTACTTTTTTTTATAGGCATCGCTTTTTTTATTTCTTTCACATTCAGGACATCCTCGTTTGCGGCAACTGTCGATGGAGGAGGCCAATATTGCGCTACTCCGCCGTTTGTAACCACGGCAAACATAACCCCTAACGTTTTAATCATTCTTGATAACTCAAACAGTATGGATGAGGATTTTTATGGTGCCGCTGTTGGCTCTTATTCTCCAGATAGTAAAACCGTTGTGGCTAAGATTGACCTGAGAAATTTTATCAACAGCTTAAAAAGCAAATTGAAAATAGGATTGATGACCTATAAACTGCCTACAAGTGGCATCAAAGATGATAGATTAGACAACTCACAGTATTTTGCCTCATATAATCCAAAATCATACTGTGCACCGAATTCAAGTGATTTTGATGCAGCTATTTCTGCCGCTGTTGATTATTGCAAAACAGGAAACACAGCCTCCGAATTAACAGAAAGCAATTTGTGCAGTAAAAATAATCCGAGCTTTGATCCCAACTATTTCGATGAAATCTTCAATAAGTACTCCATCGGCTCTTCAGTAAGAAACAAATACTGTGAATTAGTATATCCAAAAACCCAAAAGATAGTAAATCTTTCGGATAAATCACATTATATTTATTTCAAACACCAATATCCTGATTATGGTGAAACAACCTCAAATCCCATATTTTGCTATGCATATAAATATAATTCTGTAGATGGTTCAATAAAGGATAGAAAATTCTACTGCTATTCCTCTAAAACAGGCACTTCTGATTCAAATAGCGGATATACTGGTAAAATTAATAAAAAACCGCTCGAATATCAACCAACAGATTCTGATTATGCATTAGGTTATAAGGAATTTGGAAAAAGATTACCTGCCACATATGTTGGTCATACTTGGTTTACAAATTCATCACCCGGTGATGGATATCTGCATAATGAAATTGCCAGCTTGGTTGATAGCAGTGGAAATACTACCTCGGCATATACCAGTTTATATAAGATACTTGTTCCTGATACCAATGATGAATCAGCGTATATGAACTGCAAGAAAAGCAATAAAAACAAATGCAGCCATATCATTAACGCAGGTTTAACACCCACGGCAGGGACGCTACAAAGTGCCATTGATTACTTTAAAGGTGCATACGGCAATAAAAATACTCCCATACAATATAGTTGCCAAAAGAACTTCATAGTATATGTAACCGATGGATTGCCAAGTGTTAATGAAAACGGTAATTCCGGCAGTGCGGATAGTCTTATGCCTACGGTTTTGAAAAAACTGAATAACCTGAGAAATTTATCTGTAACTATCGGTGGAAAAACAAATACATATGATATTCAGACATATGTTCTGGGTATGGGGCTTTCTGCAAATACTAAATCAAAGCTTGATGCAATGGCCGCAGCAGGCGGCACTGCTGCTGAAAACAACGGTCATGCATTTTATGCTGATAAACCGAACGATCTGACTTCTGCGCTCAATAAGATATTTTTCAATATCCTTAAAAACGCTTCTTCCGGTTCTGCCGCTTCGGTTGTTTCTACAAATGGAAAATCCGGAGCAAATATTGTTCAGGCGCTCTTTTTTCCTAAAAAAACATTCAGCAGTGGAGCTGAAGTAAGCTGGACGGGAGATCTGAAAAATTTCTGGTATTATCTCGGACCGTTTGCTCAAAATATCAGAGAGGATAACGATACATCAACGGCTGACACTTCAGGGCCTGTGCTTGATCTGGCAAAAGATTATATTATGGAATTTGATTCATCTGATCCCACAATGGTTAATCTCTTTGCCGATACAAACGGCAACGGAACAAAAGACAACTCCGAAGGAACAATATCTATCAACAATACTGTGCCTATTTGGGATGCCGGATATCAGCTGTTCCAACAGCTTCCTTCATCAAGATATATCTTTACTGCCATCGGCGGCGGCAATACATTTACATCAGCACCATTTACTTCTGCTGATTCTTCAAACTTAATGACTTATCTTGACACATCATCGGCAACCTCAGCGGCAGCTCTGATCAATTATATAAGAGGCGCCGACAGCTCGGGGTTTCGTTCGCGGACTGTCACAATAGGAACAAGCAGCGGCGTTTATAAACTCGGCGATATCATCTATTCAACGCCGAAAATTATCAGCTCACTTCCGGCTGGAGACTATTACAAAGATTACAACGACCAAACATACAAAGATTTTATAGACAGTGATGCGTATAAAAACCGAATGGGAATCGTTGTTGTAGGAGCAAACGACGGCATGCTTCATGCATTCAAGCTTGGAAAGCCAACCGTTTTATCCGGGCAAGGTTCAAGAATTTTTCTACTTGACAGAACCGAAAGCGATGGAACATTAGGCAAGCCGCTTGGAAGCGAACTTTGGGCGTATATTCCTGAGAATATCCTTCCGTATTTGAAATATTATGCCGATCCCAATTACTGTCATCTTTATTATGTCGATCTTACGCCTACGGTTGTTGACGCTTCGATTTACGACAGCTCCAGCGCCTCATATGACAATAGCGTTGTTGCAGACAAAACCAAAACAGAGAGCAGCTGGCGGACAATTGTCATCGGTGGACTTCGTTTCGGCGGAGCATGCGGCGCAAGCAACAGCAGTTCTGCTGCTATACACCCGCCGGCTCTTAATAGTCCGGCTACAGGAGTCGGAAGATCGTCCTATTTTGCAATTGATGTAACCAACACCGAACATCCTAAACTTTTGTGGGAGTTTACCGACAACAATTTAGCATTCTCAACTACAGGTCCGGCAGTTATTCATATTCCGGCAAAGAATGCAAACGGCAGTTATGATAACACCAAAAACGGCAGCTGGTATGTTGCTTTTGGATCGGGTCCGGATAAATATGACGGCACGGTTAATCAGCCGCTTTATCTGTATGCACTTGATCTTGGCACTGGAATTCTTGAACATAAATGGCAGTTGAGTGGAGCAACCTGTGCAAGTTCTTCAACATTAACATGCAATATAAGCGTTATAGGAAATCATAATGCTTTTGCCGGACGACTTACAAACGGAGTGATAGATTTGGGCGAAGACTACTCCGATGATGCGCTTTATTTCGGCTATAATTACCATCAAGGCTCAAGCTGGGATGGCGGTATTCTGCGGCTTGTAACAAATGATGATGAAACTCCGTCTAATTGGAAGATAAGCAAGCTAATAGGCGGCATTGGCCCGGTTACCGCTTCAACATCCGTGCTTCAAGATAAAACAAACAACAAACTCTGGGTTTTTGCCGGAACCGGCAGATATTTTACCGCTTCCGATGATTCAACGGCACAAAGAGATCTGTACGGCATTATTGATCCATGCTATAACGGAAGTGGATACAAAGACAATGGATCTTGCTCAAATGTATTAGCATTGGCAAAATCATCATTAACGAATGTTACAAGCGATTCTTCATCTGCTAATGCAACTAACGGCTGGTATATCAATCTTGATCCGTCAACCTCTTCCGCCAATGCCGAACGCTTGATTTCCGATCCTGTTGTATCATCGAATGGAACAGTACTTTTTGCAACCACCGCTCCAACATCCGACATTTGCAGCTACGGCGGCAACAGCTATGTATGGGAACTTAACTATTCCAATGGAGGAGCATTGTCAAGCTCAGAGCTTTCTTCATTTTTGATTCAAACATCAACGGGCGCTATAACAAAGATAAACGCCGCCGATTTTTCCAACTCAAGTTCAAAAAGCGGAAGAAGAAGCAAAAAAATATCAGGTGTTGCTCCGCCGACAAGTTCAATAACGGTTATCGGCTCTCCTTTGCCTATCAACCGGTTTATTCATTGGTATGAAAGATGACGGCGAATTTTGATAACGGGGTCATGATAACGGGGTCAGGTCTTCAGAGCCTGTTGAAAAACTCCTATATTTCCTTGCTTTGAACCATCATAAATGGTATAATAGCAACGGTTTTGGCAACAAAACCAGTTGCTATTATTTCTAAT
>VAPE01022460.1_pt1 | contig 19957 bp, 18 predicted proteins | sample 3393911 | NCBI WGS metagenome assembly VAPE01 (sample SAMN08290436, study PRJNA428436) | hydrothermal vent metagenome | isolation source: Deep-sea hydrothermal vent chimney | place: Atlantic Ocean: South-mid Altantic Ridge
ATTAGTATTCTTGGGAGGTAGTCGCTAGAACGAGGGCGATTACTGCGGCTGATCTCACAGCCGAATGGGCGAAAGACGCCTTGCGGAAAGAGAATTAAGCAGGTGTGAGTAGTCCTAATCAGCTATAAAGCTGGATGAGGGGATGTAAAAGAGATATCAAAGATAATTAAAACAGAAGCCATAAAAAGGCTCGAAAATGGACTTCATCCCAATCTCACAAATGCTATATATGAAGTATATGGTGAAATTGGGATGGAAGTTATTAAACTATTGGTTGAAGCAAATAAAGAGGAAAGATTAAAATCTCAACTCAAGACCAAATTGGCCTGAATCTAGCCAACCCGTATATCCTCTCCATCTCATGCCTTTATAAGAAATTCCTGGTAAAATAATCCATTTATATTTTACCAGGAACCAGTTTAACCCACGTGGAGCAAATAACTCATTTTGATATTTGCTGTTTATTGTAATATCTCTACCACACAATCCAATAACATAACGAGTAAAATTATGGAATGGGTTTCTTATTCTCCACCACACCCATATCTTCCATTCAGACCAGCCTACTATTTTTGAAGCAAATTTTGCGGGAGGATATGGATCATCTATATTACCAATCCACCACAAAGGATTAATCCTATGATACCATTTAATTTCTGGATGATAATATTTTTGTTCGATCATTTTATTTTACTTTTAAATTCTTCGAGTTTTTCGATTAACTCGTTGTATTTTTTTCCATGTTTCCTGCCAACAAAATAGCCAGCAATAAAAGAACCAATCAAAACAATTCCTGTAACTAATCCTTGTTCCATTTTTTATCCTCCTATAATACTTTTCCTATAATATTTCCAATCAAGTTTGATGTGTCTTTAAGGTTTGGACTTCTTTTATCTAACGATCTAGCAGCAGCATATCCAGTATAGCTTATGCAAAATACTCCAGATAGATAATATCCCATAGATTTTATTATTCCTATATAACTTGCAATTATAGTTGAATCTGCTTTAATCACGTTAAGGGCTAAAATAGAAAGAGGCGCAAAAAATATATAAATAATCCAACCATAAAATAAAGATCGAAGTATTTTAGGCCTAGTCCTTCTCACATATTCATCAGAAGACTGAATATATGTTTTACTTAATTCTCTTTGATTTATTAAATCTTGGTAATCTAATTTTACCCTTTCAAGATTCAATTCAGCAATCTTTTCTTCATGAGCATTAAAAATCTTTTGAAGCTCTACTTGAGTTTCTGGAGGAACGTTTTTCTTTGAAATGGCAGTAGAAATTGTAGAAGCCAACTTTGCTGCTTCTTCTACACTTTTTGGGGCAGTTTTCCCAAATAATCCTGCTATTGAATTCCATATTTCGGGTAATTTAGGTAATACAGCTAATCCTGCACTAATTAAAGGTAACATTTTAATCTCCTATTGTAATAAATAAATATATTTTCCATTCTCTCTTTTCCATATTTGTGCTCTGGACGAAGAACGAACATCAACATGGAATCCTATTGGTAGTAATTTATTGTTCCAATGCCATTGGTTTTGGTAGATTCCTATTCCACCAAATCCTGTTTTTGCCACCATAAAAAATTGGTATCTTGGGGATACAGTTGTATCAAAGTGAAAATCGCATGCTTTACATCCTCTATCTTTTCTGTGGTATGAATGAGTAGCATGTCCATGATTTCCTAAAACATCAATACAGCCCCCAACCCGCCAGTGAGTAATAATAGGCCAACCGGTATCTTTTCTCAACTTAACCAATTGCCACAAAAGAGTTCCATTTATTTCTTTTCCAGAACCTGGAAAATCTGGATCATCAAATTCATAAGATTTAAAGTATTTTACTTTATTCCAAGAAATCATTTTATCACCAATGAAAGTTTTTTATAAATTTTAAATTACCACAATCCCAGACACGATCTATGCCATTTACTAGCATATTTTCATACTCAGTAAGATTTGGATCAAAAATCTCTAATTTTTTATCTAAAACATTTTTTCTGAAGTTGAATCTGTGAATCCTATCTTGCCCAATTACATACCAATAGTTTGGGGGAGTATATTTATCTAATTCAAATCCAAGTTCATAATACAGATTTCCGTCTGACCATCTTCTATCTGCATAACTAAATATAGTAAAAGGTTTAAATTCTTTTATGAAATAATTTAATAATTTAGAGGCAATTCCTACACCTGAGACATCATATCTCGTGCAGAATCTATTTAATTCCCAACTTGTTGTAATGCTTTTTGCTCCTTTTGCTATAGATGGTTTTGAGAAAGTCATTACTGAAATCAATTCATCATCTAAATATGCCCCAATTTTTATCTCTGATCTATCAGATCCCTGCAGATGATATTTATCGAGAAAATCTCTTTTTGTTATTGAGTCTATTTCTCTTATAGAACAATCTCTACCAAATACTCTTCTATTATTAGAAATATTCAAGATTGATTTTAATCTTGCTAATACGATATCTTTATGATATACATACTCATCTTCAAAGATAGTTATAAGTCTTATATTTTTGTCAAGACATCTTTCTAATTTATTCAGATGGTAATATCTATCTTTTTTCATTTGTTCGGAGTGCCAATGTACTCCACAATATTCAATTGCAACATTAAGTTCTGGAATAAAAATATCAAGTTCCAGAGGGGGAATTATTTTTCTTATATTATGTTTTATATTTTTAAAATGAGGTTTTAGAAATTCAAAAATCTCTGTTTCAGGTTTGGATATTCTGGTTGAACAAATTGGGCATCTATGTCCTTGTTGAAAATTTCCCCAAGTAGTTTCACCTTCATGTCCTTTAGGACAAATATACTTTAATTTTTGTTCACATCCTGTATATTCTGTTGTTAGTAAAGTATAATTTTCTTTTTCAAATTCTGATTTTATAAAATCAAGAGGTAGTTTTAAATTTTTGGCAAATTGTTCTCTAGCACATATAAGACAGCCTGCTCCTTGCTGAAAATTATTCCAACAAATAGTACCTCTATGTCCCTCTGGACAAATATATTCCAATCTTCCTTTACTATCTATATATGTTTTTGATAATAAGATATATCCACGATCTTCAAAAGTTTGTTTTACAGCATCAAAAGATACTTTTAATTTTTCTGCTACTTTTCTATATCCACATATTTTACAACCCTTTCCTTGTTTGAAAGAATCAAACGTAATCTCTCCTTTATGCCCATTTGGACAAATGTACTTTAATTTTTGTTTACAATTTATATATTCTGTAGATATTAATTTATATCCTCTTTCAGTAAATGTTTGTTTTACTATATTAAATGGGGCCCTATTTTTTTCAGCTACTCTTTCAAAGTGGCATCTACTACATCTATGTCCTTGTTTAAAATCATTCCAGCTTATTTCTCCTCTATGCCCATTTGGACAAATGTATTTTAATTTATTTGAACTATATTCATATTTGTCTGATAATAGAATATAATTATATTTTTCAAATTCTTTTTTTATTGTCTTTAATGTAAATTTTAATTTTTTTGATACTGTATCATATCCACATATTTTACAGCCTGAGCCTTTCCTAAAATTATTAAAAGATATTTTTCCTCTATGACCGTTAGGACAGATATACTCTAACTTGCTAGAGCTATTGATATATTCTGTAGATAAGAGTTGATAATCTCTTGATTCAAATTCTTGTTTCACTTCTTCAAATGATAATTTTAGTTTATTTCTACCTTCTATGTATCCACACACAATACATCCATGTCCATTTATAAAATTATTTAAATTTATACTACTCCTGTGCCCTTCTGGACAAATGAATTCGAGTTTTTGTTTATTGTTTTTATATTCTGTTGTTAATAAAGTATATCCACGATCTTCAAATGCTTTTTTCACTTCTTCATAAGTTTTTTTCTTGCTCATATTTTCCTCGAAAATTAGGGTATCTATACTATTAATATAAGCATTTTTTCTGGAATGTCAAGCAAAAAAATTATACTGCTGTTGAAACAATTGTTCCTGTGTTACTGACTGTTATTTTATATCTTGTACCATTAGATGATGTTAGAGTAAGTCCTTGATTTGTAGCTGTCACATCAAAACCTGTAGAAGCAGTTACTGCATTTACGGAAGCATTATAAATAGCAGAGTCAATTAATCTCATAGATTTTGTGAATATATGTTGGAAATTAAGGTCAGTTGTGCTCATTTCCAAAAAATTATAATTAGGTGTAAAATCTGTAACTACTGCATAACCCATTGACGACAACTCTTCGCCTGAACCATAGCTCGCCACAATATTAAGGCTACTATTATACGTTGCGTTACTTGTAATGGTCCAGTGGCCACTAGCATAATCGAGATTACCTGTCCCCGTAGGGGTTCCGGTTAAAGTCCCACCCCCATCATCGGTATAGGTCTCATAAGAAGCATTTATAACCACAGTATTTTGTATAACTGGAGTATAATTCAAATACCCTGAATAGACTCTAGTACCGACATTAGAAGTGGCTATATGTTCATTAGACCTATCTGTTTGGTATCCTGTATCTGAATACCGAGCAGAAAGAGTCATCTTTGTAGCAGAATTAACAGCAGCAACTTCATAAAATACTGAATCTTTATTTAATTTGAATAGATATCCAGATGTTACATAATTATCCCATTCTGTTGAATTACCAGTAACGGTAGAACTTCCATTAGTTACATTAGCTGTTCCTTCTCTGTATGCAGCCATATATTTTACACCTCTACTATTATTTTAATAGTTTTGTACTTTTTTCCAATCTATCCCCTAATTTTTTAAGAGCCTGTTCTGTTTTTGGATTTTCATTTATTGAATAGATCATTCCAAGAAAACCGGATGAAATAGTTTGAATAATTTCATTTGCGTTTTTACTTTTTTCATTTCTATCACTTTCAACAGCAGCCTGTAACCGTATATTTCCCTGTTCCATTCTCAGTTGAGATTCTAAAATAGCTTTAAAAATACAAATATCAAATGTTTTTATTTCAGTACCATTTTGCATAGTTAATTGTGTATAGAGTCCACATTTCTTACCTTTGTGTTCACATTTTCCGTCACAAAACATTATAAACTCCTGATTAAGATTTAGTCACAATTATACCAACAACAGCAGAAGGTCTCCATGTAGATGCTGTAGCTCCACTTCCAGTATTTCCGGTGCCTCCATTGTAGGTTTTCCAAACAGTTCTAGTTGCAATACTTGCTGAATCTCCACTTATAGTAAACTGTCTATCAAGACTAACACTTCCGCCGGTTTGTGTTGAACTATATCTAAATGAATTACTACCTAAATCTTCTGGAGTCAGAGGCATATCATGTGCATGGTCTGGGCCTGTATGAGTATGAGTTGGCTGAGCCCATGTTCCAGCAGTAGTGCCGCCAGTTACATTATAAGCATCAGAACCACCTTTCACAGCAAGTACACAATCTGAAACAGATACAATAGTCCACCCGGTAGGAGCAGTATCTTCATAAAGCCACAGTTTTCTTCCGGTTGTGAAAAAATTATTTACTTTATAATCAATAGATGTAGTAACTCCGCTACTATCAATGCCAACTTTAGCTTCTAATGCTTCAACTGCATCTTGCATATCATTTATGTCTATGGCTTGTGGATAATCTACACTATCTACTTTAGCTACAAAGCTGTCCAAGCTCGAAGGAAAATTTATTGCCATTCTATACTCCCTTTATTGTTTTTATTTGTTTATAATCCCCAATTTTTGTTTTCAATGTAGATAGATTAGCTAGTCTAGTATAGCCAATATAAGTATTTCTTAAATGATTTCTTAGCCAAGAATTTACAATTCCATTAGCATACTGTTGTTCTGTCATATTATTAGCAGTTGCTACTTCTGTTAATACATCTATCAAATCTTGATTATTTATTGTAATAGTAATATCCATCTTAAACTCCTATTTTATTATGCCTGACTACCTACAGTAGCCCATACTCCTGGTGTAGAAGAAGTCACACATATTTTCAGTATTCCATTTACTACACATAAATCTCCTTTTTCTGCTGCCCCAGTTGGATCTGCTGATCTATCATATAAGTGTATATCAGCCACCGTCTGTTCTTCATTTACATAAAATGGAATACTTTTAGAATTATGCAAAAAATAAGCTAAAACACCAGAACCATATTTTCTAGAACTATCTCCATATTTATAAGAAGAATCACCATATGTAAATGCAGTAGCTCCAGTCTCTGCCCTAAGACCATCACTATTCATCACTGTTCTTTTTCCTGAAGATGCCGTTCTTATATTAGCCCCAGTAATAATTCCAGCAGTAATTTCCCCCATATTAGCAGATATTGCAGAAAGTTGATCAACATAAATTTGTGATGCGGCCACAGCATTTACCGCTATTTTATCACCGGCAACAGAATAACTTGCTAGATTGTCTCCATTTAATTGAGTGTAGTCATTTTGATCTGCCCAAACTATTACATTTCCAGTTGTTGATGCGTTTACAGAAGATTCTTGATCAAATTGATCAACGTCTTTTACCTGTAGTTTAACATTAGCAGAAGATGGGTACAAAGATATATCAGTTGCATTTAATGTATAAGCATACATATTAGCATTAGTATCTGTCCAAGAAGTATATGATTGTGACCCCACCTTTGCTCTGTATTTATATTTTTTGTGGTCTCTCTCACTGCTTGTATCCCAATCAAATATAACATTATTCCACGACGTAGTAGCTCTTACAGCACCTATTGTAGCAGGAGTAGAATTTTGTACTTTAAATGGTATAGAATCTTCTGATGATATATTACTACTTGTTTGAGATTGTAACACAAAAACCAATGTAGCAGAAGGAGTACCACCAGAATCTGAAACATTATCATCAAAAGTATAAAGAAATTCTTCTGATTTTACAAAAGCTGTTCTCAATAAATTTTCTGAACTTACAGAGTTTTTGTATACTTTTACGACATACCCACTTAATGGGCCTGGAGAATTATAAACAGCACCAACAGCATTCCACTTTATAATAACATCTTTATCATAAAAAGTATTTGAATTTGGACTCATCCCTTTTATGTGTATTCCAGTAGGAGCAATTGGTTGATAGTCTTTAGGATCAATAGTTATACTTCCATATACAAAATCGCTTGTCTTTGATTCGTTTCTACAAAATGCTCTGAAATAATAAGTATTTCCTATTCCTAAATTATTGTTTACATATCTTGCAGTATTTTGATTAGAGTCAACTACTAGCAATGTCTGATATCCAACCGTTTGATCTGTGGACATCTGAATAATAGTCTCTTTTATATTCTGATTACCAACATCTATTGTAAACTCAAAACCAATTCCAAAAATAACATCAGTCATTTGTACTGAAAATTCTACTGGAGGATTTGGTCTTACATTTGTATTACTTATTTGTGGTAAATCAGAGTAATTATCTCTTATTACAACTATATCAGGTTCACTATAAATTTCTGGAACATGCTCTATTGCAGATACTTCAACTTCATTATCTGAGTTTCTTGCTACTTTTGTTAGTCTAAATGGCTTTATTGATGAAGTTTTGCCAATCAAATATACCGAATCATTTACAGGATTTGATGGAGGCCAAGAAACTAGATTTATCCTCTGTTCAACATCCCCATTACTTAGACCAGAAGTATCAACTGTAGCAGTCATAAATGAGTTCTCATCAGTTTGATACTTTAATAGAATTGTTGCAGTAACATCATCAAACGTAAAAGAATCATCTAAAACAACATAAGAAGATGCTTGATTATAAGACAGTATTCTCCCACCAGAACCCCATTGTGGAACAGGATGTTGAATGTTTACCACATCTCCAGCAGTAGCATGAATAGAATCCAAACCACACTTAAAATTAACAGAATTACTAATATTCACCATTCCATTAAGTTTAAATTTTATTTCTCTCTCCGCTCGTTTTCTGTCAGTAAGCCATTTTAATCCTATCGTGTTTTCTCTAGATTTTGGAATAGTAGTATCAGTAGTTCTGGCTATGATAGATTTCATCTCATAGTCTAAATCTTTATCTAAATACTGCCCTTCAACTTTGTACGGTATTTCAGATAAAGGTGTAAAAGATTCACTGAAATCTTTAATATTTCCAGCAGTGATATTATGAATTGGAGTAACATCTTCATTTAATATAAAATTATATGTTCCTTTGAACCACACAGGCCAGCAACGGAACGAATCACAGGCTTCATATATAGCTGTTGTTGCACTTTGTTTGCTATCAATAACACCATTCATTGTATGAAGATGTTCAGCAGAAGTAGAAACATTTTCCAACTCAAGTGCTGTTATATCAAAGCTTATATTAGCTGTATTTCCTGATGCTAGATCCTTATTTTCTACATGAATTATAAATGAACGAATACCACTAGATGTTGGAGTAAATGTAATAGTATGCTGCCCATTTTCTTTATCAGATGCAGAACCTAGTAAAATATTTGTAGATGTTGAAGACTGCACACCATATAAATCTATATTGACATTATTTCCGGTAACGGAAGCTAAAGTTATTTTAAAATTGTGTGATACGGACGGAGAAATAAAAGAGCTTGCTCTCACTTCTATAGCGTAAACATTTGAACCACTTGCCGATATTGTTCTTGTAGAAGAATCTCCACTACCAGACCCAGTAACAAAATTCCAGTTGCTACTCCAATTTATTCCAGAAGAAAACCAACTTAAATAATCCACTACTGTTGGATACCATTTTCTCCAACAACTCTTAATTGCAGATACAATACCACTTGTGTATAAATCGGAAGTTGTGAGGTATTTTCCTATTCCATACCTGTCTGATAGAATTAAGTCTCGAACACACAACATAGAATTTTCTGAAAATTCTGTTCTATATGTTGTTTCATCCCAAGTTCTTTCAGATCCACCAACAGTTTCAAATCTATCTAATGTTTCATTATAGAACAGATCATCAAAATCTTCAGTACCACTTGTATCAGGCACTTCTACTTTAAGTCCTTTCACAAGTGTTTTTATATTTGGCAACCCACCAGATAGCTGATTAGTAGCTTTTATCCTTATACCAAGCAATGCAGTATTTGGATATATAAAATCTCCATTTACTCTTTCTATAATGTTTTTAAAATAAATATTGTCTGAAATATTAAAATCAGAAGATGCTTCGTTTGTTCTTCTTATTTGTATATCATATTTTCCTTTACCAATTGCATTTGCAATAGTATTAAAATCCAGATGTATTGTTTTTACAATTCCAGTTTTTGTTAGGCCATATACTCTATAATTTGTAGTAGTTGTAGATGTACTATACACATGCAAAGTATACCAAGAATTGACAAATGTACCTACATATACAGCATAAGGTTCAGCACTTATTATTCTTCCTGAATCTCCATAATAACCAAAAGTCACTGTTTCGTATTTAATGTTATTATGACTATCTTTTATACGAAAAGTTATTTCCTTAGCCCAAGTTCTTGAATATGTTCCTTTTTGAGTTACAGTTGTATCTGTTTGGTAAGCTATATTTTCTGCTTTAATATAATAAGTTGGTGGTTTTGTCTCACCCCATAGATATTGATCATTAATATATCTATCAACTTTATATCCATTTTGGTTTACTGCATGTGGAGTCCATCTTGTAAAGTTATACGTATGATATGATCCTTCACTATGTTCTTTAAACTGTAAATTAATAGAAACAGAGTTTGGTTCTGGGCCACTCGTTGAAGAGGAAGCATATAGAGCAGGAGTTTTTATATGAATATCAACAGAATCTACTTCTTTAGAAGTTGTATAAGTAAGCCAACTAGAAGTTAATTCTCTTCCATCTGATATTTGTTCTCTTGCACCATCAAAATATGGAATTAGATTTTGTGTGTATGGATGATATTGATTTTGTATTCCTGTTGGGTGATTATATAAATTAATAATTTCATCCGCTGAAAGTGCTCTGTTGTAGATGCGGACTTCGTCAATATACCTAGGATCATTGCCATCCAATTCTCCAATTCCAAGATGCATTTCAGAAAATGTTAAAGTTTTTGTAGTTTCTTGTGTTTGTTTGACGCCATCAATACACAATTTAAGAGTAGTTCCATCATAAGTTCCAACAACAAAATGCCATCCCGGTAATGATAATGCTTGATCAGAATTCACTGTATATTGTGTTGTTAATTCTGAAATACCAAATTGTACATAAGCTGAAGAGGTTACCCATAGTATCCAACCATTCACAGATGCACTTACCCATTTTGATGCACAAATTCTATTTGAGACATTTACTGTTTCCAAATAAATCCAGCCACATACACTAAAAGCACTTGTTGGATAATTTTGTATTGAAGCATAAACCACATTTGTATCGCCATAAAAATCTAAAGCATACCCAGACTTGCCAGTCACCCAAGTTGGAGATCCATAAATTATTCCATCATTCCCATTCCCACTTATATCTGTTAATGTTGTACCTTCATTTTCATCAAAATTGTAAGCAGCAACAAGATTATCTAATGTTTTATCCTCTTCATTTGTACCACTTCTATACCACCACTCAACATCAGAATAATTACTGAGTGGTTGATCATCTATAAATATAGCTGGATCAGCATAAGCAGTATCTGATTGATCTGAAGTAGGACAAATAGATGAATGATCTTTTTCTTGACAAATTCCTTGTATTTCCCCTTCTCCAAGAGCAATAAGCATATTGAGATAACTGTCATTATTTTTTATATCAGTAAATGCAGAAATAACATTACCACCAACCATACAAGTTCCATATATGATTGGTATTCTTGTATCTGATCGTACTGTAGTTTTTATACCAGACCAACTATATGTCTGTGTTTCTCTATTTGACCCTACTGGAGAATTTGGCAAATCAGGGGAAAAGAGAAGTCTTGTCATACCAGATAATATTTGGGAAATTCCAAACATTACTATTGTTGATTGTGATATTTCCATTCCAGCAAAAGTAATAGGAGCTATTGCCGGAGCAAACAAAATTGCTGCAATACCAATAGCAATCATTACAAATCCTAGAAATTTTCCCTTACCTCCGGATAGCGTAGAAACTATTTCTATTTTATCATTATCTTTTACTGAAGTATACTTCCATTTATCAACTTCTAAGATTTCACCATTCAATACTAAAGCAACTTTTTCATCAATTATTGCTTTATAGATTTCATCTGATTCTACTTTTGCATACTTATATGCTGCTACAAGTAAAGAATTAGCTTCTATTTCTTTAAAAGTAGTTTCATCATCAAGTAAATTTTTATATCCTACTTGTACTTTGCTCATAAGAAATTGGAATACCTCATAATTCCATATAGTTTACTTTCCCAAGATGAATCTAATATATCTATTCTAGATGTAATATTTTCATAAATATGAAGTATCTGATTTTTACCTACATATAATGCAATGTGATTAGCTACATTTTTAGTACCAAGAAAAAATACTAGGCCATCATATACTTTATAAGGTCTATCTACCTTAATCCAAGTATTGCCAATATTATTTAATATGTGATCTTCTTTTCTTCTATACCATTCTTTTTCATAGTTTAACGCAGCAAAATCTGGAAGTATTATATTAAGTTCATTTTTATAAAATAGATAAAGTAAACCATAGCAATCTACTCCATCAAAATCTCTTCCAAGATTTTTGTATTTCAATCCAATATATTTAGTATATACCATTATATAACTATAAATGCTTTTCTGGGAACTGACGGAAATCCACCAAATCTAGTTAAATTATTTCTCAATCTGCAATCTTCAAGAGTTTTATTACAGTTAGTCCATGAAGCTGCTACACTAGCTTGAGGATCACAATTATTATCCTTAAACTCCCACTGACATTCTGGGTAAAATGTTCTTCCAGGTACTACTATCTTGCTCAAATCAAATTTTGATTTACAATTAAAAGTGACAACATTTTCATTTGATGTTACTGAATCTATATAAAACTTTTCTTTTAAAACTGCGTTATGATCTGGAGTTGTACCTATATGTTTAGCTGTTGACCCACTAGGCAAAAGTGGAGCAAAAGTCGTTAATACATAGACTTCATTTCCTCGAAGATAAGTATTACTCTGTAGTACACTTTCTATACTTCTATCAACATTAGGAATAGACAAAGAAATACCACTTATCTCACCAGACGTGTTTGAAGACAAATCATCTCTGCTTACTACTGCTTTATTATATACCTGTTCTATGGCAGTGACATCACCAGAAGCATTTAATTGATAGCCATATATATCATTGTTATTATTTACATAATATAGATAATCAGTTCCACTCAAAGAGGCATTCAATACATACATATCAATAGGATATGCTCCTTCAAGTTTAGCCTGTTCTGTAGAAAAAGTAGCAGTAATAGAATACATTTGATAAATCCTCTTTTAACTATTAATAGAATAAGTATATTTCTTCTTTTTAGTACAGACTGGGCATCTGTGGTTAAATTTAAAATTACTGAAGCTAACAAAATATTTATGTCCTTTTGGACATTTGAGTAATATTTTTGTTTTACTATTCTTGTATTCTCTTGATAAAAGTATATAACTCTGTTCTTCTATAAAATTTTTAACATACTTATATGACAATCTCTTCACCAGAAACTCCATTTCAGTACATTGTTACACCTTATATTTTGAAATAAATGATACAGTACCGGAGTGCATATATCCAGCAAAATCAGAATTTGATAGAGTACCACCAATATATTCTGTAGTTTCAAAATTATTTAAAGGATTTTCAGAAAATCTAACTTCATATACTGGATACGAGTTTGCATCACTTTGTGCATCTGATAAGCCAAGATTACCATAAGTTGGATTTATTGTAAGTCTGGTTGCGGAATTTATTGCAGTTACATTTCCAACTCTAAATTTATTTCCATCCCACAAAATCATATAGTTTGATTTCATATTTGAAGTAGCAGAATAGTCTAGTGTAGAGTCGCCAACAATCTGCCAATTTCCTGCCACCGAAGCTACAGTTGTTGGAGTAAATCCGGTTTCCCAATTAATGGTATAGAAAGAACTAAGTTCAGCAGATCTATGATTAACAAAATGTTTTATTTGTTGAAATTCTTTATTGAAGATATTTTTATATGTATATGTTATGGAAAGAGAAGGTTCTGCTTTTTGTCTAGTTGTTAGAATTTGAGTCTCATAAGAAGATATTAAATTATAATAAATTTTCTTACTTGAACTGTTTTCATTAGGTTCAAATATAGTATATGTCACATGGTTTAATGTGCCAGTAGAATCAGAACTATTTATTGTACCACATGGAAATAGTATCATTTATCAAACACCTACTATTTTAACTTGTGTGAAATCTTTTGTAAGTTGGTCCACGTTTATTCAAGTCCTTACCAATCGTATTTATGATAACATTTTTGCCTGTATTTGAAGTCATTGCTTGTGCAATATCATCACGTGTTATAGCATTTATGATTGTTATTCCTTCTTCTCCTTGATTTCTTACATAACCAGAAACTTGATTTGATTTAATATTCTCTTCTGGAATTACTATTTCCTTTTTGGAAGCATTATCACCCAATACGGCCAATGTAGGTCTAGACGTTAACCCACCAGAGCTGAACTGTCTAAATGCTTCTATTTGTGGTAATATTCCACCAGAAGCTTTAAATGCTCCAAAACTTAAGGAAGTAGATGCATTTGGCAGTGGAATAGAAGTAGAAGAAACCCCATGAGCACTAACAGTAGTTGGTCCCATACTTCCCATAATTCCAGAAATAGCATTTAATACAAGCCATCTAATGATTGTTCTATTTATGTCTTCAATTAAGTTTAAAAAGAATTTTCTTAAACTTTCCCCCATTCTTGCAGAACCTTCAGTAACATTAACAACCAAATCTGCAAAACTCGATGCAAAATTATTGATTGCCTGTCCTCCAAGATTTCTTAACATAGTATTTACGTCTTGCAACTTATCTCTCATATCTGCCCATACTGCGTAGAATGGGTGAGTTTCTCTAGTTAGTTCTTCTTGTAATTTTATGCCTCTGACTTTTGCCTGAATAATCGCTTTTTCTATACTAAGTCTAGTTTGTTGATTTTTTATTGCAAGATCTTCATCTATTCTAGCTTTTTCTAGTGAAAGATCATTTATCTTCTTCTTTTGTGCCGTTATTTCAGCTTCTGTTGCATGTTGTAATTGTAATTTAGCTAATATTTCTTCTTCAATAGCAATTCTTTTTTGATATTCTTTTGATATTTCACGTCTTTCAGTATTATATCTCAGAATTTTAGCCTGTTCTTTTGCTGTTCTAGCAGCTTGATCAGCCTCAATCTTCATGTTTTCTGTTTCTTTTTCAGCTAAATCTTTATTAACACCACGTAATATAGCCATTTTCTTTGCATTATCTGCAATCTCATAAGCATATTTTTTCTCTTGATCTATATTTACAAGTCTTTTTTCATATTCTTTTGCAGTAAGTCCTTGTAATTTTAACTCTTTATCTTGTAGCTGTAGTGTTTTTACTTTTGCTGCTAGTTCTCTCTGTTGACTTGTTAGATTTTTTATTCTCTCAGAAGAGATGCTTTTTTGTAGACTTTTTATTTGTTTTTCTGCTGCTACTCGCTTCTTTGTTATTCTTAAGAGAGTTTCTGTAGCACCTCTTAGTGCCGCTTGTGTAGTGGCAGCTTTAACATCTTCTTCTGCCTTTGCTTCCATTCGCTTGTAAAAAGCTATCTTTTTTTGTAATTTTTCTATTTGCTGCAAAGGATGTACTCTAGCATTTAATATATCTAACTCATATTGTGCTTCTGTTTTTGCTAGTGGTTCTTTTACTTTTGGAACTTCTTTTCTGGTTTTTGGACCATATAATACAAACTGTAAGCTTTTTCCTTTTCTTATTAGATTATTTAAAAAATTTATATATTTATTATATATCTTTGTCACTTCTTCGGAAGCAGCAGCAAATTCAGGTGGAAGTTCTTTCCTTAGGGCAAAAAGTTGTTTCATTATTTTTCCACGAAGTTCTTGAAGTCCTCTTACCCCTAATCTTCCTATTTCTGCATCTAAATCTTGTTTTTTCAACCCCATTAAGGTCTCTACTACTTTTTCAGCACTTCTACTTTCTGTTCGTGTCGACAATTGCTCATTAATTTTTATAAGAGCTTCCGTCATTTTATCTCTCATATTCTTAGTAGCAATGTTTATCGCAGCTATAGAATTTTTCCAAAAAAGAGCAAATTGACTCGAAAGATTATGTAATCTCTCTTCTACTACTCTCATACTCTCATTTGTTACATTTTTTGTATTTTCCATTTCTACATTATATTCACCAATAGCCTTAGTTAGTGTTATTGCAGCAGTAGTAGATCGAAGTCCAAATATTTTAAATAAAGATTCTAATTCAGCTACACTTAATTTTCCAGTAGATAATTTTTTATTGAGTTGTGTTAATATATTTATTAAATCTAGTGGTTTATTGAGATCTATATCTACATCAAACATCTCTTTAAACAAATTTCTATTTCTAGAAATTTTACTCAACATATTGTTAAGCATTCTTCCTGCACGAGACCCTTTTATTGCATGATTATGTAATACAGCTAAAATTGCAGTAACTTGTCTAAGACTTAATCCAGCAGCATTTGCACTAGCAGCTACATAATTATAAGCACTAGTTAACTCAGAAAGCTCTATTTGATTCCTTTTCCATGTTTTAGTAATTAAATCTGAAATATACTGTAATTTATCCTGTTTATTTTCTACTTCAGTAATACTATCACCAAAATTTTTATAAACAGATACAAGTGCTTTAGTAGTTGTAGTGGCGTCTCCTTCGAGACCAATTATTAAATTCAATGCTGGTTTTAATCCAGCAATAGCCTCTTCAGATGAAAGACCGGCAGATGTTAATTGGTATAATACTTCACCAGATTGTTGCCAAGTAGCCCCCATTGTTGCAGCAACTTCTGACATAACTCTAGTATATTCTTTAGATATTTGTACTCTTGTTAATATTTCAGAGTTAGCAGTTCTCATGGCACGGGCTAATTGTGTTTCTGCCTCCATCAAACTTCTTATGGTGGATTGCATTCCACGATATATTCTCCAAGCCACTCTTAATTGGATAAACCAACCCAATCTATATTTCAACCATTCTGCACTAAAAATACCTGTTTTAGCATATGCTTTTCGTTGAGCAGCATTTAATTTTTCTACTTCAATTCGTAGAGCGTGCATCTGCTGTCTTCTTTTATTATCTAAACCACCAAGCATTCTTTCTCTATTTTCTAGATTTTTAAGAAGAGCTAGTTTATTTGCACTAACATTCATTCCAATTTCTATTTCTGCATTTAATTTAGCTTCTTCTAACTTCAGTCTTCTTACTGCAATCCCCCTACGTTTGGTAGCTTCTATAATACTCCCTGCATTTTTTAATTCTACAGAATATTTTTGTTTATCAAATCCGGTAAATTTAGTTAACTTTAGAGATGCTGCATATTCTCTCATATAAGCAGCAGTTTGTTTATTTGTCAACTCAATACCTAGCTTTCTTTGGGTGTCCATAGAAGCTAATAAATTCTTTCTATTTTCTTCAACATTTATTCCAGCAGATATTAGAGTATGGTATTTCTGTTGTGCTATCAGTAATTTTTGGAGAATCTTTCTTCTATTTTCATATGCTAAATTCAAATCTTTAGCTTGAGAAGTTTGTTTTAATAATTCTGCTCCCCTCTGTATTCTATAGCTTTTTGCTAAAAGATTCATCAATTCTTTATATTTAGAAGTTATTTCACCTTCAACAGACCGTTGAATAGTACTTCTAAGTTCTTTGATGGCTTTTTTTACACCTGTTATATTTGTAACAGCATTCTTAAATATTGCAGAATTAGCAATTTTATCTTTAATTTTTTGTGAATAATTTGGCATTCTCTGAATTTCTTTATTTAGCTTCTTTAGTTGATTCATATAAGAATCTGCTAAAAATTCAGAAACAGGAGCCTTTGTTCCTCGTTTTTGTTTTCTCCCCCACTCTATATAATCTGGACTTAGTTCATTAATTGCTTTAAGTCTTGGATCTTTCTGCATATGGGATACCATCTTATCCCATGCTTTTACAACTCTTCTAGTATTTTTGGTTACTTTATCTGCTACTGCTCCCATATCTACATTAGTAGATTTTATATATTTAGAAAAAGAATTAAATACAGAATCTAATTCCTTCTTAGTTGTCCTAAGGTGATCATTGAGACTTTTTAAAGGATCTCCTTTTATGGCACTTTCTAATGATATATCAACTAATTTTTTCTTGAAGCCATTTAACTTTTGTTTGGCATCCTCTATACCTCTGGTCAAGGCAGAAGTATCAAGTCCAATAGCTACGTTTAATCCACCAATGTTAGGCAATTATTTCACCTGCTTTTTCTTTGGGTTTATCATAGGAATACCAGCAATAGCAAAAGATTTTCTCAAGTCTTTTGGTTTAGTAAGTTTTTCAAAATCTAAAGCATTCATAAATTGTTTCCAATCTCTGCTTTTAGCGTTTGCAGATTGTTGTGTCTCTGATGGAGACATACAATAGACTGCTTTGGCAAAGATTATGGCATTCATCCGATTGCGTTCCATTTCCAGTTTCTTAGCTTTTTCGTAAAACAAGTATACTTGATCTACTGTATACTCATCTCTTATCCTGTGTATGTTATGACCAGCATCAACCAGAGTATGAAAAATCTCTGCCAAAGAAATCTCTGTATTCTTTTTAACTTTAGTTAACCCTCTCTGACTTTCTTCTTTTACTTTGCCAGAGAGGAAAAGGCGTTTTTTATTATTTCCTTATTCTGATTGAAAATAATAAATGCTGCCTTTATACCATCTTCCATACTAAGTGCTTTAATTTCTTCTTTATCTTTATCCAAAGTAATAGAAATTACATCAAGAATCTCATCTGATACCAAAGAAAAAAACTTGGCAATAAGTACATATGATATAGTAGTACCAGAAAGAGCTTTTTCTATATCTATTCCGTTTGCATCTAATTTTGTTAAAGCTTTTTCTAACAAAACAGATAAATCAAACAGCTTTCCAAAGCTCCAAGGTTTAACTATAATATTACCTACTTTTTGTTCTGGAAAAAGAATTGATTCTTCTGTCTTAGTTTTGGGCATGTTTTTACTCCTCCGAGTCATCAAGTTCTTCTATAAAATCTTTAGGTTCAAATTTCTTTCTTTTTGGTTTTACGGCTTTATGAACTTGCTTCGACATACATTTTTCACACTTCCATGTAAATTCAATGTCTTCAGTCTGAGGAAAGTTCATCTTACACCCGCATTTTTTACATATAACTTTCATTATTATTACCACCTTTAGGAGAATATCCTATTCTCAGAATAGGATATCCCCACAAGATTAAGCCATACTTACCAAGCCATACGGTGCGTTGATTGCTCCAGCAGGAGTTGCTATATTATTGGGAGCCCAATCATGATCCAAAACTTCAAGAACCATTGGACCGCTCCACCAATCTTCGGCACTCATTGTCATATTGCCATCCGGCCTAATTGTACATTTAGGAATCATGTACACAAAATCATTTCCAACATCTGTACGGAAATAAAGCTGTGCTGACCCGTATGTCAATGCAGAATCCATTGCTGTAAATACAGGAGTTCCTACTTTAGCACTAGCAGATTTATCAGTGCCCATCAGAAATTTCCTGAAGTTAGCAGCATTGATTTCATCAAACGTAAACGGAATAGTCAACGTTTTCTGACTTGCAACAATGTGATCTTTTCTACGGCTACCATCTGACTGTGTTATAAAATGTTCTAGATAAGTAATCGCAGGAGCAATATCAGAAGTAGTAATATTTCCGAACAGTCTATCCGTAGTTCTGAAATCAGATCCTACACCATTTGTAGTTCCTGAATCCAAACTGGCATGTGAACTTTTTTACCTTATTATTTCTAATAAGAACAGACTATATCATCATCCAATTATGGATGTTGGACGCTCGTGGGATTATTATTTGTTGATCTACATCAAATCCTAGTCGTTGAACCTTCTCCATACTTTTACGATCTTTCAGGAGCTTGGCTGCTGATTGCCCAATCTTTTTATTTTTTGAACCATCACACTTACCGTTTCCAGTTATGTTGTGGTATAAAAAGCTCTAAGGGTTTCCAGCAATTCATCCAATTTTCACTTAATTATTACTAATTAAGGGCACCTCACATTATTTTAGATGCTTGCTTCAAAATACAACATTTTGTTATCATAGTAGAGTTTACCTACTATATCTTATAGTTTCCTATAAGTTCAGATCATATCTTCTCTTTATTAAGAGTTCGGCACTCGTGGAGAGATTATTTGCTAGTCTGCATCACTCTCTGATCGTTGAACCTTCTCCATACTTTATGACTATTCAGGAGCTTGGCTGCTGATTGCCCAATCTTTTTACTCTTCAAACCTTCACGCCTATCGTTTCCAATTACGTTGTGGTGTAAAAAGCTCTAAGGGGATTCCAGCAATTCACCGAATTTTTAGCGAACCTGCATTCTTACTAATCCGCTTGTCCAGTTGTATAATTTTCTGCGCTAATTGTACTCATTTAAACTCACTCTCCTTTAATTTAACATACTCAACAAATTGTTTTTCTGTATATTTTCTTCTTCTCATTTTAAAACGGAGACCCTAATACAGTGGCATCATAATTAATGTATCCAAAAGGAGCAGGGGATGCACTATTATCATTATTTACATGATATGTGTTATGATATAGAATATCCAATTTAAAATTTCCTTCAATCCATTTATCTGATGTAAGTTCCATACTTCCATCAGGTTTCAATACACATTTAGGAATTATATATAAAAATTCCTTTCCAACATCCGTCATAAATCTTAATATAGATCTACCACGAATACCATTTTTTACCATTG
>VAPE01006209.1_pt1 | contig 19883 bp, 12 predicted proteins | sample 3393911 | NCBI WGS metagenome assembly VAPE01 (sample SAMN08290436, study PRJNA428436) | hydrothermal vent metagenome | isolation source: Deep-sea hydrothermal vent chimney | place: Atlantic Ocean: South-mid Altantic Ridge
ATACTCGTTTTTCATACCAGTCATTTACAAAAGTAAACTCCTGATACTCAAAACTCGCAAGCCTTGTTAGCAAACTTTCTATTCCAGACTCTTGACTTTATCGACAGACACTAAACACGAACAGTAAATACATCATTTCGTATTCAGGTAACTTTTTTCTTTATATTTGTTTCATTATTAAACTTTAAAAGACAACATTATGGACAACCTGAGTAACTTCAGCACGCACGCTTCTGAGTTTATCAAAATACTTTCGGCCTATGCCACACAATACGGTTTAAGACTTCTCGGTGCCATTGTGGTACTCGTCATTGGCCTGTGGATTATAAAATTGCTGACAAAAAGCAGCCAACGCCTGATGCTCAAAAGCAAAATTGATGCTTCGTTGAGCTCATTCCTGAAAAGTATGATTGATATTTTGCTCAAAGTAATGCTGATTATCAGTGTTATGAGCATGATGGGTATTCAGATGACCTCTTTCATTGCACTGCTCGGTGCAGCCGGTCTGGCGGTCGGCTTGGCACTGTCAGGAACATTACAAAACTTTGCCGGAGGAGTGATGATTCTCATTTTCAAGCCCTTCAAAGTAGGCGACTATATCAATGCGCAAAGTTATTCGGGAACAGTAAAAGAGATACAGATTTTTATTACTGTGCTCACCACGCCCGACAACAAAACCATCATCATCCCCAACGGGCCGCTGTCAAACGGCTCGCTGACTAATTTCAGCGCACAATCCAAACGCCGTGTGAACTGGAGTTTTGGCATTGCTTATGGGGATGACTATGATACAGCCAAAAATATGCTTCTCAACATGATGAAAGAAGACAAACGTATTCTCTCCAATCCGGAACCTTTTGTTGCTTTGGGTGAACTCGCCGACAGCTCGGTGAACCTCACCGTAAGAGCATGGGTGAATGCTGCCGATTACTGGGGCGTCTATTTTGATATGAATGAGAAATTTTACAAAGCTGCAGATAAATCAGGCTTAAGTATTCCTTTTCCACAAATGGATGTACATGTGGATAAGGTATAACCGGAAAAATCCGGACAACCGGCATGCTTTTCCAGTCAGCCCGTTCCTCCTTGTTTTCGATGCAGTAGTTTGAAAAAAATCCTATTTTAGCACGTTGGATTTGTCCTCTATGCTAAAACCGGAAAAAATAAGAAACATGCAACAAATCAGGATGAAAATTATCCTGATTTCGCTGTTTCTATTATTTTCTTTTCCGCTTTTCGCCCAGTTCTACAATGGCTCAAACATGACTTTTGGTAAGAACCGCGTGCAATACAAGGAGTTTCTCTGGACCTATTATAAGTTTCCCGATTTCGACATTTATTTCTATCGTAACGGTCGGCCACTGGCCAATTTTGTTTCAAAATATGCTTCGGAACAAATCCCAAAAATAGAAAACAAAATGGGTGTTGATATGGACAGGAAAATCAAATTTATTGTTTTCAATACCCTCAACGACATAAAACAGACCAACATCGGGCTAATCCATGACGGCAATTCAGTGGAAGAAGGGGGATTGAATACGGTGCTGCAATACAAGGTACTTTTGTATTTTGATGGTGACTATCCCGATTTTGAAACGGAGATAAGAAAAGGAATTGCCGGCATTTTGTATAACCAAGTGGCAACCGGGACGCAGAGTACGATGCGGCAAATGCTGACAACTTCTTCCAAGGTGGAGGTGCCCCAATGGTTTGAAAAAGGTTACATTTCTTATATCAGTGAGGACTGGAATGTTGATTTTGACAACCGGATGCGCGATGGCATTTTGAGTGGGCGCTTCAAACGGTTAGATGAATTGGAAAATAAAGATGCCGTTTGCGTAGGACATTCATTTTGGCGGTTTATCGCCATAAAATACGGAAAAAATACCGTAAACAACATCATTCGTATGACCGCCATTGCAAGTAGCCTGAACAAAGGCTTTCGCAATGTGATTGGCTTGAAATACAAGCAAGTCCGGAAAGAGTGGCAGCAGTTTTACGAAAAAGAGTACAAGTCGTATGCCGGCAACAACAACCTCCCGCCCAACCAGTTAGCCATAAAAAGTAAAAGCAGCGTTCGGCTTTTGCAACCTGTACCCGGACCAACGGGCACCAACCTGGCCTATGTGAGTAACCTTTCTGGAAAATACAAGATTATGTTATACGATTTCCGGACCAAAAAAAGTCGAAAAATCTTTAAGAAAGGGCAGGTTATCGAGACACCTGTCGATTACCGTTACCCGATTCTCGCCTGGCATCCCAGTGGGCAGGTACTGTCATTTGTTATTGAGGTGAAAGGGCTGCCCTGGCTTTACTTTTACAATATCCGTAAAAAAAGGATCACCAAATTGTTGCTGACGAACGTGCAGAAAGTGCTGAGCATGTCTTACTCCGAAGATGGCCGTTTCATTGTCATGTCAGCCATTCAAAATGGAAATTCGGATATTTTTATTTTCAATGTGGCTGCCCGCTCATTCGAGAAATTAACCCATGACATGGCCTCCGAATTACATCCGGTTTTTGTGAACCACGACCGGCAGATTTTGTTCAGTTCCAACCGCATAAACGATACACTGGATATAAAGACAAAAGAAGGCACAATTCCTTTTTCACAACATTTTGACCTGTTTCTGTATGATTACCGTCACAACAATCCCGTGTTGAAACGGCTTACACACACTCCCAACTGGGATGAAACTCAACCCGAAGCTTACGGCCCGAAGGCTTTTCGCTATCTGAGCGATGCCAATGGTATTTTTAATGCACGACTTGGCGAAGTTGACAGTACCGTCAGCTCTGTCGATACCACCATCCATTATCGGTATTTTATTCATACAAAACCTGTTAGTAATTATTCCAGAAATATCATTGAACAACATGTCAGCACCAATGCCGGTAAGATGGCTGAGCTGATTTTTGACAACAACCATTGGAAAATATTTGTACAAAACACCAGCGGTTTTGGAGAAACACCTGAAGTTAACCCGGTGAACACTCCTTTTATGACAGCAAAGTTGAAAGCCATCGAAAAAACACCAGCATTACCTTCTGAAAACAGGGTTGTTGCCATAAACAAACAGCCCAGGCAGGCAGAGCCCACCTGGCATCGCAAATATTTCCACATGCTTTATCTCGACAAAAATGATAAGGAAATTATTGCCGGAGGTTCTTCCAAACATAAATTAGGCCTTTATGGTGGTATTTATGGAGAAACACCGGGGACAGGTGGCTACCGTGATGAAAACGGCCATTTTATATTTCCCAAACGACGTAATTATTACACCGAATATGCACTTAACGGGATGGTTACACAGTTTAACTACAACTATCTGACCACATATTATCAACCTTATACTGGCGGGATACCGGCAAACAATACGCCCATCAACATGGGCTACAAACTGGGAATTTCCGATTTAATGGAAGACCACCGCATCATTGGCGGAGTGCTGTTAAATTCCAATTTTATTGACAACGAATACACCTTTAGCTATGCCAACTACAAAAAGCGGCTAAACCGGGAGATACTGTTTCATCGGAACACTTTAACGCAAAATAGCAAGTATTTTCTTGGAAAAATTCACTCACATGAGTTGTTTTACATTATGACATGGCCATTTAATGAAAACCTGAGTATTCGTGGTATCGCACATTACCGCAACGACATGTTCGTGCTAACAGCTACCGGTCCTATTTCATTAAATGCACCCACACGGTTTGACAACTGGATTGGTTTTACCACCTCGCTCGTTTATGATGGGACAAAAAGACTTGGTCTCAACCTTTACACAGGCTCCCGGTGGAAAGTCTTTGTGCAATATAACCAGTTGATAAATAAGGAAAATCATAATTTGTTTGTGGTTGGATTTGATTATCGTTATTATCATCGGATTTATCGGAAATTTATTGTGGCAGCGCGGCTTGCCGGCAGTTCGTCAGGAGGAACCGACCGGCTGATTTATTTTATGGGAGGGGTAGATAACTGGCTCAATCCTAAGCACAACACAACTACACCTGTTGACCCAAACCAACATTATGCTTACCAGGCACTGGCAGTGAACATGCGCGGTTTTCCAAAAAATATCCGAAATGGAAACTCATTTCTGTTGCTCAATACCGAGTTGCGTATGCCGGTGTTTCAGATGTTTTCAGAAACGCCCATCAGCTCCAAACTGCTGCGGAATTTTCAGGTGGTCACCTTTGCCGATGTGGGTACAGCCTGGACAGGATTGACACCTTATTCCGAAGGAAATTCACTTTTCACCAATACCATCAACAGCGGGCCTATCCATGCCGTGGTGCAAACGCAAAGAGACCCCATTGTTGAAGGATTTGGTTTTGGGTTCCGGATAAATCTTTTCGGTTATTTCCTACGTACTGATATCGCCTGGGGTGTTCAGGATGGTGTAGTTACACCAAAGCCATTATGGTACTGGTCGTTTAACCTTGACTTTTAAATTTTTAAATATGCAAAAGATGACGTTACACATTCCTGAAATTATTTTGAGAAAAGTTTTGGCTGTCATCCTTGCCCTCATTGCACTCAAGCTGTTTTTGTCAAAATAGCACCTTATTATTATCCTTATACACTTAAAACTGTGCCAAAAAAAATATTTCCGCTTATTCACAGAGTTATTCCAAGCTAAGCAATTAAGCTACTGGTTTTTATTTATTTATTCACGATGCTATGTTAATAAATTTCCATCAGACCATGTCTATTTGTATTGTACATTGCAAAAGATTCGCAAAAGCTCCCTTCGGGGTTTAGTAGCTTAAAATTTAGTTAGTTATAATATATAAAAAAAGTGTTAATACGACTATGGAAAATGATTTACTCTTTAAGTTTGACAATGAAACGGGGCATAACTCTTCATTAAAAACAGAGAAAACCGAACAGGAAAAAGGGTTTTACGATAAGGTACTTGAAGAGCGAAAAAAGAATGAAATAGCAAGTGAACGAAAGTTAAAAATGACCATAGCCAAATTAGAGTTGAAAAGTTCTGCTTCAGCAGAAAGTATAACACAAAAACCCCTGGAAAAGACAGAAACACTTTTCTCATACGATGAGGTATTGAAAGCTTCTACCGAATATTTCAACGGAGACAGTCTGGCCGCTGGTGTGTGGGCCAACAAGTATGCCCTGAAAGACAGCATGGGAAACATTTACGAGAAAGATCCCGACCAGATGCACCGGCGTATTGCACGCGAAATTGCACGTATCGAACAAAAATATCCAAATCCTTTGTCGGAAGATGATATTTATGAGGTACTCCGCAGGTTTAAATACATCATCCCGGCCGGTAGTCCCATGGCCGGTATCGGCAATAAGCATCAGATTTCTTCTTTGTCAAATTGTTTTGTCATAGGTAATGATGGCGATTCGGATTCCTATGGTGGCATTATGAAAATAGACCAGGAGCAGGTACAGCTTATGAAACGCCGTGGCGGAGTAGGCCACGACCTTACCCACATCCGTCCCAAAGGCAGTCCCGTAAAGAATACAGCCCTTACCTCCACCGGAGTAGTTCCCTTTATGGAGCGCTACTCCAACTCCACCCGCGAAGTAGCACAAGATGGCAGACGTGGGGCTCTCATGCTCAGTATTGGCATAAAACATCCCGATTCGGAAAGTTTTATCGATGCGAAAATGGAACAGGGAAAAGTCACCGGTGCCAACATCTCCGTGAAACTGGATGATGAGTTTATGCAAGCTGTAAAAAATAATTCATCTTATATTCAGCAATATCCCATAAATTCTCAGGAACCCAAGTACAAAAAAGAGATAAATGCGCAGCACCTTTGGAAAAAAATTGTACACAACGCCTGGGCTTCTGCTGAACCGGGAATCCTCTTCTGGGATACGGTTATCCGAGAGTCTATTCCTGACTGTTATGCAGACAAAGGCTTCAAGACAGTTTCTACTAATCCCTGTGGCGAAATTCCACTTTGCCCTTACGACTCATGCAGGCTGCTGGCTATAAACCTGTATAGCTATGTGGAAAATCCCTTCACTGACAAAGCTTATTTCAACGGTGATTTATTTACTAAACATGTGCACATCGCCCATCGGATGATGGATGATATTGTGGATCTCGAAGTGGAGAAAGTAGATTCTATTCTCGCAAAAATTGACACAGACCCTGAATCAGAAGAGATAAAATACACCGAACGCGGGCTTTGGGAGAAAATTCGTGACAAATCATTGCAGGGACGCAGAACAGGTATAGGTATCACCGCCGAAGGAGATATGCTTGCCGCACTCAATTTCAGATATGGTTCGGACAATGCCATTAACTTTTCCGTAGAAGTTCACCGCCTTTTGGCACTTGAAGTTTACAGCAGCTCGGTTGACCTGGCAGAAGAACGGGGAAGTTTCCCCATTTACGAAACGGAACGTGAACTTAACAACCCGTTTATCAACCGTATTAAAGAAAACGCACCCAACCTATATGAGAAAATGAAACGGGTAGGGCGACGCAATATTTCCATGCTTACCATTGCTCCAACTGGTAGCGTAAGTATTTGTACACAAACCACTTCCGGTATAGAACCAGTTTTTATGGTCTCTTATAAGCGACGCCGAAAAGTAAATCCAAACGATAGAAATGTAGTGGTAAGCTTTGTGGATGAAATTGGCGACACCTGGGAAGAGTACAATGTATTTCATCCCAAGTTTGAGGTGTGGCTAAAGTTGAATAATTACGATGTGTTTGAGGTGAAGAACCTTCCGGACGAACAGTTGCAGGAAATCATTAAAAAATCGCCTTATTATAAAGCCACCTCAGCCGATATCAATTGGGTAAGCAAAGTAAAAATGCAGGGAAGAATCCAGAAATGGGTGGATCATTCCATCAGTGTCACGGTCAATATTCCGGAAAATATTCCCGAAGAGATGGTCAGTGACATTTATATGGCAGCCTGGGAAAGCGGATGTAAGGGAATGACGATTTATCGTGAAGGTTCCCGTGCGGGGGTACTGGTGAGTAATGACAAGAAAGAAGAAAATGCATTTAAAGAGACCAGCGCACCACAAAGACCAAAAATTTTGGACGCTAATATCCTTCGCTTTCAGAATAACTATGAGAAATGGATTGCCGTGGTGGGAAAACTCGATGGCCGGCCATACGAGATTTTTACCGGAAAAGCAGATGACTTTTATCTGCCACCGGCAATAGAGAAAGGATGGGTCATTAAAACCAAGAAAAAAGGGGAACATTCTCGTTACGATTTCCAATTTGAAGATAAACAGGGATACAAAATTACCATAGAAGGGCTGTCGCGCTCTTTCGATAAAACTTACTGGAATTATGCCCGGCTCATTTCCGGCCTTCTGCGTCACGGAATGCCTCTGGCTTACGTTGTTACCCTTGTAGGCAACCTCAACGTGGACGAAGACAACATAAATACCTGGAAAAATGGGGTGGTGAGAGCACTGAAGCGCTATCTGCAGGATGGCGAAAAGGCGGCGGATAAGGTGTGCCCCGAGTGTGGCGAGGAAGCACTTGTTTATCAGGATGGCTGCCTGACGTGCAACGCCTGCGGCTATTCCAAATGCGGGTAGTCACACATTTATTCTTGTTTAGCAACCATAACGCCCGGGCGTTATTATTTTCTTTCAGATTGTACTTATTAGTTAAAAACATGCAACAGATTTCCATCATAAACAGCATGATAGGAAATTAAAGGATAACGACCTGTTCCCTTAAACAGGGAACCATCCAGCAGTTGGTACGTGTTTCCGGTACACTCGTCTTTTGCAAACGGATAATATTTTCCCACCATCAATTGGGTGCATTTACCTCCGGTGCAGCACTTGTCGGGATTGTTTGGCGGAAGGCGGTCGTAGGCTTTAAAGTCGCTTTGGCTTTCACGATAAATAATCACACCACGTGAGCCGGTGCCAATGTGAGCTCCCTGGTCTCCGTTAGCAACGTAAATCCAGCCACCAATAGTATTCAGCCCCTGATTAAAGGTCGAATTGGGGTCAATATCAATCCGGATAAACGCACGAGGATCATTGGGGTTGATGTTTGTTTTATTACACGAGCCCAGCGCCAACCCGACCAGCACAGCTGTAAAAATTAATAAACGTTTCATCTTTTCAACTTGAGTTGCAATGATAACCAAAAAACAAAAATAGAACAATATCGCTTTTAACAGCCTCTATCTCTTACCAGATGAAATTGCTTAAAAACAGACTAAAATCCGGATTTTATTGGACATTTCATAGTTTATATTTCACAATTATTAACACAGGCAAAGGTAACGTATGATAATGGATCTCACGACATTTGGCCACTAAATCGAGATTAAACTTTCAAATGATTTAAACGATAAATACAAGCCAATTACATGTATTATATATGAATTTGTTATTTAGAAACAATCTCATTAAAAACACAAGCCTGTAAACCATTGTTTTAGCAGGCATGCCTAAGGTTACATATTTCTTATGTGACATATCTCACATAAGAAGTGTGTGGATGAATTTACATTTGCTATCAACTTCTTTATTTGAAGTGATTAACGGTTGTAACAACCAATACTTGGAAAAGTTTATTGAAAAAGTTATTGTAATTTATTATAAACAAATCATTAAAGTTATGAAAAGAAAATTATTATGTGGAGAAAAGAAAGTAAAAAAGGCATCTTTTCTTAAGAAGAGGGGACTCTCACTTGTGGGAGGATTCGTCGCCTTTCTGTTCTTAGCACTCGGTTCGGGAACTGCCATGGCTATCCCGAGTTTTGCACGCCAAACTGGCTTATCTTGTTCTGTATGCCACACGGTATTCCCGGAACTCACTTCTTTTGGAAGACAATTTAAGTTAAATGGTTATACCATGACAAATATCAAAACCATTGTACAAAAAGAAACAACTTCAGCTAAGAGTAGCAGGGATATATTAAAATTGCTCCATATCTCTTCACTCTCTTTAGCATTCAATACCGGATTTACCCACCTTGCAAAAAGTATTCCCGGAACGCAGAACAACAATGTTGAATTTCCACAATCAATAAGCCTCTATTATGGTGGTGCAATCACTCCCCATATGGGATCCTTTATTCAACTTTCCATGGAGGCCGATGAGGGAACATTTGGAATTGACATGATTGATATTCGATATGCCAATACTACCAAAATTGGAAAAACACCTTTTTTATATGGTTTGACATTAGATAATGGCCCTATGATGGGGGATGTATGGAATACCGCTTCACCATGGAGCTATCCTTATTCAGCTTCGGGCGTAGCACCGGCTCCGGCAGCAGGTACAATTGTAGAAGGAGGCCTAATGGGGACAGTGGGGGCCGGCACTTACGGGCTGTTTGGCAACACCCTCTATCTCGGTTTTAGTGTGTACCGGACTGCACCCTTTGGAACAGTTTTTCCTCCCGACAATTCATCCGTAATGACAATTAAAGGGTTAAGCCCATATTGGCGCATCGCTTTACAACACCAATGGGCAAAAAGTTACCTCGAAGTGGGTACTTTTGGATTATCAGCCAAGTTGTATCCCATAGGGGTTTCGGGAGCAACAGATAATTATACTGATTTTGGTTTTGACCTGCAATATGAACATCCTTTTGCAAAGGGTCAATTTACCCTGCATAGCAGTTTCGTGACTGAGAAACAACAGCTCAACGCCAGTTACGCAGCCGGAAACAGCGAATCTTTGACAGGTAAGCTGAACTCTTTTAAAACAGACGCCAGCATCTTCCTTAAAAAAGGTTATAAATTTACACTTGGATACTTTAATTATCATGGTACATCCGATAATATTATTTATGCTCCGGATGCCGTATCAGGAAGCCGTACCGGCCTTCCGAACAGTAGCGGTATAATGGCTCAGGTTGATTACCTGCCATGGGAAAATACCAAAATCTCACTTATCTACACTGCTTACAATAAGTTTAACGGAGCCTCAAACAATTATGATAATTTCTCAAGGAATGCTTCAGACAACAATTCCATTTATCTACAATTTTGGTTTTTGTTTTAGCAGTTTAGTTGTCTGATCTTTTTTAAAGACTTTACTATTTCTTAATAAAGTTGCGCAGACCCGCTTGGAAAATTATTGATTTTTCCAGGCGGTTTTTTTATAGCCAGAGGAAACAAAGCCCTGATAAGCATAACTTTTCCACAATGTAATCTCTCTCGTTTTCTCCTATATCTATGGAAACAAGCTTAAAACTACTAATTTAAAGACAGTCTATATTAACATTTATTAACTTATGACACAATATTTTACCACGAGTAATCCACAACAGTAAAATACATATGTGATATCTGTCACACTATAACTGTAGCAGTGAGGATAAATTTACCGCATTCTTTATTTGAAGTTGATGAGAGTTGTATCGGCAGCTTTTGAAAACATTAATACAGACAAAATCAGTTATTTCAACATTAACAAATTATTAAAATTATGGAAAGAAAATTATCATGTGAAGAAAAGAAAACCAAAAAGGTATCTTTTCTTAAGAAAAACGGCCTTTCACTTGTGGGTGGATTCGTTTTCTTTCTTTTCTTATTGGCCAGCTCAGGAACAGTACAAGCCGTTCCGAGTTTTGCACGACAAACTGGCTTATCCTGTTCTGCCTGCCATACGGTATTTCCTGAGTTAACTTCTTTTGGGAGAAATTTTAAACTCAACGGATATACGCTTACAGGTATAAAAACTATTAACCAGTCAAAGGTAAAAAAGGATGGTTCAAAAAGCGCAATTCTTAACCTGCTGAGTGTTTCTCCTATTTCTGCCATGTTTCAAACCGGTCTTACACATGTCAGCAAAACGATTCCCGGAACACAAAACAACAACGTTGAGTTTCCTCAACAGTTGAGCATGTTCTTTGCCGGCCAAATCACGCCTCACATAGGAGCGTTTATTCAGGTCACGCTGGATAATGAATCAGGGACAATCGGCATGGACAATACTGATATTCGCTATTCAAACCACGGTAGTGGAAAAATTCCTTTTACTTACGGTCTTACGCTGAACAATAACCCGACAGTTCAGGATCTCTGGAACACGACAGCTGCCTGGGGATTTCCTTATACCTCTTCGGGAGTAGCTCCCGGACCTGGTGCAGCGCCCATGATTGAAAATCTCGGTGGTACGGTTGCCGGTTTGGGCGGTTATGGACTCGTGAATAATCTTTTTTACTTTGAATTTACAGGTTATGGTACTGCCCAACTTGGATCAGCTCTTCCTCCGGATGCAACAACAGCCGGTGTTTTAAAAGGAATTGCTCCTTATTGGAGATTTGCCATTCAGCATCAATGGACTAAATCTTATCTTGAAGTAGGTACTTATGGAATGTCTGCAAATATGTTCCCCATGGGCGTTTCCGGCCTGACAGATAAATATGCCGATATCGCGGTTGATTTACAATATGAATATATATTTTCACAAGGACAGTTTACTTTTCACACTACTTACATTGCCGAAAAGCAAACACTTAATGCTTCACACGATGCTGGTGACAGCCAAAACCTCTCTAACAAATTAAATACTTTTAAATGTGACGGAAGTGTGTTTTTGAAATCTGGTGTAAACTTCACTCTGGGTTATTTTAGCACAACCGGTACTGCTGATAATGTTCTGTATGCCCCTGCTGATATGGAAGGAAGCAGAACAGGAACGCCAAACAGTAGCGGCATCCTTGCTCAATTCGATTATTTACCCTGGGCTAATACTAAAATCTCTCTACAATATGTTGCCTATAGCAAATTTAACGGAGCCAAAACAGATTACGATGGTTCGGGAAGAAATGCATCAGACAACAACTCTATTTACCTACAGTTTTGGTTTTTATTCTAACCAACTGATGGTCTGATTAATTTGGGAATTCTATTCCGAGTATAAAGTTGCTTAAACCCGTACGAGAAGCCTCGGCTTACGTACGGGTTTATTATTTGAGCCACACTAAAGAAGGATAAAATAAAAACGGCTAATCATTACCATCATCCTCCGAAGCAGCTTTTACACTCACAAACGCACTATGAACAGGTGCAGGAACAATAGCATTTGCTCCTTTTACTGCCTTCCAGATAATTTTGTTGTATTCACCGTCAGGAACGGCATCCTCTCGTGAAAAATTTAATTTCTCAGATAATTTAGCCCCATACGAATACCTTGTGTTCAGCTTATTCATGTCCACTTTGGGAACAATAGCATTGTAGCTTTTTAAATAAGCCGTGTCGGTAATGGAATGCAAAATAGGATGTGCAGCGAGGTCGTATTGTGTCATAGGCGGAAGCCCCAAAATCAGTTCCATGGTTTTCAACACGCCGGACGTGGAATACATGGTGTGATCCACAAAATGTCGTTTCACATAAGGCCCGATAACGAGCAATACTGACCGGTGAGCATCCACATGATCAGGACCGTTCTGGGCATCATCTTCCAGCACGAACAAAATACTGCTTTTCCAGATGTTGCTGTGCGATATCTTGTCCACTATCAAGCCAAGTGCATAATCATTGCGGGCTACATACGCCACCGGTGTCGGACTTCCCGGACGAGTGCCGCGGCAATGGTCATTGGGCAGACGGATCAGGTTAAACTGAGGGACTTTCCCAATAGCCACAATACTGTCGAAATCATGCGCCCATATTTTGTAACGTGTCAAATCTGGAAAAGAGAGGTTAAAACCGGGATAAGCCTTGCAGGTATAAGGTACCAAGATAGAATCGCGCGGATGAAAAGGTCCTTTCAAAGAATGTGTAAAAGCCATGAACTCACCATAGTTGCGGAAAGTTTTTCCGTGCGAAAGCACATCGTTCCAAATGTAACCTGAAGAAGGTGCAGCAGCAGGGACTCCTCCTTCAAAATCGTAGGTGGCTCCTCTGCGACCATAATTTACCGGCCACAGCTTTTCTACATAATCTGAAGCATAAGCTGCTGTGGACCAATTATGGCCATCGGCGCTAACCTCTGCATCGGTATAAAAATTATCGTAAAGCGTGTATATTTTTGCCAACCTATGCGCATTGGGCGAAACGTTTCTGCCAAACAAACAAAGGGTGGAATCACCGTTGCCTTCGGCCATATCGCCCAAAACCTCGTCATAGGTTCTGTTTTCACGAATAATATAAAAAATATGCTTTATCTGAGAACTAGCTTTGCCATCGGGTTTTTTGGGGATAATGGATTGGTTGCTCTCCTCTTTCACCTTTTTAATAAAAGGGGTGTTGTCGTAAACTTTTCGGCTCATGGCAGCCAGCACTTTACTTTGCGGAAAATTGATGACCGAGACGGTTCCTTTAAACATGGTTCCCGTATAATTTTCGTGCCAGTTTGCCGGTCGTCTTTTCTCAGGATTAGGACCATCCGGATTAGCGCGCGAAGCAATTCCTTTTCCGTTGGCAACCAATATTTTTCCTGATTTCAGATACTGTACAGCCGTAGGATACCACCCTACAGGAATAAAACCGAGGTTTCTGGCATAGCCTGGTTTCTCCACATTAAATACTGCGAGATAATTATTGTCGGCATTGGCAATAAGCAATTTATCGCCATCAGGCGATAGAGCCAGCGCATCGGGGGTGCTGCCATAAGGCAAATTGGGGAGTAGTGCTGTATGAATTGTCTCGCTAATCTCTTTTTTTTCCAAATTGATAACAGTAGCACTGTTGTTATTGGCATTGGCAACAAAAAGCCGGCTGTCGTCAGGGCTAATGACCATATCGTTGGGATGATCTCCGGTTTTATAATGATGGGTGATGATGTAATCGCTCAAATCAATTTCGACCACCGTGGCTTTTCCCCAAATGGAGACATAAGCATAAGTGCCGGCATGGTTTATCTTGACATCATAGCACTTGCCGGGCATTGCCATTTTCCTTATCACCTTTTTACTTTTCAAATCTATCACATAGAGGCTGTTGCTTTTTTGAGAAACCGCGAGCAATTGGTCTTTCCTTTTGTTTAAAGCCAGCCCGGTGAGCGAGATATCTCCTTTCGGAAATTTGGGCCCCACCACCAGCGTATCGGACGGAGTGAGTCTTCCTTTTTTAAATGAAAAGACATACACAACATTATTATTTCCACCGGAAACATACAGCCGTTTATCGTTATGGCCAAAAGTAAGCCCCACCCATGTATTGCTGACAATGTACCTTTGCACTTCTTTTTGTGTTTTCACATCCACTACCGAAAGTGAATTGACTCCCATACCACTATTGGAGGTAACAGCATACCGATCGTTTTGAGTAACCACCATGTTGAGCGGTAGTTCGCCCACAGGAACCTGTTTGCCGACAGGAGTGAGCCGCCATCCGTTGGGCAAAAGGGTATAATTCTTATATTTTCCCGGGAGCTCTACCGAGTCCTGGTTGTTTTGTGCCTGGAGCAGGCCGGGTATTGAGACCATCAGGATCATCAGCCACAGCATTCCTTTATTAATAAAAGCTTTTTTCATTTTATCCCCTTCCATTTTTGATTAGAAAAACAAAATTACAAAAAATACACCTCAATTTGTGTACGTTTACAACGGCTACGCTGCTTTTACCCTCACATTTTTAATGCAATCGGTTCAGGGGTTTTGTTGCAGTTTCATTACCTTTGCTAAACCAATGTCAAGACAAAAACGCATATTAGTTTGCCCCATGGATTGGGGACTGGGTCATGCCACACGGGTAGTTCCCATCATCCGGCTATTGCAGCAGGCTGGTGCCGAGCCTGTTTTGGGGGCAGACAACAAACCGCTGGCTTTTCTCCGGCTGCAGTTTCCTGATGCTGACTGGATCAGAATTCCCGGTTTTGAACCGGAGTATCCTAAACAGGGATCACTGCCTGTGAAAATGGCAATCGCCATACCCAAAATGCTGAAGGAAGCCGACAAAGCCCACAAGCTACTGGAAATAATTATTAAGGAACATAACATCGACGCAGTTATCTCCGACAACCGGTACGAACTGTGGTCAGAAAATATTCCCACGGTTTTTATGACGCATCAACTGAACATTCTGTTGCCCGGTATTCTCTCTTCCGGCCGACCGCTGGTCAGAAAAATAATTAACCGTTTTATCATCAGGCACAATGAGTTATGGATTCCTGATTTTGAAAAGGAACCCAATCTTTCGGGGAAGCTCTCTCATATAAAAAAAATGCCACTGAAAAATAGCTTTTTTATAGGCCCGTTAAGCCGTTTTGAAGGTATTGAAATGGAACTTACTAAAAAGAGATTGGATATACTTTGTCTGCTCTCAGGCCCGGAGCCTCAGCGGACTATTTTTGAGGAATTACTCATCAATCAGCTGAAGGAAACCGACTTAAAAGCTATACTCCTTTCGGGAAAGCCGGATGAAATGGAAAAGAAGAACACGGGAAACCTGGAAATTCGCCCCCATGCAGACGATGAAGAAATGCTCATGCTGATACAGTCTGCCAGGATAATTATCTGCCGTTCAGGTTACAGCAGTCTGATGGATTTGGTGAGCCTGGGGAAGAAAGCTGTTTTTGTTCCCACTCCCGGTCAACCAGAACAGGAATATCTGGCAAAAAAGCTGAAAGATCAGAGCCTTTTCTATTCATGTAGCCAACAGGAATTCTCATTGCAAAAAGCGTTACAGGAATCTGAAAAATATAGCGGTCTGCATCTTACCAATGATTATAAAGTTTTGAAAGAACGTATCGAGACATTACTAAAAAGCACGGGCTAGATTTTGATAGCGATGAATGCTTATCTTTGTCCTCTAACTTTCAAAAGTATCTGCCATGCTTATTCAGGAAAATATGAAACTGGCCGATGTGATCCTCCACGACCACACATTAGTTCCCATCATAAACCGCTTTGGTATCCACCTTGGATTCGGAGATGACAGCATTGCCGAAATTTGTCGGCATCAGCATCTCAACATCGACTTTTTCGTTACTATTTTAAATGCTTTTCACGACACACACTATTTTCCCAAAGAGCAGCTTCGGAATTTTCAAGCCGCTCTGATTATTGATTATTTACTAAAGGCACATCGCTATTTTCTTGAAGAGAAAGTGCCTGAAATTTCGATACTTCTAAACAAAATGGCGGAGGAATATCCGCTGGATAAAACGACATCGGATCTCATCAGTAATTTTTTTACAGACTATACCGTGGAGCTCAATAAGCATATCCTGCGGGAAGAGGAAAATGTATATCCTTATGTCCTGCAGCTGGAAGAAGCCGTCTCGGAGAGCCATGTTGATGAGGAACTTTTCAAAAAAATCAGCGATTACCCGATTTCAGATTATGAAGCCGAACACGAAAATTTAGAAGAGAAGCTGTTTGACCTCAAAAATATACTTATTAAATACTTGCCCGAACCTAAAAATGACAAACCGGGATACCAACTTCTTCGCGAACTGTTTACACTCGAAAAAGAGCTGAATGAGCATGCACGCATTGAGGATCTGATTATGGTGCCTAAGGTGAAAGCCATGGAAGAAATACTGAAAAATATGGAATCCTAAACCAGCCGGTATGAAAAGTATTATCATCGTCGAGAAGCATTACCTCATACAGGCCGGAATAGAAGCGCTGGTACAGGAAATTCCCGGGCTCACTTTTCTAAAATCCTATTCGGGCGACGAACTCCATCTTACCGGTATCCTCTTAAAACACAAACCCGATTTGCTCATCATAAATCCCTTTTCGCTTTGCTCTGAAAATGCCGCATTGCCCCGCAAAATACATTCATCACACAGTACGCTTGTCTTAGCTTTGATACGAAAAGAGGATAGAGGACAACTCTCCGCTGATTATGATGAAATACTGTTTTATGAAGAAGACAAACTTATGCTGGAGAAAAAATTACGTTTTCAGACCGGAAATTATCAAAATGAGGAGGTAACGCATAAGGAACTTAGTCAGCGGGAAATAACCATCCTGAAACTAATTGTCAGAGGACTCACTCATCAGGAAATTGCCGACAAGCTGTTTCTGAGTATCCACACGGTAAACACACACCGGAAAAATATCAACAAGAAACTGGGAATCAAAACAGTATCCGGACTCAGCGTTTATGCCATTATGAACCATCTGATACTAATGGAAGATCTGGTAGAAAAGAGCTAACCGGCAGGCTGTCTTTGGAAAGAGTTCAGAAAAGATAAAATTCTGTAAAAGTTCCCGGTAAACGGCTTACACTAAAAGAAAAGCACTATTTTTGCCGGTGTTATTTATACAAAATCTAAATTACCATGAAAGCAATCGGACTTTTCTACGGATCTACATACGGCATGACGGAAGATATTGCCAAAAAAATAAAATCGACTTTTAAAAAATTCAGTGTTGATCTTTACGATGTAAAAGAGGCTCCAAAAGAGGCGCTGGAAAAATATGGCTACCTGATTTTCGGTACTTCCGCATGGGGTATTGGTGAGATGCAAGACGACTGGGAACGCTGGATTTATGCTCTCGAAGAAGTTGATTTTTCAGAAAAAAAGGTAGCCATTTTTGGACTGGGAGATCAGAAATCCTATCCCGAGAGTTTTGTGGACGGACTGGGTACGCTTTATTGCCGCCTGCCCGACAAATCGGTTGTGGTTGGAGGATGGCCAACTGAAGGTTACAAATATTACTTTTCCCTTGCAGAGAAAGAGGGAAAGTTTGTGGGACTGGTATTGGATGAAAACAACCAAAAGGAAAAAACCGCAGAACGCATCAAAAAATGGGTTGTGCAGCTGGAAAAGGAATTTGTTTAACCCTTAAAGGCTCCTGTTTTAAAAAAGCCTTATTCCTGTATCTGCCTATTTTCTTACTTTTGCGAAAAGCTTATAGCCATGTTACCAAATTATATTGTCTGGAATGTAAACCCTGATATTTTTCATCTTTCAAACTCCTTCCCCGTTATCGGAGGTCTTACCATACGCTGGTACGGTTTGCTTTTCGCCCTGGGTTTCGTGGTCGGCTATCTCATCATTCTCAAAATTTTTAAAAAAGAAAATATTGGCGAAAAAGAAACGGATACTTTGTTCACTTATATGTTTGTGTTCACTTTGGTTGGAGCACGGCTGGGACATGTTTTCTTTTACGAACCGCACTATTTTCTGGCTCACCCCATACAGATTCTTGAAGTGTGGCACGGAGGGCTGGCCAGTCACGGAGCTGCGATTGGTATTTTGCTGGGCCTATATATTTTCTCCCGCACACAACATCGTTCCTACGTTTGGGTGCTTGACCGGATAGCCATTGTTGTTCCGTTGGCAGGATTTTTTATTCGAATGGGAAATCTTATGAATTCGGAGATTATCGGCAAAGCTACCACCCTACCTTGGGGTTTCGTTTTCAAGCGTGCTTTTGAGCCGCAATATACCATTGGAGCGCATCATCCCACACAGATTTATGAAGGGCTGGCATATCTGCTCATTTTCTTTTTCCTCTACCGTTATTACTGGCGACATACAGAAAATTTAAAACCAGGCAAACTCTTTGGATATTTTATGCTCCTCGTTTTTTCAGCCCGCTTTCTCATTGAATTTCTCAAAGAGCCTCAGGAACCATGGGAACAACACATGTTGCTGGATATGGGACAATTACTCAGCATTCCCTTGATTATTCTGGGTATTTTCGTGTTGATATGGTCGGGCAAACAAAAAGCGCTGAAAGTTTAACCTTCAGCGCTCTTGTAACCTGATAAGTCATCAAACCTATTTTATGGTTCCCTCCATCATCTTCAGCTGGCCGTAAAATCCTTTTTTAAACTTCTCCGCCAAAGTATCCTGATGATATTCTTTGGCAAGACGCGACAGTTGCTGAAGCGCCGACAAAGCCTCCCGGATATTGTTGTTGTAATAGGGAATAAACTTGTTGTTCAGGCTGTTGTAGTAGCTCAGGTCGCCCATGTAACGGTTGTAAATATCCGTTGCAACCTTGTCTCCTTTTTTAAAGGCACCCGACTTGTAATACAACAAAGCCCAGTTGATTGTGTAATAGCTAAAAGGGAATTTACTGTTGGGGAAGAAGTAAATTCCTCTGTCAAGCACATTAACAGCCGAATCATATTTGTGCAGATTGACCATTGCCTGTGCCAGTCGAACATAAGATTGCCTGGCAATAAAGGAGTTCCTAAAACTTTCGCGATCTACATGCACATCTGGCATGTTCAGGCGTCCCCATCGTGCTTTTTTGCTCATGAGAATGCGGTAAGAATCTTCGGGATCGACACCGCCAACCCTTTTAATGTAATCCATGGCAGGAACCGGCGTAAACTGGTATACAATTCCACGCATGTGAGTATATTTCTCCACATTCAGCACTTTACTCACACTGGAAGGATTGGCAAAACAGATAGGTCGTTTCCAATTATTGTTAGCAATCAAATCCAGCAACATCACATCGCTACGGTAGAGATAATTCTGGGTAACTTTCCAACTAATCTCTTTTACAATCTTTCCGGCATTTTTCGGAGAAACAGTTCCCGAATTCACCACTGCTGCCGAATCCACTTTCAAAAACAACTCCCTTCCCGGAAGATAATCGATTTTATCACCGTTTTGCAAAGGCATTTTGGTCTTAGGATTATCACTTTTAATAAAATCAACCGCATCTCTCACCGAAATACCCCCTTTTATCATGGGATAAACAGGGATGTAGTTCATAGCACCGAGATCATACTTTTCAGAAGATATAGATAGTGGCAACGGCGCAGAGTTATATGCCTGCTTAAACATTTGGTCAACATACCACGAGCCACTGGCAAGCATATAGTTTACCACACGTACATCCGTACGGATGCCTTCCACCTCCTGGGCATACCAAAGCGGAAAAGTGTCATTATCTCCATTGGTAAACAATATGGCGTTGGGAGGACAACTTTCGAGATACATAACCGCAAAATCCCGCGCCGAAAACTTGCCTGCCCGGTCATGCGACGGCCATTCTTCTTTGGCCATATTAGC
>VAPE01028468.1_pt1 | contig 19816 bp, 14 predicted proteins | sample 3393911 | NCBI WGS metagenome assembly VAPE01 (sample SAMN08290436, study PRJNA428436) | hydrothermal vent metagenome | isolation source: Deep-sea hydrothermal vent chimney | place: Atlantic Ocean: South-mid Altantic Ridge
CAGATATCAGTCTATCTCCTTCATCTACATTGATAGCATTAACTCCCTTTTTACGGATATTTCCATATAAAGAAATCTCGGTTTTTTTCACTATTCCCTTTAAAGTAGAAAGTAAAATATATGCTTTTTCTTCAAAAGATCGAACTTTTAAAATAGCAGATATTTTTTCATCTTTTTGTAAAGATTCAATGTAATTGATCAAAGGTCTGCCCTTTGTTCTACGGCCAGTTTCTGGTATTTGCCAAACTTTTAACCAATAACATCTACCTAAAGATGTAAATATCATTAAATAATCATGAGTAGAAGCAACATAAATACTTTTTAAAATATCTGTTTCTCTTTTCATTTCCATACCAATAACGCCAAGGCCCCCTCTTTTTTGTTCTCTAAATGCTGTAGTTGGCATGCGTTTTATATAATCATCATCCGTAATTGCAATAACTACTTGTTCGTCTGCAATTAAATCCTCCATATTAAATTCTTTTTCTGCAGCTATCACTTTTGTTTTTCTTGGACTTTTATGAACTTTTTGAATCTGAAAAAGCTCATCTTTAATAATATCTTTTACCATCTGTTGAGATGCTAAAATTGCTTTGTAGTGAGCTATTTTTTCTAGTAAGTCTTGATATTCTTTATCAATTTTATCTCTTTCCATTGAAGTTAATTGATACAGCCTTAAATCCAAAACAGCATTTGCCTGTCTTTCTGTAAAAAAATATCTACTCATAATCTCTGTTTTTGCTGTTTCTTTATTTTTACAAGCTCTTATGATTCTGACAACTTCATCCAAATGCTCTAAAGCTTTTAGATAACCCTCTAAGATATGAGCTCTTGCTTGAGCTTTATTTAATTCAAAACGAGTTCTTCTTCTGATAACTTCTATTCTATGATCTATCCAAGAAGAGATCATATTTTTGATATTCATTGTACGAGGCAAACCCTTATCTAAGGCTAACATATTGCAACCAAAAGTGACTTGCATATCACTAAATTTATAGAGTTGATTTATGACAACATCTGGTATCTCTCCTCTTTTAAGATCCAAAATTATTCTAAGGCCATCTTTATCTGAATCATCTCTAATATCTGAGATTCCTGTAATTACTTTGTCATTTATAAGCTCAGCAATTCTCTCGATTAATCTAGATTTATTTATACCATAGGGAATTTCAGAAATAGCGATGTATTGTCTTCCATTTGGTCTTTCTTCAACTTTCATAACACCACGCAGCAAAATTTTTCCTCTACCAGTATGGAATGCTTCACTAATTCCTTTATATCCACAGATAATACCTCCTGTTGGAAAATCTGGAGCAGGCATCACTTTCATTATTTGATCGATTGAAACATCTTCATCTTTTAATACTAAAAGAGTTGCTTCGATTAACTCATTTAAATTATGAGGAGGAATGTTAGTTGCCATACCAACAGCTATTCCTGAAGAACCGTTACAAAGTAAATTTGGGAATTTCGATGGAAAGACAACTGGTTCAGTTTTAGTTTCATCATAGTTTGGAACGACATCTACAGTCTCTTTATCCAAATCTTCCATCAATTGCATAGCAGCATGTGTTAATCTAGCTTCGGTATAACGCATAGCAGCTGGAGGATCACCATCGATAGATCCAAAATTTCCTTGACCATCAACTAAAGGATATCTCATATTCCAATCTTGAGCCATCCTAACTAAAGTTGGATAAATCACCGTCTCTCCATGAGGATGATAATCACCTGAGGTATCTCCAGAAATTTTCGCGCATTTTCTGTGTTTTGCTCCTGGAGACAGATTTAGTTGTTTCATTGCATATAAAATTCTTCTTTGCGATGGTTTTAGTCCATCTCTAACATCTGGAAGAGCTCTCGAAATAATGACTGACATGGAATAGCGAAGATAACTCTCTTTCATTTCTTCTTCGACATTTCTCGGAAGAATTTTTTCATTTTCGGTATAACTCATAGTTTCTCCTAATTTTTTAAATTTTTATACATCTAGGTTTTTAACAGAGAGAGCATGCTCTTCGATAAATTCTCTTCTTGGCTCTACTGCTTCACCCATGAGCATTGAAAACATATGATCTGCTGCTATAGCATCTGGAAGAGTGACTTGAATAAGAGTTCTCTTATTTGGATCCATTGTAGTTTCCCAAAGCTGATCGGCATTCATCTCACCAAGACCTTTGTAGCGTTGTATTTCGATTCCCTTTCTACCATTTACTTTTAAAAATTTAATTAACTCTTTCAAAGTTGCAATAGGAGTGATGATATCTCCTTGTTCGATTATTTCAAAAAGATTTCCATTAGGCTTTAAATAGTTATTAAAATCCAAATCAAATTTAGTAAGTCTTTTTTTTAGATCTGAAAAGCTTTTTTGATCATAAAGTTCCACAAAAGGTAAAGATTTTGGTCTAAATTGTTTCATCTCTTGAGTTAATTCTTCTTGAGGTATCGATTTTAATTTTTCTTCATGTTTAGCTAGCTGAATTTTTTCATTTTCTTTTTTCAAATCAACTAACTCTTCTTCAGAAAAAACAAATCTACTTTCTGATCCAATGGTTACTTGATATTTTGGATAAATATCATCTTCATTTTTAGCTTTAATAAATTCATTAAAAGGAATACCTTTTCTTTCTAAAGTAGCTATTAAAGATTCAATATCTACAATAATAGAAATAAGCTCTTTTATTTCTTTTTTATCTAAAGATTCTTCTGAAGAAGCTTTTCTAATCAATATATCTGAAATACCTAATTCTAAAAGATATTCATCCATATCTTTTTCCGAATGGATGAAACGAATAGTTTTTTTTCTTTTAACTCGATAAAGAGGAGGCTGAGCTATATAAATAAAGTTGTTTTCTATCAAATCCGGCATATGGCGATAAAAAAATGTTAAAAGCAAAGTTCTAATATGCGAGCCATCTACATCAGCATCTGTCATGATAATAATCTTATGATATCTTAATTTTTTAATATCGAAGTTATCTTTACCAATGCCACAACCTAAAGCTGATATCATCGCTCCAATTTCATTATTTTTTAAAATCTTTTGAAGTCTTGATTTTTCAACATTTAAAATTTTACCTCTAATGGGAAGTATCGCTTGAAAGCGCCTATCTCTTCCCATTTTAGCAGAACCTCCAGCAGAATCACCTTCTACAATATAAAGTTCGCAAGCTTCAGGATTTGTCTCTTGACAATCGGTTAGTTTTCCAGGAAGTCTAGCTGAATCCATAGCTGTCTTTCTAAGAGTTAACTCTCTTGCTTTTTTTGCAGCTTCTCTTGCTTGAGCAGCTATTATTACCTTTTCAGCAATCATTTTTGCAATTGTAGGATTCTCATCAAAAAATATCGAAAGCTCTTCACCTGTTATTTGTTGTACAACAGAGCCAACATCTGAATTCCCAAGTCTTTGCTTTGTTTGACCTTCAAATTGTGGATTTGGAACTTTTACAGAAATTACAGCAGTAATCCCTTCTCTCATATCATCTCCTGTAATCGATACTTTTCCAGCTTTAGCAACTCCAGATTTTTTTATATAATTGTTTAAGACTCTAGTTAAAGCTGTTGAAAATCCCGTTAAATGAGTTCCTCCTAATTTTGTAGCAATATTATTTACGTAAGTATAGATAGTTTCAGAAAAAGATTCATTCCATTGTATAGCTACTTCGACATCTATAAGACCATCGCGACCTTCTTTTTGAGCATGAAAATATATAGGTTTTTCAAATAAAGCTCCTTTACTCTTATTCAAATATAAAACAAAAGAAGAAAGACCTCCATCATAATTAAAATGAACATCTTCTCTATTATCTTCTGTTTCATCGATAAAATAGATGTTTATTCCTTTATTCAAAAAAGCAAGTTCTCTAAATCTTTGTAGTAAAGTATCGTAATCAAATTTAGTTACAGAAAAAATCGTTTCATCTGGCAAAAAGGTAATTTTAGTTCCTCTTTTAGATGAAGGACCTAATTTTACAAGATCTCTACAAACCTTTCCTTTAGAAAAATCCATTTCATATGCAAAACCATTTTTGTAAACTTGTACTGTAAATTTTTTTGATAATGCATTTACGCAAGATACCCCAACACCATGAAGTCCTCCAGCTACTTTATAAGTTTGTTTATCAAATTTACCACCAGCATGTAAAACAGTCATGACAACTTCTAAAGCAGAGACATCTTTTTTTCTTTTTTTAGATTCTAGCTCATGTTTTTCTATAGGTATTCCCCTTCCGTTATCTTCAATTGTAATAGATCCATCTTTATTAAGAGTTACAGTTATCTCTGTACAATAACCTGCCATTGCTTCGTCGATACAGTTATCGACCACTTCATATACGAGTTGATGAAGTCCAGCCTTTGATGTATCTCCAATATACATGCTAGGTCTTTCTCGAACTGCTTGAAGTCCCTCTAAAACGGTTATGGACTTAGCAGTATATTTTTCTTCTTTTGCCATTATAGTCATGCCTTCTCACTATTTTTAATTTATAAAAAAATTTATCCCATCTTAAAAACAATATTTTTAATAGCATCTTTTGAAAATCTATCTTGCATAAGATCTAAAAGACGTTTTTTTTCCTGAGTTTTTAATATGCTAAGAAGCGTAGAACTTTTAACTAACACAAACAAAGTTTTATTTTCAAAAGATACAGCTTTTGTCATTGGAGCTAATTTTTTACCTACCAATTTAGGCCAATAATTTATTATAAAATTGGGATTCTTTAAATATTTACTTTTAACATCATTAAATAAGTTTGGAACAATATTTTTTAAAAGTTTATTTGTAGATATGCATTTTGTATTTAAAGAAGCTATTTTGCTTTTTTTCGATGAGCTTTTAAAATTATTTACCATACTTTTACATTGGTTCGTACCATTTTATCATTTTAGCAAATTTATTTGGGATTAGCAAGAAATTTATGTGAAAAAAAACAACGATAATGAATATGAAATAATAAAATAAATAGTCATAGATAAAACGTCATTAAATGCAGCTACGATAGGTCCTGCAGCTATAGCCGGATCTATACCTATTTTTGTGAAAAAAATAGGAGAAAAAACCCCTAAAAAAGTACCACTAAAACAAGCTCCAATCAAACCAGCTCCAATCATAACAGAAAGGGCTATTGGATTTGCTCCAAAAGCTGTAAAGCCAATTAAATTCATAAAAAAAACAACTACAGCACAACTTATGCCAAAAACAAGACCAATTATAGATCCTGTTAGGAGTTCTTTAAAAATATTTTCGAATCTAGTTCCTTTAGAGATAAACCCAAAAGCTATACTTCTGACTAAAACTGTAGAACATTGAATTCCAATATTTCCTGACATTCCAGTAATTAATGGAACAAAAAATAAAATAAAAGTGAGTAAAACACCTTCTTTTCTTTGAAAAGAAGATATTATACCAACATTGATAAGACCTGCAATCAAAGTAACCAAAAGCCAAGGTGATCTTGCCAAAAATCTTTTAATAATCGATCCTTCACTAGATACATTTTCATAAGTACCAGAGATTTTAGCGAAAGTTTCATCGGCTACATCTTCCATTGCTTCTAAAGCATCTTCTGTTGAAATAACCCCTATTAACTTTTCATTTTTATCGACTACTGGTAAAAATAAAAGTTTATATCTTTCAAAAAGATCGATAATATCTTTTCTTTTTGCATCTGCTGTAACTTTATGTAAAATAGGTCTCATCACCTGTTTTAAATAAGTATTTTGAGGATTTACAATCATATTTCTTGCAGGAACATAACCTTTTAGCTTCTGATTATCATCTAATATAAAAATGCCTTTTGTAAAATCGATTCTTGGATGATCGTGAATAAAATTTGCTGCATCTTTAATCGTCTTTTCCATATTAAAAGCAAAAAACTCACTTGTCATCAATCTTCCAGCGGTATTTCTTTTATGTTTTTTTTGTTCTTTAATTTTTTTAGCTTGCTTAGGATCTATCAATTCCATTACTCGTTTAAAACGTCTTTCAGACATATCATCTAAGATAAAAACAGCTTTATCTGTTGGCATTTTTTCAAAAAGTTTTTTTACTTCTTTTTCCGACATATATCTAAAGATAACAAGTCTAGTCTCAGAAGTTGTATTTATTATAAAATTAATTTTAGCATCTGTTGTTTGTAAGTTATCGTATAATATTGCTCTTGCATAAAAAGGAAGATGCGCTGCAGCATATGCTAAATCGATAGCAGAGTGTTGAGTTGCTATCTTTGCAATATCATGAAGCTTTACTTGAGATGTTTTTTTATGAAAAGCTCTTTCTAATTTCTCTTTTAAAATATCATCTATTTTAGTAGTCGCACTTTTTTTTAAGCCTAAATCTTTATCACAATCTTGAATCTTTAAACTTTCCATGAAAACACCATTTAACTTTAGAATAAGGCTAATAAAAAAAATATAACTAGAATTTTGTTTACATACAAGATTTAAAAAAATTAAAACTAGATTAAAATTTTTCTATTCAAAATCAAAAAAGTACTGTAATATTTGATTTTTTAATTTAAAACAGGAGAAATTATGACACAGACATTAGTAGTAGTTAGCAAAGTAAAAAAACTAATTAAGGAAAAAACGCAACTTAACACATCAGCTGCAGCCATCGATAAACTTACTCAAATAGTTGAAAAACAATGTTTACAAGCTGCTCAAAAAGCTAAAGAATCAAATAGAAAAACTGTATTAGATAGAGATTTTCCTGAAGATTTATAAAAAAATTTAGGTTTTTATTTAGTAGAATTTCTCTATAAAAACATATAAAAAGGCTATGTTAAAAAAACTAAAAATTTGGTGCTTAGCTACAAGGGCAGAGACTTTAGTAGCATCGATAAGCCCAATGGTCATAGGAACTTTTTTAGCTTCTAAAGAAGTAAAAATAAACTTTTTAATTTTAGCTTTAACTTATCTTTATGGTATCTGCTTACATATTGGAACTAATTTGTCTAATGATTATTATGATTATCTAAAAGGAGTGGATACAGAAGATAGAATAGCTCCTTTTAGTACCATTCAAACAAAACTTACATCATTAAAAGAGATAAAAATTGCTTTTTCTCTTTGTTTTTTATTTTCTTTTTTTATCGGTCTTTTTTTAATAATTCAAGGAGGTATCCTCACCGCTTTGTTATTTGTATTTCCAATAATTTTTGGATATTATTATACCGCAGGAAAAAGGCCTTTAGGTTATATGGGATTAGGAGAAATATTAGTTTTAATCTTTTTTGGACCATATGCTTGTTTAGGAACTTATTACCTTCAAACGCTCAAAATCTCATATCTTCCAATAATTTTATCATTAGGTCCTGGATTTTTATCTGTTGCAATTTTAGTTATAAATAATTTAAGAGATATCACACTAGACAAAGTAGCTAATAAAATAACACTTGCTGTTAGATTTGGAAAAAAATTTGCCCAAATCGAATATATAACATGTATAGCATTGGCTTTTTCAATTCCTTTTATCTATTTTATTCAACTTAAAAAACCATATATATTGGCAGCAAATATTTTTATATTTTTCACTCCATTTAGACTTATTTATAACTTTAAAAATCCATCTTTACTAAATGATGGACTTAAAAAAACGGTTTTGTTATTAATCATTTACACTGTTATATTCTCAACTACCTTATACTTTATTTAATTATAATTACCTTATACTTTTTAATCTAAAACATCTGCTTTTTTAATATCTTTTTTTTGTCTCTTCTCTAAAAAGAGTACTTTTACGATATTTACAAAGATAAGTGATAATAAAATAGGATAACAAATTTTTAAAACGGGAGCTGTTATATAAGTTATTCCTTCTAATCCGAAAAGAGACATTACAAAAGAAATAAATATAGAAAAAGCAATCGATACATTTACATCATTATTATTTTTAAAAACTTGATTTTGCAAAAAATCACTATAAGCAATAACTAAAGCTACTGATGTCGAAAAACAAGCTAAAATAATAGCTATTAAAGATATTATAGAAAATTTCGATCCTAAAATCACTTTAGCTAAAATAGCTAAAAGTTGATCTTTTTGCTCTGTGATCAAAACATCTGAAAATTTACAAGCTACAAAAATTAGCATAAGATAAACAAAAGCAAGTAAAGACATACCAACTATTGATGATTTGATAATCATTTTTATAGAAGATGTCATAGATTTTGTTTTTTTGCACAATATATGGATAATAGATGCTGAAAAGAAAAAAGAAGCTATGAGATCCATAGTATTATATCCTTCTTTTAAGCTTTTAAAAAAAGTAAAATCTTTTACAGCTAAATGAGTTGATACATCTACTTTTAAACCAAGCAAAAAAATAACTAAAATAGATCCAATTAAAAGAGGAGTTATTATTTTTCCTAAAATATCTAAAAATCCCATCTTTGTTTTTATTACATAAAACACCAATATTGAATAAGCAAAAGAAAAAACCCAAACAGGACCAATATCTAAATATGAAGAGATAGAAGAATAAGCAAGAGCAATACATCTGGGAGCTGATCCAAGAGGAATCCATATAGTTAAAAGTAACATGCTAAACATAAAACCTAATTTCTTACCCAAAACCTCAAAAAATCTTTGATAATCTCCTTTAAATAAAACCATTGCAATAACCCCTAAAAAAGGAAGTAAAACCGCCGTCATCAAAAAGCCTAAAGATGAGCCAATAAGAGTCTTTGAAGACATTCCTACAAATAAAGGATAAATCAAATTACCCGATCCAAAAAACATAGCAAATAGAGCAAATCCTATCACCAAACTAGAAATTTTTTTTGAGTTCATTTTTTTACTCCTTTTAAAAATAAAAAAACCCGCTACTTTTGCAAGAAGCGGGCTTTTGGCTTTTTATAAAAAAAATTTTACTTAGGCCCACATCTTGTTAAAACACTCGCTAACGTAGTCGTAAATAATAAAGTTGTATGTAGTGTTGATAGATACAAGATGGAGCTTAACATATTCATATAAATTTCATTTAAATTACATCTATTTATATAGAAAATAATATATAAGCACAAGAATAAAATATTTTATTAAAGGAAAGTTACAGGTAAAGGAAGTTACAGTTAAAGACCTGATCCCCTTCGAGAGATTTCACTGCTTTGCATCCAGCGTTTAAAAGGATTATAAAAAAAGCCCATTTATTGGGCTTTTGTCAAAAAAAATGTTTTACTCAAGTAAATTCAAAAGTCGGCAAGTAGAAAAAAGATTTAACTACAGTCTTGAAAATTTTTATAGATTCAAGTTTTTTTCATATAATTATTTTTCAAATTTAATTAATTTTTAAGAAAAAATAGTTTTTATAAATTCATAAATATCATTAGCTTTGCTAGGTACATCAGTTACTTTAGAAGATAGACTCTTAGAATTAATAAGACTTTTAGATTCTTTTTCTTCTAAATATTTAAAATATTTAGAAAGATCTACTATAAGCTCTTTTGTAGCTTCTTCTATCTTCTTATTGCCGATCGACAATTGTATTATCTCTAAATTTTTTTTAAGAGTACAATGGGTTTTAGGGCTCAAAGATAAAGATGATGCAGGATTAAGATTCATAATAACCCCCTTATTATTATTAATGGTGATTATTTTCACCATTTAATTTTATTATATCATAATAAAGGATTAAAATAAATCTTTTTCTTTGCACATAACTATTTAACAATAAATACTATATGAAAATTTCTTTTTTCAGGATTTAATAGTTTTTTTCTTCAAGAATTTTAATCTTTTCGTAATTTTTCAATTCAGTATCTTGGGGTGGAGTTATATCTTAGGGTAGAGTTATTTTTAATATTAAATTCTTGAAAATCTTCTTTTAGAAAGTTTAGAAAAAACTCGATATTTTTATAAGCTACTAATAGTAAGCATTTTACCCAAAAAAATAAAAGATACAAAAAATCTAAAAAGCTATCAATAGATTTTAAAAATATTTTTTATAAATTACTAATAATAAGTTCTTTACACAAAATAAAGAATAAAAAAACTAAAAAAGTTATCAATTAATAGATAATCTTTTCCTAGAAATGTCAGCTAGACATTTCTAAAAATCTCAAAAAAAATCTAAAATATATCAAAAAACTTGAAAAATCGAATATTGCTCTTCTTTGTAATTTTGCTTTTCAATTTTTGAACTTACCACATAGCTCGAGTAAATTCAAAAATCGGATAAAAATTTAGCTGTAACTTTGAAAGATTTTTATAGACTTTTCGATATACAAAAATTGAAAAAGAAAAATTCTTTTAATTATCTAAATATTTTCTTATTACATTCTTAATAATTTAAAAATTAATTTGAAAAATAAACTAAATTTTCGTAAAAATTGATTTAAATGCTGAAATAAAAAAACCTAATTAATTGAGAAAAAAGACAGCTCGTTTTATAATGAGCTGAGCAAAAAGAAAAAAATATGCATCAAATACATTTCATACAAAAATTATATAACAAATATTTCCCTCAAATTTTTGCAAAAGGTTTGAAATTAACCAACATATCTAAAGAATTGGATCTTCTCCCTTTAGAGAAGAAAAAAAAGATGGCCAACTCTCTTCTCACAAAAGCGGAAGAACTTTTATCAAAAGAAGATTTAAGTGCAATTAAATTATTTAATGAAGCAGCTCAGTTAGATTCAACAAATCCTTTAATTTGGTATAGACAAGGGCTTGCTTTTTTTAAGTATGCAACCGAGACTAATAAAGAAAAAGCTTTGCAACTTGCTAGTAAAAACTTTAAAATAGCTGTAAGTTTAGATTCAGAAATATTCGATTTTTGGTGGGCTTGGGGAAATGTTTTATTTGTACTTGGAAATCAAAAAGAAGAATATCACTATTTTTTAGAGGCTAAAAAAAAATATAAACAAGCAATCTCTCTTTCAAAAAATCAAACAGATGATGTTTTAGCTAAGCTTTATTGGGAAAGTGGCCTTATACATACAAAGATAGCAGATCACTCAGGAGAAGCTATTGACCTTAAAAAAGCTATAGAAGATTTTTCAAAATCGATGAGTTATCTAAAAGAGCCATCGGCATCTTTTTTCAACGATTTAGGATACGCTTATTTAAAGATGGGAGAACTTATAAACGACAATAACATCTATCTTCAAGCCATCAATTATTTTAAATTAGCTACTGAAAAATCAAAAAAATATGTAGATGCTTTCTCATTAATTGCACATGCATATACTCAATTATACATAAATACATTAAATGAAGATTATTTTGTTTTAGCAAATCAATATTATGAAAAATCTTTAGAAATCAATCCACTAGACGCAACAATTTGGCTAGAATGGGCTGAACTTTTAGGAGAAAGTGGAAGATTAAATAAGGATCCCAAAAAATTAAGAGCTTCTATTGAAAAATGTATAAGAGCAAAAAGAAGAGATAAAAAATCATATCAAATAATCTCTCAATGGGTTGAATCTTTAGCTCTTTTGGGAGCATATACAAATAGATTGGATTTAATAATAGATGCTGAAAATAAAATAATGAAAGCAACTGATTTATACTCGGAAGAAAGCGATCTTTGGTATTCATATGGAATATGTATGCGAGCTTTTGCTAAATATTATAACGATACCGATTATGATTTTTTTGCTATTGAAAAATTTCAAATAGGACTTTCTTTGGATAGGACACATCCAGAGCTTTGGTCTGAACTAGCTTCGGTGCATTTAACTCTTGGAAAAGATTTAGATGACATTGATATGTTAGAAAGAGCCGCTAAATTTTATGTAAAAGCAATAGATTTAAAACCAGCATGTCCATCTATTATATTTGATTATGCTAAAACGCTTAGTGCTTTAGCTCAACTCACTTTAAATCAAAATACTTTAGAAGAAGCAATTAAACAATTTGAAATAGCACTTTCTTTACAAAAAAATGCAATACTTTCTCATCCTGATTGGATTTTTAATTATGGATGTGCTTTAGATTTACTTGGGGATCTATTTGAAAAAGAAAACTATTATTTAAAAGCTATTGAAATTTTTAATAATGTACTTTTAGTAGATCCTGATTTTGAAAAAATTCATTTTAGATTAGCTATGTCTTTTACTCATCTTTTAGAAGTAAATCCAAAAATAGAATATTTTGAAAAAGCAAATAACTGCTTTCAAATAGCTACAAAACAAGATCTAGAAGATGATACAGTTTGGTTAGAATGGGCATTGATGTTGATTTCATACTCATTTGAAAATATCGAGAAAGAAAATCAAAAAAAATATTATCTAGAGGCTAAACAAAAACTAATCAAAGCTGGCATGCTTGGTAATCAACACGCATATTATTATTTAGCTTGCCTTTATTCTCTTTTATCAGAATTTGAAGAAGCAATAAAATTTTTAACAAAAGCAAAAAAAATCGATATGCTTCCTCCTATCGATGAAATGCTAGATGATGAGTGGTTAGATAATTTAAGAACTCACGATTTGTTTTCTCAGTTCTTATATGAAATCGAAAAGAAACAAAATATCTAGTATGCATTTTAAAATTTTGTTATAGTAAATTCTTAAAAGATAATTTATAGGAAAAAATACATGGATAAACGTACAATTATTTTTATAATACTTTTAGCTGCAAGTTTTTATTTAATGCAGTTAATTTCCCCCCCTCCAAAACCTACAGTCCAAGCTACAAAAAAAATAACAGAAAAACCTTTAGAAATAAAAGAATATTTACCTATTGATCAAAAAGAAAAAGAAAGTTTTTATGTTATTGAAAATGATTTTCAACAGCTAGTTTTTTCTACAAGAGGAGGAGCTCTCAGTGAAATAAATTTACCCTTTAAAACAAAACAAAATCAAAAAAGCGTTGTCAACGAAATAGATTTTGATAGAGATATTTTAGAAAAATCTAGACCAAATGCTACATTTCCATTGCATTCTTATCAAATCTTTGAAGATGGTAAAGTTATTCAAAAAAAACCAATGTTAAGTGGCTATTACCCTCTTCTTAGAAGACAAATAATTGGAAGAGAAAAAAAAATATCTCCTAGTTTTTATGCTTTAAACATTATTAGCGATACAGATAATGTTGAAGATGCAATATACAAAGTTGTTAAACTTCAAAAAGATCTCATAGAATTTGAACTGGAAACTTCCAATAGAAGAATAACAAAAACATATAAGTTCTCTGAAGAAGCCCCATATACTTTTGATTTAGATATTAGTATCGAAGGAGATGCAAAAAACTTATGGCTTACATCTGGAATACCTGAAGTCGAGCTTACTTCTGGAAGCTACTCCCCTACTTTAAAAATTAGAACATATAGAAAACAAAAAAATGTTGTAGATAAACTCCCTCTTCCTAAAAGTATAACTACCGTATCATCTATATATCCTGATTGGATTTGCGATTCTAATGGTTTTTTTGGAATCATTATCGATCCTTTAAGTGAAATCCCTGCTGGATATAGAACTAAATACATTCCGGGAAATGTTTTACCAACAAGACTTACTTTAATAGATCCTCAATACAAACTATATCCAGCTGATAAATATCCTGGTTATGAAATGTTTTTACCTTTAAGACATGATAGTAAAAAAATTAACTTTAGAATATTTTCTGGACCCTTTGCTAAAGATATTTTAAAAGCTGTAGATGCAACTTATTCTAATGCAATCACAGGATATAATCCAGAATATATAGGAGCTAAAAGTTTCCATGGTTTTTTAGCTTTTATATCTGAGCCTTTTGCTAAATTGATGTTTAGTTTAATGCAGCTTTTTTATAAAACAACTCACTCTTGGGGATTATCGATAATATTTCTTACTTTAGTTTTAAGAATAATGCTCTATCCATTAAATGCATGGACAATAAAATCTCAAATGAAGATGCAAGAATTTGCTCCTAAACTAAAAGAAATTCAAAAAAGATATGCAAACAATCCTCAAAAACAAAAAATAGAAATGATGAAACTTTACAAAGAAAAAGGCTCAAATCCTTTAATGGGTTGTTTTCCTTTATTTATTCAGATTCCATTTTTATTTGGTATGTTCGAACTTTTAAAGTCAACATTCGAACTTAGAGGAGTTCCTTTTATCCCTGGATGGATAAATAATTTAACTTCACCTGATGTTGTTTTTAGTTGGTCAATGCCCATTCCCTTTATAGGAACTTCTTTTCATGCTCTTCCATTAATTATGGGAACTGTGATGTATCTACAATCAAAATTTATGTCAAAAAAATCTCAAAAAAACGAACCGTTAACTGATCAGGAAAAACAACAAAAGGTTTTAACTTTATTTATGCCTATAATTTTTACTATAATTTTTTATAAAATGCCATCTGGGTTAAATATTTATTATTTATTCTTTTCATTATTTGGAATTTTGCAACAATGGATCATGAATAAACAAAAAAAGAATTTTATTAAAACATGAAAGCTTGGAAACTTTTTTTAAGCGATCTTGAAAAAAAAATAGGTACATTTACTGTAAAAAAATGGCTACGTAGTTTAAAAATAATTAAGTTTGATGCTTGCAATTTATATTTAGAAGCTGAAAATCATTTTGAACTAAGATGGTTTGAAGAACATATAAGACCCATCTTAAAAAAAGGCTTTTATAATGAGAATTTTCATAAAATTAAGGTTCATCTTTCTGTAAAAAATTCAGATCCAAAAATAAAAAAATCAAAAGAGAAAAAAAATCAAATCACGCCAGATCCATTAGAGACATATTTAACATTTTCATTTTTTATCGTCTCTGAAAAAAATCTAATGAGCGTAAAACTTTTAAAAGAGCTAATCGATCGAGGATCTAGTTTTAATCCTATTTTTTTATACGGCCCAAAAGGTAGTGGCAAAACCCATCTACTTCAAGCTTGTGCTCATAAATTCAAAGAGAAAAATCTAAAAGTATTTTATGTAAATGCTCAAAGTTTTACAAACCATGTCGTCGATGCTATTAGAAATGCCAATATGCAAGAGTTTAGAAAAACTTATAGAAATTTGGACGTTTTAATAGTAGATGATATCCAGATATTTTCAAAAAAGTTTGCAACTCAAGAAGAGTTTTTCCATACCTTCAATACTCTTCATTCTAATAATAAACCAATAATTTTAAGTTCGAATACTCCTGTTAATATGTTAGATGATATAGAATCTAGATTAATTTCTCGTTTCGAATGGGGAATATCTCTTTTTTTAGAAAAGCTAGAAAAAAAAGAACTTAAAATAGTTTTAAAAAATCAAGCAAGTATTTTAAATTTACAGCTAAATTCTCAAGTAGAAAAATTTATCATCGATAATTTTAAAAGCATCACATCAATAAAAAAAGCAATAAAAACTTTAGCTTTAAATGAACATTTAAATAATCAAAAAACTTTAGAACTAGACAAAGTTAAACACTACCTTTCTCATTTAATCGAAGAAGAAAAAGAAAATTTTTTAAATCAAAACATCATAATTACAGAAGTATCTACTTATTTCGGAATAACCCCAAAAGATATCTTAGGTAAATCACAAACTAAAGAAAGTACTCTGCCAAGACAATTTTCCATGTATCTTTGTAGAGAGCTTTTAAAAATGCCTTACATGAAGATTGGCAAAATCTTTCAAAGAGATCATTCGACTGTCATGACTAGTGTTAAAAACATTAAAAAAAAATTAGAAGCTAAAAATTCTGAAATGTATTCTGCATTTATCGAAATTACAAAAAAACTAAATAATTTTTCTTAAAAATTTTTACTAAATTTTCTAAAACTACTTTAAAGGGAAGCTCTGAAAATTTTGAAATAGTATCTATTTAAAAACAAAACCTTTATAAATATTTTCTAAATCTCAAATTTTGATAAAACAACAAATTTATCATCTTTTTTCAAAAATTGTGCTTTCTTTTAAACTAAACCTTTACAAACCCACCAGGTCCACCTGGCTGTTCTCCCGGAGGCTGACCAGCCCCTGGCATAGGTGGTTTTGCTCCACCTGGAGGAATTGGAAGAGTAAAAGGTTCAGGCTCTTTTCCTTCACAAATATCCGATACTATTTTTCTCCATTTCTCTACAGTCTCTACAAAAAGAGGAGCAAATCTTCTAAGAGCAGAAGCATCAACTCCAAGGCCCATATCTAAAACGCAATGAAGTAAAATTAGCTCTTCTTTTACAGCAAGACCAACTCCACCTCCAGCCATTTGACCGCCTAACATTGATCCTTCTAACAGCCTTTGATAAAGCTTGAGCAAGATTTTATCATCTTTTGGAAGACCATCTAAAAGAGGAGAATATAAATATAATCTATCGGAATTGGGCTCATAGGTTAAATGTAAAGAAAAGGTATTATCTATCCCCAAAATACAAGTATTATTTTCATCAAACGCTAAACCTTCAAGATTTAATTCTTTAGAAAATTCTTTGAGGTTTGCTTTGGCATTTTCAAATGACATGAATTATCCTCCAAATATTAATTAATTTTGGACATTAATGTTATCAAAATTTTATTTTTAAACAAATAATTTTTTGAAGACATATGTCTATGTTGTTTTTACAAATATAATCTACAAACTTATTTTTTTCAATATAACTCAATTTAATATAAATTAAAAATTAATTTTAATTATTTTAATTTAAAATTTATTTTAATCTCACTTACATTGAGAAAAGGTATTTTGAAGTAATTTTTTCAAGTCAAAGAGTTTTTTTAATCTATTTAACTTTCTTTTTCTTACCATTTTCAAACTGTGAGATTTTAATTTAATTTTAGCTAATGTATAAGCTTCTAAAGTTGATTCTAACATCTTATACTCTAAATTTTTTTATTTTTATTAATTAATTATAACATAATTTATAATAATATTAAATATTTTATGATAATAAAAAAATAGATGTAAAATAAAATTTTAATTTACCAAAAAGTTAATATGCTCGAGTAAATTCAAAAATCGGCAAGTAAAAGAAAGATTTAAATGAAGCCTTGAAAATTTTTTATCGATTATTTCAGTTTTTTCGATATAAAATATGCATATTACGACTAATCTAATTTTTTCATAAAATTATACAACCTAAAATAAAAATAATCTAAAATCTTAAAAAAGGAGTGAAATAGCTTGTCTGTTTTCAAAAATATAGAAATTAAAAAAGGAGTAAATAAGCCTTTAGGTGTTTATAAAAACAAAAACAGCTATAACTTTGCATTTTTCTGTCAAAGTAAAAATACCACACTAATTCTATCACATAAAAATGATACTATCGAAATTCCTCTTAATAAAAAGAGTAATTCCAATATAGTTCATGTGCAAATAACAAATCTCCCTAAAAACACCTTATACGCATATAAAGTTGATGGATTTTTAAGACAAGATCCATATGCAAAATCCTTTGCATCGCCAAAGATCTGGGGAAAACTTCCAAATAAAGATACATATCTTTTTGCAAAAATAGAAAACGATAAAAAGTTTGATTGGGAAAATATAAAAAAGCCAAACATCAAACCAGAAGATCTAATCATCTATGAAATGCATGTAAGAGGTTTTACAAATGATAAAAAATCTAATGTAAAAAATCCAGGAACATTTTTAGCTTTGATAGAAAAAATTGATTATTTAAAAAAGTTAGGTATCAACGCAATAGAGCTCATGCCAATTTATGAGTTTGATGAAGTTTCTTATAACCGAATAAATCCCAAGACAAAAAAAAGACTTTTTAATTATTGGGGATACTCACCAATTTCATTTTTCTCAATAATGAAAAGATATGGAACTGATGAAGATCTAAAAAAATTGATAAAAGAGCTTCATAAAAATGGCATCGAAATAATTTTAGATGTCGTCTACAACCATATGCAAAACCCTATTAAGGATAAAAACTATTTTTTATTAGATAAAAAAAACAATCATCTAAATTTTACGGGATGTGGCAATACCTTTAACTGCAATAGTAATATCGGATCTAAACTAATATTGGATAGTCTTGTTTATTTTGCTCAACAATTTAAAATAGATGGATTTAGATTCGATTTAGCATCTATCTTAACAAGAGCAGATAATGGAAAGATTTTAAAAAAACCCAAAATTTTAGAAATGATCAAACTAGAAAAAAAACTAAAAAATATAAAACTTATAGCTGAGCCTTGGGATGCTCAAGGTCTTCATCAACTTGGTTTTTTTGAAAATTATAATTTTTTAGAATGGAACGATAAAAATAGAGATGTTTTTAGAAAATTTATAAGAGGAGATCAAAATTTAGAAAAAAAATTTTTGTATGCAATAATCGGAAAAAATCTTTATTTTAAAAACGCAAAAAATTCAATAAATTATGTAACTTGTCACGATGGTTTTACCTTGCATGATCTAGTAAGCTATGAAAAAAAACATAATTTCGAAAATGCTGAAAACAACTTAGATGGAAATACTCATAACTTTAGCTCCAATAGCGGTATCGAAGGACAAACAAAAGATAAAAGAATTGAATCTTTAAGAATTAGAAAAGCTAAAAATTTGCTATTAGCTTTATTTCTTTCAAAAGGTATTCCTATGCTTTATATGGGAGATGAATACCTACATACAAAAAATGGCAATAATAATAGTTGGTGTCAAGACAACGAAATTAACTACTTTTTATGGGATAAAGAAAAAATCTTATTCGAGTTTATCAAAAAATTGATAAAATTTAAAAAAGAAAATAAAAGGTCTTTATATTCAGATTTTGAAAATTTATCAACAAAATCTGTTTCGATTAAAGATAAATTTTTGAAAATTCAACTTAGCAATTTTATAATTGCTTTCAACTCAACTGAAAAAGATATAAAGTTAAATCTAGATGATAAAAAATATAAAATTTTAATAGATACTTCAGATAGCAAAATAAACATAAAAGAACAAAAAGTTTTATTAAAATCTTTTTCTGCAATCGTTTTACAAAAACAAAACTAGCCAAGAATAAAAAAATTTTGCTAAACTCAAGATAATATTATTTTATTATTTTTTGGGGGAAAAATGAATAAATATTTTGCATTAGCTATTTTTACTTTATTTCTTTTTTCGTCTTGTTCAAATAATCAAAGTGATAATAACAATGTTTCGCGTTTTTATGATGATGGAAGAGCAAGACCTGTCGTAGCAGTTAGTACTGTTATTGATTCAACAACATATGACCTTCCTTGGAGTTTGTCTGAAGAGTTTACTTATTTAATAAAAAATCAATTAGCTAACAATAAAAACCTATTTTTATCATCTACAGAAGTTATGGATGAAAATTTAACAAATGCTGACAATCCTTTTGATATAAACATATCTTGGATGAAAGATAGATTCAATAATAGTGAATTTTTAGTATTTTTAGAGCTTTTAAACCACAATGAACTCAAAAAAGCTAACATCTCCAATCTTGAGATGTCTATGAGGCTTAGAATTGTGGACGTACGAGGTAAAGAACCAAAAATTGTTTTGCAAGAATGTATCAATGATAACTACTACATTGCAAAAGGTTCAATCAAAGAAGATTATCAAAATACAATTTGGGGATCAGCTGAATATGCAAATTCTAGAATGGGTCTTGCTCATAAACAACTTGCCAAAGAAATTTCAAATAGAATTTCAGATTACATAGCTCTGTCAAAGAGTAGATGATGAATATACATCAACAAGGACCATTAGCTGAAGAAATCAAAAGTGCTATATTTTTTTTTCTAATGGCTTTGATTACTAGCACAATTGCTTATTTCAAAGGATTTTATAAACTTCAAAAATCAGAAAAAATATATCTACCAATATCTTATGTTTTATCGGTTTTTTTAATCTATGCTATCTTCTACATAGCTTTAGGTTCTATAATTGGCCAATATTTAAAAGGATACGTAACAAAAAAAAATTCG
>VAPE01024982.1_pt1 | contig 19702 bp, 21 predicted proteins | sample 3393911 | NCBI WGS metagenome assembly VAPE01 (sample SAMN08290436, study PRJNA428436) | hydrothermal vent metagenome | isolation source: Deep-sea hydrothermal vent chimney | place: Atlantic Ocean: South-mid Altantic Ridge
ACCTCGGTCCCGCCCGCGGCGGCGGTCGCCGCGGCCATCGCCGCCATCTGAATCTTCTCCCGGGTCCCGGAGACGCACAGGAAACTGAGCCGTTCCGACATCGAATAATCCCTCGCCGTGTCGATCTCCACCTGCTTGGCGAAGCGCGCCCGGATCAGGTCGAGCAGCGACCCCTCCGGCGGGCAGACCTCGGAGGGTGGTCGGCCCGTTGAACTCGTGGTAGGCATGGTGAGCGAGGCGGCGAAATCCGGATCGACCTCCGTCTCGTAGATGTTGCACGGAGGCCTTTCCGGCCTTCGGGTGCGCGGGTTGGGAGGCCCCGCGGCGCGTGCCATGCGCCCGCCCTCTCGCTACGAGGAGAAGGTGCGGCTTTCAGCCAAGCGCGCCGTGGGGCATCCTTTCCGTTGAATCCTCTTCAATGTTTCGTGAAGAGATACTTGACCAGCGCCGCTGCAGCGAGCGCGAGTACCAGCAGGCCCAGCCATGAGGCGAGCCCCATGAGCGTCATTCCGCCCGACATCATTCCCGAACCCATGGTTTGCGTTCCTCGCATGCGTGGAAAGAACCCCCGTGCCGACGACGATCGTGTGTATCGGCACGGACCGGTGTTGCTTCCCCGGCGGCGATTATTTCGAGCGTGCCGCCCCGGAGGCCGGTGCGCTACCGCGGGCCGACGGCATATAAGCGATCATCCGCTGCATCATCTTGTTGCCGGCGGCCATCATTTGGTTCATCCGCTGCATCATGGGCATCATCCCCGTCATTCCGCCGTTCCTCATGTGGCCGGTCATCGCCTGCCGCGGGCGGGAGGTCCCTGCCATCATCCCGGCCATGGAAGACCCGTTGCCGCCCATCATGGGCATACCACGCGTTGTCGGCCCCTTGGCGGGTGCACTGCCGGTGCCGGCGGCGAACAGGGGTGCGGACGCGATCCCGACGGCGAGGAGCGCGGCAAGACCCGTAATCTTCAGTCGTCGTTGCATGTCGGCTACTCCTAAAGGTTGCGTGAATGCGCCACCGGCTTTAGCCGTGGCTCGAAGTATAAGCATAAACCTTGCACCATGGTGCCGAGTCAAGCGGCGGCGCGACCGGTCCCCGTCGGGTTCGGATCCGTCGGGGCGTGGATCATAATCCGCTTACGAAACACGGTGATGGAGGGCGCGACCTTTATCGGCAACTTATCCTTGCGACGATGTGCCGATGGCAGTAAATGATAGCGAACCACGGCCTCCACGGTGACGGCGTCGGGATTCGCCCGAAGATCCGCTTTGATGACGAAATGTTGCGGGACCATCGGTCGCAGACGGGTATCCCGGAACTGGATAATGACCGGGCGCCACATGATGAACCGCGTCAACCTGTAATGTTCGTGTTTCAGCGTACGCCCGCCCGGTCCGAGCAGACGAAGATCGACACTGATAAACCGGTCGGGCACCCCGGTCGGAACATAGTGCCCGGCACCGGTATTGGTAATCGTCAAGGTATAGGCCACGCTTCCGCGACGCGGTTTTTCAGCATGGAAACGGATGCTCAACGCCCGACGAACCATCTGTGGATCGTGTCCGCCGCGCCAGAGATGGCGGCGTCCCGCCCGGGAAGGATAACCGGCCATCAGCGGTCGCCGCACCCGCGGCATGTGACATTCAACGCAGTTCGCGGTAGCGATTCCGGGCGGTATCGGTTGGCCCAGATAACCGTCCGCCGAGCGGTCCGGGGAAGGGGAACCGGCTTTCGGTACCCAGGCCCGCGCCCCGGTTCGAGGTATCGGCGGCGGAATCTTCAGTAGCGGACGCCCGTTTGTTTCGGACCTGGGACCCTCTTTTCGGGCCAGTCGGATTTCAGACACCGTGCCGCACGGCGGTATCTTGAGGAATACACCCCAACTTTTGTCGGGTGCGATATGACAGCGGACGCAGGCCTCATTGTCGTTTTTCCACTGATCCGTCGGGTGCGGAGCATCGCGCATGGCTTTCCGCGAGAAGGGACCGTAGATGACGCCATGGCGGACATGGCAGGCGGCGCAGGTCACCCCCTGGCGTTGCAATTCAGGGCTGAAGTCGGGGTTGGGGGCGAGGATCGGATCAAACTTGTCGCCGTCATGGAAACCCAGCACCTTGAATTTTTGTTGCCGATCGAGCGGGGTGTGGCAATTCAGGCAGATTTGCTCGTTACCCTCGAGGCGACGATCCGCGCGGAAATAAGGATCGGTCCAGGAGCGGCTGTGCATGCTGGTGGTCCATTCGCGGTAGATCGCACGGTGGCAGGCGCCGCAAGTGGTCGCGCTCAGGTTGCTCAGAGGCGGCGGGATTTTCCCGGTTGCCAGGGGGTACTCGAAATGCTTGGCGACGGTAAAAACATGCAGCGGCCGCAACATCCGCCAAGCGAAGAACAGCACCACGGCCGATCCCAGCAGGCTTATGGCTATGATCTTTGTTTTCGCCCGCATATCGGTCGCTTCACTCGATCGGCGAAAGTGCCGCGGCGGCGCCGATCCACGCCACATCTTCCTCTTACGCCGCGACTCCGGGGCGGCGGAGAGGGACGCCTGACGCGCTCAGTCGGCGGCGTTCGCCGGTATCGTTTGTTCCAGCGTCAGCGTTACCGGGACCGGATTGCAGCAAATATCCAGCACCGGTGAGGTCCGCTGTACGTGTTCCCAGATCTCGTTCAACTTTTCCGGTGTCGCGTCGCTCGACACCCTGCACGTGACCTGGATATTCTCGAAGCCCGGTCGCGCCGATCCGGACATCCCGAGAAACCCGCGCAAATCCACGTCGCCCTCCATGCCGAATTCCAGCGAGTTCAGCTTCACCCCCTGCGTCGCGGCGTTGTACGCGAATCCGACGGTCAAGCACGAGGTCAGCGCCGAGAGGACCAGCTCCACCGCATTCGGCGCATGGTTGTCGCCCAGCAGCACCGGCGGCTCGTCCGCCTCGACGATAAACGGGGCGTCGCGAGAGGTGTCTTCCTGCCCCGCGCCATAAAAGCTCTTGATGGAAGTCTTCGCGCGGCCGCCGCCGCCCCACTCGCTCTTGGCGCGAAACTGGAACCGCGCCAAGTCCGGGTTGTCCTGGATGGCGTCAATCGTGGACATCAGTTGATCGACGTTGACGCCGTTTTGAATGTTTCTCATTGGTTACATCCTCCTTGAAAAAACTCCAAGCTACCATACGCAGATGACTGCCCCTTTACCGTAAAGTTCACGGTTGGATCCGGCTTCGCACAATCGGTGGTGCGCAGAAATCGCCCGCGACCGGATACTCCGATCCATGGCAGGCCTTCTCCCGGAAGGAGAGGGGCGACGGCCTTCGGCCGCGTTTTTCAGGGGATGGTCAGCACCAGCTTGCCGGTGATCGAGCCCTTCTCCAGGCGCCGGTGCGCTTCGGCCGCCTGCGCCGGGGGGAAGATCTCGGACCGACAGCCGGCCCTCATCGATGAGTCGCGCGCACTGTTCGAGGATCTCGCCATGGTGCCGGCGTGCCTGCGGCAGGTCATGGAGCATCGGCGCGAGCCTGAGTTCATAATTACCCGAATGGCCGTCGATCCCGCCGCTATGGAAAAAAACATCGCTCCATCCCCGACCCGGCGTCAAGCACCGCGTGCCGATGCCCGCCGTTCCCTGGTACCCTGTTCGGATCGTGATATCGATCCGGGAGGCCGACGGCTGAACCATGGGAACGGAAATCGAGCGTAAATTTCTGATTCGGGACGCGTCGTGGCGGGACGCGGCGGAGCCGGGTGTGGCCTACCGGCAGGGTTACTTCGCGGGCATGGAACGCTGCTCGGTGCGCGTGCGGATCGGCGCCGGGCGGGCGCGGCTCAACATCAAGGGGGCGACGATCGGCATCGAGCGCTACGAGTACGAGTATCCGATCCCGTTGCGCGACGCCGAGGAATTGTTGGATCGTTGCTGCCTCGCCCCGGTGGTATGCAAGACCCGCTATCGGGTGCCGCACGGCGCGCACGTCTGGGAGATCGACGTCTTCGAGGGGGACAACGCCGGGCTCGTGGTGGCCGAGATCGAGCTCGGACGTCCGGACGAGTCCTTCGAGCGACCGCAGTGGCTGGGCGAGGAGGTCTCCGATGACGCGCGCTACTACAATGTGAGCCTCGTGGCCCACCCCTTCAAGGATTGGTGATGGGACGCGCCGTATGGCCGGCGGCGGCGCTCGGTGCGCTGTTGTGGCTCGGGGCATGCGCCCCGGGCATCCCGGCCGGGCTCGAGGCGGCACCCGCGCCGTTGCGCTTTGCGCTCGCCCAGGCACCGATCACGCTCGATCCGCGCTACGCCACGGACGCCGCCTCGAGCCGCATCGACCGCCTGCTCTATCGTTCGCTGGTACGCTTCGATGCCGCCGCGCGCCCGATGCCGGAACTGGCGCACTGGCGTGAACTGAGCCCCACGCGCTGGCGCTTCCGCCTCGGCACGCGCGGGCGCCGATTCCAGGACGGCGAGCGGTTGACCTCGGCCGACGTCAAGGCGACCTACGAATCGATCCTCGATCCCGCCACCGGATCCCCGCTGCGCGACACCCTGGTGCGGGTGGCGGGCATCCGGCGCATCGAAACCCCGGACCCGGATACGGTGGTGTTCGTGCTGGCGCGCCCGAACGCGCTGTTGCCCGGCTACCTGACGGTCGGGATCCTGCCCGCGCGCCTGATCGCGGCCGGGCACCACTTCGATCACGCGCCCGTGGGCAGCGGCCCGTTTGCCTTCGTCGCCTGGCCCGAGCAGAACCGGCTGATCCTCCGGCGACGCCGCGACGGGCAGGTCTTCGAGTTTCTCACGGTGCGCGGGCCGACGGTGCGCGTGCTCAAGCTGTTGCGCGGTGAAGTGGACATGCTGCAGAACGACCTGCCGCCCGAGCTGGTGCGCTACCTCGCCCGCCGGCCCGGCATCCGCGTCGAGCGCCGGCCCGGCAGCAACGTCACCTATCTGGGCTTCAATCTGCGCGATCCGGTGACCGGCCGGCTGGCGGTACGCCGCGCGATCGCCCATGCCATCGACCGGCGCACGATCATCCGCTACGTGCTGGGCGGTGCGGCCCGGCCCGCCAATTCGATCCTGCCGCCGGACCATTGGGCGGGCGACCCCGGCCTGCACGGTTACGCCTATGATCCGGCGCTCGCGCGGCGCCTGCTGCGTGCGGCCGGCTTCGGACCCGGGCACCCGGCACACATCACCTACAAGACCTCCAGCGACCCGTTCCGCGTGCGTCTCGCCACCCTGATCCAATACGAGTTGGGGCGCGTCGGCATCGACGTGCGCGTGCAGAGCTACGATTGGGGGACCTTCTACGGGGATATCAAGGCGGGGCATTTCCAGATGTACAGCCTCTCCTGGGTGGGCATCAAGAGTCCGGATATCTTCCGCTACGCCTTCTACAGCAAGTCGGTACCGCCGCTCGGCGCCAACCGCGGTCACTTCGACAGCCCGGTGGCCGACCGGCTCATCGATGCGGCCGAGGCCTCTCAGGACCTCGCGGTCAAGGCACGCGACTACCGGGCGTTGCAGGTCTATCTGCTCAAGGAACTGCCGTACCTGCCCCTGTGGTTCGAGGGTCAGGTGTTCGCGGCGCGCAGCGACATCCGGGGTTATCACCTGGCGCCGGACGGCAACTATGATGGATTGGAGACCACGCGGCGCGTGGCGGCGCCTGTGGCCGCCGCGGGGGGCCGGCCATGAAGGCGCGTCTCGTGCACGTGAGCCTCTCGCGCCAGCGCCTGACCCTGCGGGTGGGGGAGGGCGTACGCCTCGAATGCCCGGTCTCCACGGCGCGCAACGGCGCCGGTGAGCGTTACGGCAGCGAGTGCACGCCGCGCGGTTGGCACCGGATCCGGATGCGGATCGGGGCGGACTGCCCGCCGAACACGATCTTCGTCGGGCGGCGTCCGACCGGCGAACACTATGCGCCCGAACTGCGCCGGCGCCATCCCGGGCGCGACTGGATCCTCACGCGCATCCTGTGGCTGACCGGCCTGGAGCCGGGACGCAACCGGGGCGGCGAGGTGGACACGCTGCGCCGCTACATCTACTTGCACGGCTGCCCGGATGAGGATGAATTGGGCGCGCCCGGCTCTCATGGGTGCGTGAAGCTGCGTAATGCCGACGTGATCCGGCTGTTCGACGAAGTGCGGGTGGGTGATCGTGTGTTCATCGAAGAGTAACGCGGTGCGGCCGGGGGAGGCGGGGTGATCGGGTTTCTGGTTCGGCGGATACTGGGTGCCGCGCTGGTCGTGGCCGGCGTGGTGATCCTGGTGTTCATGCTCATCCACTTCACGCCGGGCGATCCGGTCCAGGTCATGCTCGGCGAGTCGGCCACACCCGCCGATCAGGCGGCGCTGCGCCACGCCCTGGGACTCGACCGCCCGCTCCCGGTACAACTCGCCGCCTACTTCGACAACCTCGCGCACCTGCGCCTGGGGACCTCGCTCTACTCGCAGCAGCCCATCGCCACCATTCTCGCCCGGCGCATTCCCGCCACGGCGGAACTGGCCGGGGCGGCGGCGCTGGTCGCGGTGCTGCTCGCCTTCCCGCTCGGGGTGATCGCCGCGGTGCGCAAGGACACCGCCTGGGACTACGGATCGATGGGCTTCGCGCTGCTCGGCGTGTCGATTCCCAACTTCTGGATGGGGCCGCTGCTGATCCTGTGCTTCTCGGTGTGGCTGGGCTGGTTCCCGGTGAGCGGACGCGAAGGATTCGCGTCCCTCGTATTGCCCGCCGTCACCCTGGGTACGGCGATGGCCGCGATCCTCTCGCGCATGGTGCGAAGTTCGCTGCTCGAGGTCCTGGGCGAGGACTACGTGCGCACGGCGCGCGCCAAGGGGCTGTCGGAGCGGCGCGTGATCCTGCACCACGGGCTGCGCAACGCGCTGCTGCCGGTCATCACGATGCTCGGGTTGCAGCTCGGCACGCTGCTGGGCGGCGCGGTCATCACCGAGTTGGTGTTCTCATGGCCCGGCGTCGGCCAACTCCTGATCGATGCCATCCACCGGCGCGACTACCCGGTCGTCCAGGCCTGCGTGTTGCTCATCAGCGTGACCTACGTGGTGGTCAATATGCTCACCGACTTCGTGTATGCCTGGGTCGACCCCCGCGTGCGCGCCGCGGGGGGCGGTGCGTGAGGCGGCTGGCGGCGCCGTTGCTGGTGCTGGGCCTGTGGGCGGTGCTCGCGCTGCTCGGGCCTCTGCTGCCCCTGCACCCGGCGCGCATCGACCTCGCGCGCATCCTCGCCGGGCCTTCCCCGCACGCCTGGTTCGGTTACGACGACCTGGGGCGCCCGCTCTTCGACCGGTTGGTGATGGGCGCACGCACCTCGCTGCTGGTCGCCGCGGCGGTGGTGACGCTCTCGGGGGTCCTGGGGGCGGTGATCGGCGCCTTCAGCGCCTGGCTCGGCGGGCTCTGGGACCGGGTGATCGTGCGCGTCATCGACGTGTTCCTGGCGTTTCCGGGGATCCTGCTCGCCATCGCCCTGGCGGGAATCCTCGGTCCCGGCATCGGCAACGTGGTCGTCGCCCTGTGCGCGGTGGGCTGGGTCGGCTATGCGCGTCTCGTCCGGGCCCAGGTGCTGTCACTGCGCCACCGCGACTACGTTTTGGCGGCGGTCGCCCTGGGCGCCGGGCAGCGGCGCGTGGTCTTCCGCCACCTCCTGCCGTTGACCTTGGCCCCGCTCCTGGTGGAGGCGACCTTCGGCATCGCGGGGGTGGTGATCGCCGAGGCCGGGCTGTCGTTTCTCGGACTCGGCGTACAGCCCCCGGCGGCCTCGTGGGGAAGCATGATCCGGGACGGCACCCGCTATATGCTGGTCGCCCCGCACATGGTGCTGGTCCCGGGCCTCGCCCTGATGGCGGTGGTACTGGCGGTGAACCTGCTGGGCGACCGGTTGCGCGACCGCATGGATGTACGTTCGGCCACCGCCCGGACCGGCGCCTGAGCGGCGGCCCGGTTTGCCGCGGGCGGGCGCTGTCGTACTACACTGGCGTGAAGCCGCGCGGGAGGCCTGTGCCCATGTCCCTGGGACCGCTGATGACCGGTATCGCCGGCCCGGCCCTGCTCGCGCAGGAGCGGGAACGGTTGTGCGATCCCGGTATCGGCGGGGTGATCCTGTTCACGCGCAACTATGAATCCCCCGCGCAACTCACGCGCCTGAGCGGCGAACTCCACGGCCTGCGCACTCCCGCGCTGCTGGTGGCCGTGGACCAGGAGGGCGGGCCGGTACAGCGATTCCGGGAGGGCTTCACACACCTGCCGCCGCCGACCCGCCTGGGCGCCCGTTATCGGCGCGACCCCGAAGCGGCTCGGCGCGTGGCCGAGCAGTGCGGCTGGCTCATGGCGGCCGAGTTGCGTGCGACGGGGGTCGATCTGAGTTTCGCGCCGGTACTGGATCTCGATCGCGGCGTGAGCGCGGTGATCGGCGAACGGGCCCTGCATCGCGACCCGGAGGTCGTCGCGGAGCTGGCGCGACACTACGTGCGCGGCATGCAGCGCGCCGGGATGGCGGCGGTCGGCAAACACTTCCCGGGGCACGGCGCGGTGACGGCCGATTCGCACCGGGCCCTCCCGGTGGACCCGCGACCGATGGTCGACCTCGAGCAGGAGGACCTGGTGCCCTTCGAGCGCCTGATCCACCGGTCCATCCCGGCGATCATGGCCGCGCATGTCCTGTACCCGGCCGTCGACCCGCAGCCTGCGGGGTTTTCGCGGTACTGGTTGCACGAAGTGCTGCGCGGGCGGCTCGGGTTCCAGGGTGCGGTGTTCAGCGACGACCTGGGCATGGCCGCGGCCGAGGTCGCCGGCGACTACCCGGCGCGTGCGCGCGCCGCGCTCGCGGCCGGCTGCGACATGGTGCTGTTGTGCAACGAGCCGGAAGCGGCGCCGGCGGTACTGCGTGTATTGCAGGGCCATCGTGACCCGGCTGCGCAGTTGCGCCTCGCCAGGCTGCGCGGCGCCCGCCATGCCCCGGATTGGGCGCGGTTGCGGGCCTCACCGGCTTGGCACGAGGCGGTGGACGCCCTGGCCGCGCTCGATCCGGATCCCGAACTGGACCTCGGTCTGGAATGAACACTCCACAGACTGAAACCGGTGATTTCAGGCCGGGTTCGCAGTGCTCGGGGAGAGCGGCGGGCGGGTGTCGCACCGGGGCGCGATACGAGCACGAAATCGCCGGGCGGCCCTTCGGCGGCTCGAAAATCGCCTCGGATCAAAGGGTACGCGTATGGCGGCGCTGGTCTGCGCAGACCATACCCGGTATAATCCATCGGCTTGGTGGGGTGTTCGATAAACGTTTCGGATAATCGCGTCGGCGCCGGCGCGATTTGAGGAGAGCACGATCGATGGCAGGTAAGTTGATGATCGTCATGGTCAACACCGATCCCACCGACGGGGCGGAACTGGGGGCCCCGTTCTTCCAGGCCACGGTGGCCGCCGCCATGGAGTACGAGGTCGAGGTGGTGCTGACCGGGCGCTCGGGCGAGCTTGCCGTGAAGGGTGTCGCCGAGAATCTGCACGTCCAGGAGGGCAGCCCGAAGAGCGTGTACGATTTTATCAAGGACGCCCACGAGGCGGGCGTGAAGTTCAAAGTCTGTACTCCGACTCTGGATCTGTGGGGCAGCGACCTGATCCCGGAGATCGAGGAGACGGTCGGCGGCGCTTACGTCATCGGTCAGGCGATGGACGACAACGTCGTTACTTTCACTTACTGACCCCGAATCCGCACGGATGGCACTCACACCCCGGCAAGTGCATGCGGCGTTCGCGGACGCGGAACTGCTGTGCCCGAAGGAGCAGGTGGAGGCGGCGCTGGACCGGATGGCCGGGGAGATCGGCGCCCGGCTCGGGGCCAGAGATCCGCTGATCCTGTGTGTCATGATGGGCGGATTGATCCCCACCGCCCGCTTGCTGGCCCGGTTCGATTTTCCGCTGCAGCTCGACTACGTCCACGCAACGCGCTATCGCGGGGCGACGCGCGGAGGCGAATTGCACTGGAAATGCCGACCGGAGACACCGCTCACCGACCGGGTGGTGCTGGTGGTCGATGATATCCTGGACGAGGGCTGGACACTCACGGCGATCCTGGAGGACTGCCGCGTTCGGGGTGCGCAGGAGGTGTACAGCGCCGTGCTGGTGAATAAACGCCACGACCGCAAGGCCCCGGTAACGGCCGACTACGTCGGGGTCGAAGTCGAGGACCGCTATGTGTTCGGCTACGGGATGGACTATCGGGGTTACCTGCGCAACGCCCCGGGGATCTATGCAGTGCGCGAGGATTCGGCCGGGGTCGTGTCCGACCCGGCCGATCCCGCCTGAGGTATGACGTGATGCCGGATTTGGCGATCATCGGCGGCACCGGTCTCACCCGTTTGAACGGGCTTGAGATCACCCGGCGCGAGGTGGTGCAGACGCCCTACGGGGAGCCCTCCGGGCTACTCACGCACGGCGTGCTGTTCGGACGCGAGGTGGTGTTCCTCGCGCGCCACGGCTACGGTCACACGATCCCGCCTCACCAGGTCAACTACCGGGCGAACCTGTGGGCGCTCAAGCACACCGGGATCTCGCGCCTGCTGGCGGTGGCGGCCGTCGGAGGGATCACCGGAGAACTCCGGCCCGCCCGGCTCGTGATCCCCGGCCAGATCGTCGACTACACCTGGTCGCGTGCGCACACCTTCTTCGAGGGCGATTTGACCCATGTCACGCACATCGACTTCACTCAGCCGTATTGTGGGGAACTGCGGGCGCTGTTGATCCACGCCGCCCGCGAGGCTCGTCTGGACGCCTGCGAGGGCGGTACCTACGGAGCCACCCAGGGCCCGCGGTTGGAGACCACCGCGGAGATCGATCGCCTGGAGCGCGACGGTTGCGACATGGTCGGGATGACCGGGATGCCCGAGGCGGGCTTGGCGCGCGAGTTGGAGCTGTGCTACGCGACCTGCGCCGTGGTCGCCAACTGGGCCGCGGGGCGGGGCGGGGTGCGGATCACCATGCAGGAGATCGAGACGCACCTGACCGACGGTATGGCGAAGGTGCGGGTCTTGCTGGAGTACTTGGTCAAGCTGCTCTGACGCCGCCGCGGTTCCGGGGCCGGTTCCGCCTGCACGACCCGGAATTTCGGGACGCGTCCCGGAGGAGATCGGATGCGCAGACTGCTGACGGGGCTCGGCGCGTTCTTCGGCAGCTGGCTGGGATGGTGGCTGGGCGCCAAGGTGGGTGGCCTGACCACGGCGCTTCTGGTGAGCATCGTGGGTGCGGGCATAGGCGTCTACCTGGGTTGGCGCCTGTTTCAGGAATTTTTGGCGTGAGCGATGCCGGGCCGGGTGTGGGCGCAGACGGCGCGGAAGTTCGGTGAATCCACTGGAACTGCTGCCTCCCGCGTTGCGGGCGCTTTCCGACTCGGATCGTGAGCCGGTGCTGCCGTACGAGGAGGCGCTCGCGGCGGTGGAGATCTTCGAGTACTGCCGCTGGGCGGTGTGTGGGTGGCGGGCGACAGGCGAGGGTGTCGGCGGCGGGGACACCGAGCGGGCCGCGGGCGAGCCCTGGACGGACTACGTGCATCGGTGCGCGGAGTGCGCGCGCTACGGGATCCACGGCGGCTGCGACGATGCCCGGCGACGCCGGTTTCGTCTGCTGCTGATTGCGCCGGGCTGAGTCCGGCAGGCGGCCGGAGGAACTCGCGCGCGCGGGATGGGTCACAGCTTCGGCGGCGGCGCGGTTGAGCGGGCCCAATTGCTGCAATTGTTTTACGGTAGGGGCGGCGTCATCAGGCCCGACGGGGATTTCACGCCGGTAAGCGACGAACGATACCGGCAGCCATCGACGAGTCACGCAATGCCCTGGTCGCGGCGCGCGTCGCCGTGCGGCTTGCGGTGTGCCTGCGCTTGGTGCATGTGGCGGCCCGTGACGCCGATGACCTTATGAAGCGCGGTCGCGGGATGAACAAGGGTGCGCGCGGGCCCGCAAGACGTACATTGACGACGGAATCCAATTCAAACCGGACAACGAGAACAACTGGACCCGATACCTGTGGACATCTTTCTACCGATTGCACACGTCGACGTCAGCATCTGGCTCATCCTCGCCTTCGGCGGGATCATTGGATTGCTCTCTTCCGCGCTGGGCGTGGGCGGCGGGTTTCTCCTCACTCCCCTGCTGATTTTCAGCGGCGTGCCGCCGATCGTTGCGGCCGCAACCAGCGCCACGCAGATCGTCGGTACCTCGGCGGCCGGCAGCTACAGCCACCTGCGCATGGGCAACGTGGACGTGAAGATGGCGGTCCCGGGGCTGTTAGGGAGCTGGTTCGGCGCCGCCGCCGGGGTATGGTTGGCGCGCATCCTGGAGCGCGGCGGGCACTTCGGCACCATGGTCTCGTTCGTCTATATCGTCGTGTTGACCACGGTCGCCGTTTCAATGTTCTGGGAGTCCGTGAACGCCTTGCGCCGCGGGATGGGCGGGGGACGGAGTGCGTCGGCGCCGGCCTCGCCGGGCTTCGCCGCGCGCCTGCCGTGGCAGATGGATTTCCCGACCTCCGGGGTGCGCCACTCGGTCTTGCTGCCGTTCGGTTTGGGCGCCGTGATCGGCCTGCTGCCCGCGATCGGAATGGGCGGGGGGTTCGTGTTGGTGCCGGTGATGATCTACGTCCTGAAGATGCCGACCAAGGTCGCGATGGGGACCTCGCTGTTTCAACTCGTGTTCACGACTCTGGTGGTGAGCATTCTGCAGGCCGGACTCAACCACGCCGTCGATCCGTACCTGGCGCTGCTGCTGATTCTGGGATCGATCTTCGGGGTGCAGATCGGCACGCGTCTGAGTGCCATGCTCCCGGCCGAGCAGCTTCGCCTGCTGCTCGCGGTGGTGCTGATCGGGGTCTCGATCAAGCTGCTGATCGGGCTGTTGGTGATGCCGCACTTTCCGGTAAGCATGGTCGCGGGGGTCCAATGAAAAAGCTGCTCGCCTGCATCGGGTTCGCGTGCGCCGTGTTCGCCGCGGGCGGCGTGTACGCCGCCGGCGGTCTGACCGTCGAGTTGAGTCACGCCCACGTGGAGATCACCTCGCATTTCACCGGCAAGAAGATCCTGGTCTACGGGGTGCGCTCGCACTCCGGAGTGGTGATCGTGAAACTCGTATCGCCGCCGGAAGAGGTCAATCTTTCGCGCAAGATCCGCATCGGGCCGTTTTGGGTCAGCGGAGGCAAGGTTGCGGTCCACGGTGCGCCGGCGATTGCCTATCTGTTGTCCTCGGAGCCTCTGGACCAGGCACTCAGCCCGCAGCAGCGGGCGCGTTACGGCCTGACCCTCGCCGATGTCCTCAAGGGGGCGCGGGCGCATGCGCCGCCCGGTGCGCTTCCGAACTGGCGTACGGCGTTGTTGACCTTGAAACGACGCACGGGCCATTATCGGTTGGACGGCCACGCCGTCAAACTGGCCAGCCGCCACCTGTTTCGCGCCGTATTCGACCTGCCCGCCGACGTGCCGGTCGGGCGTTATCACATCGAGGTCTATCTGGCGCGTGGCGGTCGCGTGGTGGCCCATGACGAGCTGGGGCTGGCCGTCCTGCAGCCGTCGTTCGAACGGCGCCTGGCACGCGCCGCCCACGACCGCTCCTGGGCGTTCGGGGCGGGGGTGACCCTGCTCGCCCTGGCCTTCGGCCTGAGTCTGAGTATCGGCCTTCGCTGGTTTACGCGCGCCTGAATCACCGCATGGTTCAGGGAGGCGGCCGCCGACTCCCGTGGCGCAAACCGCGGGCCGCAGCACGGGCCGGGCTTCAAAACCCGGGGATCGGTCCCCTGTCGTGGTGCGTCCCCGGGTTTTGGCCTTCGGCCTGCATACGGACTACATTCGGCGGTTCTCGATGTGGCCTGGATGGAGCGAAGCGGAATCCGGGGACGGTGGTTCGGGGCCTGCGCGCGATCCCCGGATTTCGGCCTTCGGCCTGCATCCGGGCTACGGGGAATTCGATTCCGTCGGCGAGTCGATCGGCGTCGCCTCCAGCAATACACCGAACAACGGGTGATCGAAGTAGTTCAACGCTGAGGAGTTGATGCGCCGGTGTTGCTGCATCCGATAGACGACGGGCGCGGTGGTGCCCGAGCCGTCGGCGGAGTTCGCAGTCGCGGCGTCCGCCGGGCCCGCGGCGGAATCGGCGCCGGGGCGATAGAGTAAATCGAGCGCCGCGTGCAGATAGCGGCTGCGGGTCAGCAGCACGCTGCCGTCGAGGCTCCCGTCGGGGAGCCGGATGTGCACGGGGCGCGCCGATCGGGGGTCGAGTGCGGGCTGTTGCCAGGCAAGATGCAGCAGCACGCGGTAGCGCGGCGAGGCGTCGAGGACTTTCGCCACGCCGTCGAGCTGATACTGATCGGACGGCAGTTCCCGGTAGGGCACCGGACCCAGCGGAGTGACCACCACGGTGCCGCCGGGGCCCGATGCGGCACTCCCGGCGGGGGGGGTGAGTTTCACCGCATCCTTGAGATCCGGTTGCCCCGGCTGTGCCGGCCAAGTCTCGTGGGTACCGGCGTCCGGCGCCAGGCGCGCGAATACGATCAACTCGACGCGGTACCAGTGTGCGGGCGCCGGGTCGGCGTGTACCGGTGCCGTCGGCCAGGCGAATGCGGCGAGCAGCCACAGCAGGCACGGTATCCGGCGCCGCATGGAGCGCAGTCGCTTCACGGGGTCTCTCCTCCGGACAGGTAATCCAGCAATCGTTCCACCGCGGCGGCGCGGCGCTCCGGATCCGGGAACGCCGTGCTCACTCGTAGCGTATCGGCGCCGTGCAGGCGATAGGATCCCGGGTCCTCCTGGACCAGACGGATGATGCGCGCCGGGTCCAGCGCCGGTTGCGGGCCGAACACGATCCGTGCACCGGCCTCGCCCGCCTCGATGCGCGTGACGCCGAGCGGGGCGGCCTTGAGCTTGAGTTCCGCGAGCCGGAACAGGTTCTTCGCAGCCGGCGGCAACAGGCCGAACCGGTCGATCATTTCCACTTGCAGTTCGCGCAGCTCCGCAGCGCAATGTGCGCCGGCGATGCGCTTGTAGTGGATCAGGCGAAGGTGCACGTCGGGCAGATAGTCCTCCGGGAGCAGCGCCGGCAGGTGCAGGTCCATCTCCGGGCCGTGATCCAGGGGGCGGTCCAGCTCCGGCCGACGACCGGCCTTGAGGTCGGCCACGGCGCGTTCCAGCAGTTCGGTGTAGAGATCGAAGCCGATCTCCCGGATCTGGCCGCTCTGTTCGTCGCCGAGCAGCTCGCCGGCGCCGCGGATCTCGAGGTCGTGGGTGGCGAGTGTGAAGCCGGCGCCGAGGTCCTCCAACGCGGTGATCGCCTCCAGTCGCTTGAGCGCATCGGGCGTCATCAGCGCCTCGGGCGGCGTCACGAGGTAGGCGTAGGCACGGTGATGGGAACGGCCCACGCGGCCGCGCAACTGGTGGAGCTGGGCGAGTCCGAACCGATCGGCGCGATGCACGATCATCGTGTTGGCGCTCGGCACATCGATACCGCTTTCGATGATCGTGGTGCACACCAGTACGTTGAATCGCTGGTGGTAGAAGTCGAGCATCACCTGTTCCAGTTCGCGCTCGTGCATCTGACCGTGGGCGATGCGCACCGTGGCCTCGGGGACGAGCGCCGCCACCTCGCGCGCGATGCGCTCGATGTCCCGGACCTCGTTGTGCACGAAGTAGACCTGTCCTCCGCGGGCGACCTCGCGCAGGCATGCCTCACGCAGCAGGCGTTTGTCCCATCGGCACAGAAAGGTCTTGATCGAAAGGCGCTTCTCCGGCGGGGTGGCGATGATCGAGAGATCCCGCAGCCCGGACAGGGCCATGTTCAGCGTGCGCGGGATCGGCGTCGCGGTCAGCGTGAGCAGGTCGACCTCGGCGCGCAGGGCCTTGAGGCGTTCCTTGTGACGCACGCCGAAGCGGTGCTCCTCGTCCACGATCACCAGGCCGAGGTTCTTGAAGCGCACGTTGCCCTGCAGTAGCCGGTGGGTCCCGATCACGATATCCACCCGACCGGCGGCCATCTCCGCGAGGACCGCGTCCTGTTGTTTGCGCGAACCAAACCGCGACAGCGACTCGACGCGCACCGGCCAGTCCGCGAAGCGGTCCTGGAAGGTCTGCAGGTGCTGCTGCGCGAGCAGCGTGGTGGGCACGAGCACCGCCGCCTGGCACCCGTCCTGCACCGCGATGAACGCGGCGCGCAGCGCCACCTCGGTCTTGCCGAACCCCACGTCGCCGCACACCACGCGGTCCATGGGGTGCGCTGCGGCCATGTCCGCGCGTACCCGCTCGATCGCCTCCTCCTGGTCCGGCGTCTCCTCGAAGGGGAAGGCCGCGACGAACGCGGCGTAATCCTCTTCCCGGACCTGGAAGGCGTGCCCGTCGCGCGCCGCGCGCCGGGCGTGGATCTCGAGCAGTTCGGCGGCGGCGTCGTGCACCCGCTCGACGGCACGACGACGGGCACGGCGCCACTGGTCCCCGCCGAGCTTGTGCAGGGGCGCGGATTCGGGCGCCGCGCCGCTATAGCGGCTCACCAGGTGCAGTGAGGAGACCGGGACGTAGAGCTTGTCGCCGCCGGCGTACTCCAGCGTCAGAAATTCCGTGTCGGCGTCGCCGATCGTCAGGCGCCGCAGTCCCAGGTAGCGCCCGACGCCGTGGTCTTCGTGTACCACGGGGGCGCCGATATGCAGATCCGAGAGATCGCGCAGCCGTTGCGCGCCGTCGCGCGCCGGCGTCTCGCGGCGCCGTCGCGCGCGCTCGCCGAGCAGCCGTGCCTCCGGGATGACCGCCACCGGCGGATCGTCCAGGATCAGCCCGTCTTCGAGCGGGGCCACCGTGATCGCACAGCGCTTCGTGCCGGACAGAAACGCCCCCCAGTCGCGGACGTCGGCCGGCGCGATACCGCAGCCGGTGAGCTGCTCGCGCAAGGCCTCCCGGCGTCCCGCGGTCTCGGCGAGAAACAGCACCCGGCCCGGAAACTCCGCGACGAAGCGCTGCACGGCCGCGGCCGGGAACGGGCCGCGCGCATCATGCGCAAAGCGCGGCGTCTCGCGGACGGCGAGCGCCACGGCCGTATCCGGGCCGGCATCGTCCGTCTCCGAATCGCAGACGGTGACCGAGGGAAGGGCGTCAAGAGCCTTCTCCAGCGCCGGCGGCGGGAGGTAGAGCTGCGCGGGCGGGAGCAGCGGGCGCTCGCGGTCGTGACGGCCCTGTTCGTAGCGATCGGTGATCTCCTCCCAGAAGTGCAGCGCGGAGCGCCCGACACCGGGCGCGCGCAGCAGCAGGATGTCCTTTGGGAGGTGATCGAACAAGGTTTGGGTGGCCTCGAGAAACAGCGGCAGGTAGTACTCGATCCCGCCGGGCGCGAGCCCTTGACTCACGTCGCGGTAGATCGGACTCGCCTGCGGGTCGCCCTCGAAATGGGCACGGAACGCCCCGCGGAAACGCCGCACCGCGTCCTCGTCCTGCGGGAATTCGCGGCCCGGGAGCAGGCGCACGGAATCGACCCGTTCCAGTGTGCGCTGGGTCTCCGGGTCGAAGGTGCGCAGCGATTCGATCTCGTTGTCGAACAGATCCACCCGGTAGGGCAGGGTGCCGCCCATCGGGTAGAGGTCCATCACCGAGCCGCGCAGGGCGTACTCGCCGTGTTCCATCACCTGCGCGACGCACCGGTAACCGCTCGTGGCCAGGCGCCGGCGCATGGACTCCGGATCGAAGCGTTCCCCGGTGCGCAGCAGCAGGCAGTACGCATCCAGGAACCCGCGGGGAGGCAGTCGCTGCATCAGCGTCGGGGCGGGTACGATGAGCACGCCGCCGGTCAGCTCGGGCAGGCGATAGAGTGTGGCCAGGCGTTGCGAGACGATGTCCTGGTGCGGAGAGAAGGCGTCGTAGGGCAACGTCTCCCAGTCCGGGAAGGTCAGTACCGGGAGGTCCCCGGCCGCCGAGAAGAAGCGCAGTTCCGCCTCCAGGCGTTGCGCCGCGGGCGTATCCGCGACCACCGCCAGGATCGGGCGCCCGGCCCGGGCGGCGGCGCCCGCGAGCGCCAACCCCAGACCGCTCCCGACGGGGCGCGCCCAGTACTGCGGCGGCGCGCCGCGCGCGGGCAGCGGCGGATGCAGCGGACTACATCCGCCGAGAGCGGGGAGGAGTTGATCAGCGGGACTGGACATCGGGATGCGGGCTGGCCGGCGCGCTGGGACCTTCCGGTTCAGGGCCCGTGCGGGCCCGGGGAGACGCGGTCCATTCTCCCATATTTTCGGCCTGCATGCGCGGGACGGTCTCTTCCAACGCCCCATGAACCTGAAGGCCTGCCGATGAAAGGGGACGCCACCCTTATCCCCGATCAAGTCGGTCCTGTAACCACCGAGGCACGCCCGGCGGCCTTGGCCTCGTACATGCGCCGGTCGGCGAGTGCGACCAGAGCCTCGGGGGTGGACGCGGCATCGGCCCCGCGCTCGGCGACACCGGCGGAGAAGGTCAGCGGCACGCCGTCGGGCTCGAGCACCGGGCACTCATGCAGCATCTTCTCCAGCCGCCGCGCCGCATCATGGCTCTCCGCGCCCGGCAACACGGCGAGGAACTCCTCGCCGCCCCAGCGCAACAGGGAATCGCCCGCGCGCAACGTTTTCCGCAGGTGTACGGCGAAGCCGACGAGCACCCGATCGCCCGCCTCGTGACCGTGGGTGTCGTTGACCCGCTTGAAGCCATCGAGGTCGATCATCGCGACGCTGAACGGCCCGTGGTTGCGACGTGCCTGCTCCCACTGCAGCGCAAGCAGGTTGACTCCGGCGCGCCGATTCGGCAGGCCGGTCAACGGATCGGTCGCGGCATCGCGGAAATTCTGTAACATCAGCGCGGTCTGGCTCACCCCGGCGAGGGTGCCGATGCCGCTGGCGACCAGCAGGATCCACAGCCAGCCAAGTTCGCTCGAACCGTACAGCGAGCCGGATGCCGCCAGACCCGCGACCGAAGCGAGGAGGCAGGCGCCCACCAGAGCCGCGGACTCGAACAGCGTCACGGGCAGCAGGCCTATCGAGGCGGAAATCAGCAGAGGGAACAGGTGGTAGGTGTCGAGATAGGCCCGTGCGTCCGGCGACGGTCTCACGGCCGCTGTCTGGAATTGCGGCGCCAGCACCACGAAAAAGAGCAACGGCATGCCGAAGAGCAGGGCGTAGGCCCATCGGACGTTGCGCTGCGTGGGTACACAGCGGAACAACCAGACCGCGGTCGCGAGGAACAGGGCGACCACGACCCGCCCGAGCGCCAAGTTCCGACCCGACGTGCCGCCGATCAGCGTCAGGTCAAACGGGATCCACAGCGGCACTACGAACGCCCAGAATAGCGCCCACAGCCGCACTCGGGCGAGCAGGACCCAGGCCCGGTAGCGGCGTGCAAGCGGGTCCTGGCCGGCGGCGCGCAGCAGGGCGCGCCACATCTTCAGCGACGGCGCGACCGCCTCACGCAGTGTGGGCGCGCCGCGCACCCAGAGATCCGCCGGCGCCGACGGCCTCCGGCCTTTCACATTTCTTCACTGAGTGATGATTGCGGCCGCCGCGACGTAGAGATCGACCCGGGTTGTCGTCGTGGAACGCCGTGCGTCGAGCACGCTGCGGCGCCATGTATCAGTGATGCTGTCCATGCAGGTGTCTGCCGAACGCGCCGAGGAACTGCATGGCCTGTTGATTGCCGGGTTCCCGGAGCAACTGCCACCAGCCGCCGAGTC
>VAPE01007822.1_pt1 | contig 19606 bp, 14 predicted proteins | sample 3393911 | NCBI WGS metagenome assembly VAPE01 (sample SAMN08290436, study PRJNA428436) | hydrothermal vent metagenome | isolation source: Deep-sea hydrothermal vent chimney | place: Atlantic Ocean: South-mid Altantic Ridge
GTAGATTTATGGTTTAGGGACCGTTATCTACTTAAAAGAACTCATGCTTTTTGATTTGTTAAGCTATTTTTTTGCACCTGTTTATGCGAAGAACCACATTTATGTTCCAGTTCATGCAGCGTTTCGTCTTCTGGATAGCTGCGTGTCGAGATGAACACGGGTGAGCATGGACGGAGGCCCTACCTTTGCCAAAGCTCCGGTGGGCAAGCAGAGAGCGGAGATAAAATCCTGAATCCGTGACGGCTTGAGGTGACATTTCATGCATATGTGGAATTTATTGCATTATTGCCGAATAAACGTATTTTCCGGTCTTCACCGCGCCGCCCTGCGGGGCGCCCGATAACGACGCATCTGCTGCGTTGGCAACTCGTTGATATCACACCAGGATAATCAAGCTCGTTGCCGCCTTGCATCTGCACCGTTCTCGAACGCTCACGGATCCAGGAAAATGCCTTGCCTGATACAGATCCTGCTCATGCCATAAATACTTTGCCTGCAGTTTTGCCGCAGCCTGCAAACACATTTCTCGTGTCCACGATCAGGCGGGCATGATTCAGGATAAAATCATAGTCATAAGCGGCATGGTCGGTGGCGACGAGCACGCAGTCGGCGGTTGCCAGGTTTTCGGCAGTGAGTGGTGTGCTGGTCAGGCGAAGGTCATATTTACGAACTCTCTTTAGTTTTGGTATGTAAGGATCATTATACCTTATTTCCGCACCCTTATTGGCGAGCAGTTCCATGAGCTTATAGGATGGAGACTCCCGGTCATCATCTATTTCTTTTTTATAGGCTACTCCCAGGATGAGAATATTCGCTCCCTTTAGTGACTTGCCGTGTTCGTTGAGTGCCTCCATAACGCGCTGGACAACAAAATATGGCATAGAGGTGTTTATTTCGCCGGCCAGTTCGATGAATTTGGTCGGGATATCAAATTCCCGGGCCTTGGAGGTCAGGTAAAACGGGTCGATAGGGATACAGTGGCCGCCGAGGCCCGGCCCCGGGTAGAAGGGCATGTAGCCAAACGGTTTGGTTGATGCCGCCTTGATCACTTCGAAAATATCAATCCCCATTCGCAGGCAAAGGACTTTCAGTTCATTCACCATGGCGATATTGACACTGCGGAAAATGTTTTCCAGGAGTTTGGTAAGTTCTGCCGCCTGGGTGGATGAAACCGGTACGACCTCCTTCATTGCCGTACCGTAAAGAGCGCAGGCAAGCTGAAGCGAGGCCGGATCTATCCCGCCGACCACCTTGGGTATATCGGCGGTGCCGAAGTCGGGGTTGCCGGGGTCTTCCCTTTCCGGTGAAAATGCCAGGGCGTAATCTATGCCGGCTTTCAGACCGCTCTGTTCAATGATTGGCTGCAGGACTTCAACGGTGGTTCCCGGATAGGTGGTTGATTCAAGGACTACCAGCTGCCCCGGCCTGATGACCTTGGCAATGGCCCGGCCCGTAGCCTCGATATATTCCAGGTTCGGTTCCCGGTTTTTGGTTAGCGGGGTCGGCACGCAGATCAGGATGGTGTCCGGCTCGTTGAGCCGGGTGAAGTCTGCCGTGGCTGAGAAGTTGCCGGACTCCACGTGTTTTCCTAATTCGGCGGACGGGATATGCTTGATATAGCTTTTGCCTTGGGCCAGCCGGGTGATTTTGGCCGGGTCCAGGTCAAAACCGATGACTTTGACGCCTTGGCGAAGAAAGGTCAGGCTCAACGGGAGACCAACGTATCCGAGGCCGATTACTCCGAGAGTAAAGGATTTTTTTTCTATTTTTGATTTTAGTGTTTCAAGAGGGTTCATGGTTTGTATGCGCTCCTTGGTTTCATGGTAGCAATCGCAACACCCCATCTGCACACGCTCGGAACGTGCGGCATAGAGGGACTATAGCCCGCCCGTCCTTATCGTGTACCTCTGAGGCACTGCTGTATTTTACACCTTGTATCCGTGAGCATTCGAGAACGGTGCAGATGCAAGACGGCAACGATATTGATTATCCTAGTGTGATATCAACGAGTTGTCAACGCAGCAGATGCGCCGCTATCGTAGTGGGTCCGGCGAGGTAAATTTGCCATAACGCCCGCCGCTGTAAGTTACGCAGTTCAGCGAGGAGAGAAAATGGCAAAGGAAAGGGGGTATCAACTGGAAAGGGAACGTTGAGTTATTTTAATATTTAAAGTCGTCCCCCCGCTCTGCGGATGGTTCCTTAGTATTTGAGCCCGACCCGGTCTCTGACGACATCCATGGTTGCCGCCGCCTTGGCTCTCGCCTTGTCCGCGCCCTTTTTCAGCACCTCTCGCAGGTAGTCCTGGTTGGCCAGCAAGTCTTTCTTTTTCTCCCTGGCCGCGGCAAAATAATCGCGGATCAGTTCAAATAACTCCTGTTTGATGTAACCGTAAGCCGCGCCGCCGTTGACGTAGAGGCCGTGGACTTCAGTGAGCCGTTCGGGCGAAGCAAAGAGCTTGAACAGGGCGAAAAGATTGCAGGTGTCCGGGTCCTTGGGCTCCTCGACCGGGGTCGAATCGGTCCGGATCGACATGACGCATTTACGCAACGGCTTTTCAGCCAGGAAAATAGGGATGGTATTGCCGTAGGATTTGGACATCTTCTGGCCGTCGATTCCGGGAATAATGGCAGTGGTTTCGTTAATCGCCGGTTCGGGGACAATAAAGGTTTCGCCATAGATGTTGTTGAACCTGATGGCGATGTCACGGGCGACTTCGAGATGCTGCTTCTGGTCCTTGCCGACCGGCACGATCTCTGACCGGTACAACAGAATGTCGGCGGCCATCAGCACCGGGTAGGCAAACAGGCCGTGACTGGGAGCGATTCCCTTGGCGATCTTGTCCTTGTAGGAATGACACCGCTCAAGCAACCCCATGGACGTCTGCGTTGACAGCACCCACATCAATTCGCAGACTTCAGGAACATCCGACTGGACCCAGAAGGTACAGCGCCCGGGATCAAGACCAAGCGCCATGAAATCGGCCGCGGACTCAAGGGTTCCCCGCCTGAGGCGATCACGATCATGGACTGTGGTCAAGGCATGCAGATCCACGATGAACACATAGAGATCCGCGTTTTGCATGTAGTCGATCATGGTCTTCATCATGCCGAAATAATTACCGATATGCAGTTGTCCCGAAGGCTGAATACCCGATAAGATTCTTTTCATGGTTCTGTTATCCTTGTTGCTTCCGACCCTGACTGCCCGATCGCCCGAAGGTGGGGTGCGGCAGAACAGTTACAGGTCGAGATTATGGCAATCTTTCGCTGGTCCTGAATAGAGTTACCGACAACATAGCGAAAAACAATAAAAAAGGGGAGGGCGGAATAGTAATATTCCGCCCTCCCCCTGAAACAGGATCAAAGACTATTTATTTTACTTCTTCAAAGTCGGCGTCAACAACGTCATCGTCTCCCTTGCCTGAGCCGCTTGATCCGCCTGCTCCCGCCGCACCGGCGCCCGCATCCCCCCCCGCACCGCCGGACTCACCGCCCTGGCTGGTCTGGGAGTAAATCAACTCGGCCAGTTTGTGGGAGGCCTGGGTCAAGGACTCCGTGGCACTCTTGATCGCCTCGGTGTCTTCACCTTCAAGGGCCTTCTTGAGGTTGGCGATTTCCTGTTCCACGCTTGACTTGGTTGCGGCGTCCACCTTGTCACCAAGTTCGGTCAGACTCTTTTCCGTCATGTGAATCATGGAATCGGCGTTATTCTTGGCCTCGACCAGGGCCTTGCGCTTTTTGTCCTCTTCGGCGTGGAGCTCGGCGTCTTTCTTCATCCGCTCGACTTCCTCCTCGGACAGACCGCTGGAGGCGGTGATCCGGATGGCCTGTTCCTTGCCGGTTCCCAGATCCTTAGCCGAGACGTTCAGGATACCGTTGGCATCCAGGTCAAAGGTCACCTCGATCTGCGGAACGCCACGCGGCATCGGCGGAATAGAGGTCAGTTCAAAACGACCGATCGTCTTGTTATCCTGCGCCATCTCCCGTTCACCCTGCAGTACGTGGATCGACACTGCCGGCTGATTATCCGCGGCCGTCGAGAAAATCTGGCTCTTTTTGGTCGGTACCGTCGTGTTTTTCTCGATGAGCTTGGTGAACACGCCGCCGAGAGTCTCGATCCCGAGGGAAAGCGGGGTGACATCCAGGAGCAGGACGTCCTTGACGTCGCCCTTGAGGACGCCGCCCTGGATGGCGGCGCCGATGGCAACGACTTCGTCCGGATTGACCCCTTTGTGCGGCTCTTTGCCGAAGATCGACTTGACCTTCTCCTGAACCTTGGGCATCCGGATCATCCCGCCGACCAGGATAACTTCATCAATATCTGCAGCGGTCAGGCCGGCATCCTTCAAGGCGGTCCGGCACGGACCTTCCGTCCGGTCGATCAGGTCTTCGACCAGGGCCTCGAGCTTGGCCCGTGAGAGCTTGGCATTCAAATGCTTGGGACCGGAGGCGTCGGCCGTAATGAACGGCAGGTTGATATTGGTCTCCATGGTGGTTGACAGCTCCATCTTGGCCTTTTCCGCCTCTTCCTTGAGCCGTTGCAGGGCCATGTTGTCGCTGCGCAGGTCAATTCCCTGGTCGCGCTTGAATTCATCGGCCAGCCAGTTGACGATACGCATGTCAAAATCCTCGCCGCCGAGAAAGGTGTCGCCATTGGTGGACTTGACCTCGAAAACACCGTCACCGATCTCCAGGATCGAGACATCAAAGGTACCGCCGCCCAAGTCGAAAACCGCAATTTTCTCCTCGCCTTTCTTGTCAAGGCCATAGGCCAGCGAAGCCGCCGTGGGCTCGTTGATAATCCGCTGCACGTTCAGACCGGCGATCTTGCCGGCATCCTTGGTGGCCTGACGCTGGGCGTCGTTAAAATAGGCCGGAACCGTGACAACCGCATCCGTTACCGTCTCGCCCAGGTACTCTTCGGCTGTTTTTTTCATCTTGCCCAGGATCATGGCCGAAATCTCCGCCGGGCTGTAGACCTTGCCGTCCACTTCAACCGCGGCGTCGCCATTGGACGCCTTGACAATCTTAAAGGGGCTGATCTCGATGGATTTCTGGACTTCGGGGTCGGTGAATTTGCGACCGATCAGACGCTTGATGGCGAACAGGGTCCTGGTCGGGTTGGTGACAGCCTGGCGTTTGGCCACCTGGCCGACCAGCCGTTCGCCGTTATCGGTAAACGCCACCACTGAAGGCGTTGTTCGGTTTCCTTCTGCATTCTCTATAACCTTGGGCTCGCCGCCATCCATAATTGCCACGCATGAGTTGGTGGTCCCGAGGTCAATTCCAATTATTCTTCCCATGATCTCCTCTCCTTATATCACGAGTATTCAATTTACTTCATACCGCCGCCTACCGGCGACTTTATTTATAATGCGCATGAATCGGCCAATGTCAAGACCAATGCATGTCTTCTCTTAGGGCTTGCGCATAAATTACTTGGCATCTTCGCATCCCGTCTTCCGGCCATCTTGAGCCGAAGCCTCAATCGCAAAATCCTCAACATAGCGCTGCTATGCCTGCGGTTTTGCTCAAGCGGCTCAACTCGATCTGACCAAAATCCGGGCGCCAATTCTGCCAATTAATTTCTGCGCAAGCCCTTAAACAGCCGTTCTAGGCCGGGCCGCCTGAGACAACTACCTTAGCGGGCCTCAGCAGGCGATCCTTAAAACGATAGCCTTTGGCAAATTCCCGCAGGACGTGGTTGGCCGGCACTTCATTGCTCGGTTCCATCGTCAGGGCCTCATGTTCGTTGGGATCAAACACCCGGCCCACGCTGTCAAGCGGTGAAACCTCAAATTTTTCCAGCATGGCCAGCAGTCCCTTGCGGGTCAGGTCAACCCCTTCAAGCAGACCATCAAGTTTTTTCTGCGGGTCCTCGGTTTCGGCGGCGGCGTGCTCTATGGCCCGGTCCAGGTTGTCAAGCGTGGGCAACAGCTCCCGCAGGATGTTTTCGCCGGCATATTTGAGCAGCGTCAGCCGTTCCCTTTCCGTCCGCTTGCGGTAGTTATCAAACTCCGCGGCAAGACGGAGCAAACGATCACGGTTTTCCTCGGCCTCCCGGCGCAGAGTTTCCAGATCCTGTTCCTGTCGTTCCTCCTTGCCGCCGGCGACTTTGGAATCATCAACATTTTGCGATATCTCCGGAGAGGATTTCAGCTCCTCTTCCACCGGAATAGCAAATTTTTGCCCTTTTTGTTCAGTCACGCCCCTTCTCCCCGGGATAAAAATTGTTCAGCACCCGGCAATGACTCGGCCGGCCGGGCCTGGATAGTAACATATTGCATGGAATATCAGCTCAAGCCGTCATTGATTCAGGATTATCACACCCTTTCTAAAAAAATATGGAACGGCTCGAATTTCACCCTCCAATCGAGCCGAACAATAAGGACGGGTTCAGGGATTGTCAAGGGAATCAAAGGTCTGAAAAAGCGAAAAAATAGAATACGTTGAATCGCTCACCATGGGCGGCAAGCATGCCCCGGCCGCCGGTACGTACCGGCGGCCGGGGGATCTGCGGCACTCCGGGAGGATGGGGGCACGGGGAAAAACATTGCCCGTGCCAACCCGCCAGGCGGCGACGGTTGCAAGACTGTTCAGGCGGAGACGAGATACTGTTCTATGCTGCGGGCAATCGTCTTGAAAATCCTGGTAAATTCCTGCTCATCACGTTCAAGCAGAGTAATGCGGAAGCCCTGCAGTTCAGTGGCAAACGATGACAGGGGGACCACGCAGACACCGGTCGAGGCGAGGAGGTAGTAAACGAAACGTTTGTCCAGCCCGACATTATGGCCAGACACCAGGGCTTCCACGGTTGTCCGCACCTCTTCGTTATCAATGGGCAGACTCTGTTCGTGATTCAAAAAGCCGTTTTGGAAGACCACGCTCATGTAGAAAGCGCCGTTGGTCCGGTTAACCAGGATCCCCTTCACCTCCCGGAGAATATCGTAGGCAATGTTGGAGAATTTTTCGTAGCGCCTGATCCGCTCATCAAGATAAAGGGGGAAGTCCGGATGTTTCAGAATCCGCGGCAGCACCCGTTGCGGCAAGGTCGTGGAACAGACCTCCACCATCTTGGAATTGAGAATGGACAGGATGTATTTCTCGAACATGGCGTCCCGGTGACCGTTGTATACTTCAATCCAACCGCAGCGGCCACCCGGCCAGGGCATCTCTTTGGATATGCCGCGCATGCAGATGGCGGGAACGGTGTCGCCGAGCACCGTGCAGAGCGGCACGGACCTGGTGCCGTTGTAGGTCATATGCTGATACACCTCGTCGCAGATAATAAAGAGGTCATTCTTTTCGGCAATGTAGACGATTGCCCGCAGGACCTCCTCGGGATAGACGGCGCCGGTCGGGTTATCCGGGTTGATAATCAGAATACCGGCCACGGCCGGGTTATACTTGATGTGATTCTCGAGATTCTCGAGATCAGGATACCAGTTATAATTGGGATCCAGGATATAGGTCACGGGCCGGTCGCCGGCATGGGCCGCCTCGGCCGAAGAATGGGTGGTATAACTCGGGCTCGGCACGATCACCCGGGCCGTACTCCTCAGGAAACCGAATACCTTGGAAATGGCATCACCCAGGCCGTTAAAAAAAAGAATATCCTCGGGGTCGATCTGCACCCCGCCCAGTTTGTTGGTCTCGGCGGCGATAAATTCCCGGGTCGAGAGAATGCCCCTGGTCGGACAATAGCCGTAGGTCGAGTCATCCCTGACCGCATCGGCCACGATGTCCTTCATCCAGGAGGGAATCCGTTCGCCTTTGGCCACCGGGTCACCAATGTTTTCCCAGTTGACATTGACTCCGAGGCTCTGCAGCTTCATGCCGACATTGACGATGTTGCGAATTTCGTAGGTCAGTTCGCCAGCGCCGATATGAAGAATATCCGTACGCATCTGTTCATGCTCCGCTTGTGTTGTTTTCCGTTTTTGTAACTAGTTACAGGTCGAGGTCCTGGTGGTTGTTCATTCGCCCCGGAAATAGTTACATTTTGTTTAATCCTGCATGGTCTCAAAAATCATCCGGCATGGAGGGAGATGGGTGAATTTTCTACAGGCCTTCCGAATAAAAACCGGTTCTACCATAGCCTCTGAACCGCGTCAAGAGAGCGCTGAGCGCAAAAAACCTTTCTATTGGATATTGTAATTCCTTATTTTGCTGAGCAGGGTTTTGCGGGTAATCTGCAGGCGGCGGGCGGCTTCACTGCGGTTGCCGCCGGTCTCTTCCAGGGTTTTGACGATAAGCGCCCGTTCGGCGTCCTTCAGTGTCGCCGGTTGTTCTCCCTCGGCCGGGGCCATATTCTCGCCGGCCCAGCGCTGAATGGCCAACGGCAGGCCGTCCACTTCCAGGTACTCGCCGCGCATGAAAATCATTCCCCGTTCAATGGCGTTTTCCAGCTCCCGCACATTGCCGGGCCAGGGATAACGGACCAACAGGTCCATGCATTCAGGGGTAATGCCGACGACCTGGCGCTTGTTCTTCTCGACGAATTTATGCAGGAAATAATCGGCCAGCAGCGGGATGTCGCCATGCCGCTCACACAGCGGCGGCACCTCGAGGACGACGACATTAAGTCGGTAATAGAGATCCTCGCGGAACCGCCCGGCAGCGACCTCGCGTTCCAGGTTACGGTTGGTGGCCGCAATGATCCGGACATCCACCCGGATCGTCTCCTGCCCGCCTACTCTTTGCAGTTCGTGCTCCTGCAGCACCCGCAGCAACTTGGCCTGCATGGCCGGGGTGGTCTCGCCGATCTCGTCAAGAAAGAGTGTCCCGCCGTCGGCTTGGACGAAACGGCCTTCTCTCTTTCTGTCCGCCCCGGTAAAGGCGCCCTTTTCATGGCCGAACAGCTCCGACTCCAGTAGATTTTCGGCCAGGGCCGCGCAGTTGACCTTGATAAAGGGACCCTGGTCCCGCCGGCTCCGGTAATGCAAAGCCGAGGCCACCAGTTCCTTGCCGGTTCCTGACTCACCGGTAACCAGGATATTTGCCTCGGTCGGGGCGACCTGCATAATCATCTCCCAGAGGGTCTGCATCAGGCGGGAAGAGCCTATTATTCCGGTTCCCCCGGCAAATGAAGTTTCCGGCGGCGGCTGTTGATCATCGTGCCGACGTTTATGTCCCATGGCCACGTCAAGGGTCTGGCGGAGGCGGTCGAAATCGAGCGGCTTGGTCAGGTAATCATGGGCGCCGTTCTTGATCGCCTCCACCGCGGCATCCACTGAGGAAAAGGCGGTCATGATCACCACCGGAATCGCCGGATTGAGGGCATGAATTCTTTTCAAGGCCTCCATCCCGTCCATGGTGGTCATGCGCACGTCCATCAGGATCGCGTCGAAAGGCCCGGCCGCAACGGCGGCCACGGCCGTGGCGCCGTCATCCGCCTCCGCCGACCGCCAGCCCCACTCGCTGAAAAGCGAGGTCAACATGAAGCGATGGACCTGTTCGTCATCAACAACCAGAATGTTCACCTTGGTTTTTTCTGTCATAACCATGTTAAAATACATAATCTCGGTTTATATGAGTATAAAAAAAGGTAAGCCGTCACAGGCACCCCATCTTCACGCAGTTGCTCCCGCCCGCATAGAGGGACTATAGCGAACGGAAGCAACTGCGCAAATCTGGGGCACCTGTGACGGCTTACAGGTTTATGGTATGTGAAACCACCTACTTGTAACCCCTGTGAAGTGTTACAAAAAAAAGCGGCAACGGGGCACCGGCCCCACCACGGGATCTCCTGCCGACGGACCGTGGCCGCCGGACGAAAAAAGGACCATGGAAACGACCATTCGCATTGACAAAATCATCACCGGGGGGCTCGGGATCGGCCGGCTGGCAGATGGCATGGTAGTCATGGCCGGCCGGGTCCTGCCCGGTGAGACTGTTGTCGTCCGGGGCACCAGGCAGCATCGCGGCTACCTGGAGGCGGAACTCGTCAAGGTGCTCGAGCCGTCCGGGGACCGGGTCGAACCGATCTGTCCCCGCTATTTTGAGTGCGGCGGCTGCGACCTCCAGCACGCCCGGGAAACCGCGCAACATCGCATCAAGGAAGACATTCTCATCGAGGCCGCCGGCCGGGCGCGGGTGGTCTGCGAGGAAGGCGTTCCGCAACCGCTTCTGGCCTCGCCCCTTCCCCTAGGTTACCGCCATCGGATTCGCCTGGCGCTCTCTGCGCGGGGAGAAATCGGTTTCTACCAGGCGCGCAGCAACCGGCTGGTCTCCATCCACGAATGTCCGGTTGCCACGGCCCCGCTCAACACGGCTCTGGCCGAACTGAACCGCTCAAAATACCTGCGCCGGGCGGCCGCCTTCACCAGGGAAATAGAGCTGCAGCACAGCCCGGCCGACGACCGGGTGATTGCGCTTCTGCGCCTGGACAACGGCAAGCGGGCGGATCCTCGCCTGATCCGCGAATTTGCCGCGAGCCTGGAGCCCATTGCGCAGGTCCTGGTGCGGGCGGGCCGCCGGATCAGGCCCGGCTCCCCGCGGCAGCAGGATGCGGTTCTCCGGCAGCAATTTGACCGCAGTGTCTGCGGGCAGCCCTTTTTACTCTCCTGGAGCCCCGGTTGTTTTTCGCAAGTCAACGCCCGGCAGAACAGCCGGCTTATCGGTCTCGTCTGCCGGTTGAGCGGTGACGGCCGCGGCCAACGGATTCTCGACCTGTTCTGCGGCATGGGCAACTTTTCCGTGCCGCTGGGCCTGGGCCATGCGGCCGTCACCGGTATCGAACAGAATCGGGAAAGCATCGCCCGGGCCAGGTCCAATGCTGCCGCTGCCGGACTGCATGACTGCGATTTTCAAGAGATTGACGTCGCGGCCGGGCTCAGGCAATGCCTCGGGGCGGGGCTTCATTTTGACTGCGTCGTTCTTGATCCGCCCCGTCAGGGCCTGGGCAAAAGCGTCGCCCTGCTGCTCGATCTCGCCCCGGGACGCATCATCTACGTTTCCTGTGACCCGGCCACCCTGATGCGCGACCTGGGCCTTTTCATCACCGGCGGCTACAAGCTGTTATCGCTGACGCCGGTCGACATGTTTCCCCAGACCCACCACATCGAGTCCGTCGCCCTGCTTGAAAAAAATTGACATCAGGCCGGCTTCGCACTAATTATACCCATCTTGGTAACTTTTAGTGCCTTACTCCTGAATTCCTGTCATAAAAAACAAGAATTTTTTGCTGTATTTTTCAAATGATTTCAAGGCGTAGGTTGGCGTTGAGCGTTTTTTCTCTCCATTGTTGGGTTTCGCTTAATTATTGGATAAGCTGAATGTTATGATATATTCAACGACAGAAACGAAACCCAACATTAATGGCATAATCGCTCAACACCAACCTACAATGTTGCGGACATTATCCCCGCCTTGGATGTCTACAGGCCGAGGTTATGGCACTTTTTCGCTTGTATCTGACGAGTGTTATGTCAAGTGACAAATAAAAAATTGACTCACCATCCGAGATGACCATGACAGCAGATCAAACCGGCCGATTTGCGGCAAATGGTCTGCCGGTACTTATCGGCAGCGTGCCGCTGAACAGTCACCGACAGGCCCTGGACTGGATTTTCGAGACAACGCCGGAAATACCGCTTTGGCCCCAGCTCCCCGTCAATCCCCGGGAACAGATGCTGCCGCAGTTCGCCGAAGGGCTGCCCTGCATTGTGGAAGAACAGCCGGAGAGCCCGGAGGGCCGCATCTATTACGATATCTCGCGGCCCGGCTTCGCCGAGGAGCAGCTTGCCTTTTATGAAGAGTACCTGGCGGTTACGGAAGATTATGAAAAGCTGGACGGCTCAAGATTTCAAACAAGCAGGGAACGGGCTGCTGGACTCTACCTCTTGGCCGACAGGCTGCGGGAACAGACCGGCCTGGCCGCGGTCAAGGGCCAGGTAACCGGGCCGTTCACCATGCTGACCGGCATCAAGGATCTCCAGGGGCGGGCCGGTTATTATGACGAGACGATCCGCGACATGGTCATCAAGGGCGTGGCCATGACGGCCGCCTGGCAGACCCGGTTCCTGGCAGGAAAAAGCGGCAAGCCGGTCCTGCTGTTTATCGATGAACCGGCCCTGGCCGGTCTGGGCTCATCGGCCTTTATCAGTGTGACCACCGAGGAGATCGGAGGGATGATCAACGAAGTAGCCGAGGCCGTTCACCTGGCCGGCGGCCTGGTCGGAATCCATGTCTGCGCCAACACCGACTGGGGCCTGCTGCTTAACTCGACCATTGACATTCTCAGCTTTGACGCCTACGGCTTCTTTGACCGGGTGGCGCTGCTCCAAGATGAAATCGCGGCGTTTCTTGACCGCGGCGGTATCATTGCCTGGGGCGGCGTGCCGACCTCCAGGGCCGAGGATATCAACGCGGAAACCAGCGAGTCGCTGGTCAGGCTCTGGGAGTCCCAGGCCGGGGCCATTAACGGAGCCAACCGGGACCTGGCGGCCATTCTGCGGCAGACACTCATTACCCCCAGTTGCGGCACCGGTTCGCTGGCCCCGGAGATGGCCAAAAAAGTCCTGACCCTGACCCGCGATGTTTCCATGGCGCTGCGCGCCTCGTACCTGGTTTAACAAAAAACAGGCTGCGGAGCCCGGCATGAAGCCGGTTTCCCCCTGATAATTTAACTGATACTATTCATGGACAATCAAAGCAACATACTCAAACAGCGCCGGAACAAGGCGCAGGCCCTTGCGGAGAGCGGCGTCAAGCTGTTCCGCAACGACTTCAAAGCCCCTCAGCCCATAGCCGGTATCCTGCCGCGCGGGGAGCAACTCGCCGCCGAATCGCACGAGGAGAACGGATCTGCCTGCCGGGTGGCCGGGCGAATCATGTCCATGCGCAATTTCGGCAAGGCCGCCTTCTTCCATATCCAGGATGAAAGCGGCCGCATCCAGGTCTATGCCAAACGGGACCTGCTGGGCGTCGAGGAGTTCAAGCTGTTCAAAAAATGGGACACCGGCGACATCGTCGGGGTCATGGGCCGCCTGTTCAAGACCAAAACCGGTGAACTCTCCATCGAGGCGACCAAGCTGCAGATGATCACCAAGTCCCTGCGGCCGCTGCCGGAAAAATTCCACGGCCTCACCGATGTCGAGACCCGTTACCGGCAACGTTACGTCGATCTCATCGTCAACCCCGAAGTCCGGGAGACCTTCAGGAAACGGGTCGAGGTCATCCGCCTCATCCGCGAATTCCTCAGCAATCGCGGTTTTCTCGAGGTCGAGACGCCCATGATGCAACCAGTTCCCGGCGGGGCCACGGCCAAACCCTTCAAGACCCATCACAATGCGCTCAACATTGACCTGTACCTGCGCATCGCGCCCGAGCTCTACCTGAAACGGCTGCTGGTCGGCGGTTTCGAAAAGGTATTCGAGATCAACCGCAACTTCCGTAACGAGGGCCTGTCCACTAGGCACAATCCCGAATTCACCATGCTCGAATTTTACCAGGCCTATGCGACCTATCATGATATGCTCGACCTGACCGAGGAGATGATTTCCTGGCTGGCCGCGGAGGTGTGCGGCTCCATGGAGCTGACCTACCAGGGGCAGCAGGTCGACCTGACCCCGCCCTGGCAGCGTTACACCATGGACGAGGCCCTGGTCAAAGTCGGCGGTGTTGACCCGGCCATCCTGGGAGACGACGACGCGATCATGCAGCTGGCCAAGGACAAGGGCATTGAATTGCAACCTGAAGCCGGGCCGGGCAAGGCCAAAACGGAACTGTTTGAACTGCTGGTTGAAGAACGACTCGTCAACCCGACCTTTGTCACCTCGTACCCCACCGAGGTCTCCCCCCTGGCCAGGCGCAACGAAGATGATCCGACCGTCACCGACCGCTTTGAACTCTTTGTCACCGGCCGCGAAATCGCCAACGCCTTCAGCGAGCTGAACGACCCTGTCGATCAACGGCAGCGTTTTGAAAGACAAATCGCCGAACGGGGTGATGACGAGGAAGTCCATCCGGTACTGGACGACGATTATATCCGGGCCCTGGAATACGGCATGCCCCCCGCGGCCGGCGAGGGCATCGGCGTTGACCGCCTGGTCATGCTGCTCACCGATTCACCGTCCATCCGTGACGTTATTCTCTTCCCGCACCTGAAACCGGAAGCCGGGCGCCAATAACGGCGCGTTCATGCCCTTGATGCGGCAACCCCGCGCCCGGAAGAAGAATTCAAGGCCCCGCGCCGCCGAGGTCTATAAGATGTTCCCCGCACCCGTGGGGATGAACTTAACCTGTACCCGGCAAAAAAATGACCGAAAGGTCTTGAATTTTATTCCAGGTATGATTATATTATAAATTCCATAACTGGAATCATTCCCTCTTCAATCAACAGGTCGATTGAAAATATCCCTACGAACAAAAATATAATCAATTCATTATGAGCTTTCTTGAAGGACTGCTCTGGCTGACACTCAATGTGTATCATGAGGCCCGTAGCGAGCCGAAAATCGGTCAGCTGGCGGTTGCGCATGTTACCCTGAATCGGGCGGAGCAAAAAAAACAGAGCGTTGAAGAAATTGTCACCGCTCCCTATCAGTTCAGCTGGACTCTGCAAAAAAACGATTACCTGCCCACCGAACCTGGCGCCTTTGCGGAGTGCCTGGTTACGGCCCTGAAGGCCCTGACTTCCTCGGACTTTACCAAGGGCGCGACATTCTATCATCGCCAGGATATCAATCCGGCCTGGGCCCGCGGCATGACCTATGTCGCCCAGTACGGAGTCCATAAATTCTACCGCAACTGATCAGTTTTCTTCTGTTTTCCCCGCTCTAACTCCGCACGGCAGAACAACGTTTCCGGACGGACACCAGTTCGTGCCCATCCAGGCAGTGCCGCGTCAAAACGTAACTGGTCACAGGGTGTGAAACTCTGCACTATTCCTTACCTCCAACCTGTAAGCCGCCACAGGTACCACAGATTTAGGTAGTCGCTGCCGTTCGCAGGTAAGCGACCGAAGGGAGACTCCGATAGTCCCTCTATGCGGGCGGGAGCGACCGCGTGAAGATGGGGTGCCTGTGGCGACTTACGTCAAAACTTGACTTTGGGAACCTTGGTCTCGGCCGCCGGCGGCTTGAAGTACTGTGCTTTTTCGACCCCGGCCAGGGCGGCGAAAAAACGTCCCACAACGGTACGCCGATATGTGTTCACCGCCCGTACCGCATCGTTGTAGCGTTTTCGTTCCACGGCGATTCGATTCTCGGTTCCTTCCAGGCTGTCCTGTAACTTTAAGAAGCTCTCATTGGCCTTGAGCTGCGGATATCTTTCCTGCAGCATCATAATCCTGGACAGGGCCCGCTCAAAATCGCCCGCCGCCCGAATTTTATCAGACCGGCGGTTGGCCTGGAAATATTTGGTCCTGGCATTGGCGATATTTTCAAAAAGGTCTTTTTCGTGCTTGGCATAACCCTTGGTTGTCTCCACCAGGTTGGGGATAAGGTCGAAGCGGCGTTTCAACTGGTTTTCAACCTGAGCCCACTGGGCGTTAACCTGTTCATCCATCCTCACGATTTTGTTGTATTGACCGATACCCCAAGAAATGGACCCGACCACCAGGACCACTATCACCCCGATGATGATCAGAATTGTTTTGACCCCTTGGCTCATATTTCCCCCCAATGCTATTTTAAAATCTCCGTTTCGGACGGACAACCAACTATCTCACCAACCGCCGGAGGCCCCGCCACCACCGAAACCACCACCGCCGCCGCCACCGAAACCGCCGAAGCCTCCGCCACCGAAGCCTCCGCCGCCGGACCAGCCGCCCATGATAAACGGCGCGGCGCCCAGGATTCCGAGCCGGCTCCGCCTTCTTTTGGCGGCGAGCAAGATGAAGAACAGTACCACAAGGACAAAGAACTCGATCGCAAAAGGGTTGACCTTGTTTCTGGTGACCGGCTGCGGCAACCGGTCAACGCCGGCCAGCTGCACGTTGTTCGCCTTGCTGATAATTTTAACGACGACGCCGGCAGCGGCGGCTATCCCCTGGGAATACTTGCCCCGTTTGAAATACGGCACCAAGGTCCGCCGGCCAATGGTGCCGACCAGGCTGTCGGGCAGAATCGACTCAAGGCCGTAGCCGACCTCGAAGCGATATTTCCGCTCCTGCATGGCAATCGTAAAGAGTACGCCGTTGTCCTTACCTTTTTGTCCCAGTTTCCACTGTTCCGCGGTCCGCATGGAAAAGCCGTTAATATCCTCCCCGTCCAGGGACTTAACCGTCAGAATAACCAGTTGCGCGCCGGTCTTCAGCTCAAGATCGTGGAGCAGGTTGTCCAGTTGCTGTTTGGTCCGCGAATTAATCACCCCGGCCAGGTCAACCACGTAATTTGCCGGCCTGGCAGGAGGCGGCGGGGTCGAAGCAGCGGCGCCCCCGGTCAGACAAAGAAAAAAGACGGCCAGGAGAAAAATGGAATTAAGCTTGCGCATCAACATGCTCCACCAGCCGCTTGGTCGCCTCGTAATAGCGGGCGAAACAATCGGCCAGCTCGTCCTCGCCGGGAGTTTTGTCCCGGTTTTTTAACTGGAAAACCGTTTCGAAAACATCGGCGTCCAGGCCGATAAGATCCTGTAGGGACGTTACAATATCGTGACAGGATAGGGGCATGCCGCGGCCGCCCAGGAAAATGATTGCCCGTAACGCCGGGAAAAAACCGGTGATGGAATCAAGAAGACGCCGGACCAGAAAAGACCTGTCGCCCAGGGCGCTGATATATCCCTGATGCAGCCAGAGCAGTTTCGATTTTACTTCCCGCTCACACTGCAGCCGCAGATGCTCGGGATTGATCCGCAGCGCGGCAAGGATGTCATCACCGAACACGGTCTGGTGGATCTCGCGAAAATTGAGAAATTCGATGGGAAAGACATCAAGTGAAGACGCAATATATTCCGGCGTCATGAGGACCGGCGCGGCGATGCCGCTGTCCTTATGCTTTTTCCCCAGCGAGATAAAGAAATCAAGTAGTTTCAGATTGATATCGGCCACTACGACCAGGGAATTGATGTCGGAACGGTCCGGCTTGAAGTCCGGTGTCAGGACGCTCCCCACCACGTGCACGGAAAGAAACTCGAGCTCTCGGGCCGTTACAATCTCGTTCAGAAAGTTGTCAAAGCTCTTGGGAATGCTGTTCATGATGTTCCCGACCGTTTTCTATTATGTGTCATGCCGATTGTCCTCCGCTTGAATTTGTTATTTTAAATATCACAATTATAACCGCGCCGGCGGATAATTGAAATTTATTTATCATCACCCGGACGGACGAAAGCACAACTCCGTGTCCGCCGGCGCGGCTCCGCGGGTGTCTGCGGCCGCCCGGTGATATCGCAGCGGCAGGTCCAGACAGGCCCGGCCTTCGGCCCGCCGGCCGTGCTTGATGCAGCCGTTGCCGTATATCCCGCATTTTCGTTCAAGTTCCGCCACCGCCGACTCGTATTGCCATGCTTCCAGGGGGGTCCGGTCCAGCAGGCGGGTCAGAGACCTGATCCGGTATTGATCCATGCCCAGGCGGTAAATGGTCGATAACTGGTCCCGGCGGCCGCCATCCTTCAAGGTCAGTGGCTGGTCAAGAAGCAGGAATTTTTCCCGGGCACTGACCCGCAGCCAGAAATCATAGTCCTCGCAACAGGGCAGGGACTCGTCAAACATGCCGTAACGATCAAACAGCTCTTTGCGGACCATGACCGTGGACATGCCGACCATGCACATCTTCAGGCAGGCCTTGAATATTTCGCCGGCCGGCGGCTGATGTTTTTTCTGCTGCCGGAGAATTCGACCGCGCCGGTACCAGGTCTCCCTGGTATGGGAGATCAGGTAGCGCGGTTCATCCCGCATGGCCTTGAATTGCCGGGCCAGTTTTTCCGGCACAAACCGGTCATCCGAATCCAGAAAAGCAAGCAGCCCGCCCCGCGCCGCCTTTATCCCCGTATTCCGGGCGGCGGCAGCGCCCCGGTTGTCCTGGTGGATATAGAGTACGGGGATATCCGTTTGCGCGGCAAAGCCGGCCACCCGCAACCGGGTGTCGTCGGTCGAACCGTCATCAACAACAATCAGTTCGTCGCAGGCCCTGGTCTGTTCGGCAACCGAACGTATGCTCCGTTCGAGAAACAATGCCCGGTTATATGTCGGGATAATGACGGATATCACGCCCTATCCTCCTTTTTTCGGCCGGTATAAAACTTGACCTCCCCGGTCCTGCCCCTATAATAATCAAGCGGCCGGTCCATGCCGGAGAGGTTTCTTATGGCAAAATCACACATTCTGATATATACTTTTTATCTTTATCACCTGAATCCGTGATGGTTTGAGGTGGTGCTCCATGCAATATGTGGATTTTATTGCATTATTGTCGAATAATCTCATTTTCCGGTCTTCATCGCGCCGCCCTGCGGGGCGCCTGATAACGGCGCATCTGCTGCGTTGGCAACTCGTTGATATCGCACCAGGATAATCAACATCGTTGCCGCCTTGCATCTGCATCGTTCTCGAACGCTTACGGATTCAGGTTATAAATTTGTTCCAGGTACCGCTCCGCTCTGCGGCAGCAAGGACTTATTACTTGTATGTACACAGACATCCTGATCAATGCAACGCCGTATGAAAATCGCGTCGCCCTTGTGGAAAGCGGCAATCTGGTTGAATTCTATCTTGAGCGGCCCACTGAAAAAGGTCTGGTCGGCAACATTTACTGCGGCCAGGTCGTGCGGGTTCTTCCCGGAATGCAGGCGGCTTTCGTCAACATCGGCCTTGAACGGGCCGGTTTCCTCTATGTTGATGACGTATACGTTTCCTCGGCGGAAGTTGAACGGCGCATCGCGGTCCATGATATATCCTGTTCCCTGGTCGGACCGGCCCCGGCGATTCATGATGCCTCTGCCGAACAGCCCAATATTCAATATCTGCTCAAGGAAGGGCAAAGCGTCCTGGTGCAGATATCCAAGGAACCTATCGGCAGTAAAGGCGCCCGGCTTACCTGCCATATCACCCTGCCGTGCCGCAATCTGGTTTTCATGCCGCTGACCGATCATATCGGCATATCCCGGAAGATTGAAGATGAGGATGTTCGTCAGCATTTACGGGAAAAGATAGAACAACTCCGGCCGCCCGGCACCGGTTTTATCGTCAGGACCGTGGCCGAGCATGCCAGTTGTGCCGAATTGGAAGCCGACATGGAGTTTCTGCTCTTGCTCTGGGACGAAATTACCTCGAATTGCTGCAAAGTTGCCGCCCCGCAACTGGTTTACCAGGACCTGGACATGGTTTTGAGATCGGCAAGAGACCTGGTGACCGAAGATGTCAAGCAACTGGTCGTCGACTCCGGCCCCGTCTATGAACGGCTTCGGTCCTTCATGCAGATCTTTGCGCCCGAGTTGCAGGACAAGCTTATCCATTACGACCGGGAGGCGCCTCTCTTTGAAGCCTATGGCATTGAAGTCGATATCAGCCGTGCCCTGGACAAGAAGGTATGGCTCCGGTCCGGCGGCTCGATTATTATCGAAACGACCGAGGCTCTGACGGTTATCGATGTCAATACCGGACGGTATGTCGGCAAGAACGACCAGGCCGAGACCATTTTTAAAACCAATATGGAAGCGGCAAAGGA
>VAPE01002532.1_pt1 | contig 19438 bp, 13 predicted proteins | sample 3393911 | NCBI WGS metagenome assembly VAPE01 (sample SAMN08290436, study PRJNA428436) | hydrothermal vent metagenome | isolation source: Deep-sea hydrothermal vent chimney | place: Atlantic Ocean: South-mid Altantic Ridge
AATACAATTGGAAAACTTGTAATAATACCGTTTAAAAATATTTTTTGACTTGTTGTTGAAAGTTGTTTTGTTATTAAATTTACAGAATTAATAGTATTTGAAGTCATATAAATTAGTGAATTTTTATAAAATAATAAAGAGGCATTTTGATTTAATGGTGTATTAGATATTATTAAAGAATAATTTGTTCCGGATGTTGAATTTAATATGAATATCTGATTATAAGTTTCAAATGCAATTTTTCCATTTGATGCAATTGGTGAAGATATTATATTATTTGTAGTATTATAAGTAAATAAAAGATCGGCATTTTGAGGACCATAACTTGAATTTGAAGTTAAATTAGAATTTCCTGCAAAATAAGGCCAAGAATTAGATCTTGCATTATATGTAGATGCTGAATAATTTCCATAAGCTACTGTTTGTGAAATATTTGAAATTTTAGTATTAATTAAATTTTGCATAAAACTATAAATTTCTGATGAACTAAATTGATAAGAAGTTAATGGTGTAAAATTAAAATATATTAAGATAGATATTGCAATTCCAGTAATTATTAATGCAAATACTGCATCTAATGTAAATAAAAAACCATTGAATTTCATACTCTCATTTATTAACTTAATATATTATTTTATAAATATATTATTATAAATTGTTTAATATAATTAAGATTTTATAGAATTTTAATAACTTTTTTTGTATACTTTATTAACTTGACCAAATAATTGTTTTTAATGTTGCTGTTTGACCATCTATAAATATACTTTTTGTTTCGATATTAATTGTTTTTGCGCCATTTAATTTGGGATTTTTACCAATTGAAAGATTTAATGAAGAACTTGTTATTGTTATATAATAATTATAACTTAAACCGAGAATTTGTTGTGCATAAGAATAATTATAATTGACCATTGCCATTAATGCATAAATTTTTAATATTGAAAAATTGATATTTTTTTGAGAAGAACTTAAACCAATTGTTATTCCTCCCCAAGTAAGTGTATTTGTTGTATTTATTTGCATTTCCCAATTATTAGGAATACCTGCTGTTAATAAATTTTGGGAAACTTGATGATTTTGAGTTTGTAATATTATATTTTTATTAGTATATGCTGCTGACAAATTACTATTAATATTAAACCATATATAAAACATAATTGTTAATACAATTCCAAATATAATAACTGCAAATACAATATCTAAACTCCAAAATTGTAATTTAATATTTTTAAAAATCATGAAATCATATTTATCTAAATTTTTTTAAATAATTTATTAAACAGTAATATTTATTATTTTTACTTTTAAAATTCCCCTATCATACATTTGTGCAATTTGATAACCACTTAATGTTGTATTATATATTTGAAAATTAGATAATTGGCCAGAATAATTTGCTAATGTATTGCAATTATATTCACCAAGAACAGTACCAATACCTCCAATAGTATAAAAAAAAGCATAAATTGACGATTGTCTTTCTGCTGTTGTCATTTGATTCATTCTCCTTCCATTTATGTAACCAGTTAAATAATTTCCAGTACTATTAACATCATATGTCATTGCAATATTTGTCCATTGATTTAATGGAATATTACCTAATGAAAGACATGCTTCTCCTTCGTTATTAGCACCTATTCCTCCAACACCTACTTGATAACTAACAATTGCTTTATTATTAACAATACTTATGAAAGGATCTCTATAATCCTCATCAGAATCATGTTCATTAATAACTATTCCACTATTATTAGTGGGATTTACCCATATTGAGAATGTAAAGTCCTGTTTTGCATTATCCATCCATTTAAGTGGTTTTATTTCATTAATAAAACCATTACCAGTAAATGTAGCATAAGTTGAAATAATAGTATTAATTCTTTTATTAATCATAAAATAAGAATATCCTCCACCAGCAACATTTACAAAATTAACTGCGAACTCATAAATACCATGAAATGGAAATGAAATTTCATTTTTGATTTCATGATTTGGTATATTTTGAGGACCCCATCTAGTTCCATTACTTAAAGTTTGCCATGTATTATTTAGAATATTTTTCCAAAAAATTGCCATTCCATCATTGGAATCTGTAGAAATTTGATATTGTCCATTTAAATATAAATAACCAATAGCAGAAAAATAAGTATAATTATATACACCTAGTGAGGTGTTTATACCAACAGGAGGATACACATAACCATTATTAAGAAAATTTAAATTATCAGTTAAATTATTAGGAAATAAATGAGTAGGACCAAAAAAGTTAGTAGTTTTATAAGTCCATCCAAAAGAACTTTGATTAACTACTTTAATTGGAAAATATCCTTTTTGAATAATCTTAATATGTAATGGATGAGTAGGATTTGCTGCAACCCACGAATAATTTATAAATGAGTAACCATCAATGGATGTTAATTCACTAGAAGGTACTGTATCATTTACACCCCATGCAATCACAGAAAAAGGAACATAATTAATATTTTGTTTAAAATTAGCATTTTGTTGAACATTAGTAAAATTTAGATTGTGGTCTGTTGTTTTATAATTATTATTAGAATAATCATTTGCATTTCCTTGTAAAGGAATAAATGTAATAATATGATTTGTTATTGGAATTGAAACAGGACCTTTTAGATATAATTGAATAATTTGTTTCTGTGAAAGACTTTGATTATATATTTGTATATCACTAAGTAAACCATTTAAATTATTAGTTGTATTTGTTGAAGCTCCTAAATCAAACCCAGAAATATGCAATACACTGATATTAGTTGCACTTGTAATATTATTCAATATACCATTTACATAAATACTTATTGTATTATTATAACCATTCCATACACCAGTAATAAAATACAATAAATTATTAGATATTGATGCACCAAGTAGTATTTTATTATTAATCATTATTCCTGCATTTCCTTTATTAATTACTAATTGCAATGAATTTGATGAACTAAATACATTAACAATGTTTTGTGTATTATTCTGTTTTAATGAAACCCATGCTGAAATAGTTAATTCATGTGAAGTAATATTCAGTAATTGTGATTTAATAAAAGTATTTCCATTAAATAATCCTTGCATAGAATTTGATTTATTAATTAATTGCTTGTTCCATAATACAACATTTGATGCAATTCCAGTATTATTATTTCCAGATAAATCATATGTAATATTTTTATTATATTCATAATTAAGAGGATACCATAATTTAAGATTTTTAATTGTACTAGAATTACCCTTAAACATTATTACTTGTAGTGGATCAGTTATTGTTTTATTATATTGTATACTAATAATCTGAGGATTATTTTTCATAATAGTATAAGTTCCATAAGAACTCATTTTTCCATATTTTGAAATATATCCAACAAGAGTTTTATTCACTAAATAATTTACTTGATTTTTTATATTTGCATTAAAAAAATAAGCACGTGTTTTATTGAAAGTAGGAATATATGTAGCATTACCATAAAGATTTCCATTATAATTATTCCCACTATAATCATTTGCATTTCCCTCTAACGGATACCAAACTTTTATATTAGATGAAATAGGAATACTACTAATACCTTGAGTATATAATCTATTTATTTGAATATTTGTCAATGATTTATTATAGATTTGAACATTTGATATTAAACTACCCATATAACCATGAAAACTATTACCACCAACCCACACATTTTTTAAATTTGTATAGAATTGAGGTCCACTATAACTGAATACTTGCTTACCATTTATATACCCTTTATAATATGTGCCATTATAAATACCACATATAAATGTCCATTTATTTAGAAGTAATATCCCACCATTATAATTTAATTCTCCGCTTGTTGTGCCTGTTGTTGATTTCTGAATTAGTAGTGCACCATCATATTGTCCAATCATAAATGATTCATACTGTCCACCTATAAAAGCATTATTGGGTTTAGAAATATTGACCCAAGCACAAACACTTATTTGTGAATTAATTAAAGGTGCTGATGAAGATTTTATATATCCATTGTTGCCATTATAAAGTCCACCTTTAAAAACAGCATAATATGAAAGATTTCCAAAAGTATTAATATTAAAATAACTAGATAAATTAGATGTTACTGGAGAATGTTTATTAATATATATTACTCCATGCTTGTTTGCAAGATAAAGTTTACCAGTATAAACAGGAATATTATATAAATTAATTGAATTACTTGATGCAATTAATGTTCCATTTATAATTAAATTATGTACATTAGATAATGCAATTGCAGTGATGTTTTGATTACCTATTTTCATTTTTGCATATACTGTTCCAGTATTAGATATTGAAACATTATAAGGAATATTATTAATATTTCCAACTAATGGAATTATTATTGAAAAACCAGTTCCAGATATTGCTGCAATATTAATATAAGACGCAATATTTTGAACAATTAATTGTAAAGAAGAATATGATTCAATACTAACTAAATAAGATTTTTGATGTATAATAACAACAAATAATATTAAGAATATCACTAAAACTAGTGAAAAAATTATGAGAAATTCAAATGCAATTTGTGATTTGTTTTTTTGTATCATATAATTCATTATTTTTATTCAAGATTTCCAAAATTTATTTGAAGATTTGGTGGTGAACGCCTAACTAAAACCCATTGTTCAAATATTTCAGCATTTGCAGTATAAAGACCAATAGAACCATTATTATATAAACTACTTGAACCAGGAAGTTTAATAAGTCCTGAGAATGAACTACGTGCATTTCTTATCCATCCAGAAATATTAAAAGTACTATTATAAGCATATGATTTAGAACGTAGAATAGATTGACCTGATAAATAAGGTTCAGTATATTGTAATAACCCTAATAATGTATAAGTAGAATTATTATCATTATACCATGTAATATTATCAGGACCACCATACCCATATCCAGAACTTCTCATTAAATAACCAGTATTTGAAGAATAATTATAATCTAATAATACACCATAATTAAGATTAGTTGTTAATAAAGATTTTTGATCTATTGAAAAAATTCCACTAAAAAAAGATCCAGTAGTAATTGATGCTTCTTTTATTGTTAAACTATTTATTGTTAAACCATCATTAACAGATATTATTGGATTCCCATGAATTTGCCATATATTACTTAATGTTGTTCCTGCAAAATTATCATAGAAAGAAAACACGTTTGCACCATCATCATACTCTGCATAAGTACTACTTAATTGTGGTGCTTCTCCAACATTATTATTATTTAAAAGATTAACTGAACTAGGTGCAATACCCATATAAATTATTAATAAACTATTAGGTCTTGGTAAACTATTAATAAATTTTAAAAGAACAATAGTATGATTATTTATTCCACCGTCACTATTATTCATATATTCTATCCATGAAGGGATTATTGTTCCATTTGCATAAAAATATTCCATGTTTTGATCATTCGCATCAACATTATATGAAGATAATTGACTTACTGATAGATATAAATTTAATTGATATGATGAAGATGTTGGTGTTGTTTGAGTATTATTTAAAATAATAGGAACAAAAGATACAATATTTGGAGGCAATGGATATATTGTTAAATTTATTTTATTCGAATAAATACTTGTATTTATATTAAATCCAGTAATATTATAATTTCCAGTTTGTAGTGTATTTGTATTATATACAATAGTATTTGTTCCTGTTGCAATAATATTTCCATTTGATAAAAGTTCAATACTACCATTACTATTTAATGTAATATTATTAATTTCATGATAAAGTATTGAATCACCAAATTGACTTATTAAACTAGGTTTTGATAATGATAATGTAGAATATTTAATTGTTGTATTTGAATTTAATTTTAAAGTAACATGAGGAATAATATTTGAAGATATTGTTGAAGCATTATTTATTGAACTTATTGACCAAGATATAAATTTATAATTATTTGGAATTGAAGGAAATAATGAATATTTTCCAGATAAAAGAATTGCTAAAGTATTCGAGGAATATAAATTACCATTTAGTATTATTTTTGAACTATTTGCACCTGGTTGATTAATTATAAATTTTACAATATTAAATTTAATCTGTTTTGCAAATGATTGACTTGAATATCCAGTAGTACTATATAATGGAGAAGAAGATTTACATGATTTAATTATGTTTCCACATAATCTATAATTTATTAAAAAATGTATGTGTGTTAAACTACCAACACGTGGTTCAACTTTACCTGGAATTGAAATAGAACATAAAATTTTTGAACCATAATTTGCAAATTTAGGATAACAATTTCCAAGATATGAATTAGTTCCATTCTCTCCAATATCAGTTACTGAAACATTAAAAGCATTTGATGAAAATGAAAGAGAAGTTCCTTGAATCGAAGATCCTAAAGTATCTTTAAATAATATTTGGTATGTAATTGGTTTTGTTGAATTATATGATGAAAGTAATGTATCAATACAAGGAAATAAAGGAGTAATTGAACATTTTGAAGTAATAGAAGATGATGCAAAATTTGAATTAATAAATACACTTAAAATAGCAATAACAAGACCAATAACAATGAATGCCCATGAATATGTTGTAAGAAATTCTATTGCGTTTTGCGCTTTTTTGCGCTTTTGTTTATTTAAAACATTTATAATAAAACCCCAGAAAATTTTTAATTTAACTTTAATTAATTTTTAATAATTAAAGATATATAAAGATTAATATTAAAATTATAAAAACAAAATTAAACATTAAAAATAAATTTCAATATTAAAAAATAAAATATATTTGAGAAGATAGAAATAATATATTAATCTTATATTAATTAAGAATTTTATTATTTAAAAAACAAAAATAATAGAAAAATATTTTAGAATTTATTTTTGTTTAATATTTGTATTAATATTAAATAATTTAGTTTAAGCTTATTTCAATTTGTACTGTATCTGGAACTTGTATTCGCATTACTTGACGCAATACTTGTTCATTACTTTCAATATATAATAAACGTTTATGAACTCGTATTTGCCATTTTTCAAAAGTATGACTACCACCAGCACATGGGGTTTTTCTTGTTGTCTGTATTATTTTATGAACAGGCAATGGAATTGGGCCTTTTGTTTTTATATTTAAAGTATTTGCTATTGATATTATTTGCTTTGAAATAGAATCAATATCAGTTGCTTTTGTACTTACAAGTTTTATTGCAGCTATTGACATATTATCCTTTTATTTATATTTTATTTTGATAAAACTTTTTCTAAAAGTTTTAATTTTGATGAAACTTTTTCTAAAAGTTCCTTTTTGATGAAACTTTTCTTAAAAGTTTCATTTGATTTCTTTCTTTGTTATTTCTAAAATAACTCCTGCTCCAATTGTTTCTCCCATATCTCTTATTGCAAATCTTCCTAATTGTGGAAATTCACTAAACTTTTCTGCAACAATTGGTCTTGTTGGTTTTATTTTTACAATTGCAATATCTCCTGTTTTAATTGTTGTTGGATTCTTTTCTAATACTTGTCCTGTTTTTGGATCTTTCTTCTCTAATATTTCTTCAAATGTACATGCAACTTGTACTGTATGGATATGGAAAACAGGTGTATAACCTTTTGCAATTACATTTTGATGATGCAAAACAATTACTTGTGCAGTAAAGTCTTCAATAACTGTTGGTGGATCTGATATAGGTCCTATTACATCACCTCTTTTAACGCTTTTTTTGTCAATACCTTTAATATTAAATCCAATATTATCTCCTGGTTCTGCTTGTTGCATTTGTTTATGATGCATTTCAATGCTTTTTACTTCTGTCTTTATTCCACTAGGCATAATTATTATTGGTTCTCCTATTTTAATTACTCCTGTTTCAACTCGCCCTACTGGAACTGTTCCAAATCCTGAAATACTAAATACATCTTGTATTGGTAATCTTAATGGTTTGTCTAATGGTTTTTCAGGAACAGTTAAAATATCAAGTGCACCTAATAATGTTACACCATTATACCATTGCATTTTTTCTGGTTTTTTACTAATATTACTTCCTTCTAAAGCAGAATAAGGTATAAATTGTATTGTTTCTATTTTAAATCCAAGTGTTTTTAATAATTCACTTACTGTTTTCTTCACTGCTTCAAACTTTTCTTCTGAGAAATTAGCTGAATCCATTTTATTAATAGCAACAATTACTTGTTTTATACCTAAAACACTTGCTAAAATTGCATGTTCTCTTGTTTGTGCTTGTATCCCATCAACAGCGCTTACAACTAAAATTGCTGCATCTGCTTGTGAAGCACCTGTTATCATATTTTTTACAAAGTCTTTATGACCAGGTGCATCAATTATTGTAAAATAAAACTTTTCTGTTTGAAAGTCTCTATGAGCAATATCAATTGTTATTCCTCTTTCTCTTTCTTCTTTTAATTGATCCATTACAAATGCAAATTCAAATGTTGGTCTATTCAATTGTTGTGTTAATTCTTTAAAACGATTGATATCTCTATCAGTAATAACATGTGTTTCATACAATAAACGTCCAACTGTTGTTGATTTTCCGTGATCAACATGTCCTATAAAAATTAAATTCATATGTGGTTTGTCAGCCATTTCTTCACCTTAATATTTTTAAAATTATAATTTATTTTAATAAAATGATAAATAAGTCTTTTTTAATTTATTTAAATAATTAAAATAAATTTAAGTATATTATAAAACAAATCTTTTTATATATTATTATAAAATAAAATAATTTATTGATTTTATTATTGTCTAATTTAAGCAAAATAATATTTGATTTATTCTATTGCTTTTTATAGTATAATTTTAAAATTTTTATATTTATTATTATTAAAAATAATAAAATTATACTAATCCATCTTCTGAGGTATAAATTAAAATATTATTGTATTTTTTTGAGATTTGAGCTCTTAACCCATATAATTGTTTTATATTATATTTATTTGCTATTTCTACTAATCTCTGAGTAATAATACCATCAAATACAATTGTATTTATATTTTTTGTATCTTGCATTGCTTGAAGTAATCTTCTTATTGGAATTTCTTCAATTATTTTATTATTCTTATCATATAATCTTCCTCTTAAAGAATTTTGAAGATCTTTTAATGTATTGATCATTTCAGAATTTATTTTATTTTGAATTTCCACATCATTATTTATTGAAGGTATTTCAACTTCTTGTTCACTTTCCTCATTATTAATATTTCTAATATTCAAATTTAGATTATTATTATCTTGATGATCTTGCTTTTGAATGTCTTGATGATCTTGCTTGTGTAAATTATTTACTATTTCACTAACACTTTTTACTATATTATCATCACCATCTAAATTATTAGAATTTATTTTATTTTTTTCATTAAAATTATGATTATTATTTACAAAATTGAATTTACTTTCTTTTTTTTGTGGGTATTGTATATTATTTTTTCTTGGTTGTCTTTCTCTATTTAGTCTATTACTCATTTGACTGGCAGGCATTTTTGAATGTAATGCTTTTATTATTTCTTTTCTTGCTAATTCTTCAACTTCTTTTCCATCAGGAGCTCTTGATATGAAATCAATATCAGCTGTATTTAGCAAAATCTTCATAATCATTTCTCCGCCTCTATCACCATCAACAAATAATGTTGTTTCTTTTTCATTTGTTAATTTTATTATTGTATTAGGTATATTATTTGTTGCACCACCAATAGCAATACAATTATTAATATCATTTTTAATTAAATTTAGAACATCTGCTCTTCCTTCAACTAAAATAAGTTCTTCGCTTTTACCAACATCTGGTCCAGCTGGAAATTTTTCAGGTCCAAAAGTAGTTATTGTACTTATTTTAACATCTGATTCAACCATTTCACTTATTTCCTTGCTATCTGGAATTTCTGTTGAAAGTAATATTTTTATTAAATTCTTTGCTCTCTCTATTATATGCTTTCTTTTTTCATTTCTTGTATCTTCTACTTTTAATACTTTAAAATAAGTTTCAAAAGGACCTACTCTATCAACTGATTCAATTGAAGCACCTAAAATACATGTTTCTACTCGTCCTAATGAAGAAGGAAGAAATAATTTTCCAGATGTTTTATTATTATTATTATTTGCAAATTCAATTTCAATTCTACCTATTTTTCCATTTCTTTGCAATTCCTTTAAATCAAGATCAGCACCAATTAGACCTTCTGTTTGTCCAAAAATTGCACCAATAATATCTGGTTTTTCAACATTTCCATTTATCTCAAAATCAGATTCAACAACATACTTAACAATATCAATATATTTTTTTCCCATAATCTCGTCTATTCTAAAAACAAAGTAAAATAAAGAACTGATATTAATTATTTTTATACTTTTATTGTATATATAATAATTATTTTTTTATTAAAATACTTATTTTTATTATAAGTATAAATAATTTTAAAAAAATCAAATAAATGTTTATAATTAATTATTTTAAATAATTTTATAATTTTAATTAATATCAATAATATTACTAATGTTTATTTATTTTTGTTTCAATAATTTATCATTTTTTTACAAATTATTATTTAATTATTAAAATAGAAAATTCTTTAATGTTTCTAAAAAATTGGTTTTTTTGTTTTTGTAATTTATTTAATCATTTAAATTTTTAATATATTAAAATTAAGAAACAACTCTAAAAATATCTGGTGTTACTTCTGAAATTTCTCCTTTTTCAGCAATAATGTATAATATTGATCTTATGCCATCTTGTGGAATATTTAAATGTTCTGCAATTTCTTTAATAGTCATTTTTTTACTCCCCATAATCCCAATAATTTTTGGACTAATTCTAATTACAAAAGATTTTAAAGCAATATAGAATTTTTTATTAAAAGCTCTTGTTCCAATAATATATCCATGCCTTATACTTTCTTCCATAAACTTAGAAAAATCACCTGCTTCTGCTTCATTATTAATAACTAAATAACCATTTGTCTCAATAAAATTTTGATAATTTTTTAGTACTTCTTCGTTAGTTCCTAAAGTATTTAATACATTATGAATTTGATAATTTTGATTAGTACTTGATTTATAATTACTTGATTTATTAATTTCTTGATTACTTTGAATAGAATTAGAATAATTGTTTTCCTTTAATTTAGGATAAATGTATTTAGAAATACTATAAACAAAATCTTCATTTTTCTTAATTAAAAAAACGAATTTTTTATTAATCATTTCTAGCAGAATCTGCTTTTCTGAATTGTTTAAAATTTTACTTATACTCTCTTGTGTTCTCTTATTAAAACTTAATCCATTTAATTTTCTTAATACACTTAAATATTCTTTAGTAACTGTATTGTCATTATTATTTACTGCATTTATATTGTTTTCTACTTGATTACTAACTTGTACTGTATTTGCATCTATATTAACATCAGTATTAACATCAGTATTAACATCAGTATTAGACAACATTATTTTTACAATATCCTCTTTTTTTGCAAATAAATATAATTTATTTTTATATTTAAAAAAATCAATTTCATCCCCTGCTTTTAAATCTAATTCATTTTCAATATCAATTGGAATGTAAATAATTAATTTGTCATTTGATTTATAAATTTTTGTCATGAAATCAGTAATAATGTAAATATACAAGAAATATAATAAATTGAAGTTAATAATTATAAATAATATAAATATTTAATATATTTAGAATTTTTTATTAAATTATTTTATATTTAAAGAACATATATTTAAAAAATAAAAAATAATAGAATTTTTATGAAAACATTAAAAGATTTTGCAATTTATACAAAAAAAATATTGAGTGTTAAAGAATATCATTCAATTATTTTAAATGCAAATGAATTAGGATTAGAAAATAGATCACTAATAGAAAATTCAGGATTTGCACTCGCAAACAGAATAAAACAAAGACATAAAGGAAAAGATATTTGCATCATTTGTGGCAAGGGATATTTAGGTGCAATTGGTTTAAGTATTGCAAGGCACTTAATAAATTATGTTAATCTTGATGTTGTTATTTTAAGTGATTACAAAGAAATTAAAAACAAAGAAACAATATTCAATTACAATATTTTAAAGGATTTAATTGAAATAAAATCATTAAATGAATATAATATATTAGAATTAGAATCACATTTAAAAAATAATGAAATTATTATTGATTCAATAATAAGCACTGGATTAAAGGGAAGATTATCTAAATTTATATCAAAAGCAGTAAATTTAATAAATAAATCAGAAAAAAAAATTATTTCAATAGATATACCAACTGGCATTAATCCAGATACTGGAACAACTAATATTGACTTTGTAAATGCAAATACTGTTTTTTGCTTATATAAATTAAAATATGGACTAGTTAAAACAAGAGCAATTAAAAATTTTATAACAACAATTGATAATAAAATACCTATTTCAGCAGAATTATTAACAGGACGTGGAGATATTACTTTAGCAACTGAATCAAGAAACATTAATATGAATAAATTCAGCAATGGTTCTGTTCTTATTATTGGAGGTAGTGAAAAATATCATGGTTCTCCATTATTAAGTGGATTTGCTGCAAAAAATGCACTTGCAACATTAAGAACTGGTTCAGGTTATGTAACAGTTATTGTTCCAAAAATAATTGAAAATATTGTTAAAACAATTTCAGCTGATTTAATTATAAATTCAGTTGATTTCAAAAAAACCAATGAAACATTAAAATCAATTTCAGATATAAAACATAGTTCAATAGTAATTGGACCAGGTATCTCAAATCAAATATCAATTGAATTTTTATCAAAATTAATTCAATCAGAAAGTAAAAAAAATAATATTAGTATTATTGATGGGGACGCAATAAAATTAGTCGCAAAAAATAAAAAAATCTTAAATTCAAAAACAATTATAACACCACATGAAGGAGAATTTTTTAAATTAACTAATATTGATTTGCATGAAGCTAGGTTTGAAGAAAAAATTGATATTGCAATTGAATTTGCAAAAAACTATAATTGCACATTAGTTTTAAAGGGAAATAAAACAATAATAACAAATGGAACTTTATTAAAAATAAATAAAACATCAAATCCAGCATTAGCAATTATGGGAAGTGGTGATATTTTATCAGGAATTATTGGAAGCTACACAGCATTACATAAAAATCCATTTGAATCAGCTGTTGCTAGTGTGTATATACATAAAAAAATATCAGATAAATTATTCCAAGAAAAAGGTCTACATATTATTCCTGATGATATAATAAATGAATTACCAAACACACTTAAAAAATACGACATAATAGAAGATTAAAAGTAAATAAAGAATATTATGTTTAAAATAAAAAATATAAAAATCAGTAAAATTACATTATTTGGGATCTGTTCTTTTCTTTTTTTATTTGATGCAACAACATTTTTTGCATTTGGACAAATGTTCAATATAATGTTAATATTAAATGTATTAATAACAATAATTTTTATTTTATATACTACTTTAATTATATTTTTTAAATCTAAAACAAAAAATAAAATAATTAAAAATTTAATTTCAAAAAACTTGATTTTTTACTTATTTTTACTTTTATTCATTTCTCAAATGTTTATTTTAAATTTTTTAGAGTTTCATATATTAGTTCAAATATTTGATTTATTCTTTCACTTTATATCTGCTTTATTTCTTGGATTTCTTGTTCTTTTTATTTTCCTAGGAGCAATGTTATTCAAACAATTTAATACTAAAAAATATAATAAAAAATTCAGAAGAAACTTAAAAATAATTATTATTGTATTATTTTTAATATCAATAATATTATTTTCATTTTATACTTTATCAGGAATTAAAAAATTTGTATTTTCAGATGAACAATTTCTTTCATTTTTATTTTTTAAACAATTAATTTTAAATCATAATCCTTATGCAAATAGTATAATAAATGCAAATAGTTTGCAGTATGTTCTTTATTCTAATTTTTCTAATTTTAATATAAGTATGCCAACTTTTAATACTAATAATAAAATTATAACAAATATGCCTTATCCTTCAATGTATTTTTTAACTTCAATACCTTTTTATTTTATTTCGAAAATCAATTTAAAAAACATATTTTCTTTTGATGCTAAAATTGAATATTTAGTATTTGACTTTTTATTGTTTTTTATTATTGCTTTTTTATTAGATAAAAAACAATTGAAAAAACCAATGTTTATAATAATTTTAATTTTAGGTGCTTCAATTTTTGCTGTTGCAACTCCTATTGATATATTATTAATTTCATTGCTTTTAATTGCTTATTTTAAAATAAATAATAAATATATATGGATAGTTCTTGGTCTTATTTTATCAATGCAAGAATTAATGTTTTTACCAGTATTATTTTTAATAATTTATTCTTTTAATAATCAAGGAATAAAGAGAGGCTTTTATAATTTTGTAGGTGCAATATCTGTTTTTGCTATTTTAAATTTATATTTTTTAGTAAAAAATGCTAATGCATTTATTAATTCTGTTTTTTTAGCAATAAATTCTTATTTAATTCCAAATTCTTTAGCACCATTTGGATTTTTTATACTTAATTATATTGCAATTCCTCTATCTTATTTTAAATATTTATTTATTCTATCAAGTATTATTCTTATTTTAATATTTATTTATTTAAATAAAAAAGAATTGATTGCTTTATTTAGTTTAATCCCATTATTATTCCTTCAAAGATCAATAATACCTTATTTTTCAATATTTATTTTATTTTTAATTATTATATTATACTTAGAGAATAAAACAAATGAGAAACAAAAACAAATTAAGTTAACATTGAATTTATTTTATATTTTATTAAGTATTTTAATTATTAGTTTTATTATTATACTAATTTTTGGTCATTACCAATATTTAAAATATTATAATATTTATGTAAAACAAGTTTCTTTTAATATAAATAATATAACAAATACAACAAATTATAAATTATTAATAATTTATAAAAATACTAGTTTGAATTATGTAAATATTTTTATAAATATTCATAAAAATAATAATATTGATACTATTGGATTATATAATGAACATATTTTAGTAAATGAATCTTATAATGCAATAAATAAGCTAAAATTACAAAATTTAGTGAATAATAATTTTGTTTTATTAAATAAAACAAAAAATAATAGTGAAATTAGTATTTCAATTAATGGAACATACAATGTAATGAGATGTACATTATATAACAACCAATTTTATTATAATTGTCCAATTATTTTTAGTAAATAACTAAATACTTATATAATTCAAATAATTTATTAATAAATAAAAAAATTATATTAATTAATAAATAATGAGTGAAAAAATGCGAGGAAGAGAAACATTAGTAGTATGCGAATCATGTGGAAGAAAAGTTCCAAGAAATAAAGGAGTTAGTTTTGATAAATCAATTAGTTTTAACACTGAATTAAAAACAGATAAAGATGTTCGCTTTTTTGGAAGAAGAAAAATTTATTATTGCATAAGTTGTGCAAAACATAAAAAAATATTTGAAAAAAAGAAAAGAATTGCAATGAGACAGCAATCAAGAGAAGATAATACATCAATAGATTATAAAAATTAAATAAATAAATAAAAGGATTTTTAAAATATACTAACAAATAATTATATTAAACTAAAATAGGAGATTTAGATGAAAATGTTAAATTTAAAAATATTATCAAATTTAAAAATATTTATTTTAATAAGCTCAATAATATTAGGACTTAGTGGTTTAATATTTGCAGGTTTTGGTCTTGGTGGTGCTAGTGGAGCATCTGCACAAGCAACTAATCAAATAAGTACAACAATGTGTGCATTTTATGATACAATTATGGAAGTAATAATGATTTTAGCAATACTTCTTATGGTTATGGGAGGTGCATTATATGCTGGTTCCCATATTATGCCAGGTCAACTTAAAGGTCAAATGCAAGGTTATGCATATGGTATGTTATTAGGAGGTGTAGTTGGATTAATTATTGTTTTAGCAGGACCAGCAATTCTTCATATGATTGTAAGTGGTAATTCACAATTAAGCAATCAAAGTTGCAGTACTACATAATTGATTTAAAATAAGTAATTTTATTACTTATTTAATTAATTTTTAAAATAAAAAATGATAAAATGTCTAATGTTGTTAAATACAGCTTAGAAACATATTCTAAACATATTGTTTTTATTTTGTTTTCATCTATTTCTTTTTTTATTGCTCTTCTTATTCCTATTTTTGCAAGTTTTCCAACATTTAATGATGCTGGTGGAATTTTTATAAGACTTTCAAATATTTTTGATTTAAGTATTTTTAATATAATTGTAATAATTATTTCTATTCTATTCTCATTACTATTTTTAAGTTTTGCAATTGTTGCAATAAATATAATTGTAAAGCATAAAAGAACTTATTCAAAAATAAAAAATGAAGTATTTGAAGGGCTTGAAAAATATACTGGAAAAGTTTTTGCTGTTTTGTTATTATTTAGTTTTATAATTATTACATTAAATATCATATTATCGAGATTAATTGGAAATCTTTCTGGTTTAATAAGTTCTATTATTTTATTATGTTTAATTCCAATATTTTTCTATGCACCATCATCAATAGTAATTGATGATCTGAAAATAATGACAGGAATTAGAAAAGGTATTTCAGTTTTTATTAAAAGAATTGATTATTTTCTATTATGGTTATTTATTTCAGTTATTTTAGTTGCATTCTTTGATTTTATATTTATATTAATAAATAATTATTTTGCATTCCCAACAATTGTATCAATATTTACAATGCTTATTTTTAATTCTGTTTTTATACTTCCATTTATTGTGATTCTTCAAGCAGAATTATATATGAAAAGATTTGCATTATTAAATAATTAATCTTTTAAAAAAAATAATTTTTAATATTAGAATTAAACTTAATTACTTCAAAAAAGAAAGACTATTAAAACTTTAATAAATAAACATAATACTATGAATAAAAAATTTTATAGTATTTTAATATTTAGTTTATTTTTTTTATTTACTTTATTTTCTATTTTTACAATAAATGTAATTAATGCTAGTACTTGTACATTAAGTTTTTCTTGCAGTCCTAGTTCATCTATTTCAACAGTAGTTACTAAACCTACTTCATTAAACTCTTATTGTATTATAAGTGGAACTACTGAATCAATTGGTAAATGTATTAATTCCTCTATTCCAATTGCATTAATTGGTATTGTTTTTGCTATTTTAATGGGTGGTTTAGCATATATGATTGGAGAAGTATTAGAAATATCAAAATTTAAAGATTGGTATAAGAGTGAAATATGGGAATTAGTAAAAAGTGTATTAATAGTTCTTATAATTTTCTCATTAATAATTGAAATAGGTGGAATTGCAAATGCACTTATTGGAAATCCAACACCAAATAGTTCATCAATTAGTACTACATTGTCTTCATTTTATACATCTATTCAAAAAAATTATATTGAACCACAACTTGCATCAGCATATAATGCATATTGGGGAATCCTTGGAGTATCTGTTGGATTAAGTTTTATGAAAAGTATTTCAATAATGCTTTATATCCCACTTCCAATCCTACCAATACCTGGCCTGACTATTGGAGCATTATCTTTTGGTGTTGAAGAAAATTTATTTTTTTCAAATATATTAGAATCAATGTATAGTCCTTATTCTTTTGTAAATCAAGCATTTACTTTTATTGCTATTCCATTATTAATGTTATTTCAATTTTTACACGACTTATTTATACCTTTGATTGGATTAAGTCTTTCAATATTATTACCTATTGGAATAATATTTAGAGCAATACCTTTTTTAAGACCAATGGGTGGAATGTTAATTGCAATTTCATTTGGCTTTGCATTAATATTTCCAACATTATTATTAGCAATAAATCTACCAATACAAAACTTTTTGCAACATATTATTGTCCCACCAAAAATAAGTTCACATAGTAAAAGTATTAATATAAATCCATTGATGTGTACTTCTTTAGAAACAATAGTTAATTTAGTAAAAGCACCATTTTGTGCAATATCTCATGCTCTTAGAGATTCTACATCTTTTGGAGAAGGTATTTTAATTGGGATGTTTGGACCACTTTCAGGTATATTTTCTGTTTTCAATTTTATATTGTATTTAATTTTACCATTAATAATAGAATTTTTATTATTAGTAATTGATTTAATAATAACAGTTGTAATTACTCAAAATATTGCAAAATTACTAGGAGGTACAATAAAATTAGGTATTGGAAAATTAAAATTAGTATAAAATCAATAAAATGAAATTTATGAATAATAATATAAAAAATAAAAACAAACATACTAATAAATTATTTATTGTATTTGTATTTTTACTAAGCTTAGGTATATTAATAAATTTATTTTCTAATTCTTCTGCAATAATGCCATCAGTATTGTTTACATCAATTGTTCCAAATACAAATACTTGTAGTTTATTTGGTGGAACTGGATTTGGAAATTATAATAACTGGATGTGGATAAATGTTATTGTATTGATAATAAGTCTTTTAATTATTTCATTTATTTATATGATCTCAAGATTTTTTTCACAAAAAGAAAGTCAAAAATTTACACAGATAATGAAAATAGAAATAATTCAAGTAATAATAAGTGCTGTAATCCTTGTTGTGTTATTAGGATTTACAACATCTGCTTGTGGTATTACAAAATCAATTGCAACTTCATTAGGTTCTCAATCAGGATATAATTTCCCATCAAATAATCCATTTGTATTTGCTGATTATTATGTTGGTGATTTAGCAAATAATATTGGAATTAAATTATTGCTTCAAATATATACTGAATCAATTGGCTTTAATATTGACTCAATGATATTTCAAAATAGTGGTTCATTAATATTTGATATTATTACTGCATCAAGTTCAACATTAAAAAATACTTTAGAAGCTATTAAATCAGCTACTAGTTTTAGTGGAAACTTATCTGGATGGAGTTTAAACGTTAATTTTGAAACAGCAATTGATTTAGGAGTTACATACGGACTTTTAAGTGATTTATTAATTGGTTTCTTTGCACCTATTGTAATTGTAGGTATTGGTTTATTATACTTATTATGGTTAATTTTACCTGTTATCCAATATACTGCATTTACTGTTGTATTACCAGTTGCATTAATATTTAGAATGATTGCTTTTTCTGGATTTGGTGGTGGAACAGGAATATCACAAAGTGTTGGATTGAAATCAGTAGCAAATCAAATCCTTGCATTAGCAATTGCACTATATATTATATTTCCATTAACAATTGTTTTTAATGCATGGGCTATTCATTGGATATTTAGTTCAAATAATCCATCTTATTCATATTTACATTCAACTTATGTATTAAATAAAATTAAACCTAGTAATTTATTTGCAGCAAATCCAATAACAGCA
>VAPE01033304.1_pt1 | contig 19421 bp, 10 predicted proteins | sample 3393911 | NCBI WGS metagenome assembly VAPE01 (sample SAMN08290436, study PRJNA428436) | hydrothermal vent metagenome | isolation source: Deep-sea hydrothermal vent chimney | place: Atlantic Ocean: South-mid Altantic Ridge
CACGTGCATACGCGCGAAATAGTGATGCGCCTGCTCCGAGTAGCAGGGATGGTTGTAGACCTTCTTCCGGATCTCCTCCGGGAGATGGGCGAGTTGCTCATTAGTGCCGCCACAGGAACCCGCGACGGCGCAGCCGCTCGTCGCAACGCCCGGTCCGATCCGACCCGGTACTTTCGATTCCATCGCGCACCCTTTTCCCGTTCTGTGACTCGCCGTTCGAACAATCGCGCGCAGGCCTCTGGACCGATTGCACTGCAAACCTTGTGCCCGAATTGAAAACCGTCGGCTATTCAGTGCGCTGAGGTGGCTTCCCTGCATCGGCGCCCACCCTTTTGTGGACAAGCCCACAGCGCTCCGTGGGATCTTGTGGACAAGCCCACACCTGCGCGAGGCGCCGCAGAGGGGAACCTACTGGAATGTGTCAATGAAAATGAGACACCGGGTTGTCGAAATTAGTGTTGTTCGACAACCTCCTCTCCAGGCGTTGCGTCTGGGCATCGCGCCCCTTGTCCGCGCTTACGCGGCCCCAGGGCCTTCAGAGCGCCCCCTCGCGCTGGCCGCTTCCAGGTGCTCAGGTGCGAGGAGTACAGCCCCTCACGGCGCAGCAGGGCTGCCGATCTTTCCCACCTCACAACGATCGGCTTCCTCGAGGAGGCCGAGCTTATACTGGGCCGGGAACTTGCGCCGGCTCGCTCTCTCCGCTACCTCCGGATCGGCAGGTTCGGGGCCGAGGTGCCCGCGCCAGAGAAGGGGATTCCAGCCCCCTCCGGAGGCCCTCCCTCTCCCGGCTCCACACCATCCATCTCTTTCACTGGCTCTACCATCGGTGACCTCCTTCCTAACCTTCTACAGTAATTTACCTGGGGGAAGATGTCTCATGGCACAGAGAGGTATGCGAGCGGCCCACGGTTTCAAGAAGGAGGACTCAAAGAACTGAAGCATGGACTCTGGAGCGGGATTCCCATGTGAGTTTCCAACTCTGCACACGAGAAATCGCCTGACATCAACTGTCAGTAACTGTAAACTATATGCTGATTATGATACTTTTCACGCGGTGCTTGATTGCGCAGCCAGAAAGGCGCTTCTGATGGATGAGAAACCAGATGATGTACTCACCATCGAAGAATTGGCCGACTACCTGAAGGTTCCGAAGTCGACCCTCTATAAACTCGTTCGTGAAGGCAAAGTTCCGTCCCAGAAAGTCGGTCGTCATTGGCCGATTCAGAAAAGAGGCCATCGACCGGTGGCTGGAGAATACGCGTACGATACCAAAAACAATGGAGACGATTGATGGCTGATCGTCGATTTCACCGGATGAATAGAACTCGTGGGTCCGGCGAGGACCCTATGCCGCTGGCATCATACGCGAGGAGCAAAAACGGAACGGAGAGTAGTGCCCGTACCGATGTGTCTTGTGTCGACCTCTTCTGTGGCGCTGGAGGTCTGACTTATGGCTTCTCCCGGGAAGGGCTTCGCGTGAATGCGGGCATAGACCTCGACCCTGCTTGCCGCCACCCTTATTCTGCTAACAATGATGCCACTTTCATCCAGCGGGACATTTCCGATATGGAAGCATCGGAAATAGCGGAGCTTTTCACGCCGAGGACGATACGGGTCTTGGCTGGATGCGCCCCCTGTCAGCCGTTTTCGACCTACAGCCAGCGCTATGATACCAGGGCTGACCACAAGTGGGGATTGCTGTATGAATTCGGGCGGATAGCTGTAGGAATCATGCCTGACATCATGACCATGGAAAACGTTCCCGCCATAAAGCGTCATCGGGTTTTCGGTGATTTCGTGGCGGCCTTGGAGCACCTGGGTTACGAAGTATGGCATGACGTAGTGGACTGCGCGGCCTATGGCGTACCGCAATCGCGCAAGCGGATGGTGTTGCTCGCGTCTTTGCACGGTCCGATAAACCTGATCGAACCCCTAAGAGACGAAAAGAGATACAAGACCGTCGGACAGGCCATCGGGCGATTGCGGCCCATCGGAGCTGGCGAATCGGACCCGAAGGACAAGTTGCACATCGCCGCGACACTCTCCGGCAAGAACATGGCCCGCATGCGGGCTTCCAAGTCTGGCGGCACATGGCGAGACTGGCCGCGTCATCTGGTGGCGGATTGCCACAGGGTCGATTCGGGGCGAACCTACCCAAGCGTCTATGGACGCATGGAATGGGAGAAGCCCGCACCGACGATTACGACTCAATGCTACGGTTTCGGCAACGGACGCTTCGGTCATCCGAAGCAGGACAGGGCCATCTCGCTACGCGAGGCCGCCATACTCCAGAGTTTTCCGAAAAGCTACAAACTCGTCCCGCCTGGCGAAGAGGTTCATTTCAAGCTCGTTGGCCGCTTGATAGGAAACGCCGTGCCCGTCGATCTGGGACGAGCCATTGCAAAGAGCATCGTTCGACACATCGACGAGAAGGCAGTGAAGCCGAGGAACTCGACGGGAAAGGCTCGCCGCACTCGATAGCGATGCGAAACAGGTGATCGGATTGAGCAGAAACGCTACTGCCAAGAGGAAGACGAATAGGAAGGGCCGAAAGCCTTTGACACGCTCCGAGATCATGAGTCGTGTGAAGAACAAGGATTCGGAAGCCGAACGTGCTTTCCGTTCTGCGCTCCACGCGGAAGGGCTGCGGTTCCGATTGCATCGTCGCATCGAAGGTGCCACGGCCGATATCGTTTTCCTTGGCCCGAAAGTCGCCGTGTTCGTCGATGGGTGTTTCTGGCATGGGTGTCCGAAGCATGCGACATTCCCGAAGTCGAACCAGGACTACTGGCTACCGAAACTCGCGGAGAACAAGGAACGCGACAAGCGGCAGTCGAGACGCTTGCGGGAAGCGGGATGGAAGGTGATCCGCGTGTGGGGACATGACTGCTCGCCGCCAGCATCTCGAGTCGTCGCTCGAATAGCGGATGCATGTCGTAGCGGAGGAAGGCGCAGATGACCATCGCCATCCCGGAACCAGGCCAACTCGTCGAAGTCCGGCGAAGACAATGGGTCGTTACCGACATAGAGTCTTCCGGATTGGCCCGAGCGAACGGTTCCGACTCACAGCACCTCGTCGCGCTCATCTCCCTTGACGAGGACGCGCTCGATGAATCCTTGGTAGCCGTGTGGGAACTCGAACCCGGCGCTCGAATCATCGAAACGGTGGGCCTGCCCGGTATCGAAGGTTGGGACTCCTGCGAACGGCTTGAAGCCTTTCTCGATGCTATCCGCTGGGGGGCCGCAACCGATGCCGACCGGTCCCTGCTCCAAGCGCCATTCCGGAGCGGCATCGAGATACAGGACTTCCAACTCGATCCTCTCGTCCGCGCTATCGACATGGCTCGCGCGAACCTGCTCATCGCCGACGACGTGGGACTCGGCAAGACCATCGAGGCCGGGCTCGTAATCCAGGAACTGCTGGTAAGGCATCGCGCCCGTTCCGTACTCGTCATCTGTCCGGCTTCGCTTCAAGTGAAATGGCAGACCGAGATGCATGAAAAGTTCGGCCTCGAATTCAGAATCGTGGACACCGACTACGTGAAACACCTTCGACGGGAGCGCGGTATCCATGCGAATCCGTGGACCAGTTTTCCGCGTCTGATCGCTTCCGTGGACTGGATGAAGAGCGGAGAGGGTCTGCGACTCATCAAGGATGCCTTGCCGCCGCATGTCACCTATCCTCGCAAGTTCGACATCCTGGTCGTCGATGAAGCCCACAATGTCGCACCGTCGGCCGCCAGCCGATACGCGATGCCGAGTCGGCGCACTCGTTTGATCAGAACGCTCGCTCCGCACTTCGAACATAGGCTCTTCCTGACCGCCACGCCGCACAACGGCTATCAGGAGTCCTTCACCTCGTTGCTCGAACTGCTCGATGATCAGCGGTTCGCTCGCGGAGTCATGCCGGACGAGAAGCAGTTGCATCGGGTGATGGTCCGGCGGCTGAAGACGGATCTCGTGGACGAGAACGGCGATCCGATCTACCCGAAGCGCGAGCTGCTGCCTCTGGAGGTCGACTACACGCCGGAAGAGCGAGAGATACATCGCCTTCTGAAGGATTATACCAAGAGCCGTGCGAAGACGGTCGCGGGCACATCCGCCGCATTCGGGATCGATTTCATCCATAAAATTCTCAAGAAGCGTTTGTTTTCTTCGCCGATGGCGTTCGCTCTGACGCTATCCAAACACCGTCAGACGCTCGCGCGCGGGGGTCCCGGGCGAGGAAAGCGGACATTCAAAGAGCGAATCCTACGAAAGGCGATCCTTCGCACGGAGGAGGATTACGCCGACGACTCGCTGGTAGAGGAAGCCCAGGCGGAGGCCATCGAAGCCGCGACCGAACTATCGGCTCCGCTGACGGATGGCCAGCGGGCGATGCTCAAGAGGCTCGCCTCATGGGCGGATGGTGCCAAGAACCGAGCCGATTCGAAAGCGGAAGCCATTTTCTCCTGGCTCGAGGCGTACCTGAAGACGGACGGCGAATGGAATGACAAGCGGGTCATCCTGTTCACCGAGTATCGGGCCACCCATTCTTGGCTGCTGGAGCTGCTCGCTTCCAAGGGCTGGGGAGGTGAACAGCTGATGGCGATTCACGGAGGAATGGATCAAGACGAACGCGAGAGGATCAAAGCTGCTTTCCAGGCCCATCCGAGCGTCTCTCCCGTCCGTATTCTACTGGCCACCGATGCGGCTTCCGAAGGAATCGACCTGCAAAACCATTGCAACTACCTGATTCACATCGAGATACCGTGGAACCCCAATGTAATGGAACAGCGCAACGGTCGCATAGATCGCCACGGCCAGAAGGGGAAGACCGTCTTCATCTGGCATCCCGTGGGCAAGGGGATTGAGGCTGACGTACTTGCTCCAGGCGCCAAGCCAGGCGACCTGGATGGCGACCATGAATTCCTCATGCGCGCCGTTCGCAAGGTCGACAATATCCGCCAGGACCTCGGGTGCGTCGGGCCCGTCATCGCACAGCAGATCGAAGAAGCGATGCTGGGCAGACGGATCGAAATGGATACGAGCGACGCCGAAGCCAAGGCGTCCAAAGCGCGCCGATTCATCGCGGTCGAACGCCGACTGCAGGAACGTATCGCTCGTCTTCATGAACGGCTTCTCGAAGCCCGCGACGGATTTCATCTAACCCCGGATCGCGTCGCCCGAGCGGTCTCCGTCGCCCTGGATATCGCGGGGAAGCAGCCGCTCGAACCAGTCGACCTTCCAGGTGCACCGGACGCCCAAGCATTCGCGGTTCCGCTACTCGCAGGCACCTGGGCGCAAGCGACGAATGGCCTGGAGCATCCTCATACGGGGATGCGCCGTCCGATCACATTCGATCATGCGGTGGCTCGAGGCCGTGATGATGTCGTACTGGCCCACCTCCACCATCGTCTCGTGCAGATGTCATTGCGTCTGCTGCGAGCAGAGGTCTGGGCGCATGAGGACCGCAAGAAGCTCGAACGCGTGGCGGTGCGTTCATTGCCGATAGGGATTTCGACAGAGCCGATCGTGATCGTGTGGTCGCGCCTCGTCATCACGGGCGGCGGCCATCACAGGCTGCATGAGGAATTGACGATGGCGGGCGGCGAGTTGAAAGCGAACGGTTTCGCCCGCATCCGGGTTCTGGGCAGGCTGGATGAACTGTTGAACGCGAGCACGCCGACCGAGCCGGACCCGAAGACTTTCGACATTCTCCGAAAACGTTTCGAACGACAGGAATCATCCATTCTCAAGGCCGTGAACGCCCGTTCGCGCGAACGTCTGGGATTCCTGGCCAATGCTCTCGAACGCCACCGAAAGGCGGAGGAATCCGATCTTTCCCAGGTGCTCGAAGATCTCGCTGCCATGATAAGAAGAGAGTTGGATGACTCCGATAAGCTCGTCCAGCTCCAACTATGGCCTACAGACCAACGCGAACAACTCAGGCGAGATGTCGAAGCATTGCGGATGCGCCTGGAACGCATCCCCGCCGAGCGGAGGCAAGAGATCGCTGCCATCGGGCATCGCTATTCCGACTCGGTCGAACGCACCTTCCCGGTAGCCGTCGAATTCCTCGTCCCCAGAGACTTTCTTGAGGGCCGGTGAACCATGGCGCGTATCTCCGAACAGGTCGAATGGCTCAATCTCATCGATCGCTCGGGTCCCTTTCTGGTCCCGGCCGTTCTGGAAGAGGTCTTCCCCCAGGGGTTGGATAAAATCGAGACGCCTCGTCGTCAGCGGTTACGCGCCGCCTATGGCGAGTGGCGCGATGCCGTAGACGAGGATGATCCGGAGCTCGCTGATCTGCACGACGTCTGGACACGCATGGTCATCCAGGAGACCCTCGAATATGAAGACGAGGCCCTGGTTCCTCGTGAACGTCTCGATGGAAGGATCGTCTATCGTGCGCCCGAACACGGAGTGGAGATCGCTCCCGACTTCGCGGTGCGCGGCGATACCGGCGACACGCGTCTGCTCATCGCCATCCACCCGCCGGAGACCGACCTGGAGAAGCCGCTGCATGGCGACCGCTGGACGGCATCGCCAGCCGAGAGGATGACGCTGCTCTGCCGCGCCAGCGAAGTCCGGATCGGTCTGGTGACCAACGGCGAAGAGTGGATGCTGGTCAATGCGCCCATCGGCAGCACTTCCGGCTACGCATCGTGGTTCGCACGCCTCTGGTGGCTGGAGCCCGTGACCCTGAAAGCCTTCGTGTCGCTACTGAGCGTGCGCCGGTGCTTCGGCCCGTCCGAGGAGACTCTGGACCAGCTCCTGGAACGTTCCATCGCCTTCCAAGAGGAAGTCACGGACACGCTGGGCGAGCAGGTCCGCCGGGCCGTCGAGGTGCTGATCCAGGCCCTGGGCCGCGCCGACCAGGATCGCAACGGCGAGCTGTTGAAGGATGTGCGCCCGGCCGAACTCTACGAAGCCGGGCTCACTGTCATGATGCGCTTGGTCTTCATCCTCTGCGCCGAGGAGCGCGGGCTTCTTCTACTCGGCGATCCGGTCTACGATCAGCACTATGCCATCTCGACTCTCCGCGCGGGATTGCGCGAGGATGAATCGCGACATGGTCCCGAAGTCTTGGAGCGCCGACACGACGCGTGGTCGCGCATGCTGGCCGTCTTCAGGGCGGTCTATGGCGGCGTCGAGCACGAAACGCTGCGAATGCCCGCCCTGGGCGGGTCGCTTTTCGATCCAGACCGATTCCCCTTCCTCGAAGGACGGGCGAAAGGGACATCATGGCGCGAGGAGCCTGCGTTTCCGCTGCCCATCGACAACCGCACGGTCCTCCTGCTCCTGACCGCTCTCCAGGTGCTCGAACAACGCGGCGGGGCGCAGCTCCTGTCCTACCACGCCCTCGATGTGGAACAGATCGGTCATGTCTACGAGGGTCTGCTCGAATACACCGTGGCGAAGCTGCCCGAAGTCACAGTGGGTCTCATCGGATCGCAGAAGGTTCCGCATCCGACCATCGGTTTGGACGAACTGGAATCCCTCCATGCCAAGGGAGCGAAGGCGGCCGCGAAGCATCTATCCGACGTCACGAGGCGTTCGGCGACCGCCATCAAGAACTCACTGAAGCGCGGGGGTGATGATGGCGCTTTGATCGAACTGATTCAGGCCTGTGGAGGTGACGAGAATGTGGCCCGTCGCCTGCTACCGTTCGCCGAACTCATCCGCACGGACAGCTGGGGCTCTTTGCTCGTCTATCGCGCAAGATCGTTTGCCATTTCCCACGGAGAGGATCGACATGATACAGGAACGCACTACACTCCGCGCTGGCTCACTGAAGTCATCGTGGAGAAGACGCTGGAGCCGATCGTCTACATCGGTCAGGCCGATGGTAAGCCTCGAGAGGAATGGAGGTTCAGGCCGCCGGCCGAGTTGCTCGACCTCAAGGTTTGCGACCCGGCCATGGGGTCGGGGGCTTTCCTGGTGCAGGTCTGCCGCTATCTGGCCGAACGCCTGGTCGAAGCCTGGGTGCGAGAGGAGGATGCGGGCCGCGTCGTCACGATAGATGGCGTCGTCCGCGACGCCGTAGACGACGAGGAGCCGCTTCCGAAGAGTCTCGACGACCGGCTGCTCATCGCCAAACGTCTCGTCGCCGAGCGATGCCTCTATGGCGTGGACCTGAACCCCTTGGCTGTGGAACTCGCCAAGCTCTCGATCTGGCTCGTGACCCTGGCCAAAGGCCGCCCCTTCGGCTTCCTCGACCACAACCTGCGCTGCGGCGACAGCCTGCTCGGCATCCACAGGTTGGAGCAACTGACCAAGTTGACCATGAACCCTGAGAAGCCCAGGCTTCAGCAGCGGCTGTTCGGCCGGAGCATCGAGGCGACGGTTGAGCGAGCCATCGAACTGCGCAAGCGGCTACGGGGGGTCCCTATCCGGGACATCAGGGATGTCGAAGCCATGGCGCAACTCGACGAGGAATCCCGCGAGGTCCTCGAAGGACCATCGCTGGTCGCCGATGCGTTCATCGGAGAAGCGCTACGATCACAAGGGAAGGCCAGAGCATTGGAAACGGCGCTTGATTCGCTTGCGATCACAGCGGACCATGCTATTGGAGGCGATAAAGACGCCATAGAGGAGATACGGCGCACGGCGGAGCAAGCCCTCTCTGTGCATGGGGTGCAGAAAGGGACGGGATGTAGATCCTTCCATTGGCTGCTTGAGTTTCCGGAGGTATTTGTTGCTGATAATCCCGGTTTCGATGCGGTCCTCGGGAACCCACCGTGGTTATCATACACAGGCAGACAAAAGGTGCCCATCTTGCCCTCGACACTTGCTTTCCTTACGGCACGTTTCGCGTCGATACGCCGCTGGCCCTGTTCCCACTCAGCTTTTCTGCTACTGGGGCGAGATCTTCTCCGTAATGGCGGCACATGCGGCTTTATCCTCCCACGTCAGATCGCAGACCTAGACAGTTTTGCACCTGTGCGCAAGTCGCTTTCCGCAGACTCCCGCATTGAGGACAACGTCCGTGATATCGGCGAAGACGCCTTTCCCGGGGTTACACAGTCTGTAGCGCTCTACTTCTTTAAGCGTATAGGGATTCCATCGAATTGTAGATGGGTCGTCAATGCATCAAAGAATCGTGGCCGCGCAGAGCATCGCCCGACCACCGATTACAGTTCGAATGCACTTCGCGACCTTCTTTCCACCTGTGGATCCTTGCCCACGTTCCCTCCGAAAACATTCAGCGATCCTGGTGTGCACACGGGAAACGTCTCAAAGAAGATCATCTTGTCTGCTCCGGGGGCCGGTCTCCAGCAAGGACATCTTGAGCCGGTAAGAGAAGGCAAGGATATCACAGCATTTCACGTGGGGGCACCACGAAAGTGGGTATGGATTGCCCCACAACTTGATGAGGGAGAGTATTGCCGGATTCGAGACCGCAATACATACACTCGAACGGCGATACTACTCAGGCAGACCGCTAATCGACCAATTGCTGCGCGCCACACGGAGCCCACGTACTTTCGCAACAGCATACTCGCGTGCCGTGGACTTGAACCGATACCTGATTGTGTACTGGTGGGGTTCCTGAACTCGACGCTATTCGCATATCTACATCGATCGAGATTCGCGGATTCGGGTCAAAAGGCGTTCCCACAGGTGAAGATCAAGCACCTTCACCTATTGCCAATGCCTCCAATCAATGCGCTTTTGGCCGACGATGGGTGGTTGATGCGTCAGTTCAACGAGATGGTCGAAAAGTTGGAGAGATCTGCGGGCGGCGGCGGCAAGCTTCCCCTAGACGTCATTGACCAACTCGATGTGCTCGTGATGCGGGCTTTCAAGTTGTCCCCGGATCTTGTGCCGGTTATGAGGGAGGAACTGACATGAATATCCTGCCATGCGCGCTAGTCCACCATACAGGGACAATGGTCCGTTTCCGCCCACGTCAACTAGAAGACTTGCCTGATGCCGATACAGATCTGCGACTCATTCTACCGAGTGGACGCATTGTAGATGGACATTTCAGAAGGAATCCAGCGAATCCGAACATCAGCGGTTCCCGTCTCGTGGGCTATATCAAACGAGCGATCGGCTTCGGTGAGGTCGAGAGCGCCTTGATCGAACAGGTGAGTCCGAGCACATGGCGGTTGTATCGATTGGGGGCTGCCGTCGAGATTGCGAATGACGCCCACGCATCATCACGGCGAATTCGCCGCGCGAGCCTTCTCGAAGACGATGTAGCGCGGCTTACCGCCCTAGCCGATGCAATCACAAATCCCAATCGACGCCTTCAAGCTTACAAGCGCGTATTAAGATCAGCTGCACTGAGACGGCTCATGATCAGTCTGGTTGGCGCTACTTGCCAGATTGATGGGTGTTCGGCGGCCGATGATTTCGCGCAGGAGTTCGACGACGAAGACGCCGGTTGCGCAGTAGTCGAGGTCCACCATATTGAGGCGGTTGCTCGCTGTATTGATCACCATCCTCGCAATTTGTGCGTGCTCTGCGCCAATCACCACCGGTTAATTCACGGGTGGGGAAGTTGGATGCCGGATCATGATGGCCCCAATGTGTCCCTGACGTATGACAACTGCGAGCTTCGCATTATCCGTGAGGGGACTGCCTTTGGATCTACTGCATGATGCCAGTTGAGAGAGAAAAACATGGCCCAAAATGACGACAAGAACCCGACAGCGCCGACGACCGAAGAGCCGCGAATTCCCAATGCGTGGCTTATCAGCCTGTGCAACCGCACCTGCATCGCTGACTTCTCGGCGACGGTGAGCAGCTATTCGGATGGTTCCCCTTCGGTCGATGAAAGCGACGGATGCATGATTATCCGGAAAGACGAGGATGGACACGTTGCCGTAGCCTTCGCCCGCGTCTACCGCAGCCGCATCACCTCGGGTGCGATGACGGTCCATTTCGACGGGATCGTCCGGCTCGACCCGCCGCGGGACTTGGCATCCCTCGGCGTCACTCCGCCTGTGACGGACGTCCCGATCTCTCGTCTCGATTGGCCGGTCTTCGAGAACGCGTTGAAGAGTGCCGCTGGAATCGACTTCTCGGGCATCCCGGTCATCGAGGGCGACTCTCCGCGTGAACAAGCCTACATTCGCGAACTCCTCCAGCTCGCCGTGATAGACGACATCCTCGGTCCCGCATCGGGTCCCGAAGAGGAGATCGTGGGCATGAGCGTCCGCGACCGCTACCTGGTCGGAAAGCTCGCCCCTCGAACCGCGGACGAGGAGGAATGCATAGAAGGGCTGCAAGGCCCGGCGGCTCTGGATGAAGGCGTCGCCGACGGCGAAAGGCCGGACGACCTTCGGCCTTTCGAAGAAGTGGGTTCCGGCAGGGACAAGGGCGGACGCCGGCGGCTGCCCGGCGAAGAATTCGCTTCGGCGAAGGGGGGCAGCGATCCGGATGACGACGAGAGCCAAGCGGTCGACGCGTCCAAGAACCAGTCGGTGGTGCCATCCTCTCTCGGCTTGACCGTCTGCATCGACGGAGCCGCCGAGACGCTGGACCTCGAAGTGCGCTGGGGCAGGTACGTGCGCACCACGAGCGAGGAGCAGACGACGGAGGCCGGCAAACCGCTCAGAGCATGGAAGCGCATCGCATCGGGCGGGAAGGTGTCGTTATCCTTGAAGGACGGTCTCATCGAGCCCGTCGCGCCCGACCCGAAATGCCCGAAGGTTGTGATCCAGGGCGCGGTTCGGCCGCCTCTGGCCTCGGGCGAACAGCTCGTCACCATATTCCTCGTCAACGATCAGCCCAAGCCCGATCAGAATCAGGACGAGGCCTGGCTCTTCCAGCCGGAGTTGATTCTCCGACATCCGAAGAGCGAGGCCGTCTTTCGGCGTCGACCGGTCATGGAGGACGACGATCAGGACCCGGAGCGTGCGGCCCTTGAGATGATATACCGGAGGCGTGTGGAGTTCGCCGTCGGTCATGGAGTCTCCGTCCATGCCGAGGCTGTGGAGGGCGGACCGGAACGAGCCCACACGGTCCGAACCCGGGTTCTGCCGCAGTACGAAGTGGCGATCACCGAGACGCCGGGTCTCGACCCGGAGGACCGTCCGGCCCTGCGCCGCATAGTGGACGAGGGGCTTCTCGACATGCGGAAACTCGCCGACATGGAGAGGTCCGACCTGATCGCCGCGCTTTCCATTCTGACCGATGATTACGAGGCCTGGATCGGTGAGCAACGCGCCCGGATCGGAAAGGATGTGGATGGCTACGATGCTGTCGCCGGCCAGACCATGGATCGTTGCGTCGATATCCTGCAGCGCCTGCGTGGGGGCATCTCCACGCTCGACAAGGACGACAAGGCGCTCGATGCCTTCCGATTCGCCAACCGTACGATGGCCATGCAGCGCGTGCACGGCATCTATGCCCTCAGGCGGCGCCGCGGCGAAAAGGTGGAACTCTCCGAGATCGATATTCGTGAAAACCGCTCGTGGCGACCGTTTCAGCTCGCCTTCATCTTGCTCTCCCTCCCGGCGCTGACCGATCCGGGGCATCCGGACCGCACCAAACCCGTCGACGCCATCGCCGACCTGCTCTGGTTCCCCACGGGCGGCGGCAAGACCGAGGCGTATCTCGGGGTCGCCGCTTTCGCCATGGCCATGCGGCGGTTGCAGGGGAATCTGGGTGGATTGGACGCGAGCCGTGGACTCTCGGTGATCATGCGCTATACGTTGCGCCTGCTCACCGTGCAGCAATTCCATCGCGCTACGGCCCTCATCTGCGCTATGGAAGCCCTGCGGCGCACTGATGACGAGACGTGGGGCACCACTCCCTTCACGATCGGCCTATGGGTCGGTCAGCGGGTCACGCCCAACGATACCGAGTCCAGTCACGAGGCCATCGAGGCCGAACGTACCGGAAAACGGCCGACCCTGTCATCGCCCGCTCAGTTGGCATTCTGCCCATGGTGCGGATCGGAAATCGCGGCCGGGCGGGATATCGAAGTCAGACGTTTCGACCACGACATCGGTCGAACGCTGATCTACTGCGGCGACAAGCTCGGGCGATGCGACTTCAGCCGCGCCAAGTCGAAGGAACTCGGTATCCCGGTGATCGTCGTGGATGATGAGATATACCGTCGACCGCCGAGCATGCTCATCGCCACTGTGGACAAATTCGCCATGATGGCCTGGCGCGGCCAGATGCGCACGCTGTTCGGTCGCGCGACTAGGGAATGCCCGCGCCATGGCCTGCTCTGGCCGGGCGCGAACTGTACCGGAAAACATCGGGGACACGGCAGGCTGCCAGCAACCGATGTCGTCGACATCGGGCCTATCCGTCCCCCGGACCTCATAATCCAGGACGAACTCCATCTCATCAGCGGCCCGTTAGGTACCATGGTCGGGCTCTATGAAACGGCGGTGGACGAACTGACGACCTGGAAATCGGACGGAAAGGCCGTCAGACCCAAAGTCATCGCCTCCACGGCGACGGTCCGCAAGGCTACCGAGCAGGTGAACAACGTATTCTTGCGCCGGGTGTCGGTATTTCCCCCGCACGGTCTCGATGCGGAAGACGATTTCTTCTCGGTCCAACGGCCAATCGTGGAGAAGCCTGGACGACGGTACCTCGGGATATGTTCGCCGGGAAGCGCGCGTCCCGCCGTTCTCATTCGCGTCTACACCGCGCTTCTCACTTCCGCCCAGGCCATCTTCGAACGTTTCGGTCCGGCGGCCGATCCCTGGATGACGGTCGTCGGATATTTCAATTCGTTGCGGGAACTGGGTGGTATGAGGCGTCTGGCCGAGGACGATGTGCAGACGCGTTCGTACCGTGTGCGGATGAGCCGCGTCGCCCGGCCCGGACTCGCCCAGCGCAGCGTGAAGAATGTGGACGAACTCACTTCTCGCGTCCCGAACAAGGAAATACCCCGCAAGCTCGATCAGCTGGAGATCTCGTTCAAGGCATCGATCGATCCCGCGACCGGAATCTACAAGGCGATCTGGACGAAGGGCGAGGCTCGGGCCATGGACATCGTGCTGGCCAGCAGCATGCTCGGAGTCGGTGTCGACATCGTCCGTCTCGGTCTCATGGTCGTCAACGGCCAGCCCAAGAGCACCGCCGAGTACATCCAGGCCACCAGTCGCGTCGGACGGTTCTTTCCGGGACTCGTTTGCACCGTGCTCACTTGGTCCCGTCCTCGGGATCTTTCGCATTATGGGGCCTTTGAGCACTACCACGCCACGTTCTACAAGCACGTGGAAGCGCAATCGGTGACCCCGTTCGCCCCCCGCGCTCTTGACCGCGGACTCACGGGAACGATGGTCGGTTGGCTCCGGCTGAGCAATGACGAATACAACCCGAATCTTGGTGCCGAACGGCTCGATAGCGCCTCCAAACCCGAGGTGGCGAGCCTCAAGCATCTCATCTCGCAACGCGGTGGGCGGGTGACAGATTCGAAGGAGGTCCAGCGACTCGCCGAAGAGATGATCGGCGAGCGGTGCGACGAGTGGGTGAACGAGGCCACGAGGGGCGGAAGGAGGCTCGGGTACGAAGCGGGCAAGAAGCGCAAGAAGGGCGAGGGCGACATCGCGGCGCTCTTGAAGAAGCCCGGCCTGCACGCCTGGGACCACTTCACCGTGCCGCTATCCCTTCGAGAGGTGGAACCCGGCGTCAGGCTGGTGATGAACTCGGATACCTTGCCCAAAGGTCCGGAGTGGAAACCCAGGCCGCAAGAGCCGAAGCAGAAGGGGGGTGCTTGATGAGTCGCATAGCCGTGGGAGATGTGCGCCCCAGCCAACTGCTCTGGACCTACGGCCCAGGGGCTCTGATCGATCTGCCCAATCTCTCCGTCATCACCATGGGGCTGGATCGTTGGGAAATGGACCGCTGCACACCCATTGAAGAGGCCCGCCTCCTGGAAGCGGTCCGGAGGGTTCTCGGCCAACAGGTCCAACGCTTGCGCATGCCGCCCGTCATAAAAGACGAGGGTGTGAGTCCGTTCGCTGCGGAAGCGAAAATCGGCGTGCCGGTCCGCCCGTTTCCGCGTTGGCTGCGTTGCGTGCGTTGCGGTCTCCTCGCCGAGTTCGATTCCGGTCTTTTCAGCATCAAGGAGAACCCGTATCGTCCCGATCAGACGCATTTCCTGCACACGACTTGCGAGAAAGGCTCCCATTCCGATGCCGTGCCCGCCCGTTTCCTGCTGGCCTGTCGCAACGGACACCTCGACGACTTCCCATGGCATTGGTTCGTCCATGGAGGGGCGTCCGACTGCAAAGGCACCCTCCGGTTCTTCGAACGAGGCGCATCGCTCCAGACCGAGAATCTCTGGGTCAAATGCGACGCCTGCGGCGCGGCCAGATCTCTCGTGCACGCATTCGGAGCCGAAGCGAGGAACAACCTGCCCGCTTGCCGGGGCCGTCACCCCCATCTGGACATATACAACGACGATTGCGGCGAAGAGGCGCGTGCGGTGCTGCTCGGTGCTACCAATAGCTGGTTTCCCATCACCTTGTCCGTACTCGCCATCCCCCATACGGGCGACTCATTGAGCCAGATCGTGGAGGATGGATGGGAGGACTTCTCGGATGTCGAATCGGAGCCTGAGCTGAAGGGACTGCTCAAGGCTTTCAAGAAGCGCGGGGTCCTGCCGGGGATCGAACGATACGCGGCCGGGGATATCTGGAAGGCCATCGAGGAAAAGCGGAGTGGCGCAGGCGGCGAACAGACGGTATCCGAGGGAGACATGAAGCTCCCCGAATGGGCGGTGTTGACTCATCCGAGTCCGCCGTCCGATTGGCCGCATTTTCTCAGTGAGAGAATCGCCGCGCCTTCGAAGTATTCGTCCGCCCTGGAGAGCGTGTTGCAATTGAAACGTCTCCGAGAGGTCAATGCGCTCATAGGATACACCCGCGTGGAAGCGCCGGAAGAAACGGACGATCCGGACGAGCGCCCTCCTATGGCCGATCTCTGTCGGGGAAAGCCGGAATGGGTCCCGGCGACCGAAGTGCATGGCGAGGGCATCTTCCTGCGGTTCGATGAGGCGGCGACACGGATGTGGGAATCGAGCGACGCTGTAAAAGCCAGGGATGCCAGACTGATCGCCGGCCACCAGGGTTGGCGGAACGCTCGGCGATTGGACCCGCAGAAGGGATATCCGGGCATTCGTTACGCGATGCTGCACACCTTCTCCCATCTGCTGATACGTGAGTTGGCTCTCGAGTGCGGCTACAATGCCGCCAGCATCCGGGAGCGCATCTATGCCAGTTCCGATGGCGACAATCCCATGGCGGGCATCCTGCTCTATACAGCCGCAGCGGATTCGGATGGCACGCTCGGCGGCCTGATCGAGTTGGGAAAATCAGAGAACCTGGGGCGTATGATCGAACAATCGCTCCGACGCGCGACGATATGTTCCTCCGACCCCCTCTGTTCCGAGCACGATCCGGAAAGGGATCGTTCGCTGTATGCGGCTTCCTGTCACGCTTGCGCCTTCGTCGCCGAGACCTCGTGCGAGCGTGCCAACCGCTATTTGGACCGTTCTCTTCTGGTAGAAACCTTCGATTGCACGGATGCCGCGTTCTTCGACGCGAAGGAGGTGTCCGGTGGATGATTTATGGAAGGTGATCGGGGAACTATCGTCCACGTTGCATGTGGACAGGATCGTCTTGATCTCCGATGCGATCCGGGGTCTGAAAGGCGTCGAGGACTTCGAACGGTCCAGGAGCGCCTTCGGCCCGAACGCCGACCAGGAGAGGATCGATCGGCTTCATGCTGCGTGGAGCGAGGCTCCAGGCATCGGTCCGGCCGAGATCGCCGCCGCGTTCCGAGGCGCTGCGGAAGTGGCCACATTGCTTGATGGAAGCGGAGCCATTGAGCTGGTGTGGACGGGGCCGAAGACGGGCCTGATTCCGACCCGGCGGACAGAACAGGTGATCCTGGAGGTCATCAATTCCGCGAAGCAGGAGGTCTTTCTCGTCACCTATGTGTTCTACAGAGCGCCATCTATCGTGGATGCCCTGAATGCGGCCATTCGGCGAGGCGTGAAGGTGGGGATTCTGCTGGAGTCCTCCAGCGAGCACGGTGGGGCCATCAAGGGTGACAGCGTGAAATCGATGTCGGAAGCGGTTCCCGATGCCGCCATCTTCATCTGGGACCCATCGGCCAAGGTGCCGAAGGCGACAGGCTGTCCGCTTCCGTTCACGCCAAGTGCGCTGTCGCGGACAAGAAGCTCGCCTTCATCACGAGCGCCAACCTGACCTCGGCCGCGCTCGAACGGAACATGGAACTGGGACTGCTGATTCGAGGTGGCGCCGTTCCGGAGCGGCTCCAGTCGCACCTGAATGCGCTCGCGACCACCAAGGTGATCAGGAAATGGAACTGACCCAGATGGAAGAGGACGTCTGTTATAGGAGAGATCGCTGATGCGCAAGAAGACGAAAGCCGATCCGTTCTATTTCGAAATCTCGTTGAGCGTCCTCAACCACCTGGGGCGGAAGCTCTACCGCAGCTTCATAACCGTTCTTGGGGAAGCTATCTCAAATGCATGGGATGCTGACGCAACGAACGTATGGATATATCTGGACACGAAGAAGAACAGAATGGTCATCAAAGATGATGGTCAGGGTATGAATAAGGACGACTTCCAAGAAAAGTTTCTTAAAATCGGCTACTCAAAACGGAAAGAGGAGAAACTGTCCGCCAAGAGAAAGAGGCCCTTCATTGGAAGAAAGGGCATCGGAAAGCTGGCCTTGTTATCGTGCGCTGAGCGTATAACTGTCGTCTCTAAGGTTCTCCGAGGACAATACGTTGGCGGAGTCATCGATAATTCGGGACTCGACAAGGCGATCACCGATGACCTTACGCCGAAGGAGTATCCTCTTCAAGATTGGAATCGCCCGTCCCTAATTCACAATATGAAGGATCACAAACAAGGAACGATCATCTTATTCGAGAATATCAATGAGGGCGTCAGGCACAGCCTGAGCTTTCTGAAGAAGTCGATTGCGCTCTACTTCCGATTCTCGCTCCTGGATGACAGCTTCACCATCTTCCTCAATGACGAGAAAATCACCACGAGCTGCCTCGACGATCTCGCGATGAAGACGGAATTCCTCTGGACGATAAATGACATTTGCGATCCATACCTTGCGCACTTGAAGGCCATCTTCACGGCAGACCGCAATGAAACCAGAAAGCTGAAGATCATGGGCGGAATCAAGGGGTTCATCGCATCGGTCGAGAAGCCACGAGATCTGAAGATAACGACCGCCGATGAAAGAGTGGGAGTCGATCTTTTCGTGAATGGTCGGTTGAGAGAAAAGGACATATTGAAGCACATGCCCACCGCTAGGGTGGTCGAGAGCTATCTCTACGGGCAAATCCATTGCAACAGTTTGGACGACAAGGTAGACAGATTTACAAGCAGCCGTGAAAGCGTGGTTGCCGATGATCCGGAGTTTGCGAAGATCATCGAGTTATTGAAAACCAAGATCATCAATGAGGTATTGAACAATTGGGATACATGGAGAAGAAAACACAGGAGGGAAGGCGATGCTGAGAATACCTCTATTTCGAGAAAAGAGAGGAAGGCCGAGGAGCTTTACAATGTAGTTGCCGCGGAGTATGTGATTCCAGGTGATGATAAATCCGCAGAGAGGATCGATTTATGGCTGAGTGAACTTGGCGAGGATGCCAAGTTCAACTTCGGATCGTATGCGGAATGCTTTATTTCGGAGAACCTAATTCGTCGGTTCATAATCGAAACGAAAACTACACTGACAAAGGAGGCGAAAGACGCTATTGCGAGATATCAGCGCAGAGAAAGGGAATCGAAGGGGAAGGGGAACATCAGCATTGAGTTACGGAAAATCAATACGAAGCTGAGTTACCTGGCTATGGATGACTTAGCTAATCTTGTAGACAAGAGAGACAAAATGAAGGAGGCCTCCTTGGCGAGAGATGCTTCCGAGTATAAACCGATAAGAGATGCAATGGCGCATACGGCACTGCTTACCGACGAAGCGAAAGATAAACTTACGACAGTATATGAGAACATAAAAGGGAGATTGCGAACCTTGTTCTCTACCTTCCGGGTAAACAAGAAGACATGACAAGAATTTTCGGCTCCTCAACAGAATCTATGAGTAGATTCCGGTTCGGGTAGGGCGCCAAGCACATGATACAAAGCGATTTCAGCGCCGTGGTAAGTGCGAAAGCCGAAGGATTTTCTGGAGGTCAGTTTTGCCTTGATGTTGAAACCCTCCACGACACCGCTGGAGAACTGGCCTTTGGCGCGAAACCAGTTGAGCAGGAGGGTGCTGCCGGGGCGTGACCACCCCGCATGGCGGGGCGGATCAGATCTTGCGAACGTTGATATCGAGGGTCTGGATACGGTAGGCAATCTGGCGCGGCGTCATCCCCAACAGGCGGGCCGCCTTGGCCTGCACCCAGCCCGCCTGCTCCAGGGCGGCGATGACCCGTTCGCGCTCATCCAGACCGGG
>VAPE01005219.1_pt1 | contig 19177 bp, 18 predicted proteins | sample 3393911 | NCBI WGS metagenome assembly VAPE01 (sample SAMN08290436, study PRJNA428436) | hydrothermal vent metagenome | isolation source: Deep-sea hydrothermal vent chimney | place: Atlantic Ocean: South-mid Altantic Ridge
ACAATTTTCAAGCTAACCGGTTAGCCCAACAAATTTTAATTTTTAAATCTCGCAGGTTATTTGGCTTCTGCGGATGCGCTTATTGTGCAGTGGTCTCATAAAGGAACCGATATGAACAAATTGTTAAAAGAGAGAAAAAATAAATTTCTGAAACTGTTGACTTCTGACGCATATATTTCAACTTCTGAAGAAACCATTAGATATCTAACGGGTGCCAACGGAGACTCCGTGCTGCTTCTTGTAAATGAGAATATATATTTGGCTGCAAATTCTTTAAGTTATCCTGCATTTAAGTCGCTTGACAAGATTGCAACTGTAATTAAAACAAGTAAACCGTTTGAAGCCATAAATCAGATAATCGAAGAGAAAAAAATAAAAAGCATAAGTTATCAGCCTGAAACCGTTAATTGTTCACTTATGCTGCAGATGAAATCGCTTCCTGTCACATTTAAAACGCACCCGCATCTGTCAGAAACAGTAAGAATGGTTAAGGATGACTATGAGATAAAACAGCTAAGGCATGCAGCTATAATAAATCGCAATGCCATGATGGCTGTCTATAAATTGATAAAACCCGGTATAACAGAGAAAGATATAGCAGGAGAATTGGAATATCAAATGAGAAAATTCGGATCAGACGGACTCTCATTTCCAACAATAGTTGCTACAAAAAAGAATGCCTATAATCCGCATGCTTTACCTTCATTTACAAAAGTTGAAGAAAATGATGTTGTGCTGATTGATTTTGGAGCTATGGTAAACGGATATCACGCTGATCAAACATATACGTTTGTTATTGGAAAAGTCGATAACCGTACAAGGCTATTATATAATACGGTAATTCTTGCTCAATATGATGCAATAGAATCGATAAGAGAAGGAATGACAGCTTGTGAGATAGACGAGTTTGCAAGAAAACGGCTTAGAAAAGAAGGATTGGAGAAACAATTTATTCATAGCACAGGTCATGGAGTCGGACTTGCAATACACGAGTTGCCATGGATTTCACCGGCAAGTAAACAGGTTATCAAACCTAATATGGTTTTTACAATTGAGCCGGGCGTATATTTTGATAATGGACTCGGCATAAGACAAGAGGTAACCGTATTGTCTCACGAACTTGATGCTGAAGTACTTGGATTTGCGCCTATTGTCGAGGTAGTTTAAACTTATCTTTTTCCCTTGCACTCTTGTTTGAATGCGGCTCTACTAAGACAAGATTTGGCAAAATTTATTACGCTTTGATAAAATCTATAGTCATCAAACACTCTATTTACCAGATTTAGTTTTAACGCAGCATTGGCAGTGAGGCTTTTTGCAGTTATAAAAAGTTCGTTTGCCTTTTGCCTGCCTGTCGCTTTCTGCAAAAGATATGTTCCGCCCCATCCTGTCAATATCCCTATTTTTGCGCCTGAATGGCTAAAAACAGCACTCTTTTTGGCAACTCTCAAGTCGCATAAAAGAGCGATATCGTTTGCCCCTCCAAAACAGAAGCCGTTGATTGCAGCTATGGTCAAAGCCGAACTCCGTTTTATTGTATCGGATAATTCTTCATTGAGATATGAAAACTCCCATGCGGCTTCATAATTAAAATTAAGCATATCACTAATATTTGCACCCGATAAAAAACTTTTTCCTGATCCTGTTAAAATAATAACATCGGAATATGATGACAACTTATCAAATGCTTTTCTAAGGTTTATCAATGTTCTTTTGCTTACAGGATTAGGAAGCTCATTGTGATAAACATAAATCCATCCTATTTTACCGGATCTTGCCGTAAAAACCGTGCTCATTTACCTTTAAATTTTGGTTTTCGTTTTTCTACAAAAGCATTCATTCCCTCTTCTTGATCTTTTGAACAAAAAGTAAGAGCAAATGCCATTCGTTCCACAAATCTGGCGTCTTTTTCATCTATATGGCTGTTGATATTAGATATTCTTTTAAGAAGTTTTAAGGCAAACGGAATATTCGATGATAGCTTTTCAAACTTTTCCTTTATATCAATAATTGGTGAAACCGCATTTGCCATTCCAAGGTCAACCGCTTCTTTTGCTCCGATTATTCTTCCAGTATAGATCATATCTATCACTACAAAACGGTTTATAAAACTTGATAAAATTCTCATCGACGACGAATCTATCATGCGTAATTCGGTTTCTTTAATACAAAATTCTGCATCTTTATCTATATAAACGAGGTCGGATGCTCCCATACACAGCAAATTAGGAAAAGAGTTAACACCTTTTGCATATAAAATTATAGTTTTTAAGCTTGCTTTAGCGAACCGACTGAATTTTCGTGCATCTTCAAAGCTAATCTCCTGATTATTTACAACTAAAGCCATATCTGAGCTGCATCTATCTATATCAGCAATCGGTCCGACCCAGAGAGAATCATTGATCACACTTCCTCCATATAACATTTGTAAGTTTAGTTTCGGGATGATAAGGATCTATATGAACAATCAGATCTTTTATCTCTTTATCTTCTTCCATAGCAGCGCTCTTGAAACTTTTACCAATACGGTGACTTTCCTCTGTGGCAATATCTCCCGGAACTTCAATATCTACAGATGCTATAACACCGGATTCATTGTATAAAAATAGATAGTTGTGAAGCCCCATGATATCTTTGAAAGATTTTGATATATCAATTAAGCGCTTAGCCAATATATCCTGTTTTTTATTGTCAATATCATGAAGATCGCATGATGCCTCAAAATATACATTTACTCGTTTGATATGTTCAAATTGCGATTTCAGCTCTCTATTTATAATTGCCGACAGGTCAGCCGATATTTCTATGGATATTGCTCCCACGGCAACAGATATATCAATAATATAATTTGGCCCATACTTATGTGTGATAACGGAATTCACAGAAACTATGCCCGGTATGTCGGCAACACTCTTTTTTATCTTGTTTAATGTGTAAGTAGGCATCATTTCAGCATCGGTAAGCTCTCCGATGGCAGAAGTGTTGATTTTGTATGCTTCGTAAATTATCACAATACCGACAATAATTGCCGCTGCTGAATCGGCATACCATAGTCCGAGAAATGATACTGCAATACCAAAAAGTACCACAAGTGAGCTTGCCGCATCGGATCTATGATGAAGGGCGTTTGCAATAATAGAACTCGAATTCAATTTTTTACCCAGCTTGTTTGTAACTTGAAACAGCCATTCTTTGGAAATTATCGATATAAATGCTACTACAATGGTGATTGGCGCCGGAGAAAGATGCTTGACGCCCGACATAATTGTAATAGTCGCTTCATAAATTATGCCGAAACCTACAATTGCAAGAATTATAGATGTACCTGCTGTGGAAAGAGCCTCAAATTTACCATGACCAAACGGATGTGAGCTATCGATAGGACGCACGCTTACTTTTATGCCTATAAGAATTACCGCATCGGAAACAAGATCGGAAATACTATGCATTCCGTCGGCTACGAGCGCAGCGCTTCTGCCTAAAACTCCTGCCGCAATCTTTATAACTGCCAATAAAATATTTGCCGCAGAACCGATTAGTGTAATATCTCGCGCTGCTTTGTAATTATTTTCCATTTATAACCTTTCAATAAGTTTTTTCAAATAGTTGTAAAATTTATTCACAGATTCAACATCAACATATTCATCAGGACTATGTGCATTTTTTATTGTAGGACCAAACGATATCAGCTGTTTAATATTGCAGCGCTTTTTTATGACTCCGCATTCGAGGCCGGCATGTATTTGTCTTGCCTCTGCTTTCCTGCCGAACATTTGTTCATATTCGTTCATAGATATCGTTAACAGCTCCGAGCTGACCGGATCCCACCCGGGAAATTCGCCGTCTCTTGCCGTCGAAAAACCGCTGCTGCTTAAAAGATCTGCTATTTTGTCCGAAAGGCTACTCATATCATCATCGTTATAACTTCTCTGAAATGTTTTTATAATAAGTTTTTCGCCTTCTTTTATAGATGATAGGTTCGATGAAGTATAAACCTTTCCATTTAATTTTTCTACAACTCCATTTGGAATTTCATCTATCAAGCGGATAAGTTTATTAGAATCTGCCTTGCTGTAACAGCTTTTAATGTCAATCTCTTTTATAGATAGCTTAATTTTTTTATCCGTTGTTCGCTCTTTAGCAATTTTATCAATTATACTCTGTTTTATAGCAGAATCCAAGGGTAAAATGTCCACTTCGGCAGTTCTGGGAATTGCGTTTATCTTATCTCCCGCACTAATTGAAGCTATTTTCAGATTAAATTTTTTATCCAAAGTTTTCAGGATTTTAAAAATCAGTTTTATGGCATTTGCTCTGCCTGCAATATCAACACCTGAATGTCCGCCTTTAAGCTCGCTTATAATAACTTTGTACCCTTTCTCGGACGCATGAATTTTATCAATCGCAATTGTTCCGGTTGTTATAATGCCTCCGGCGCATCCAATATATATTTTCCCTAATTCTTCACCATCCAAATTTATAAGCCGATCGCCGGTAACAAATTCTTCGGATAGATTTTTAGCGCCGTTTAAGCCGGTCTCTTCATCAACGGTAAAAAGCAGCAAAAGAGGGGGATGAGAAAATTTTTCATCCATCATTGAAAGCATGGCAGCCATCCCAATTCCATTATCAGCACCCAGCGTTGTATTTTCTGCGGCAACCATACCATGTTTGTATGTTAATTTTATAGGTTGGTTGTTAAAATCAAACGATTCGCTTCCCTCACATACCATGTCCATGTGAGACTGAAGTATAACCGGATCGTTTGACGAATTCGCTGCGGGAATTTTTACAACGATATTACCGTATTTATCAGTTTTAGACTCAAGTTTGCGCTTTGAAGCCTCGTTTTGTACATAATTTCCAATTGCCTTTTCATGTTTTGAGCATCTTGGTATGGAACTTATGTTGACAAACTGATTCCATAAACCTTTTGGTTTCATATTTTTTACGATCATCTGTCCTCCGCACCAAATAAAGCTATTTTTCTATACCGACTCTCGCTTCTACGCCTTGGGTATAGTAATGTTTTATCTCTTTCATTTCCGTTACTAAATCCGCTTGTTTTATGACTTTTTCGGTGGCATTTCTTCCTGTTATAATCAGTTCAACTCTGTTCGGCTTGGATCTCATCAGATCAAGCAGAGCGTCTTCGCTGAATAGCTTAAAATAAACTGCAATATTTATCTCATCGGCTATTACAATATCATAAATCCCGGATTCCATAGCAATCTTTATGTCTGATAATCCTTCCACCGCTATTTGAATATCTTCATTAGACGGTTTATTGTAGATGAAGCAATCTCTGCCATACTGCTTTAGCTTAATATGATCACCAAGATAAGGGCATTTCTCTAATATATCAAGTTCACTGTAATGCATTCCTTTCACAAACTGACCGATATAGATATGCATTCCGCTTGCGGCCGCTCTTATCGCCAGACCCAAAGCAGCCGTAGTTTTTCCTTTGCCTGTGCCTGTATAAACCTGTATATATCCTCTTTGCATCATCTCCTCCTTATAAATTAAATCATAATCCTTTAGCTATGAGACTGCCACGTCGCCTTGCTCCTCGCAGTGACGGGAAAAGAGCAGCTTCGCTATGGCAGAAAGTGATTGTCATTACAAGCACAAGCGAAGCAATGATTGGATGCGGTCGGTCATTACGGGCGAAGCACGGCAATCTTTCTTCTCTTTCTTCAATTTCCCCTTCTTATAAGCAGCCAGATAAAAAACGGTCCTCCCAATATGGATGTTATTATACCTACGGGAATTTGAGCGGGAGGCACTATAATTTTTCCAATTTCGTTAGAAACCGTAAGAAAAAAACCTCCAAAAAAAAATGACCCTACGAGCATAAATTTGTGGTCTCTTCCTATCAATATCTTTATTATATGCGGAACCATCATTCCTACAAATCCAATTGGACCTGCAACTGACACTATAATTGCCGTTGAAAGTGAGGTCAAGAAAAATAGCACCGCTTTAATCTGTTTTACATTTACCCCATGAATTTTTGCAAACTCCTCTCCCGCAACAAACAAGTTCAATTCATCGTAAAATCTATATGTTATGGCCGATGAGATTAAGACAGTGGGAATTAATAAATATAAATTTTTATATCCGACTATGCTAAGGTCGCCCATCATCCATCTGATAATCTCAAACGACACCGTAAAATTTGCCATATACTGCATTAGCAAAATCATAGAGGCGAAAAAAAAGTTTAAAGCTACACCTGCAAGAAGCAAGCCACCGGGCCTTTTGGAGATTTTGCCGAGCATAAATACTATTATTGTTGTCAACATTGCGGCGGCAAACGCCAAAATAGATAAAACAAGCTGCGAATCAGATCCGATTCTAATACCTATTGCAGCCCCGAAAGCGGCAGCCGATGCAACGCCAAGTATATACGGAGTTGCAAGATCATTTTTGAAAACCGTTTGAAAAACAGCTCCGTTTATAGAAAGTCCTGCACCTACGAAAAATGCCAGCAAGACCTCAGGAATTCTTATATCATAAAATATAGTCTTATTATCATAACTTCCAAAAAACGGCATTATAAAAATAACAGCAACGGATATTGCACATATCAGAAATAGCCTTTTTGCTGTCATGACTTAAGTTTTTGCGGTATATAAAGTTCATTAACGGCTTTCTGATTAATTCTTTCACCGCAGAAGCTTATCCTGCCGGACTTTAATGCCACCGACATAGTGGCAATCTTTGATATCCATTCCAAATTATGCGTTGCTATTACAACCGTCTTTTCCTTTGAACACTCCACGATCATTTTGCTCATCAGCCCAATATAATATGGATCAAGATACGTTGTCGGTTCATCAAGAAGCAAAATTTCAGGTTCCACAACAAGTGATGATGCAAGATATGCAAGCTCAAGCTGTCCGCCGGATATTTTGTCAAGCCTTATGTTTTCAAGCTCCTCTGTTCCCGTGAGATGCATTATTCTTTTGCATATAGATAATGCCTTGTAATCATCACCAAAAAGCGACCGATACGGGTAGCGCGAAAAAAGCATAAATTCCATGAGCGTGAAAGGTACTGGAGCAATATTTTGAGGCAGAAGAGAAACGGTTTTAGCAAGCTCCTTAGAACTATACTCTGCAATCGGCTTTGAAAGAATTTTAATTTGATTTGTCTTGTAAAATCCGGCAATGGCTTTCAGAAGTGTTGATTTTCCAGCTCCGTTAGGACCTATCAGTGAACAGATGCTATGAGGTTTTATTCTTAAAGACAGATCGTTTAAAATATTTTTTTTGTCAATAGCAATATCAAGCGATCTAATCTCAATAGCCATATTTTATCTACACAGCTTTTTTGCTGTTTTGAGAAATGTTTCTGCAATTCTCGGAGAATTTACCAAATATTTTTGCCCAACAAGACGTATTATATGTCCGTTTTCAACGGCTTTGATTTTAAGAAGCAGCATGGCAGGTTCAATGGCTTTCTTCTTCACGGAAGCAATAAAAAGATAATCGGGATTAAGTTTCACAACTGTTTCAAGGGGGATCTGAGGCCAAGCTATTTTACCGCTATATATATTTTTCATTGACATCAAATCAAGCATATGGGATAGAAATGTTCCGTTTCCTGCTGCAGTAACAGGAAATCGACTTCCCAATATTATAAGAGCGGTTTGCTTTCTCCGCTTTGAACAGATTTTCTTTGTTTCATTTAATTCTTTTTTTATTCTTAGTATGGTTCTAACAGCAAGCTTTTCAGTATTGCAAATTCCACCTATTTTTTTTACCGAGTTTTTCAAATCACCGGTAGTATCAAAATTAAGAACAGTATAATTTATATGAAGCAGCTTAAGCTCGGAGATAACTTTTTGCTGCCGATAAGCTAAAAACACCATATCGGGTTTTAACGCTACTATCAAAGCTATATTAGGATCGTAGTAGCCCCCGACTTCGGTTATCTTTTTTGCAGCAGTAGGCCATTCTGCGTATCGAGTTACACCTACAAGATTTTTCCCGAGCTTCAAATAAAATAGAGTTTCTGTAACAGTAGGCGCAAGCGATACAATTCTGCTGCATGCCGAATATGAGTTAATGGCAAATCCTGAAATTGACATGGCGATGATTAAAATTTTAATAACGGTTCTCATTTTCTTATACATTGAGACTGCTTCGGCAAAGCCTCCTGCCTGTGCGTGTCCGCACGCAGACAGGGCGCAGTGACGGGAGTCGTGTCATTGCGAGCGAAGCGCGGCAATCTCTCTTCTCTTTTGGCATTACAAAATTTGCGTTAAAAAATTTAAGCCTATATGCGTTAAGAAAATGATACTGTTTGAACGCAGACAGGTGCAGTGACGGATAGGAATTTGTCATTGCGATGAAAAGCAACCAAATCATTCCATCAAAATTTTGCCGTTATTCCAATAATTCCGACTCTCGGTTCTGTTTGGTAGCCCTCTGCCGTTTCATAAAACTTATCAAAAATATTGTCGAGTTTTGCAAGCAGAGTCAGATTTTTTGTTGCCCTATATTGAACGGCGGTATTCCACACACTGTATTTGCCAATCTGTTTACCTGGTATTTTAGCCCAATTACTTGATTTATCAGAACCCACATAAACGCCGGACAGGTCAAAACTAAGTCTTGATATCGGAAAATAACTTACATCCCAATTTGCTTTAAATCGAGGTAAGCGCACCCGATCGGCTTGCCACAATCTGCCTTTTTTTTCTTTTGCTTCCTGCCATGTTCCGGAGAGATTAAAAATGAAATGGTTAATTGAATTAATGGTGCCGGCCGCTGTTATGCCTTTTGCCGCATAGCGATTTTTGTTAAAATATTGACCTTGATAAGTGACCGGATTTGTTAATTCCCAAGCTATTTTATCTTTAATAAACGATTTGAAAGCAGTCAGGGAAATTCTGTTTTCTTCTAATTTTTGTATAACACTGATATCAACCGTTTTACCCCTTTCCGGGTTTAAATTTATATTACCGTAAGTCGTGTTATGCATCTGATATAACGTAGGAGCCAGAAATGTTGTACCGAAATTAGCCTTAAACGTTGTATTACCAAAATTATATCCGGCTCCTATTTCATAAGTTAAATGCCTGCCGAATGTTTTATACCTGTCAAGCCTCAAAGCGGCATTGGCAAAAATTGCATCTTTTGTAAAAGATGGGGCTATCCAAACGGCTTCTCTATCACGAGAATAGATATTGGTGGTTTTTGCCCTTGATGTTTGGACATCGGTTCCCATTGATATCGAAACGAGTTTATTTAATTTATAGTTAGTATCAATAGTAAATATATTTTTCTTACCTTTGTAAAAACTATCGCCATAATAGCCGGGATTATTTTTATAGTGCCTTTGTATGAAGCTGTTTGCAAAAGATACATCAAAATTCAGCGGATTATTGCGATGTATAAAATCTATCTTTTGGGCATTAAACAATTTATTTACATGATAGGCATGGTTTCTATCCGGCACAGGTTCAGCTGCTGAATCAAGATAGTTTATTGTTTTTATATTCAACAAGGTTAATTTTAGGCTGTTTGTATCATCAATCTTATATCCCAAATTCAGATACCCTGTTTGATTTCTGAACGGATCTAATTCAACTCCGTTTCTTTGAAACGAGCTTCCGTTCCATAAATCTTTTTTTGAAAAACCTCTGATATAGCGCTGTGAGAGCGATCCGGCAAACGAGAAAGCCTTATGGCTTCCCTGAGCCGATATTGTACTGTCAATCTGTTTTTTTGTTCCTACCGATTGTGACAATGAAACGGTTGGTTTGCCCTTTCCATGTTTTGTTATGATATTGATTACTCCGGCTGCCGCAGATGAGCCGTAAAGACCGCTTTGAGCACCCTCGACAATTTCGATCTTATCAACAATGCCGTTATCAAGATTTGACAGATCTACGGTTGAATCAATGCCTGATGGGTCGCTAATATCTATACCATCAATCATAATCTTTGTATATTTTGCAGGCAGGCCAAAAAGCCTTATATTCGTCAGCCCGCCGACACCATTGGATACGGTGCTAATCTCAGATAATCTGTTTAAAGCATCGCTGACGGTTGTTATTCCTCTCCTTTCAAGCTCGCGTGAAGTGATAATTTTCACCGGACTTGTTATAGATGAAATAGCTACAGGATTAATGCTCCTTTCAGCTGTTTTGGTAAGCGGCTGAAGATTTGCGCTGCCAACTGCACCAAATACAGATAATGGAAAAGCAAACATAAAGATAAAAAAACCGGCAAAAATTTTGGGCAAAGATACCCGTAAATTAATCAAAAGACCTTTCATAAAACTCTCCTTCCCTGCCTCGGGGAATGTAATATTTTAGCTAAGCAAGGTTTTCTGACTTGCCTTCAATTTAACAAAACGCCTTCCCGACAAAAGTCAGTGACGTATGTTCTGTTAATCAGGCTTACAGCTGCGGGACAGCCCATGAATTTCACATGGTTCCCTTGAACTTAACCGATTAGAGTTTATCTAATTAAAAACCGTTGTCAAATTATGAAAACCGGAATTAAGAAAATTAAAAAATTTGCAAAACTTGCCGATATAATATAAACTATAATAAAAGATCGAAGGAGGTTTGATTATGATAAACATGAGAAAAGGTGAAAAAGGTTTTACATTGATTGAAATGGCAATCGTGCTGGTGATTATAGGATTAATTTTGGGTGCGGTTCTAAAAGGAAAAGATCTTATTGAAACTGCTAAAATTAACAAAGTTTATGTTCAATATGTTCAGGGATGGGAGTTGTCCGTTGAGAATTATCTTGATAGGACAGGAGCGGTTTTAGGAGATGGAATAGCTAACGGAGGAACTAAAACAACAACAGACGGTCATTTTGATAATGTGAACTTAAGCGGCACTACTGTCGAAAGGCGTCTTAAGGCAGTTGGACTTGATGCCCCTATTACAAATACAGGTAATCCAGGCACTTATTCTATTGATGGAAAATATTCAAGACAGACTGTAACCGCGTCTTTATACTATCGTTACAGCAATGCAGACGGGCAAGACAATAACACTCTCTACATTACAAATATGCCAACGGATGTGGCAATTGCGCTTGATACAATTATAGATGGCACGGCAAATGATAGAAAAGGTTTATTTAGGCGATATCCTGATACTGGCAATGGCAATTGGCCCGATGCATCGGGAACGACAAAGACTGTAAGTGTAATGTATATAATAAAGTGATTTTATGAAAAGTTAAACAAAAGGTTTTTCTAAATAATGTTAAATGCTTAATGTTGAACGAAAGAAAAGAGAGACTGCCACGGCAAGAGCCTCGCAGAGACGGAAGGGATTGTGTCATTGCAAGCACTTGAAAAGTGCGCGGCAATCTCAGCTTTGAGACTGCTTCGGCTGCCTCGCAGAGACGAAGAGAAGAGAGCCTCGAGAGTGACAAAACGAATGCAAGGCTGCTTCGGCAAAAGCCTCTAATCATCTCTTGACAATCGCCTTAAAACAGTGTAACATCTTTTGCCTTATGTTTTGATAGCAAGCATAATATATATTCGATATGGATAGCAAAAAAAATTTATAAAATTTGAGGTAAATTTGTTTATACATGACATCGTTGATAAAATTGCTAATGACAATTGGAGCAGCTTAAATGAGATGACTGCATGATGCTTTCGGCTGAACATGCATTTTATGCTAAAACATTGATAGGGATATTAGCCATTGTAAATCCGTTGGGTGCTGTACCTATTTTTCTATCTTTATGTGGTGACCGCGTCCAAGAGAGTCATCAGGTGGCTAAAACAAGTGCGATTTCCGTTGCTATAATCTTGATCTCTGCAATCTGGTTCGGCGATGCTATTTTGGAATTTTTTGGGATTGGAATACCTGCTTTTAGTACCGGAGGAGGCATGCTGATAGTATTGATGGCTATCTCTATGCTTCATGCCAAGCGAAGCAATGCTAAGCAGACTCAGGAAGAGGCTAATGAAGCTATCGACAAAGAAAATATAGCGGTTGTTCCGCTCGCTATTCCCTTAATGGCAGGTCCCGGAGCCATAAGCATGGCGATAGTCAGCTCTCATCAGATTAACTCTTTTGGCGGCAAGATGATATTAAGTGCTGGGATTATAATCATTGCCATAGTTGCATGGTCTGCGTTAAGATTGGCAGTGCCGATTGGTGCTAAAATAGGTGTTACAGGACTTAATATTGCCACCAGAGTTATGGGCTTGTTGGTTGCAGCCATAGGCGTTCAAATGTTTGTTTCAGGTCTGGCACAACTCTTGCCAGGTCTTAAATAACCAGCATAAATTTGCTTCTTGATCGAAGATAGATTCAAAAACAACTTTTCTTTTTAAAGTGCCTTTTTGTATCTTTTGGATATTTTCATCGGCAGCCTATTTCAGCGATTGAAAGACATGAAACCGGCTTGCTTTTTGCCGGCAAATTTTCCGTTTAATATTTGAGCTTCTTTATTAATAGATTTTTGGTGAGATTACGAGACTACTTGCAGAAAGAATAAAAATGACGCATGATATGCAGATAATGAAAAAATATCTCAAACTTCTCCTGCCTATCATATTTATACTATTATCCGGCACGCTGTACTATTATTATATGTCAAATACAAGTAGTAGTGACAAACCTATTATACATCTTAAAAAATTGAGCATTCTCCCCGATAACAGCAAAGAGATAGAGAGAAATTCTATCAAGATTGCGGTGGCTTCAATCCTCTCTCCTGAAGCCACCATCGAATCATACAAGCCGTTTATAAGCTACATAGGAAGAAAAATTGGTAAGCAGGCAATATTGGTTCAAAGAAAAACATATCAGGAAACCAACACTTTGATCGAAAACGGTTATGTAAGCCTTGGATTTATCTGTACAGGCGCCTATTTATACGGCAATAGAAGCAAGATGCAGATATTGGCAATACCTCAGATAAACGGTAAAATAACCTATCAAGCTTATATAATAGCAAAAAAATCATCGGACATAAAATCATTTTCAGCTCTCAGAGGAAAACGGTTCGCTTTTACCGACCCGATTTCCAATACAGGTTATGTTTATCCTCTTTATCTGCTAAGAAAAATGGGCAAAACACCTGACTCATTTTTTAAAAAAACAATATTTACCTATAGTCATAACAGATCGATACAAGCCGTATATGACGGAATTGTTGATGCTGCTTCAGTTGATAGCATAGTGTTCAGCGACTATATGAAACAGCATCCGAAGATAAGAAAGGATATAATGATCATCGGAAAATCGGTTAGATTTCCAATTCCTCCGGTAGTGGTTCCTGAAAAATTGTCGTCGAATTTAAAAAAAGAACTTCAGAATGTATTGATCAATATCAATAAAAATAGCAGCGGCAGGAAAATTCTCAAAAATATTGGAATTGATAGATTTGTGATTCCAAAGCCTGGTATGTATAAAAAATTTATCAAGAAATATCAACATCAATGAAAATCAATTTATACACGGAATTGCTGGAGTTTTTCGGCAATGTTCCTTTGAGGTTTAAAATAATGGGCATGGTGATATTTACAGCCTCTTTAATCTCCTTGATATCAATAATACAAGTGTATAAAACCACAGAGAATCAGACAGTTTCATATCTGAAAGAGATTGGCAGATCAACGGCAAATGAAATGGCAAACCTATCGGAAGATTATCTTCTGACAAACGATATATATCAATTAGATCATATTTTTAAGGAGACCGTTCGCCTCAGGCCCAACCTAAGATACCTGTTTGTTGTTGATAAATCAGGAAATGTGATGGCAAGTTCATTTGGAGATGTTTTCCCTGAAGAATTACTAAGAATAAATAAAAAAATTAAAAAAACTAAAATTGATCTGATAAGAACCGATGAAGGAGAATTATTGGATGCCGCAACTCCAATAATGCATGGTAATTTAGGCACCATGCACGCCGGAATATCATTTAAAAAATCAAGAAATAATATAGATAAGCTTATAAGCTCGCTGGTTGTTACCTTGCTTGTTGTAGTAGGTATAGGCATCGTTCTTTCTCTATTTTTAACATATATTATAATAGGACCCATCAAAAAATTGCTTGATGCGACTAAGGATATCGGAAAAGGCAATTATAGAATAAAACCCTTAAAACACGCCGATGATGAAATAGGCGAATTGATTCTGGCGTTTAATGATATGGCACACAGACTTACAGAATCCGAAAAAGAACGATCAAGAAGAGAAGGGCAGAGAAAGATGCTCCTTAAAAAAACTATCAATGCACAGGAAAACGAGCGGAAAAGAGTGGCGAGAGATCTGCATGATAAGTTGGCTCAAACACTTGCATCTCTAATGATTGAATTCAAAATAATAGAAAATTCCAAGACATTAAACCGTGAAAATTTGACAACAAAGATTAGAGAACTGAGAGGAGCAATAACGAAAGAGCTCGATTCGCTGCGTACTCTTTGTTCGGATCTGAGGCCAAGTGTTATTGATGATTTGGGCGTAATCGCTGCAATAGAGATGTTTAAGGATGAATGTATTAAACGATACAAAATCAGATGTAATTTTAAAGTAACCGGTGACATAGACAGCCGCCTTAACAAAACCGTAAAAATTGCTGTTTACCGTATTATTCAGGAAGCACTGATTAATGTTGTTAGACATTCTTCTGCCGACAAAGCCGAACTTACATTAAGCTGCAGCGGTAATTTGCTGAAAGGCATAATACAGGATAATGGAAAGGGGTTTGATCTATCAAAAGAACATGATCTCACCGGAATCTACGGAATGAGAGAAAGAGCCGAAATGTTCAACGGAAGGCTTTTGCTTTCTTCTAAAATAGGCGAAGGAACAAAAGTTTCGTTTGAGATTCCTTTAAAAGATATGTCAGCAGTACAATCTAATCTAAAAACAGCGCAGCAAGAGGTTTAAGGTAAATATGAAGCAATACAGTCTGTTTATAGTTGATGATCATAAAATGCTTATTTCCGGACTTACAATGATTATCGAATCATCGGAAAATTTTACGGTTGTCGGAAGTGCAACTACTGTCAGCGATGCAATTGCATCCATAAAATTGAAAACTCCCGATATCGTTCTTCTCGATATAACACTTGGCGAAGCAAGCGGAATAGATCTTATCCCGGAACTAAAAAAGGTTTCTCCCGATACAAAAATTATAATATTAACAATGTATGAAGATCAGCAGCATTTAAAGGCTTCGATAAAGGCCGGAGCATCAGGATATTTGCCGAAAAAGGCGATGGACGAAGATCTGTTTTATGCTATCAAAACGGTAGCGGAAGGAAAAGTCTATATCTACCCGTCTTTGCTCGGAGAATTTCTCAATTCTACACTTCAAAGTGAAGCTGAACAAAACTTATACGGCAAGGACGATCCGTGGAATAGCTTAAGCGATAGAGAAAAAAGCGTGATAATCGAAGTTGCAAACGGATATACAAATAAAGAGATATCAAAAAGAATTTACCTGAGCGAAAAAACAGTTGCTACATACAGAGCAAGGGCAATGGCAAAGTTAAGAATTAAAAGTAGAGCTGAGTGCGTCAAGATAGTAGGCGATCATAGTAGATTATAAGACCATTCAAGATATCATTCGAAGCGTAAGACAAATTAAATAAACTTTCCCTGCATACAGGAAGTTTGATTTTGAGGTATTAGTTATCTATCAAATTTGTGTAGTAATTAATCCTACAAAAGTCTCAAATCATTTACCACAAAGAAGAGGATATTCTCCTGCATACTTTACAATTTTCTCCAGTATAGTTTTGTATAGGTTAGCGGTTTTATGTGAATCTTAGGGCATTTAAAAATGTATAAGGAGGGAATATGGGTAATGATGTAAAAAATAAGAATCCTCAAGAAAACCTTTTAAATACAGGGGAGTCCAGAAGAAAATTTCTGGGAAAATTTGCAAGCTCCGTATTTGGAGGTTTGGTCGCTTCAGGAGTGATCGGGGAGGTGCAAAATGCTCATGCCGAATCTGCGGGCAGCAATTTGAATGAATCCGCTGCTTATCATAAATTCGACCTTCCTAAACAAAAGCCGTATGAAGATGTAATTGTGCGTATGATGCGAGATATTCAAAGAGCATTAGAAAAACCGATTGGCAAACGCAAATGGGAGATGGTTATAGATCTTAGGAAATGTGTAGGCTGTGATGCCTGCACCATATCATGTGTGGCGGAAAATAAACTGCCTCCTGGCGTAGTTTATCGACCCGTATTGCAGGAAGAGGTTGGAAAATATCCTAATGTCGGCAAAAAGTTTCTTCCGAGGCCCTGCATGCAGTGCGACCAACCTCCTTGCGTTCCCGTTTGTCCGGTAGAAGCTACATGGAAACGGCCTGACGGTATCGTTGTTATTGATTATGATCAGTGCATCGGATGCCGTTACTGCATAACGGCGTGCCCATATTCGGCACGAACATTTGATTTTGGTACACTGTATGTTAATGGAGCCGCAGATAACACGGATGAAATGGTTGGAAAAAGCATTGCAGAAAAATATGAAACAGATCCGTCGTTTGAATACAGCAAATTATGGAAAAGAAAAGATGATGATTCTCCAATAGGAAATGCAAGAAAATGCCACTTTTGTATTCCGAGAATAGATCGCGGAATGCTTCCTGAATGCGTTGTTACCTGTATAGGAAGAGCAACTTACTTTGGCGATACAAATGATCCGAATAGTCTTGTTTCCGAACTTAAATCAAAGCCAAATGCGATGAGGTTAAAAGAGTATGAAGGCACCAAACCAAGCGTTTACTATCTATTATAAGGAGGATGATAATGGACAGCAAAACTAAAACTTTTGATAAACTTTTCTGGTTAGTAACAATAATTTTATTTATAATAGGGATAATAGGTGTCAGCAACCGCCTTATATATGGGCATAAAAATACCAATTACGGATCATATATTCCGTGGGGTCTTTGGATAGCTTCATACATCTGGCTTATCGGTCTTTCCGCAGGAGCATTTGTTATGTCTACAATGACTTATGTCTTTAAGGTAAAATCAGTTCAAAGTGTAGGCAAACTGGCACTGCTTCTTGCAATTGCTACATTAATAGGTGCTATGCTTTCAGTATGGTTTGACCTTGGGCATATGTGGCGTGTTTGGGAATTGGTGCTTCACCCGCATTTAACATCTATGATGGGCTGGATGTCGGTTTTGTACGGATCGTATATCGTTCTTCTTATTGTAGAGTTGTTTATCGCAATAAGAGTTGATCTGATAAGTTCAGCTGATGGTAAAAAAACGCTCAAAACCCTTTTAACAATTATAGGCTCAATTGGCATTCCACTTGCCTTTGCCTTTCACGGAGGAGTCGGAGGTGTTTTCGCTGCAATTTCATCAAGAGCATACTGGCATTCGCCCCTAATGCCGGTCTATTTTCTTGCAGGTGCGTTTCTTTCGGGAGGAGCTTTATTTGCTTTCATAGCATCAATATATGCACCGAATAAACACACTCCTGAATTTATAGAGATGATGAGCTTTATAGGAAAAATTGTTCTGGCATTTTTGATCTTAGATACCATTCTTGAAATATCCGAGATATATGTTGGATTATTCACTACAACTCCCTATGACACACCCGTTATCAAAGCGATTCTTACAGGGAATTACTGGTATGCGTTTTGGATTTTTCATGTTGTTTTCGGGATAATTATCCCTGGTTATTTATTGATTGTCAAACCGCGTTCGGTAAAAGCAATCGCCGCAGCAGGCTTATTGATTGCCGTTACATTCCTTGCGGTTCGTTTGAATATTGTCATACCGGGTCTGATACTTCCGGAGATTCACGGATTAGATCAAGCCTTTGTAAATTCCAGATTAACCTATCACTACATACCAAGCGTAATGGAATGGCAAGTTGAGGCATTTGTTGTTTCCATAGTAATGGCAGTTTTTATGATTGGGAAAAAGATATTACCTATTGTTTCAAACAGTGATTCGGTACAAAGTGAAAATGCTGCTGATAAAGAACAGACGGTGGAGGCTTAGAATGAAAAAAGAAAAAAATAGACCACAGTTAAACAATCGAACAGGCAGAAGAGAATTTTTCAAAACCACTGCACTATTAGGAGGAACTGCCGTAGCCGCAACAGTTGGTGCAAAAATTGCTTCTGCATCTTTTGGAAGAACAAAAGTAAACTATCCGTTGAATAATTCTGAAAATATTATTTACTCGGTGTGTCTTCAGTGTCACACGGATTGTCCTATTAAAGTAAAAATACAGGATGGGGTTGCTGTCAAAATTGATGGAAACCCATATTCGATACAAACATTAAACCCCCAAATTCCATTTTCTACTAATATTGATACTGCTGCAAAGATCGACAGCGGAATATGCCCAAAAGGACAGGCTGGAATTCAAAGCTTGTATGACCCTTACCGACTGACAAAAGTGCTCAAAAGAGCCGGCAAACGCGGTGAAAACAGATGGAAAGTTATACCGTTTGATCAAGCTGTGAATGAAATTGTTGATGGCGGAAAGCTGTTTGCTAATGTCGCCGGTGAGGAAAACAGGATTATCGACGGACTCAAAGATATACGCAAGCTAAAAGATGCAAAACTTTCCAAACAGATGTCAACGGATGCCATGAATGTCGGCAGGGAAAAGATGAGTTTATCAGATTTTAAGACCAAATACAGAAAATATTTAGATCTTCTTATAGATTCCGATTACCCTGATCTGGGACCCATAAACAATAAATTTGTTTTTATGGCAGGCAGAATTGAACATGGGAGAAAAGAATTTGCAAAACGGTTTCACAAAAATGCTTTCGGCAGCAATAACTGGTTTGAACATACAACAGTATGCGAACAATCGCATCACATAGCTTTCCATCAGGTAACAAGCCAGTACAAAAACGGAAAATGGAAGGTAGGTCCTGAAAATATGAAGCCGGATTTGTACAACAGCGAATTTGTCATTTTTTTTGGGACAGGAGCATTTGAAGCAAACTTCGGACCTCCAATTATGGCTAATCTTGTAACAAACAACATCATCAAAGGACAGCTAAAAGTTGCTGTAGTAGATCCGCGTTTCTCAAAAACAGCTGCAAAGGCATGGAAATGGATTCCTGTAACGGAACTTCCGCAGAGAAAGTGACAAAAAAAGCCTATATCCCCTTATAGATACAGGCTTTTTAGCTTTTTATCTATATCTTTTTCTTATCTCAGCT
>VAPE01036312.1_pt1 | contig 19125 bp, 12 predicted proteins | sample 3393911 | NCBI WGS metagenome assembly VAPE01 (sample SAMN08290436, study PRJNA428436) | hydrothermal vent metagenome | isolation source: Deep-sea hydrothermal vent chimney | place: Atlantic Ocean: South-mid Altantic Ridge
AATGCTTAAACAAGCTTATGGATTTAGGGATATGGAATATTTAAAATTAAGATTATATAACTTACATAATCAAAGGGCCTCATTTGTAGGATGAACCAAAAAAATTTTAAATTTAGGATTTTACTTTAATTAGAAAATTTAACTTAAAAACAAATCAACTTATAAATAAAATCTCACCTTATTAAAAAAAAACAAGGGGAGCTTTTTAGGATAAAGATTTTATTTGATAGCTTCATAAAAACAAAAAGAAAACTCTCAAAAAATGAAAGCTACTAGCCTCAAATAATAAATAATTTAGAAATACCTCAAGCTCTTTAAGTAAAATAACCTAAAAAACAAATTTTGTTTAACAACAAAACCAAATCTTTTTTCAAAATCAATTTAGTTTTATGTAAAATTTTCAATCTTTAGCATCAAATGGTTGGATTTCTAATTCATTTATTGTAAATTATTTGTTAAAATTACATTTTTGATATTCTTGAGGGTTTTTATATGATATCAAATGAGATAAGAAAAAGTTTTTTAAAATATTTCAAAACACAATCCCATACCATCGTGCCATCTGGATCTTTATTACCTCATGATGATCCAACACTTTTATTTACAAATGCCGGGATGAATCAATTCAAAGATGTTTTTTTAGGAAAGAGCAAAAGATCATATAAAAAAGCCGCATCTTCTCAAAAATGCATTAGAGCCGGAGGAAAACACAACGATTTAGAAAATGTTGGATTTACATCTAGACATTTAACTTTTTTTGAGATGCTAGGTAACTTTTCATTTGGAGATTATTTCAAAAAAAAGGCTATTAGTTTTGCATTTGATGTATCGACTCATATTTTTGCATTCGATCCAGATAAAATCTGGGCAACTGTTTATAAAGATGATGATGAAGCATTTGAACTTTGGAAAAAATATATTCCAGAAAAAAAAATCATAAGATTTGGTAAAGATGAAAACTTTTGGGAAATGGGAGATCTAGGTCCATGTGGTCCTTGCTCCGAGCTTTTATATGATAGAGGAGAAAAATACTCAGATGCACCATCTCCTTTATATGATAAAGCTGGAGAAAGATATCTAGAATTTTGGAATTTGGTTTTCATGCAATTTAATAAAGAAGTAACTGGTAAAATGGTTCCACTACCTCAAAAATCGGTAGATACAGGAGCTGGACTAGAAAGGATAGTTTCGTTAAAAATGGGAGTAGATTCAGTTTTTGCAATAGATATTTTTAAAGAGCTCATTTATGAAATCGAAAAGATTTCTAAAATAAAATATGATGAAAAAAATAAAGATCTAGCCCCTGCTTTTCATGTTATAGCAGATCATATTAGATGTTTAGCTTTTGCAATAGCAGATGGAATAATGCCTAGCAACATCGAAAAAGGATATGTACTTAGAAAAATACTTAGAAGAGCAGCAAGATATGGAAAAATCTTAAAATTAGAAAAGCCATTTTTAGCTAAACTTCTTCCCAAGTTAAACTGTATTATGAAGGAGGCATATCCAGAGTTAATTGCATCAGAGAAAAGAACAGCAGAGATCTTAACTTTAGAAGAAGAGGCATTCATTAAAAATCTAAAAAGAGGAAACTATTTAATGCAACAGATTATTACTTTAGCTAAAAAGGAGAAAAGAAAGATTTTAGGTGAAGAGGCTTTTAAATTAAAAGATACGTATGGTCTTCCAATAGATGAGATCTTACTCATCGCTAAAGATGAACATTTAGAAGTTGATTTAAAAAAATTCAATGATCTAGAGATGCAAGCCAAAGATAGATCTAGAAAAGCTCAAGAAAAGCATTTTGACACTTATGACAAAAACTTTTTCGAAGATTTTACAAAAACGCATCGACCTTGTGAATATGCTGGTCATAGTTCTTTTGAAACCGATAGTAGAATAATTGCTATTGTAGATAAAAATAAATTTACAGATGAGATTATTGAAGACACCTGTGCAATTATAATTTTAGATAAAACTCCATTTTATGCAGAGATGGGAGGGCAAGTAGGAGATAAGGGTAAGATTTTTATTGGCAACAACATATTTAAAGTTGAAGATACTCAAATGCCCTATCCTGGAGTCATCATCCACATTGGAAAAGTTTTAAATGGTCGATTAAAAAAACAAGACAAAGTAAAAGCTAAAATAGATATCGAAAGAAGAAAAAAAATCGAAGCTAATCATTCTGCTACTCATTTAGTACACTTTGCACTCACAAAAATTTTAGGAGAGCACATTAAACAAGCAGGATCTTTAGTTGATGATAAAAAATTTCGTTTTGATTTCGATCATCACAAAGCTTTATCTTTAAAAGAGATTAGAGAAGTTGAAAGACTTGTCAATGAAAAAATTAGAGATAACATAAAAGTAAAAGCATTTGAAATGGCTTTTGAAGAAGTTCAAAAAGACAAATCGATCAGACAAATTTTTGGGGAGAAATACTCAGATATCGTTAGGGTTATCGAAATAGGAGAATCAAAAGAGCTCTGTGGAGGTGCTCATACAGCTTATACTGGAAATATCGGTTATTTTAGAATTTTCAAAGAAAGCTCGATTGCAAAAGGAGTTAGAAGAATAGAAGCTCTAAGTGGAGCTGCTGCTGAAGATTTTGTATATGACACAGAAGATATTCAATATAAAATAGCAAATCTTTTAAAAACTCCTCAAAACAAGATAGAAGATAGGATTTCATCTTTATTAGAAGAGAACAAAAATTTACATTTAACTCTAAAAGAGGCCAAAAAAAACGAATTAAAAAATCTAATATCTTCAGTTACAAAAAGAGTTGAAAACATAAATTCCATAAATGTGATAACTCAAGAACTTACAATCAATCCCAAAGATTTCAAATCTTTTTGTGAAAATCTTTTAAAAACTCTAAAATCTGCAGTGATCGCAATAGCTTGTAAGACAGATAATCGTTGTCAATTTTTTATCAAAATAAGCCCAGATTTAGTAAATAAAAATATCTTTGCAAATGATCTTATAAAAGAGATCTGTCCAATAATAAATGGGGCTGGAGGAGGAAAAAAAGATCAAGCTCAAGCAGGGGGAAAAGATGCTTCAAAAATCAAAGATGCATTTATTAAAATCAAAAACATATTAAAAGAAAAGTGATCGACTCTTTAAAATTTCAAATTTCTAAATCCAAGATTTCTAAATCCAAGGTTTTTAAATCCATGATTTCCAAATTCACGATCTTTAAATCTAAAGTTTTTGAAAAGCTTTTAGAGAATATAAAATCTACCAATTCTATTTTAATAGATAATATTTTAATATCTGAAATAGCTTTTATAATTTCTTTTTTAAATTCTTATTTAAAAAAAGATATTTTAATAATTGCATCAGATAGAAGAAAAGATCTACTTTATAAAAATCTCAGCTCATTTAATGATAATCTTTTAGAGTTTTTATCATGGGAAACTCTACCTTTTGAAGAGATAAAACCTTCTTTTGATATCATTGGTCAAAGATTTGAAACATTAAATAAACTTATCTCTTCTAAAAAAAACCATCTTTTGATATGCAACTTGCATTCACTTTTACAAAAAGTTGTTCCAGCAAATACTTTAAAAGATCTTACTATCAATTTAAAAATCAACAAACTTTATAGCTTTGAAAACCTCATAAAAAAATTAATTTCTTTTGGATATAAAAAAGAGACGATAGTATTTGATAAAGCACAATTTGCAACTCGTGGATATATAATTGATATTTTTCCAACTAATTTAGATCATCCATATAGAATAGAATTTTTCTCAGATGAAATTGAATCTATAAGAACTTTTGATATTGAAACGCAAAAATCCATAGAAAAAAAAGATTCTTTAGATATTTTTCTAGCAGATGAGCTTAAATTTTTAAAAGATGAAAAAAATCTAACAAACATTTTTTCTTATTTAAAAGATGATTTTTTAGTAATCTTCGATGATTTATACGAACTCGAAAATTCTTTAATTGCTTTAAATAGTCTAAATATAAAAAATTCAAAATACTTTTTATCTTTTGATTTATTTTTAAAAGATTTAAAAAAGAACAAAAAAATTTATTTTTCTGAAAAGAAAATAACTGAAATATCAAAAATTTCATATAACAAAGCATCTGATTTAAAAAACTCAAAAAAAATCACTTTTGAAACTTTTCAAAAGCATCTAAATGCTACACTACTAAAACATCCATTTATTACTTATTTAGATCTTTTAAATTTAGAAAAACCACAAAACATCTTTGACTTTTTAAAAGATTTTTTAAAAAAAAATTTAAAAATCCTATTTTTATATCAAAATGAAGCTGAAAAAAAACATATCTTAAAGCTTTTAGCTAATAAAAAAATCTCTTTAACCAAAGATATATTCTTTGAAAAAGGTTTTTTATCCACAGGATTTATAATTACAGATCAAAATCTTTTAATTATTCCTTACAATGAAATTATCCAAAGAAAAACTATTAGAAGACAAAAGTTTAGAGAAGCTTACCATCTTCCCTCTTTAGAATATCACTCTTTAGAAGTTGGAGATCTAGTAGTTCATTTTCATAGTGGTATAGGTAAATATTTAGGTTGTGAAAAACTATCTAATCATCTAGGCGTTGAAACCGAATTTTTATTAATAGAATATGCTAAAGGTGCAAAATTATATGTTCCAATCTCTCAATCTCATTTAGTTACAAAATACATAGGATCGAGCAATGCTCTACCAGAGCTAACACAACTCGGCTCAAATAAATGGCAAAAAACAAAAAGTTTAGCTCAAAAAAAAATAATTGGATATGCTGCTGATCTTTTACACATGCAAGCTATAAGAGAGCTTCAAGGTGGTTTTATTTTTCCAAAAGACTCCGATGAAATGAAACTTTTTGAATTAGATTTCCCATATGTCGAAACCCAAGACCAAAAAAAAGCGATTAAAGATTTAAAAAATGATATGATGTCAAAAAAAGCAATGGACAGGTTAATTCTCGGCGACGTTGGTTATGGAAAAACCGAAGTTGCAATGAGAGCTGCTTTTAAAGCTGTCTTTGATGGAGAAAAACAAGTAGCTGTTTTGGTGCCAACAACTGTTTTAGCGATGCAACATTTCGATACTTTTAAAGAAAGAATGTCTTCTTTTCCTATTGAAATCGAAATTGTCTCTCGCTTTAAAACTTTAAAACAAAACAAAAAAACTTTAGAAAATGTAAAAAATGGAAAAGTAGATATTTTAATAGGAACTCATAGGCTACTTTCTAAAGATGTATCATTTAAAGATCTTGGGCTTTTGATAATCGATGAAGAGCAAAGATTTGGAGTGAGAGCAAAAGAACATTTAAAAAAACTAAAAAAAGGAGTCGATTGTTTAACGCTTAGTGCAACTCCTATTCCCAGAACTTTATATATGTCTTTAATTAAAGTTAAAGATATATCGATCATAAATACTCCTCCTCAAGATAGACTTCCAATAAAAACTATAATTGCTGAAAATGATGATGAAGTTATAAAAAATGCAATTTTAAGAGAGACATCTCGTCAAGGCCAAATCTTTTTCATTCACAACAGAATAGAATCTATTTATAAAAGATTAGAACATGTAAAAAAATTAGCTAAAAATTCTACTTTTGCTATAGTTCATGGTCAAATGCCTACTGAAGATGTAGATTTAATTTTTCACAAATTTAAAAAAGGTGAAATCGATATTTTATTTTCAACTACAATCATTGAAAATGGAATAGATGTAGCAAATGCTAACACCATAATCATCGATAGAGCTGATACCTTTGGCTTAGCTGATCTCTATCAATTAAGAGGAAGAGTTGGGCGTTGGAATAGAACAGCATATGCTTATTTTTTAATTCCTAAAAACAAACAAATCTCTGAAATATCTCAAAAAAGATTATCAGCTCTTTTAGAAGCTCCCTCTTTTGGAGGTAATATGGCCATTGCTATGAGAGATCTAGAAATAAGGGGAGCTGGAGATATTTTAGGAGAAAAGCAATCAGGTCAGATCACAAACATAGGTTTTCATCTATATTGCAAACTCTTGAAAAAAGCTATAACTAGTCTTCAAAACAAAAAAGAGGCATCTTTTATCGAAATCAAAATGGAATTTCCTTATCCAGCATATCTTCCAGAAGAGTATATTCCCCATGAAAATCTACGCATGGAGATATACTATAGACTAGGAGAAGCTCAATCAAATAAAACACTAGATGATATTGCTTTTGAACTGAAAGATAGATTTGGCGATCTTCCTGAGCCTGTAAAAGAATTAATCTCTTTGAGCAAAATAAAAATATTTGCTAACCAAAATTCATTTACCCTTTTAAGATTTGGAGACTTTACCTTATTTTGTGAAAGACTTTATAAAAATAAAAAAATACAAAAAAATCTCATTTTACCTAAAAAAATACACATTTTAAAATTTGAAAAAGATGTAATAAATCTTTTAAAGAAAAGTTTTGATATTGCATAAAAAAACGAGCATTATACAAAGATGATCATGAGTGTTTACACAAAATTATTTACAGACCTTAAATAATGCACTGTCATTACTCAACGGTTCTCTATAAGAAGATAAGCTAACTGTAGTGTTTAAAGAAAAAACGAATCGTTGATAATCAATAACTTACCTCAAAAAAAAGCACGGAAGTTAGGAGCTTCGAGCAAATTTTTTAAATATTGCAATAATTCATTTTCTCCTTCCATCAAAGCGAAATAACATTTATTGAGAAATAATCGCTTGTATTCTGCATTTTGATCAATTTCTTTAAACATCTTCTGTAGAATATCTTGATTCTTCGGTGGCAATCGCTTCATAACGGCTCCTATCTTTTGAATAATAAATGCAACAGGATCGTATAAATTTTGTTCTTCATATCTTCCTTGACTTTCTTTCATCAATAATTGTTTTCTTAATTCTAAGTTTAAAGCTTCTTGATTTCCTAGTCGTTCCTTCCATTCTTCCAATATTTTTTTCAATACTTCATTTTCCTCATTTAATCTATTATTTTCATTTTTTAATCTTATTACTTCTACATCTTTTTGAATCTTATCATTTAATTCCTTTTCTGCTTCTTTTTTTCCTTCTTCTTTAGACAACTTCTCTGCAATTCCAACAACAAAAGCACAAACTGCTGAACTCAATTGATTATTTGACAATATTGCTAAAATTGCTACTAAAGAAGATACTGGATTATTTCCAATAAACTGTTTAATAGTTGACTTAGATTTATTAAGAAGGTATAACCCTACTAAAGAAGTAGCTATTGATGAAATATAATATTGATCACTTTCTAATACAGAGCAAGCTCCTGTAGGTAACACACCAGAACAAATTGCACTAATAGCAATATTTTGAATAGCTCGAATAAGTATACTAACATTTGATGCTCCTAATGCAACCACTGGATATCTCAAAATATCTTGCCCATTTAGTCTCAACCACATTTTACCTTGTTGTATTTCAGACCAATAATTTACCAAACCGCTAATAATAGCCATTTTTAATCTCCTTTTTAAATTAAAATTATTTTTAAATTAAAATCATTAAATTTAATTATAACAAATTTATTAATTAATTATAATTAAAATTTATAATTCTATAATAATTTTTAACAGATCTTCTGAATAACATTAATCCTTAATAATAAGCATCTTATGAAACATTAAAGTTATTTCGATGACAACTAAAAATTTTAATTGATAAGGATTAAAAATTTTTTTTATTAAAAAATATTTATTTAAAAAATATTTTTAATCGATATTTCTTTTATATGAACCTTTTGCAGATTTTTGTTGGAGCTGTCTTGCTTTTTTTAGGATCTCTATACCTTTTTCAACATGATCTTTGGTGTAATTGTCGAAAACGAATTCAGCGCTTTTTTTAGTTTTTATACCATTTTGATTTAAAGGAAGATCTGAAATCAACAATAAAACTCCTAAAGTAAACTTTCTTTTGTAGCTTGCTGTAAAAAGGGTTGCACATTCCATTTCAATTCCTTGAGCTTTAGAGGCTTTTAAATTATTTTTAAAATCTTCATTAAACTCCCAAAATCTCATATTTGTAGTATATGTGATGCCGATATGATATGTGGATTTTTGCTCTTCTAAAACCTCAGTTACAGCTCTTTGCATCAAAAAATTAGCCAAAGCTGGCACTTCTTGAGGAAAATAATAATCAGAAGTACCCTCCCCTCTTATCGCAGCTACTGGCACTAAATAGTCCCCTATTTTATATCTTCTTCTAAGTCCTCCACACATTCCCAAAAAAATAGCTGTTTTTATAGGCAAAAATGAACAAATATCTACGACTAAAGCAGCAACAGGAGATCCAATTTTAAAATCTAAAATACTAACTTTTTCATCTTTTGAGTGAGCTACTTTAAAAGTAGTTCCTTCAAAAATTTTTACATTTCTGGATTCTGCAAAATAATGAACATAAGTTGGAAAATTTGTAATTATTAAATTTTCTTGAAAATCTTCAGTTTTGCTACCAGAATATCTCTCTAGCGTTTGTAGAGCTGCTTCTTTTTCCATCTCATTCATAAATGCCTCGTATAAATTCACATTAGAAAAGTTTTTAAAAATTTGCAAGAATTTGAAATTGCAAAATAATAAAAAATAAATAAAAATATTAAAAAAAGGGAAAAAATGAGTGAACTATCTGTAAATGATATAAAAACATCTATGAAAGTTGAAATAGATAACGAACCTTATGTCGTTGTCTCTAATCAATTTGTTAAACCCGGAAAGGGACAAGCTTTTAATAGAATCAAAATAAAAAATCTACTTACAAACAGAACCATTGAAAAAACCTATAAATCTTCAGAAAAGTTAAAACTTGCAGATGTCGAAGAGACGAGAATGAGGCTTTTATATCTAGAAAAAGAATCTGCTGTATTCATGTCAGATGAAACATTCGATCAAGTAAGTGTTGATTTTTCTGTAATCAAAGACAAAAAAAAATGGCTAAAAGATGATGTCGTCTACGATCTCATTTTTTATAAAGGCTCTGTTATCGATCTAATTCCTCCAACATTTATGGAACTTAAAATCACCGAATCAGAGCCTGGGATTAGAGGAGATTCTGCATCTGGAAGAGTTTTAAAACCGGCAACTTTAGAGACAGGAGCAAAAGTTCAAGTTCCTATTTTCATCAATCAAGGAGAGACGATAAAGGTTGATACTAGAACATGTGAATATGTCTCTAGAGTCTAGTAGAAAAAAGATACTAAAAAATCGCTTTTTGATGTTACAAAAAGTTAGATCTTTTTTTTATCAAAAAAAGATTTTAGAGGTAGATCCACCTCATTTGGTAAAACACCCATCCATCGATGAACATATCGATGCAATTAAAGCATATCCATTAAAAAAACAAATAGCTTACTTACATACTTCCCCTGAATACATGATGAAAAGATTAATTGCTGAAGGATTTAAAAATATATATTTTCTGGGTCATGTCTTTAGAAAAGATGAAATAGGCAATCTACATAATATAGAATTTACCATGATAGAATGGTACAAATCTAACACTACTTATCAAAAATTTATTAAAGATAATATCGAACTACTTAAATTATTTGTAAAATTCAAAAAAATTGAAAAAATATCTTTTTTTGATCTTTTTTCTAAAAAATTTAATTTAAATATAGCAAAATGTACAAACAAAGATTTAAAAAATACTCTTAAAAAATTAAAAATATCGATTTCAAAAAACCTTGAAACAAGAGATCTTTTAAACTTAATCTTAGATCACTTTTTTGAAAAAATGGCTAAAGTAGATGTTTTATATATCATTTTTGATTTTTTAAAAAATGACACTCCACTAGCTAAAACTTATATAAAAAACAATATCGAAGTTGCAAAAAGATTTGAATTTTACCTAAATGGCATTGAGCTTGCAAATGGTTATTTAGAATTAAATGATCAAAAAATCATTCGAGAAAGACTCAAAAAGATAATCAAAATAAAAAAAGATTTGAGTTTAGATGAAAATTTTTTGAGATCTATCGACTTTATTGGCTCTAATTGTTATGGCATCGCAATCGGTTTTGATAGGCTTATGATGCTTAGACATAATAAAAATCATATCAAAAATGTCATATGCAGTTCTTATTTCGATCTATAAAAATTTTAAAACTCTTATAATTAGATTTTTTGTTTATACTAAAGTAAATTCAAAAATCTGCTAATAAAAAAACGATTGGCTACAATCTTGAAAATTTTTATCGATTTTTCAATTTTTTTAGATATATTTACAATTAATATAAATTGTGTTATTATATTTATAATTTTATATTATAAAATTTCTAAAACAACTAATTATTAATAAAAAATGTCAGCATCAAACATACGATTTAATGATATAACAACAATTGATCTTTCATTTTATAGCGAAAAAAAAATCTCTTGCCAAGAAATGAAAAATGCATTGACAAAATATAGCTCATTTTTTGATGCCATGGACTTTTTCGATGTTTACATAATTAAACCTTGGCTTAAATTTTTAAAAGACAATCCAGATTTTAAACGATTAAATATTACAACAGAGCATGGAAAGATTTTAGAATTTGGAGGGTTAAATTTATTTATTCACCTGCTCAAATCAAAATCCTTTGCTAAAGATTTTTTATGTTTTGCTTGCAATAATTTAGAAGATTTTGAACAAGCTCTAAAAGATTTAAAAGACTCAAATTTCGAAGGAAAAATAAGTTTCGTCGTCCGCGCTTTAAATTATGAAAATATTAAAAATCAAAATCACGTAACCGCTGTTATGATTGAAAAAAGCAAAGATGCTATACAAATATGCATCATAGATTCTATCGACTTTAGTCCAATTTTTTCAAAAACATCAAAAAACTATAAACTCAACCCAACTTTTTCTTCCCAGAATCTATATGTTAAAATTAATAATGCAGAATTTAAAAATGTAAAAATCTTTATATCTAAAGTTTCCAGACAAAAAGATTTAACCAACTGTGCAATATTTAGTTTCAATGATATAAAATGCTTTTTTGACAATAAAATTTTTTTTAAAGAATTGGAAAAATATGGAAATCTCCAACAAGATGAATGGGATAATCAAGTATATTATATCAATGATTTAATGCCTCAACACCATAAACTTACTCAATCATTTTCTCAACTTCTTCAAGTAAATAGTTATTTTCATAGCACTGATCTTTCATCTAGACTACAAGTATTAAATATCTCTACAATGAAAAGTAAAAGAAGAGCCCAAACTTTAGAAATTAATATGAAAGCTTTCGATAGATATTATCTCTTTTTATATTTCATAACGATTTATGCAAAAAATTTTGCTGAAAAGACAAAACAAATTTGCACTATGTACGAGAGCAAAAACTTACCAACATATTTAAAAGCTTAATATTTTTTTGAAAAACTCATAATTTTTATACAATAAAAACTAGAAAAATTCGAACTTTAAAACTACAAATTTTGCTATCGACTTTTTGAATTTTCTTTGTTATGAGCACATTTAATTTCAAAATCTTTTCTGTAGTTTAAAATTCTTAAAACACCTAATTTTTAAAATAAAGCTAAAAAATTTATAAAATAAAACATTTTTTTGAATTCTAAAAATGTATCTGCTATTTATTAAATTAGATAAAAAAAAATAGGAGATACTATGCCCATTAGCTTAAAAGGTAGAAGTTTTTTAACTTTAAAAGACTTTTCATCTAAAGAAATTCATTATCTTTTAGATTTATCTAAAGATCTAAAAAGTAAATATAGAGCGGGTATCAAAGGAGATTTATTAAAAAATAAAAATATTGTTTTAATATTTGATAAAACCTCTACAAGAACTAGATGCGCTTTTGAAATGGCAGCATCTCAAGAAGGTGCTTATGTTACATTTTTAACCCAGTCCCAAATGGGTAAAAAAGAATCAATAGAAGATACTGCAGAAGTATTGGGTAGATACTACGATGGAATAGAATATAGAGGATATAAACAATCACTTATCGAAGATCTTGCAAAATATTCTGGAGTTCCTGTTTGGAATGGTCTTACAGATGAATTTCATCCAACTCAAATACTCGCTGATCTTTTAACTATTCAAGAGCATATCTTTAAACCCTATGAAGATATAAAAATAGTTTTTGTTGGCGATGCTAGAAATAATATGGGAAATTCATGGATGATAGCCTGCGCAAAACTAGGTATGCATTTTGTAGCACTCGCTCCAAAAAGTTTGTGGCCAAAACCAAAATTAGTAAAACAAATGCAAGATCTAGCAAAACAAACAGGTGGGAAAATTGAGATTACCTCAAATATCGATAAAGCAGTAAAAGGTGCCGATATAATTTATACAGATGTTTGGGTATCGATGGGTGAAGAAGAGAAATTCCCCGAAAGGATAAAACTTTTAAAACCTTATCAAGTAAATTTAAAAATACTACATAAATCTAAAAATCCTCATGTTAGATTTATGCATTGTCTTCCTGCATTTCATGATACAAAAACTGAAATTGGCAAACAAATTTACAAAAAATTTGGATTAAAAGAGATGGAAGTAACTGATGAAGTTTTCAGATCGAGACACTCCATCGTATTTGATGAAGCAGAAAACAGACTCCATACCATAAAAGCTGTTATGGTAGCAACTATTGGCAATGTTTAATTTTAAATGAAATGAACATTTGGAAAAAATAATAAATGTCAGCACAAGTCTAGATATACTCAACTAAATTTAAAAATCAGCGAGTAGAAGAAAGATTTAGTTATAGTCTTAAAAATTTTTATAGATTTTTCAAATTTTTTTGACATGCTACACATAAAAAAAAACTCTTATTGTTTTTTTCAAACGATTAATCTTTTGAGATCATAATACTTCATGAAATTCGTTTTTTAAGACAAGCTAATTGCAATGCCTAATAAAAAACAGCCATTGATAATCAATCGCTTACGTAAAAAAGCACAAAAACTTCTCTTATCAGAATTTTTTTTGAGATCTTTAGCCATAAAAATTTTTAAATTTTTTTATCCTGTAATGATAGTACCAGTTTTACCATGTAAAGCTAAAAGAGCATTTTCTAAAGAAGTAATAATGGATTTTTTACCCCCTTTTTCTATAAACCTACAAGCTGCTTCAATTTTAGGTCCCATAGATCCTTTGGCGAATTGTCCCTCTTCTAAGTATTTTCTAGCTTCAATAACTTTGATATTGCCTAAAGCTTGTTGATTTTCTTTATGAAAATTTAAATAGGCCTGTTCTACATCGGTTAAAATCATCAATACATCAGCATCTATAGTTTTTGCTAAAACAGCTGCTGTTTTATCTTTATCTATCACAGCTTCTACACCAGATAAAGTTCCATCTTCATTTCTAATGACTGGGATTCCTCCTCCTCCACAAGAGATAACGATAATTTTTTTGTCAAATAAAGTTTTTATGCTAAAAGCTTCGATTATTTCAATGGGTTCTGGAGAAGGAACGCATCTTCTATATCCTTTTCCAATTTGCTCTATCATCGTCCAATTTTTTTCTATTTCAAAGTTTTTAGCTTCTTCTTTTGTGTAATATGGTCCAATTGGTTTTGACGGATTTTGAAAAGCTACATCTTGTTTATCAACTAATACTTGAGTTAAAACAGTTACAACTTTTATATCATCTACTTGTTTTGTAATCTGATTATAAGTAACTCTTTGAATCATATATCCAATAAGTCCTTGAGATTCGGCTCCACAAATATCTAAAGGCATCTGAGGAATACTTTTTTTGGCTATTTCATTTTGTAGAAGTATTGCACCTATTTGGGGACCATTTCCATGAGTTATAGAAATCAAATAACCCTCTTTTATAATATCCAAAAAATGTTTTGCTGTCTCTTTTACATGTTTTAATTGATCTAGATCACTACCTTTTTCATTTGCCTGCAAAAGAGCATTACCCCCTAAAGCTATCAACACTTTTTCTTTCATATCTCATCCTCTTTCTAAAGCACAAGTCATACAATGAGCCGCCCCATAGCCTCCTGTTAAATTGGGAATATTTATTGGATAGACATCGATTCCCATCTTATAAACATCTTTTTTATGGGGAAAAAACTGCCCTTCATTTTTTAAAAAATCATAATCTGCTTGAATATGATCCAAAAGTTTTTCATAACGTTTTGGATCTTCTCTTGCAATCATTTTTAAGTTATCAATAACTTTTTTAACATTTCTTTCTGCTTCCACAGCTAAAATATTTCCATCTTTTATACATAAAAAATTAGAGGCATAACTCATTTGTTCCAAAGTTGTAATATTGATAACTTCAAAACCCTTAGATTTTATATAATCATATAAATTTGTTTCTTTTGGATCCTTTTTAAAAACTCCCATTCCTTCATTATGAAAAACTTCAACTTTAGCTTCCTTGATCAACATCTCACAACCTACAACAACCTTCGATGAGGCCACATTAAAATAAGTATCTAAATGCATATTGATCATAGGATCTGGTCTATCAGAAGAAACGAGAGGATGCATTGGTTGATGAACAACAGCTAGCTCTTGATATTCAAACTCTAAATGAAGCAATTGATCTATAGCATCTCTATTCGTTCTATCACCTTGACCAACCAAGGCAAATTTTCCCATTGGGATAAACTCTCCTCCTTCAATAGTTCCTGGCTCTTGTATTTCATGATGAAGCGATAGTCCTAAGACATTTTCCCATAAAAATTTAGTAACAATCGTCTCTCTTTTTCTTGCCGGTTTTGCTAACCTACATAAAACTATTCCACTATCTGTTACAAATTGTTGATCTCTCATAAAATATAAATTTGCAAGAGGTTGTCTTTTAGTGATATTTAAATGAACGTTTCTTGAACCTTTTTGAACAACAAAATTCAGACATGGATTAATTATTAAAATATTAAAAAAATGAGCGAGATCTAGATATTTTATATTCTCTTCGAACTCATGTTTAGCTCTAGCAATAGCACCAGCATCGCCAGTATATTCTATCGTCTCTTTAGCCAAATTAATAAGCTCTCTTTTAACTCTTGGAATCTTAGATGCTACCTGAAGAGTCGCTTGTTTCAGCCTTATTACCTCGACTCCAAATTCTGCTTTTAAAATGGTTTCTAAGATTTCATGTTCTCTTCTAGCTCCAGATCTCGAAAAAGCTCTTTCATATAAAGAGCTATAAGGGGCCATAAGACCAAAAAACATCTCCATTCCAGGTCTGTGAATAACTACTTTTTTAAGAGAATTCCACTCAGCTCTAATTTTTCCATCCATCTTTTCTCACCTTCAAATTAATATTTATCTTTAAACCTCTATATAAGTAATTACTAAAAATATTGCGAGAATTATTTTGAATATAAAAAATCAATTTTTATATTATCTTAATAAAAAGCATTATGTTTTTAATGTTTATATAGAAAAAACTAAAAGAATCGATAAAAAATTTTTATGCGAGTTTCAAAATAAAAACTAATCTTAACGGAGTTTCATGAACTACTAGGACAACAAAAGGCATCTAATAGATTTAATTTTTGCAATACTATTAGCGTTATGATCCTTTAACCAAATAAATAAAGATAAAATGAGCTTTTTACAAGGTTTGTTTTCATTACTGAAACTCGCGTAATCTTAACGATTTCATAGCAAGCTATCATTCCCAAAAATTATATTGAAAAAACTTGAAATCGATAAAAAATTTTTCAAGACTGCAGCTAAATCTTTTTTCTACTCGCCGATTTTTGAATTTACTCGAATATAAAATTAGATCTTTATCTTCTTATTTGAATTATATGCCCAAATATAGATCAAAATAGAAAATATACTAAGCACTATCAAATCTTTAGGAAGTCTCAAATAACCCAAAGGATTTATTGGTAAAAAGTTATTAAACATCAAAGATGGATCTCCAAGATATGATACAATAGCTATACCTACAAGATAGATGATAAGCCAAAGATTTCTTTTAAATTCCCATTTTCTTTTAACAAAGAAAAAAGCTATATATCCTGTAAGCATGAGAACCACTCCAACGAGTGACCAAGGCCAAGTAGCCCAATAAATCACAAAAGTAGATAAAATAAAACCGATAATCGTGAGTAAATTCACAAAAGGCAATCGAAAAGGTCTTTTAACTTTTGGTTTTGTCTTTCTAAGTATTTTTACAGCTAAAACTGCGGCGGCATATGGTACGACACCTGTTACTGATGCAATCAAAGCAACCGAGCCAAAATTTGGAATAAGAATCATAATGATACTCGTCAAAACAGAGGTGAAAATAAGAGATGCAATGGGGGTTCCATATTTTTTGTTAACATTTGCCATGGGAGCCCAAAAAAGTTTGTCTCTTGCCATAGCAAAAGGAAGTCTTGCTTGGATCAAAACCCAACTACCACCAGCTCCAGCTGTGGCTATTATCGCTCCAATCGTTGCAATAGCAGCAAGCCAAGGCAAGCCTATTGCAATTGCAACATCTGCAAAAGGTGATGTTAGCTCTCCTACTTTTTTCCAATTCCCTATATCTATACCTAGATGTTGCCAATCGATCATTCCCACAAACACTAAAGCTAAAAGAGTATAAACTAATAAAACTATAAAAATGGTTAAAATCATTGCCCAAGGGATTGTTTTTGCCGGATTTTTTACTTCTTCAGTAGGCATCACTATTGCTTCAAAACCAGTAAAAGACCAAAAAAACAGAGCAACACCCAACGTTACTCCAGTAAAACCAAATGGAATAAATGGCGTAAAATTACGTCCTTGAATAAAAGCTATTCCCACCAAAAAAAAGATAGCTAAAGGTATCAATTTACCAATTGTAGTAATAGCGCTATAGAGTCCTCCCCATTTTACTCCAAAAATATTAATTAAAGTAAAAATCCAAAGAGCTGATAAAGCTATTATTATTCCAAGTGGAGTCAAAATACCACCATAAGCTAGATTTGGAACATAAAATCCCAAATAAACAACAAAGATATCGATAACAGCAGCAGTTCCTATAAATAGATATAAAAAATAGCCCCAACCCATTAAAAATCCACCCATGTTACCAAGGGCTAATTTTGGAAGAGAATAAGGTCCTCCAGATAGAGGAAAAGCAGCGCCTAGCTCAGCGTAGGCGATACCTAAAAAAAATGTAATTATTCCAGAAATGATGATCGCTAAAATAAGGGCAGGACCAGCAACCGATGCCATCAATGCTGGCATTCCAAAAATTCCAGATCCTAATATTCCACCAACCCCAATCGATAAAAGGGTAAAAAAACCCAACTCTTTTTTTAATTCACCTCTAGCCACAAAATCTCCTAAAATTTAACTTTTACCAAAATTATAATTTAAATTTTTATAAAATTAAATATTTTATTTTCACTTAAGCAATCCATCCTTGAACAATTGGAAAAAATCTTCCTTTAGAAAATGCTTTTTTACTAACTCTAATACCTGGAGGAGCTTGTCTTCTTTTATATTCTGCTTTATGTATCCTTGCTATCAATTCTTTTACTATTTTCTCATCGATTTTATATTTTTCTACTACCCGATCAATATCCAAATGCTCTTCGACATACCCATCTATTACCTTATCGACAATCGAATAAGGAGGCAAAGTATCTTGATCTTTTTGATCAGCTCTAAGTTCAGCTGATGGTTCTTTTTTTATAATATTTTTAGGAATTATCTCTTTTTTTCTATTAATCCACTTAGCTAACTTATAGACTAAAGTCTTAGTAACATCATTTAAAACGCCAAGACCTCCACACATATCACCATATAAAGTTACATATCCCATTGCCATCTCTGATTTATTTCCGGTAGATAAAACGATATATTTTAGTTTATTAGAAAGAGCCATTAGAATCATTCCTCTAATTCTAGCTTGCAAGTTTTCTTCTGTTGTATCAAAAGACTTGCCTTGAAAAAATGGACTTAAAAGATCTAAATATTGTTGATACATATGATCGATTGGGATATCCATTAGCTCTACTCTTAAGTTTGCAGCCAAACGATTTGAATCTTCAAAAGAAGAAATCGAAGAATATCTAGATGGCATATTTAGAGCTAAAACATTGTGAGGGCCCAGAGCATCTGCTGCGATACATAAAACTAAAGCTGAATCAATCCCTCCAGAAAGAGCAACTAACGCTTTAGAAAAGTGCAGTTTTCTAAAATAGTCTTTTACTCCTAAAACAAGTGCATTATAAAGATCTTGCATTGGCTCCATCACATAAGCAAAAGCTGGTTTAGGTTTTTCAGTATCGATAAGCAGATGATCTTCTACAAATCCTTTAGCAATATCAACTAAAACTCCTTCTTTATCAAAATACATACTCTGCCCATCAAATACGAGTTGATCATTAGCACCAACTTGATTACACATAACATGAGGGCAATTTAAAAATTTTGTCACTTTTGAAAAAACCTTTAATCTCAAATCCTTTTTTTGATAGTAATAAGGCGATGCTGCAATGTTAATCAAAAGATCTGGTTTTAACTTTTTCATCTCACTTATTGGATCCATTTCATATTTTTTATATACATTTTCGCTATGAGCCCAAACATCTTCACAAATCAACACCCCTATTTTTTTTCCTTTATACTCAAACACTTTTTGTTCAACTCCTGGCTCAAAATATCTTTTTTCAACAAAAACATCATATGTGGGAAGTAAAGATTTATCTTTATAGCCTAAAAGTTTTTTATCAAAGATAACAGCTGCACTATTAAAAAGGGGATTGCCTTTTTTTCGTTCATTTTTTCTAATGGTTCCCAAAACTATAAATAGATCTTTTGAAGCTTCAATTATCTTAACTAATTGATCCTGCATTTGATTAATGAAATCGTCATATAACAAAAGATCTTCAGGAGGATAACCCGATATTGCACTTTCAGGAAAGACCACAATCTCAGCTTTTTCAAGCCGAGCTTTTTCAATAGCATTTAAAATCTTTTCAGTATTATGTGTAAGCTTTCCAATAGTTGGATTTAATTGACAGAGATATATAAGCATTTTTTTACCTTCTTAGTTAAGATTAAATATTTAATTTTGATTTGACAAGATAAATTTAAAAAAAAGAATTTATACCAAAGAAAATTCAAGATTCGGAAATAATAGAAGCTCCAATAGGGGAAAAATTATCTTTAATTCTTTTCATAAATGCCTGTCCAAACGCAGA
>VAPE01006466.1_pt1 | contig 19105 bp, 16 predicted proteins | sample 3393911 | NCBI WGS metagenome assembly VAPE01 (sample SAMN08290436, study PRJNA428436) | hydrothermal vent metagenome | isolation source: Deep-sea hydrothermal vent chimney | place: Atlantic Ocean: South-mid Altantic Ridge
GAGATATTAATAATTCTTTTTCTTTTTTAGTTAAAAAATTTTTTCCAGGATGTTTCATAAAATTAATTTTAACAAAAATGAAAAATAAATATAAAGAAAAAATTTATCATTTTTAAGTAAACTTAGTAAAACAACATTTCATTTAAATAGCTTCATTTCATAATCTGGGAATATAGCAATCTAATTTTTTATTTTATGATATTAAATATCTTTATCTTTTTTATCTAAAAAAATCTGAGAAATAAATTGATTTATTACCGATATTTAAAAAATCAGATAAAGCTTACACTATAAATTTTTATCGATTTTTAAATTTATTCGAGATAGATATCTAAGATATTTTGGTATCTAAGATACCTGGGCATTTAGGGTATGTTGATCAATTTAAGAGAGCTAGTTATTTAAGATACTCGATTTTTAAGTTTTAAGATGTAGCGAAAAAATTTAAAAAATCAAGTATACTATTTTCAAAACCTAAATTTTTTTCTTTTTATGGAATTTTTGAATTTACTTGAACAAATTTTGATATTTAATGCGAGTTTCATGAAATGCTACGACTATAAAAGACATCTAGCATATCGAAAAAACTTGAAAAATCTATGAAAAATTTTCAAGACTGATCTTTCTTCTACTCATCGATTTTTGAATTTACTTGAGTATAGATTTATTTTTTAATAAATTTAATTTAGTAAAACAATAGCTTATCGTTATGATTTTTTCAAACCAAACAAAATAAAGAATAATCATAAACAAAAATGACTTTTACAAGATTAATTTTTACTGCTGAAACTTACATTACTTAACCTAAGCTTTTGTTTGAAAGAAAAATCTTTACAAAGAATTTCTCTCATCATGAATGATCGAATATAGTTCTTTTCCTGTTTTAGATTTTGCACCAACATCTCTGAGCCATTCTGACATCTTAAAGTTAAATCTTTTTCTAGATGATTTATTCATAAAAAGATCTAAAGGTATGCTAATGGAAAAACCTTTATCGAAATATCTTTTAGAATTGACGATATCTATTTTATTTGTAAATGTTATCCAACTCGAGATCTCAAAGCCACTTTTAAAATATTTCAAAACTTCTAATTTTATACCTTTATCTTTTGCTAAAAATTGTCCTATAGATGTTTTAAAAATCAAATCCAAAGGTTTTATATCAAAATATAAATTCAAAAAATATTGCAGCCCTATAAACTTTTCAAATTTTTCATCATGACCAGTAAACTTTCTTATCTTTTTTTGAAAATTTAATCCACTAAATTTTCTTTTATAAACATTTGCAGCCTCTATCGAAAAAGCAAAATTCGAATTTACCGGATAGTATAAAGACTCTAAAGCTAATCCTGCATAAGCCAATTCAAAATAACCAAAAGCTATTTTTGCAAAAAAAGCTTTTCTTAAATTGAAATTTTTTTGAACAAAAGCTCTATCTACATGAAAAGAGTTGGTCTCAAAATATTTTACAAAATCAGATCTAACATTAATGATTTGAGAAGGATTATATATATCTTTACTTCCTACCTGAACGCTGGCTTGCTTCGTTATATAGCTTAGCTGCAAATCATAAAAAAGTTGATCCAAAATAAAACCTTCTAGATTTGCTAACAATCCAACATCATATTTGAATTTTCCTCTACTCGCCCCAAAAAAGGCATTAACTTTTGGCCTAATAGAAAAAGTGTAAGGAGTTTTTTTTCTACGATATAAAACCTTTGCAAATTGTTCATCTTCTTTTAATGAAAAATCTTTTATTTGAGTTAAAGTATCAAATTCTAATTTTCCTATTTTTTTTTCTTTAAAATTTTTTAAATACTTTTTTTTAAATACATATTCATGAAGATTTATTCCTTCTGATTCTACCCTCACAATGATAGAATCACAATCCTTTAAAGAAAAAAAGCTTAAAATATTTTGAATCCTTAATTTTAAAATTTTTTCATTCCTATATCTTTGATTAATAATTTTTAAACTCAAACATTTTCTATCCATTGCATCTACAAATAAAGATGCTTTCATCAAATCTAACCCTTCTTTTTGAAAAGCTAAAGATAGATTCTTTGAAAAATCTTTTTCTTCATCCAAATGCAAAAAATCTAGATTGGGAACAACAGGAGGATCTAAATATTTTGGAAAAAAACCACTAGATTGACCAATATTATAATAAGCTGTTAAAGAACTTGCTATCTCTTTTCCTCTAAGTGAGCTTAAAGACAATTGAAAAATATCTAAAAAAGAAAAATTAAGACCTAAATTTATCAAACAATTTACTTCTCTTCCTTTGGGATGTTCTTTATCGTGATTTTTATAATCATTTGCATCTAATTCAGCTAAAAAACCCAAGTTTTTAAAAAAATTAGATTGTTTTAAAAAAGGAAAATATGAAAATCCCAAAAAAAAGCCTTTTATCCTTCCTTTTGCATATCCTAATGTCACTTCAAAATTTTTATCAAAAAACTCTTTTGTAACAACTATATATTTTGAAAAAAATCTTTTCGATCCATAAAAATCGTTTAATCCAATTGCAATCTTTGGTAAAAATTCATATCCATCTTTTTGTTGAAGCAACACAAATTTTATATTTGCAGCTCTATCTGCATCCTCACCAAATCCCATCTTTCCCAAATATGGCTCTAAAACATCTTTAAAAATCCAAAAATTTCCACAAAGCTCTAAACGATCGAAATATTCAAAACTTGCAGAAAATATCCGATAAGGGGGACTATTTGAATAACAAAGAGCAAAAGTGCCTTGATCATTTGCTTTAGCAGAAGGCATAGTAAAATAACCACCTAAGCCCATCTGGTTATAAATAAATGGCAATTTGTTATTTATTTTACTTTCAATTTTCTTTACTTTTTTTAAATCTTCAAAGTATGAATCAATATTACAAAGCGCTTTGCTCCATATAAAAAAAAATACCAATATTAATAAAAAAATTATTTTCATTTATTTAATTTAGATAAATAGCCAAAAACTATAACAAAAAAATAAAATATACTGCAAAATTGTTTTAACAAAAACTCAAAATATCTTTAACAATCCTTAATTATATATTAAACTTTTATTTGAAAATTATATAATATTGTCATATACTGATATATTAAGGATAAAATATGTATTTAAAAGGATCATAAATGACCTACTTAAAACAATTTAAAGAAAAACTTAATGCTAATGATTATCAAGGTTTTTTAAAAATTTTCGAAGAGTATTGTTTTAGTGATGAAGTCAATTATGAAGAATTAAAAAATTTATTGTGCGAAGTTAAAAAATCAAATCTAGCAAAACCTTTTGGTCAACATGTAAACAGGGCTATTTTTCTTTGGGAAAAATTAAAAGATGAAGATCAAAAACATGAAATATTAAAACTGATCTGTGATATTCAAAACAAAAATGATGAAGAGCTTGCATCTATTGTTTATGAACATTTAAAAAAGAGATACCCTAAAGATCCTCTTTTTAATGAAAAAATAAGGCTAATTGGACTCAGAGCTAGAGAGGATTTTCAAGGAGCTATTAGTAAATACGAGCTCTTAACTCATATGAAAAAAGGAAAGTTCGTGTTTCATAAAGCGGGTTGGGGTACTGGAGAGATCTTAGATCTCTCTCTTTTAAGAGAAGAGATCCTCTTGGAGTTTGAATATGTTGTTGGACCTAAAAGTCTATCTTTCGAAAATGCTTTAAAAACCCTAGTTCCTTTAAAAGACGATCATTTTCTTGCTAGACGTTTTGGCAATCCAGACCTTTTAGAAAAGCAAGCTAAAAAAGATCCAGTAGCGATAATTAAACTTTTAATAAAAGATTTAGGAAATCAAAATGCATCGCAAATAAAAGAAGCTCTTTGTGATTTAGTAATTCCAGCAAAAGATTGGAATAGATGGTGGCAAAATGCTAGATCAAAAATTAAAAAAGATAAAAAAATTCAATTTCCCAAAAGTTTAAATGACCCTTTTACTCTAAGAGAAAAAGAGATAGATCATGAAGAAGTTTTATATAAAAGTTTAGAAGCAAAACCAAAACCCAAAGAAATTATCTATCTAGTTTACTCTTTTTTAAAAGATTTTCCTCAGATGACAAGAAATGAAGATTTTAAAAGCTCGCTAACTATCAAACTCATAGATGTTTTAGGCTGTGAAGATTTAACTTTAGCAGAAAAAATACAAATTCATTTCTTTTTAGACATATTAAAAGTAGATAAAGAACTCATAAAAATAGATCAAATAATCAAAGATATCTCATCGGCTATAGATATTTTAAAAGATATCGATATCGTTAGTTTCAAAAAAAGGTTTTTAATGTCTATTAGAAAACACAAAAAAGATTTCGAAAATATATTTTTAGATCTTTTTTTCTCTTTAGATCAAAATATTTTAAGAGATTATATTTTACAAGAGTTAATAAAAATTAACTCATCCAAATTACTAGATAAAATCAAAGAACTATCGATGCATCCTCTTTTATATCCTTCAACATTTGTATGGTATTTTCAAAAAATTTTTTATGCCAAAACCGATCAATACCCTCTTTGTGATGTTGAAGGAAAAACTAAATTTTTTGAAAATTTCTTAATCTTGTTAGATCACTTAGAGAATAAACCTCAGTATAAAGACCTTGCTAAAAAAATGATTACTCTAATTACTCAAAATAGATACGAGTTAATTCAAAATGCGATGAATCTTGCTAATATCCAACAAGCAAAAGAATATTTACTTCTCTCAACAAAATGTCGTCTTTTAGATGATCATGATATCAAAATCATTCACTCTCTTGCTAAGGTTGTTCATCCCAATCTATCAGATTATAAAAAGGAACCTGAAAAGGATAATGTAATTTGGGCAACAGAAAAAGGTGTATTAGATCTTAAAAATAAAATCTCTCATATATCTTCTGTTGAAATGATAAATAATGCAAAAGAGATCGAAGAAGCAAGAGCTTTAGGCGATTTAAGAGAGAATGCTGAATATAAAGCTGCTTTAGAAAAAAGAGCAAGACTTCAAGCTGATTTAAAAAATTTAGCAGATCAATTAAACAACATCAAAGTACTAACAAAAGAAGATATCGAAACAGATAAGGTAAGCATAGGAACTAAAGTAAGCGCATCTGATAAACAAGGAAAGAAAATTGTTTTCACAATCTTAGGTCCTCTAGAAGCAGATATCGAAAAAAAAATATTATCTTTTCAATCTAATTTAGCAAAAGATTTACTTGGAAAGACTATCGGTGAAAAATTTGAATACGAATCAAAAACTTATACCATAACAGATATAAGAAGCATTTTTGAATAAATTATACGATTTTCAAAAAGAAGTGTTTCATGCTGAAAAAATTCAAAAAATTAGATAAAAACATTCATTTTTTATTTTTGAACTTTTAAGCTATAAATACATAAGATACATTCAAAATAGGATAAAAATTTAGCTATAATCTTGAAAATCTCTTATCGATTTTCAAGTTTTTTGATACAAATATTTTATTACAAACAAAGCTTATCTAAAGAAAAGTTTTAAAACATAAAAATATGAAAACTAAAAGGTAATGTTTTCTAACTCTTTTATAGCTTTTGCATATTTATCATTTATAATGTATTAAAAAACATTTATATCGAAAAAACTTGAAAAATCGATAAAAAATTTTCAAGATTATAGCTAATCGTTCTTCTTCTCACAGATTTTTGAATTTACTTTAGTATAATTCAAAATATTTTATCACTGATGCAAAAGTCAAATGAGCCCGAAGGAAGAGTAAGCATTTTTCTTTTGTTTCCACAAAATAGCTAGTGACAAAAACTATTTAAATGTGATAGAAAATTAGATAAGCATCTAATAAAATTATTAGATAAAAGACTTATGATATTTTTAAAATAAAGGAGCTAAAATTTAAAAGCTCCAAACAAGAGTAAGAAATATAAAAGTTAAATATATATGCAAAAAGAGTATAATGCTAAAGCTGAAAGCTTAAATTTAAAATTAATATCTTGAAAAAAGTGCTATCAAAATATATTTTCTGCTCTTAAATTATTATAAGCTTACTATTTTAATATCAAGTTAGGCAAAAAAAATGGAAAAAGATCAAAGCAATGTTAAAAACTTTCAATTAGTCATAGCAAGTAAAAATATTCACAAAATAAGAGAGATAAAATCTATTTTGCATGAGATGATCTCTAATATAGATATTTTAAGTTTAATAGATTTTCCTCAATACACTCCTCCCAAAGAGAGAGGAACAACATTTGAAGAAAACGCATCTATCAAAGCTACTCATGCAGCAAAAGCACTAAACAAGTGGGTAATTTCAGATGATTCAGGTTTAGTTGTTCCTGCTTTAAATGGAGAACCAGGTATTTTTTCTTCTAGATATGCTGGTGAAAAAGCAACAGATAGAGATAATAGAAAAAAACTTCTATCAAAATTAAAAAATCTATCAGATAAAGATCTTTATGCTTACTTTGAATGTTGCATAGCTCTAGCCTCGCCAAAAGGTTTAAAAAAATGTGTCTGCGCAAAATGTGAAGGACGAGTTGAAACCCAAGAAAAAGGAGGAGAAGGATTTGGTTATGATCCTTTATTCATAAAACATGATTATAATCAAACTTTTGCTCAGCTTAAAGAAGCTGTTAAAAATAAAATATCTCATAGAAGAAAAGCTTTAGATAAAATAGCTTTAACCCTCGAAAACATCATCCAAGCTAAGTAATGTTATATCTCATCGATGGTTATAATCTTTTATTTAAACTTTTTCATAATGAAAAAAACATACAAACTCAAAGAAATTTAGTAATCGAATTTTTAAAAGAAAAAGCATCTATTTCAAGATTAAATATCCATTTAATATTCGATGCACATCATCAAGAAGAGATTGTAGCTCATACAACCTCGATAGATCGTTTAAAAGTTGTATACACTCCAAAATCACAAACTGCCGATGAATATATTCTAGAAAAAATCTTTTTATCAAAAACACCAACTCAAATTACTGTAATTACTTCAGATAACTCTTTAGCTTTTCAAGCAAAGCAGATGAAAGCTCAAGCAAAATCTATAGATGAATTTCTAGATTTATTATCTCAACAAAAACTTCCCCAAAAAGAAGATACTCAAAAGGATTTTATTGATACTAAATACAATATACAAAGGCTTTTAAAAATATTCGAAGACAAACTAAAAAATAATGAAGATTTAGAATGATTTTTTTTAAAAAGACAAAAGTAACCTTTTCGAAATTGCCATTTATCTCTGTCATTAAAAAATTTTAATATAAACAATTTGATTTGTTCGCAAGATTAAAATATAATAAATCTCAATTTTTAACTATTGACAACAAAAAAGATACTCGAAGACTTATATGTCACTTGCGAGTAAAGTATCCTCTTCATCTACACAATCAAACCCTTACATTACAAAGCCATCAAAAACAAACTCACAAACAAATATAAAAACAAATAAAGTAGGTCTACAGACATTAAATCCATGAGATTATGAAAAAAATGAGATGGCACCTTGTTCATTTACTGAAAACAAATCAATTCAATTTAACAACACTCTTTTAGATCTTCCTGATGAAATACTCATAAAAATTTTTGAATATTGCGATGACAAAACCCGTAGCAGCTTAGCTTGCAGCTGCAAAAAACTTCTCAGTATTGCAAAGGATGAAGTATTGCAAATTCCAAAAACAGCTCTCTTAATAGGGTTAAAAAAGATAAATGATTATCCGATAAGATTATATATCAAAAAAACTTGAAAAATCGGTCAAAAATTTTTAAGGCTACAGCTAAATCTTTCTTCTACTCACCGATTTTTGAATTTACTTGAGTATATAAAGAGCTAGAAAAGGATTTGGAATCAATAAAACAATATATTGATAATTCAACTATGAGTGTTGAAGATAAAGATAAAACTTTATCAGCTCTTGCTTTAATTTGTACTAGAGCTAATAAAATAGAAATTAATTATCGATCAGATTAAAAATGAATATCTATCTAAGAAATTGAATTTGAAGATGCTCATATTTAATTACATGATTAATTCAAAAGGAAATATCGCTGAAATAAATTCACTTATCGATGAAATAAAACAACTCCTCGATAACGAAAGACAAGTAATTGATAGAGCAAAAGATCAATTCCCAAAAGATTCTTCCTTACTAGAAATTTTAAAAATCTATCTGTTATTCGATCAAATTGAATCAGCAAAACAACTTATCGAAGAAATCGATAATCATCACCACAAACTCTTAGCTCATTTAGAAATTTTTAAAAAATACAAAAATGAGAATGATAAAGAAAAAGCAAGAGAATTAATTGATCAAGAAACAGATCCTACGTCAAAATCTTTTTTCCTACTAGATTTTCTTAAAGTTTGTCTTGAGGTTAATCCAAATTATGATATTACAAGAGAAAAAAATACATTATTATCACATATAAATCAGATATATGACATATATGATTTGATAAAAATTCAAGCTTTACTAAAATTTACTACAATCTATCAAGATGATCTTGAAATCAAACAAAGGCTACATTCATCAAGATTCAAAGGAGCAACTTCAAACAAGTGCTTTAATATATCCTAATTTAAAATTTTCAAATCAATTCAAACTTGTCCAATCTTACCTTCATAGTAATGACTTTAATGAAGCAAAAGAAATTATTGATCAAATTGAAGATCCTTATTTTAAATCTTTAGCTATAATGGAACTTCTAACTAAAGACCCAACTGACATTCAAATAAAAAATCAAGTAAATTCAATTATTGAAGATAAAATTGAAACTCCTTTTTTAAAACTTTCAGCTCTAATACGATTTATAGCAATTTATCCTGAAGATATTGAAAAAACAAAACGCATAAAATCACTTATAGATACAATCGAGAATTCTCCTAAAAAAGTAAATGTTTTTTTAGATTTTGTTAAAACTTTTTATTTTGATCATTCGGCATTAGCTGAATTAAATTTTTTATACTTATAGATTCTTACATCTAAAGCAATCTTTTGAAATTTTAAAAAAATTTGAATCGTCATGTATTAACGCAAGCTTCAGCAATAAAAACTCTAATCTTATAAAAACTCACTTTTGTTCATAACTATTTTTTTTTGATTTGAAAAAATCATAACATTTGTTCCTCTAAAAAATTAAAATCAACTACGTTTCCCTTTTGTGACCTTAGTGCTTCATAAAAATAGAGCTATATTATGCACAATCAAACCTTGTAAATATGTTCATAAGATGGCTATTTTCATCTCTATAACAATATTTTTTTATAACATTTTTCTACAACTGATAGAGATTTTTCTAATACCTGATTTCGAATCGATCAAAAGACATATCTTTTTCTTGGAATTTCTTTTCTATGCTATCAATCCTAGCCTGCCGAGGATTTTTTTCAATTTCATTCAAAAATTTTTCTAAAATATCTCTATTACCAATAGCTAAAACTTCAACAAAACCATCTTTTAAATTTTTTACATATCCTGTGATTTTTAACTTTTCAGCAATGTCTTTTACATGTTGTCTAAAAAAAACACCTTGCACCCTTCCTTTAAAAATTGCCCTAAGTTGAATGGTTTTTTTCATTTCTCTTGCCAATCAAAAGATTCAATTAATTTTATCGATTCATCTATAGATTTAGCCAAATTGATAGCTACTCTCAAAGCTTTAATATCTTTCATTTCTTTTAAAATCCATCCACTCATTCTTCTCAAATCGAAAATGGCTTTTTCTTTTTTTTCTTCTACTAAATAGGAGATATATTTTAAAAGAACTTGCTTTTTTGATATATTTAGTTTTTGTTTTTTAGTGAAATAGCTCTCTATATCTGAACTTAACCAAACAGATGAGAGCATACCTCTTGCAATCATAACACCATCTACCTTTGTGTAATCAAACATACGTTCAACATCTTCGGGAGTATATAAATCACCATTTCCAATAACTAAAATATCATTTTTAGCAATTGTTTTACATAATTTAATTTGCTCTAAATTTGATCTACCTGAAAACCCTTGTTTTTTAGTTCTACCATGAATGGTAATCATAGAGCAGCCTGCATCTTTAGCTATCTTTACAATCTCACTTGCAACTATAGAGTTTTCATCCCATCCAAGTCTTATCTTTACACTAACAGGAATCTTAACTGCTTTTACAATTTTTTTTAAAATTTCAAAAATTAATTTCGGAGTTTTTAACATAGCTGCTCCAGATCCATCTTTAGTAATCTTAAAAGAAGGACATCCACAATTTAAATCTATTAAATCAAAACCTAAATCTTGCAGCTTTTTTGCTGCATCTGGAGCAATATTTGCATTTGAACCAACGAGCTGAGCTCCAATGGGTTTCATTTGTTTTGTATATTTTAATAATCTCGTCGATTTATCTCTTATTAAAGCTTCCATTTTAATCATTTCACAAAACATAAGACCTTTATGGAAATCTCGAATCAATCTTCGATAGGCAAAATCTGTATATTCAGCAACAGGAGCATATATGATATTATTGAGCAAAGTCAAATTGCCAACAGTAAAATTTTTTTGAAAACTCATTTTAAAAAGCTTAGAACAATCTTTTCTAAAAACTGCAAAATTACAAAACCAACTATAGGAGAGACATCGATCATTCCTCCAATTGGAGGGATGATCTTTCTAAAAATATTTAGATAAGGATCGGTATAATAAGCTATAAATCTCATGAAATGATGATATCTCAACTGAGGAATCCATGACCCTGCAACTCTAAGAATTAAAAAAATTGTATAACATGAAAAAAGCAATCTTATAGTTTGAGCAATCATAGCAACATTTGTTTTTAATGTTTCGATATAATTTTACTACTAAAATCTATTTAAGTCATGAAAAAATAAATCATATAAATCTTTATTTCAAGCTTTCCTATAAATAGCTCTAAGCGTTAAAATCTGATGATTTTCATTAGCTAGGATTTTTTTATGCAATCTATTGGTATAGATTTAGATTCGGATATAATAAATTTCTCTATCATGAACAAAAATAAAGATTTAATTAATATTAAATCTTTAGATCTAAACGACATACAAAACGATGATGTAAAGAAGCTTTACATATCTAATAAAGATAAATTTTTAATTACTTCAGCGTTAGATGAATCAGATGTTATGATAAAAAGCTCTGATTGCAATATAAAAAAATCTTTTACTATAAAAAAAGCTATAAAACTTCATGAAAGATCTATCTCAAACTTAGATATCGAAAAGATCATCATTGATACGATTTATCTAAAAAATACATCTGAGCTAAAATTTTTTATTACCACCAAAAAGCTGCTAAACAAACATTTAGATAAGCTAAAACATATAAATATCGATCCAGATAGAGTAACTACAACCTCTCAAGCTTTAATTAGATTTATCAATCATTATTTCCAAGATATAAAAAATGCATTTTTAATCCACATAGCAAAGAGCAAAACTATTTGCATTTTTATGAAGGCAAATCAACCCCAAAAAACTTTTAGTATAAAAATTGGAACAAAAAAATTAATAAAAGCTATGGAAGATGACAAAATAGTTAAAAACTCAAAAATTGATGTTTTGAATTTAAGTATTAAAGGAAAATTATACACTACTTTAAATCAACTCAAAAAAGAGATAGAAAAAGTTTTTGTCTACTTTTGTAAATCTGAAAAAGAAAAACATCCTATGTTAGTTACTGGAGATATCAATTTTTTTTTCCATATTTGTGAATTTCTAAAAAATGATAAAGTAAACAAAATTTTAAAAAATTCTTTTTTAGAAAAAAAAACAGAATATAAAAAATTTGCTATCTGCATTGGACTTTCTTTAGATGCTTTTAAAAAAGATGGTTTATCATTGCAATTTAGAAAAAACGAATTCACTTCCCCCAAAAAAATAAAAACTATTGGAAAAAAATCTCTTTTTTTAACCTTGATAGTCTTAGTTTTTACTTTACTAATTCATTTTGGATCAAATCATTTGCTATCAAAAAAGGAAAAAATTTTGCAGCAAAGACTAAAATTTATAAAAGAGAGTGAAAATAGATATTTAGATATCCATAAAAATGAAACTTCTCAAAATTTTTATGATGATTTGAATGCATTCGAAAAAAAACTTGCTAAAGAAAATCAAAATTTTCCATATATCTTAAAAGTACCTAACGTTAGTGAAACTCTCGATTGGCTAAACAATCATGAATGTTTAAAAGATGCTGAAATTACCTCGATCAATTATACTTTAGAAAAATTTCCAACAATCTTTTCTAAAAATGAAATATATTTGGCAAAGATAGATATAGAATTCAAAACAAAAAAACCTACTATTGCTAGAAGTTTTTATGATTCTATAACAACACCTAACTGTTTTGTTAATTCAAATCATAAAATATCTTGGAAGGCAAAAGGAGACACTTATAAAGCAACTTTTTATTTAAAAAACACAAAATAAAATACTATGTTAAAAGACATTTATATAAAAATTGGAAACATCTGCATCTATAAAAAAAAACTAATTTCAATGATCTGTTTTCTATCATTATTGATTTGCTTTGTTTCGGGTATGTCATTTTATAAATTTTCCAAGCTTCAAGATTGTGAAAACAAGCTAAGATATTTAGAGCAAAAATCAATAACTACAATAGCCAAAAGAAAAGAGATAAAAGATTTCATTGAAAAGAAAAGCGCTTTTGATAAACATTTTATAGAAAACAAATTAGAGAGCTTAATTTTTCTGCAAAATGAAAAAACTATTTTATCAAAACTCTTGCTTCATCCAGCTTTTTCAAACAGCTTCCAAATAAAAAAAAGAATAAATTTTATAAGTAGTGATCAAAACAGATTAAAATTTTTAGAAGAAAACATAAAAAAAACAAATTCTATAAAAGAATCGGATCTTGTGCAACTAAAAAATATAGAGATAGATGATATCGATTTGCAAAAACTTTTATCAATAATAGAAGACATGAAAATTGGTGAATATACTCCTATAGTCCACTCCCCTCAACTACTTATTAAAAATTTTTCCTTAAGTAAGAAAAAAGAAAACATTTTTTCTTTAAATATGAAAATTTTAAAACGAGAATTTTTGAGATAGAGTGTATGAATAAAAAAAATATAATCTTAACAATTTTTACATCTGTAATTTTATTATCCTGCTCCACTAGATACCAAGAAAACAAAATTAGTTGTATTCAAATAGTTGATAGAAATGGTATTTCAGAAACAATATCTAGTGAGGAAAAATTAAAAAAATATCAAAATATTAACTTTGAAGAACCTCAAAACTTTCAAAAAGTTTTAAGAGTCTATAAAACAGATGCAAATAACAATAGTTTTTCTATCTTAACAGCCTATCATGAAAATGGCCAAATCAGTAAATATCTAGAGATAAAAAATGAAAGAGCTTTCGGTAAATATAAAGAATATTATCCAAATGGTTCGATAAGAATTGAAACAAATGTAATATCTGGAATAGCAGACTTTAATAATCAAGAAACTTGGCTTTTCGATGGTCCAAGTTATGTTTACAATGAAAAAGGAACTTTAATATCTCAATTTTATTATGAAAAAGGTTATCTACAAAAAAATGCTATCTACTATTTTCCCAACGGCCAAATAAAAAAAATAGTGCCATACGTAGATGATGAAATAACAGGAGAAGTTATAGAATATACACCATTTGGCGAAATATTATTAAAAACCACTTACAAAAATGGCCATAAACATGGATCTAACATTGGATTTTTCTCTAAAGATAACATAGCTTTCATAGAAGAATATGAAAATGATCTTTTAATAACAGGACAATATTTTAAAAAGTCTAGAGTAAAAATAGCATCGATCAAAAATGGAGATGGACAAAAAGCCGTCTTTAAAAATCAAAAATTAAAAAAACTTATAGAATATAAAAATGGAAAACCTGAAGGTAAAGTTCAAATATTCTCTTTAAACGGACACCTTCAAAATGAATATTTTCAAAAAGATAACATAAAAGAAGGAATAGAAATTGAATATTATAAAATGAATGAAATACCTAAAAATTACAAAAGCAATAAGCCTCTTCCAAAGTTAGAAATTACCTGGAGCTCAGACAATATTCATGGTACTGTAAAAACTTGGTATAAAAATGCAAAATTAGAATCTCAAAAAGAATATGTCAATAACAAAAAAAATGGCCCTCACTTTGCTTGGTATGAAAATGGTTCTGTTATGTTTATAGAAGAATATGAAAATGATATTCTAATAAAAGGTTCATACTACCAAATAAATCAAAAAGAGCCTATATCTACAATAATAAACGGTAATGGAATAGCTACACTTTTCGATAAAGAGGGAAGGTTTATAAAAAAAATTATATATGAAAAGGGAAAACCACTTCAATGATACTTAAAAAAAATGAGCTTAGAAAAAAGTTCATAAAAAAAAGAAATGAACTCTCTCTTATTAGAAGATCTAATGCTTCTAGAAATAGTTTAAAAATCTTAAAGTTAAATTTTTCAAAGATCCTATCTTTTTCCCCTAAACATAATGAAATAAATATATGGCCTCTAAATAAAAAATTGGCCCATGAAAAAAGGCTATATCTTCCCAAAGTAAATGGGTTAAATTTAGAGGTTTTTAAAGTAACTAATTTGGAAGATCAACTAATAAAAAGTAGTTTTAACATTTTAGAACCCGACCCATCAAAATGCCAAAAAATAGATTCTAATGAAATTCAATGCATTTTAGTTCCAGCAATTGTCTTCGATAAAAATAATTACAGACTTGGATTCGGCCGAGGTTTTTACGATAGATTTTTAAAAAATATCAATTGCATGAAATTAGGAGTTGGTTTTTTAGAGCAATTGTATCATTCAAATCTTCCTTTGGATGCTCACGATATTAAATTAGATCATCTTTTCTTATTTTAACGCGAGTTTTTGATTTATTTTATGAAAATCAAAAAGATGTCCGTTTCTTAAATAGAAAAAAATCATCAAATGAAAAAAATTTTTAAACAAAAAAAAGATCTAATCACTTAAACCAACATTTGATGTTACATTTTTGAAGATATCTAAAGTTATATGTGATATCGTTGACTCAATACCAATGTTTTGATCTTTCATAGTTAAAAAAACTTACAAAAAATCTCAAGAGTTTAAATAAAAGAGTACAAGGGCTCTGCCCTTAAACCCGGCAAAGAGCTTTGCCCTTTGCAATCCTAAATATCTTTTTCATCACATAACAAAATGCAGATATACAAACTTCATTCATTTTATTTTAAATTACTAGCTTTTTGCAATGGAAGATATTCATAGCAATTTAATTGGAAATCGTTTTGGGAACAGAAAAAGTAGCTCCATAATCATTTGAATACACCTCTTGAATTACATCTTTTGTTCCATCAAATCTAGACCAACTAACATAAACCTCTTTACCTGATTTATTAGTTGTAACTCTAGGATTTTTTGCATCCTGACCTACTTGAGATAGATCTACACCAAATGTTGTCCAAGTAGATCCATAATCTTGGGATTTACCTATTTGAATGATATCGTTAAATCCATTTGATCTTGCCCAGACTACATATATATTTTTTCCACTACTATCTGTAGTAATATCTACATCTTTACAATTCCCACCATATTTATTTAACACATGAGGAGATGAAAAAAAATCACCAAAATCTGTTGAAAACACTACATGAACATCTGTAAACATCCCATTAAATGCACACCAAGACACATAAATATATTTAGCATCATTGCTAATAACCATTTTAGGAGGATTATTGATAGAAAACGCATCAGGAGATATATCAATTACATCTGAAAATGTAGCTCCATTATCTGTAGACTTTCTAAATTGAGTTTTAAAAACACCATTATCTTGTCTAGTCCAGATAGTATAAATGTAATTTCCAGTAGTTGCTAATGCTGGATTTGTAGCATTTTCTCCGGACATAGATAAATCTAGAGTTGAACTCCAATTCATTCCATAATCTGAGGAGTGTTTAAATTGAATAATATCATTCACACCGTTTGATCTCTTCCAAATTGCACAAACACAATTTTGGTTAATATCCGTTGCTACTCGAGCCATTGAAGCATTTTGCCCAGCTGCTGATAAATCTATCGGAGTAGAAAAGCTTTGGCCAAAATCCGAGGATTTAGAAAATTGAATTATATCATTAGAGCCGTTGGATCTTTGCCAAACAGCATAAACATGCTCTCCAACAAAATGAGTAGTTATACAAGGATTAGAAGCATTTTGTCCAGCTGCTGATAAATCTATAGGGTTTGTCCAACTTTGAGCAAAATCAAGAGAACTAGAAAACTGAACAACATCATTTGTTCCATTTGATCTCAACCAAATTGCAAAAATATTTTTTTCTGTAGAGTCATTCGCAAAACATGGAGTTTTAGCATCTTGTCCCAAACCAGATAAATTTATTGGTGTATTCCAACTAGCTCCATAATCTGAAGAGCTCGCAACTTGAATGATATCATTACCAGAATTATTTTTTATCCATAAATCATAAACATATTGACCTTGTCCATTTGTTACAATAATCGGAAATTTAGCATTTTCTATAGCTGCAAAAGTTTTATTTACAAATGCAAAAATAGTAAACAACAAAAATAATGAGTATTTAATCTTAAATTTCATAACACAACCTCGGTAAAAAAAATTTAAGAAAGATATTAAAAAATTAAATAATAATAAACAATTATTTTATGTTTTTAGGTTTGCAAGATCTGCATGACGTCTTCTTATCGTTTTTCGGCTTTGGTTTGCAATACTTTGATCCAGGGCAAGAATTTGCTGTTACCATAGCTCCAGCTGCAATGTCTGTACATACTGAATAATAACCCTCATATGAACATCTCCAAATTATTGTATATGGAGTATAAGAAGAACTAGAATTATAACTAGATATCCACTCAGTAGATTTTTGATCTGAGCTCCAAACGGATTGCTCATTTGGAGCAAAGTTTTTTTGAGCAACCACTTTTCCATCTGCAGATTGAACAATAGCTGTAAGTTCAAATGGAGTATCATTAAATAACTTAATTGCATCAGCAAAAAGTAGAGAACCAGGTATAAATAAAAAAAGTAAAAAAAAATTCATTTTTCTTTGGTCCTAACTTAGGTATAATATGAAGATAAATAAACATCAATATCAAAAAAACTTTAGCATAACAAATATAAACGAAAATAGATATCTAAAAATTAAAAAAAAAATGATTTTTGAATAGTAACAATTTCAAGATCTATTTTTTGCAAAAAAATATAAAATATATATCAAAAAAAAACTCGAAAAAATCTATAAAAATTTTCAAGACTGCAGCTAAATCTTTTTTCTACTCGCTGATTTTTGAATTTACTTGAGTATATATGAAGATTAGACTCATGCAAAAAAGATAAGATTCCGCTCATAAAATCAGCTTAGACTTTATAAATCTGCAAATCATGATATTGATATTAGTCAAAAAACTCTTAAAAAATTAATACTATAATTTGAAATCCTCAAATATATCCCAAGTAAATTCAAAAATCCAAAAGCAAAAAAAAATTTTTGATGCAAAAAGCAATATTTGATTTTTTAAAATTCTTTCAGCATGTATCGTTTTGAAAAAATATCATCAAAAATAAATCTGAACAACAATTTATAATGAAAAATTTTCATCTGCTTTTTTTCAAATATTTTCCATTGAAAGCTTTAATCAAAATTTTTGGATCTCAAAAAGATTAATTATTTTTTCTTAAACCTCAACACTACAATAAATTCCCCCCCCCCCAAAAAAAAAAATCTTTTTCAATCTATATTAAAATCTATCTCTATCAAGAGTAAAAAAACACAGCTCATTTTCTAAAAAATCACATTATAATCACCTTAAATGAAAAAGCACAATACAGAGCAAAAAAAATTTTTGTAAGTTAATATTGCTTTAAATAAAACCTCAAAAAAACTCGCAAAACAGAAAATATCTATCACATATTATGAAGATATATAATCGAGTAAATTCAAAAATCTAAAAGCAAAAAAAAACTTAGGTGCAATTTTAAAGCTTTTCTTTTTTTCCAAATTTTTTCGCAAGATCTAGAAAAAATGAATTTTTTACTTTTAAAAATTTTCTTTTAAATCATTTCAGAAAAAATACTTATTTTCATTCACATTTTAATAAAGATAATTTATTCACTAATTTTTTAGTAAAATTAATAAAAAAATTTAATTTCTTATTTTTATTCTTTGACGTTTTTTTTACTTATACTTATATAAAAAAATATAGGGGGGAGTTTTTTCATAAATATTGACTTTTGAAATCCTAACTTTGTGATTTCAAATAAAACATTATGAAAAAATTAAATACAAAGTTGCTAGCAAACAAATTAAAAAAAACTTTTTTTTTACTATTTAAACAAGAAGTTTTTTTGTTTGTTTTTTCTCTTGCTTTTATAAGCTACATCTATGTTTTTGCAGTCATCAATGTAACTAACGAAACAGAACTTTTCAATGCTATAAATTCTGCAAATACAACTCCTGACACCATATCATTTCAAAATGACATAACTCTGAGCTCAAAAATACTTCCTGCTATTACAAATACATATACAATAGAAGGTAACAATTATACTCTCGATGGCAGTTCTGCGCATAGAGGTTTTATCATTTTAGGTTCAGTTGGTCCTATAATTCAAAATCTCACCATTAGCAACACACTAGCTAAAGGAGGAGATGGAGGAAATAATTTTCAAAAAGATGGAGGCTCAGGAGGAGGAGGCCTTGGCGCTGGAGGAGCAATCTTTGTTGGAAACTTTGCAAATGCTACCCTATCAAATATAACTTTTACAACGAATAACGCTACAGGAGGTTCTTCTCCAGACCCAACTTTAGCTGCAGCAGGAAACAGCGGAGGTGGCGGCGGTGGTGGTCTTGGAGGTAATGGAGGTGATAGCCCCGGCACAGATGGTGGTGGCGGCGGAGGTTCTATAGAAGGCGAAGATGCCTCTGGTTCTACCGGCTCGGGAACAGGTGGCACAGGAGCTCAAAGTCCCTCTACTAATGCAACACCAGGTGGATATGGTGGAGGAGGCGGTGGTGCTGCTAATACAGCAAGTACTACAGCTTCTGCAGCA